>Ga0256839_1003012_pt1 | contig 17908 bp, 18 predicted proteins | sample 354166metaG_FD_185968 | JGI IMG/M metagenome (GOLD analysis project Ga0256839, IMG submission 185968) | Hydrothermal vent microbial communities from Mid Atlantic Ridge, Atlantic Ocean - 354-166 | ecosystem: Environmental > Aquatic > Marine > Hydrothermal vents | place: Atlantic Ocean: Mid... | reverse complement strand
GCACTGATTTTTGTCGAGAGCAAGGCACTAAAATAGGCGCATAGCAAGCTACGCAACTGTTTTAGTAACGCAGCTATCGGCAAAAACTCAGTCGTTAGAAATCCGCAATCGTGACCGCGCGAAGTATTTACAAACTATCCTGATGGGCATCATCAACTAGATTAATTTTTGCTAACAAATAATTAAATTTAAAAATCAGTTTGTTATAAAAATACATATTGGATTTGGCTGTTAGTAATCCCTGTTTCTTGCGTAATTGAGAGCGTCTTTTCAAAAATGAGAGACTTTACCTAACAGTTATCAAGTTTTGGTCTACACTTCAAGAACATTATAAAAAAACTGTTTATCTCACAGGCAATAAAACTTTAGGCAACAAAAGGTTAGACATGCGGAAATTTGAATTTGAAAAACAGCTGCACGAATATTCTCAGTGGCGGGATAATTTGGTACAAGCGATTGAAATGTATCAGGAGTGGCGTAATCGTTATGATTTAACAGATCCTCATAGTACTGATACTATTCTGAATATGCTGTCAGGATTGAAATCCGACCGTGTAACCCTGGCTTTTGCGGCCGAATTCTCCAGGGGCAAAACAGAGCTGATTAATTCGCTGTTTTTTGCGGAAACCGGATTGCGGTTGTTACCTTCTTCTCCAGGTAGAACGACAATGTGCCCGACAGAACTTTTCCATGATGCAGAGGGCGGAAATTATATTAGCCTGCTCAGTATTGAAAGTCGCCTGGAAGATACTTCACTGATTGAATTCAAGCATAAACCAGAACGATGGAAGAAGATTGAATTGGATTGTGGTTCTCCGGATCAAATGCAAAATGCCTTCAAGGAATTGATCGCTGTGAAAACAGTGTCACGGGATGAGGCAGAAAAACTGGGATTATGGAATGAAAGAGAGGCTGCCGAACAAGGAATTATTAATCCTGCAACTGTTGAAATTCCCCGCTGGCGACATGCAATGATAAGTTTCCCGCATCCGCTGTTGATAGAAGGCTTATGCATTCTTGATACGCCCGGATTGAATGCATTAGGAACCGAGCCTGAATTAACCTTAAATATGCTGCCTAGTGCTCAAGCAATTATATTTGTGCTTGCAGCTGATACTGGAGTCACAAAAAGCGATCTGGAAATGTGGCGCAGTCATATTTGTGCCGCAAGGGGATCAAGCAAACAGGGATTGGCTGTGGTCATGAATAAAATTGATGCCATGTGGGATGATCTTCTAGGTGAAAGTGGATATGACGTAGCTATTAAATCCCAGATTAAAAATTCTGCAGCAACATTGGGAATTGATGAGTCTGCCATTTTTCCTGTATCAGCAAAACAGGCATTGTTGGCCAAAGTAAAATCAGACACAGAATTATTGGAACGTAGCCGTTTAGGTGCATTAGAAGATTATTTGTCCGATGATATTTTGAAGCAAAGGAGGGAAATTTTGATGGAAAGGGTTTCAAAAGATATTGGTTTTCTGGTGACCGAATCATCTAATTTAATTGGTAAAAAATTAGCGAATGCCACACAACAGCTAAAAGAATTCAAAAAAGTCGATTTTGAGAATAAAGATTTAACTGGCAAGTTAATGGCCGAAACCCGTGATCGGCAGAACGTTTATTTGGAAAATGTTGAAAATTTTCAAGCCAGTCGTCGTGTTTTTGCTATTCAGGCAAAAATGCTGGTTGATTCATTGTCAAAAGACAGAATTGATGAAATTATTAGAGTCACTAAGGCGGAAATGTCCAAAAGCTTGACTACTTATGGTATGAAGCAGAATATGCGAAAGCTGTTTGACGAACTGCGTGACTTGCTACAGGATTCAGTTGATATAACCAATGAAACAAGGCGGTTGGTTAAAGCGATTCATAAAAAGTTTCAGGATGAATACGGATTTAAGGAAATTGAACCACAGTTATTCTCAATAAAAAATTATCAGTATGAACTGGAGCAGATTTTTGAGGAAGGTGAACGGTTCAGATCCAGTGCCAAAACAACCATGACTGAACAAACCATTGTCATCAATAAGTTGTATAGCACACTGATTGCCAAAGCCAGAGAAATTTTGAAAGAAGCGCATAAGGATGCCTTGACATGGAGTAACAGCGTCTTAACTCCGTTGATGCATCAAATTAAGGATCATAAGAAACAGATCGAAAGTCGCTTGCAGATGTTAAGAAAGATTAATGAATCCAAAGGCAGTATTGAAGAAAATATTGCTAATCTAGAGAGTGAACTGGATCCATTAAAAAGACAGCGTCAGGAATTAGCGACAATAATTAAGGCGATGAAGCTGGAGAAATTTCAAGCCGAAGAGCTGGAAAATGAACTGGAAGTAGCTTGAAAATTAGCCGGTTTTTTTAAACAACAAATCCCAAACGCCGTGACCTAGAGCAAGACCGCGGCGTTCAAATTTTGTTACAGGCCTGTAATCTGGTCTTTCACAATACATTCCATCTGAACTTTGATTGATTAAAGCAGGATGTTTTTGTAATACTTTCAGTATATGCTCTGCATAGTCGTGCCAATCTGTCGCGGCATGGAAATAACCGCCAGGTTGTAATTTTCTGGTAATCAGATCGATAAAGTTTGATTGCACGATACGTCTTTTGTGATGTCTTTTTTTTGGCCACGGGTCAGGAAAAAACAAATGGATTCCTATCAGACTATTATCGGCAATGTTATGTTCCAGAATTTCAACGGCATCGTGATTGAAGATTCTAACATTGTTAATTTCAAGCTGTTCCAGTTGTAATAGCAGATGACCAATGCCGGGTTTATGTACCTCGATACCAAGGTAATTATTTTCTGACTGGTTTGCTGCCATCTTAGCGAGGCTATCGCCATTACCAAAGCCAATTTCTACAATGAGAGGTGCTTTCCTGTCAAAAATTTCGGAATAATTAATAACTTTATTATTATATTCCAAGCCGTATTTTGGCCAGAGTCGCTCAATTGCTCCTTGTTGTCCCGGGGTTATTCGCCCTTGGCGACGAATAAAACTGCGAATTTTATGGGTATTCAATGTTTAGAAAAACAGTCCATCAATTGGTGAGGAAGCAGATGCAAAACGTTTGCGTGGCATCCGACCTGCAAGAAAGGCTTCCCTTCCAGCTTGAATTCCTTTTTTCATTGCAGATGCCATCAAAACTGGATCTTTAGCGGCAGCAATCGCTGTGTTCATCAGAACGCCATCGCAGCCTAATTCCATTGCAATAGCGGCATCTGATGCAGTACCAACACCTGCATCGACCAATATTGGAACAGTTGCGTTTTCCACAATGGTGAGAATGTTATAGGGATTGCGAATACCTAAACCTGATCCAATTGGCGCAGCAAGCGGCATGACCGCAACGCACCCAATCTCTTCAAGGCGCTTGGCTGCAATTGGGTCGTCATTGGTATAAACCATAACATCAAAGCCATCTTTTACCAGTAATTCAGCAGCTTCAAAGGTTGCTGCAACATCAGGAAATAAGGTTTTTTGATCGGCCAGAACTTCAAGTTTGACCAGTTTATGACCGCCAAGTAGCTCCCTGGCCAGTCGGCAAGTTCTCAGAGCATCTTCAACAGTATAACAACCTGCGGTATTAGGCAAAATAGTATATTTATCCGGAGAAATAACATCCAGAAGATTGGGTTCATCTGTATTTTGGCCAATATTGGTTCGGCGGATCGCCACGGTAACAATTTCAGCACCACTGGCTTCAATGGCTAGTCGAGTTTCTTCCATATCTTTGTATTTGCCGGTACCTACCAGCAGTCTTGATTGGTAAGTAACACCTGCAACCTGAAAACTGTCAGTTTGTCCACCTCCAATTGCTTGAACCACTTCCAATCGATCTTCATCTTTTAATACCTGAGTTGCATATTGATCGTAAGGTAAAATTTCCTGATTTAATTCGACCGCTATTCGTTTACCGGTCAATCCTAAATCATCAACAACATGCGCAACAGTAATATTGCCATCATATTGATGAATATTACCATTAACTACAATTTTCATTTTATTCAGCTCCAGATAGATCAGTTACAGTTCGTCGTGTTTGTACGGCTTGTGCCAAGTTTTTCAACAGCGGCAGAGTTTCTTCCCAACCCAGACAGCCGTCAGTGATACTTTGACCATAAACCAGATCCTGTCCATTACCCACTTGCTGGTTACCAGGCCTTAAATGGCTTTCAATCATTGCTCCAATTATTCTTTTATCGCCAGTGGCAATTTGTTCAGCAACATCTTCGGCAACGATAAGTTGACGTTGATACTGTTTTAAACTGTTTGCATGACTGAAATCAATCATGATATTGGGCCGGATATTCGCTGCTTCCATTCCTTCAGCAGTATGTTCGACACTAACTGCATCATAGTTAGGCTGGTCATTGCCGCCGCGTAAGATGATATGCGTATCTTTATTGCCTGAAGTAGAGAAAATAGCAGATCGTCCGGCTTTGGTTACGGAAAGAAAATGATGCGGGCGCATTGCAGCACTAATGGCATCAATGGCAATTTTGACGGTTCCGTCAGTTGCATTTTTAAATCCCACTGGACAAGATAATCCTGAAGCCAGTTCTCTATGGACCTGACTTTCCGTTGTTCTTGCGCCAATTGCACCCCAGGAAATTAAATCGGAAATATATTGGGGGGTTATTAAATCCAGGTATTCTGTCGCGGCTGGAATACCGGCTTCATTTATATCAAGTAGCAATTTTCTGGCAATCTTTAAGCCTTTATTGATATTAAAATTTGAATTTAGATCGGGATCATTAATTAGTCCTTTCCAACCTACAGTGGTTCTGGGTTTTTCAAAATAAACCCGCATCACAATTAATAAGTCTTGTTCAAATTCATCTTTGGCAGTTTTTAACTTCTGGGCATATTCCATCGCAGCCACTGGATCATGGATAGAACAAGGCCCGACAACAACGAGTATTCTGTCATCCTGGCCATATAAAATGTCGTGAATCGATTCCCTGGTATGATAAATCGTTTGAGTTGCACTTGCACTAATTGGTATCTGCTTGTGAATTTGTTCAGGTGGAATGACTTCTTTGGTTTCCTGAATCCTCAAGTCATCCGTTGTATATATTTTTTGCATGTTTTTGGTGCAATTAGATTAAGCGTTTGAAAATAAAACTATCTATTTTAACTTTTTTATCAGTAGATTGTTAGTTTTAGTCTTTTTCAATCAGGGCAACCGGGTAAACAAGCCATCGTTTTTTAGCCGATGGTAAGTTCACAATTTATTTTAATGTGTTTGTTCAGGGAATTACCTCCATTTCAGGATCAGTTATGGATTAAACTATAGTCATTTTACAATACGCTTTTTTTGCGAAGGGCAGTGTTGTAAAACCTTCCAATCGCTTACTATTGCTGTGTTTTGAGTCTAGTCCTTGACAAAAACTTGAGCACTCTAAACGGGGCATTTTCAAACGCAAAAGGTATAAAAGGCTATAATTCGATCACTTGATTTGTTTTCATCCTACTGAAGGGAAGTAAGTTATGGCATTAACCATTAAAAAACTGGCACAACAATGTGATGCTGAAATTTTCAGCAATACCAGTGAGACATTAATTGAGTCGGCAGCAGATATTGGTTCTGCCCAGAAGAGTCAGATAACTATACTTAACGACTTGAAATTCAGTAAATTTCTGCCAGATACAAAAGCAAGCGCTTGCTTTATGAACGAGGAGATGGCAAAACTTGACGTGCCGGAAGGTATGACAATCCTGGTCAGTAAAGATCCTGAAATAAGTTTTATCAAGGCAGTCAAGCTGCTGCATCCGGAGAAACAATACCAGCCGAAAATTGCTGAACAAACAGTTGTGGCTGAAACGGCAACTCTGGCAGATAATGTTTATTTAGCTGAGTTTTCCAGTATTGGTGAACGCAGTCAAATTGGAGAAAACTGTCAGCTACTTGCTGGTGTTAGAATTGGCGATCATGTCAAAATCGGTGCAAACTGCCGGATATATCCAAATGTTGTGATTTATGATCATACTCAAATTGGAGATAACGTTATTATCCATGCGGGTTCAGTCATCGGGGCGGATGGTTTTGGTTACAAACAACGGAATCAAAAACATATTAAAGTACCGCATGTCGGTTATGTAAAAATCGAAAATAATGTTGAAATTGGCGCCAATACCTGCATTGATAGAGGAACGTTTGGTGAAACTGTTATTGGCGAAGGCAGTAAGGTCGATAATTTAGTACAGATTGGCCACAATAATATTATTGGTGAAAATGTCATTATTTGTGGGCAGACCGGTATTTCTGGTTCCTGCCAGATTGAAAACAATGTTATTTTAGCGGGAAGCGCTGGGATTGCCGACCATGTGAAAATTGGGCATCATGCGGTAGTAATGGCGCGATCAGGCATTGCCAGTGATATTAAGGAATGTACACAGGTTTTCGGCAGTCCGGCCAAAGATAAAAAAGTAGCCTGGAGAGAGTTGGCTGCATTGGCAAAATTGCCACAATTAATGAAAACCATCAAGCAGATGGAAAGCCGATTACGCAAATTGGAAGAATAGGTATTGCTGATTACTTCCAGGATTACAAATTGGATAAAATATCATTCTGGCAGTCTAAAAAGTTTCTCATTAATTGTTTCAGGGTCTGGAAGCCTTTTTGAGCTTTTTCCAAGTCACCATTAAATATATGCCTTTCAACCAGGCCAGCATGGTACTCAAGATTAACCAGACCGCAACTGGCGACCGTTCCGTGGATTTCATGGATAAGCTTTTGCGCCTGGGAAGCTTGGTTATTATCTAAAAAACCAGTCAATTGTTCAATTTGCTTTGGCAAGGAAGCAAATAATTTTTCAAAAAGAGTTTTAGCCAGTTCCCGATTGCCCAGGGTCTTTTCCAGTAATAAATCGATATAAGTTTGGTGTAGATTTGAGCTGTCAAAATTCATAGGCAAACCTGGGAGGCTGTCAGATTAAGGATGATTCTACTGCGGCAATGGGTAATTGTCTCCTTTTTCCGATGTTTTTCGTATTAGATTATGAATTACAATTCAGTTACAGTTGTGATAGACAGAATGAAAAATAATTTATTGGCTAAAATTTCATGTCCGATTCAATTTTGATATGCTAGCAGCAGAGTAAAAATAATAAAGGGAGGAATGATGAAACTAAAATTTCGAACCGTAGTATGGATGGTGTTGGCAATTTCACTTCAAGGATGCGGATACAATACTTTACAAACAACGGATGAAGCAATAAAAGCAGCCTGGGCTGAAGTGTTGAACCAATACCAGCGCAGAGCCGATTTGATACCAAATCTGGTTAATGTGGTTAAAGGGTATGCTGCCCACGAAAAAGATGTCCTTACGGCTGTCACGAATGCCCGGGCAAAAGTTGGCGCCATTCAGGCAACGCCAGAGCTGATTAACGATGAAGCGGCTTTCAAAAAATTCAATGCTGCACAGAATGAAATGAGTTCGGCGCTGGGCAGATTATTACTCGTTGCAGAAAAATACCCTAATCTAAAAGCTGATGGAGTTTTTCGCGACCTTCAGGCGCAGATCGAAGGCACTGAAAATAGAATCGCAGTGGCAAGAAATCGTTATATCAAGGCAGTCCAGGAATATAATGCAACTGTCAGAAAATTTCCTTCAAACCTGACTGCGATGATGTTTGGATTTAAAGTCAAACCTACATTTACCGTAGAAAATGAGCATGAAATTTCCAAACCGCCCAAAGTGGATTTCAATTTAGCACCCAACCCTGCTCAATAAACTGATTTGGTTCCGGTGTGTTTATGAACACTTCCTCTTTATATCAGCGTGTTCTGATTACCTTTTTGTTTTTTTGTTTGCTAGGCATAAAAAATGTCCAGGCAGAGCAACCGATTCCTGAGTTTAAAAGCAGAGTAGTTGATTTAACCAACACCTTATCGACCACCCAAAAACAACTTCTGGAAGAGCAATTAAAACAACTTGAAAAAACCAAAGGCAGTCAGCTTGCAGTTTTGATTGTACCGACGACAGCGCCAGAAACTATTGAGCAATATGCAATACGGGTTGCAGAAAAATGGCAATTAGGCAGAAAAGGAGTTGATGACGGGGTTTTACTGTTGATTGCCAAAAATGATCGAAAACTTCGTATTGAAGTAGGTTATGGACTTGAGGGTGTTATACCAGATGCTATTGCTAAAAGGGTCATCAGTGAAATTATCACTCCATATTTCAAAGTGGGTGATTTTTACGGTGGTATTGTTGCTGGCGTTCATCAGCTGACTAGGCTGATAGAGGGTGAACCTTTACCAGCTCCAAAACAGCAGGATGATTATCGGGAGCCTGGAGTTCAGGATTTGCTGTTTTTTCTGGTTTTTATTCTGTTTTTTGCGCCAGCATTCAGATCGCTATTTGGCCGATTAATTGGATCAGGTGTTGCAGGTGGCATTGCCGGACTTTTAACCTGGTCAATTACTGCAATATTGGTTGCCAGCATTTTAGCTGGAGTCGCCGTTTTTTTTCTTGCCTTGATGTTTACCAGTGGTGGAAGGAGTAACTTTCCCGGTGGCCGCGGGGGATATTATGGCGGTGGCTTTGGTGGTGGATGGTCCGGTGGTGGAGGAGGCTGGTCAGGAGGGAGTGGATTTGGAGGTGGAGGCGGCGGCAGTTTTGGCGGCGGCGGCGCTTCAGGAGGATGGTAAGATGAAAATTAGCCGTTTGTTTAAACATTTGTTATACCCACCCTGGCTGGTTAGGCGTAGATTTCCGCCTGCGTCTTTAAAAAAAATAGAAAAAGCAATTCAACATTCAGAAACCAGACACAGCGCTGAAATTCGGTTTGCTGTTGAAAGTTCATTGAGTTTTATTGAACTATTGCAAGACACAAGCTGTTTTGATCGTGGTGTGGATGTGTTTTCTGAGTTAAGAGTGTGGGATACCGAGCTAAATAATGGCGTGTTGATTTATTTGTTGTTGGCTGATCGAACCATTGAAATCATTGTTGACAGAGATGTAAACAAAAAGGTTGATTCCAAGGAAAGGATACGAATTTGCCGTTTGATGGAAAGCTTGTTCCGAAATAAGCAGTTTGAAACGGGGGTTTTAAAAGGGATTGAAGAAATTACCCGGTTATTGATTACTCTTTATCCTGCAAATGCTGAAAATATCAATGAATTGCCGAATAAACCAGTAATACTATAGCTTGATTATGGCGCTTCCATGCACCATAAACCTCACTACTTTGTAGGTCGGATTAGCGGTAGCGTTAACCCGACAAAATCCAGAAAATATTGGGTTACGCTAACCCAACCTTGTATATTCAAGGCAGTGACCGTAAATCAGGATAGATTTTCAGAATACCTTAGGAACATACAGGAATAACTTGGACAACTGGTTTGTCTTTTTATCCGTCTTCTGCGTTTTAGCAACAGTTATATAGCTTGCTATGCGTCTGTTATCACGCCTTGAAGACAAACAAAAATCCTGCGCCAGTTGTCGAATTTATTCCATGCGCGTTCCTTAATCATCAAGTATAAAGGTGAGTTTCAAATTCACTCGGTATTCGACGATTTTGTCTTTTTTGACTACAAGCTTTTGTTCTTGAACCCAAGCCCCTTCGATATTTCTGATTGTTTTTCCTGCTCTTTTAATGCCTTTTTCAATTGCATCTTCAAAACTTTTTTTGGAACTGGATGATATTTCAGTCACTTTAGCAACAGCCATGAGAACTCCTTGTTATTAGTTTATTAAATTGAGTTTTACCTATATCATTTTTTTAATGTCTATGGCAAGCATTGAATGCTCGATGATGACGTAGAGCCGATCAATCCGTCTTTTAGACTGAAGAAGAAAGAAGACCTTCCAATTTTAACCAATCAAACGAATTCCCCGGATCAGTTTTACGGCCTGGCGCAATATCGCAGTGGCCAGTGATGGACTGCTTATTCAGCTTTGGGTAATTTTGGATTAGGCTGGTAATCAATTTTCCCAGTTGAAGATATTGAATTTCTGTGTAATCAGTAGTTTCCGTTCCTTCTAGTTCTATGCCAATGGAAAAGTCATTACATCGGCTGCGGCCACAATATTCAGATTGCCCTGCATGCCAAGCGCGTTTATCAAATGGCACATACTGAGTTATTTTTCCGGCGCGATTTATTAACACATGGCAGGAAACCTGTAGTTGATGAATTTCTGCAAAATAAGGGTGATCCTCAGGATTTAATTGATTGGTAAACAGCTGTTCAATGTGCGGAGTCTCAAATTCACCGGGCGGCAAGCTGATGCAATGTATGACAATCAGGGAAATGTCATCAATATCTGGTCTCTCATCATGGTTAGGCGACAAAATTTTTTCGGCATTTTGTAACCAGTGGTGTTTAATAAGCATGACTTTATTTTAGAGTAATCAAATCACGAAATGAAATTTAATCAATCATTGGAAGAGACTGTAAAAACTTTTTTGGATGAAGATATAGGCACTGGCGATGTTACAGCGGCGATTATTCCTGAACATATCCTTGCCGAAGCATTGGTAGTATCCAGAGAAGATATGCTGGTTTGTGGGCAGCGCTGGTTTGATGCCGTTTTTACGCATCTAGATGATAAAATCAGTATTGATTGGCTGGTTGCAGAGGGTGAATATATAAAAGCCGACAGCCAATTATGTCATTTAACTGGTAATGCAAGGGCATTATTAACCGGGGAGCGAACTGCCTTGAATTTGTTGCAAACCTTGTCTGCCACTGCAACGATCTCACATCACTATGCCTTTGCAGTAGCTGGAACGGGTTGCAAGGTGCTTGATACCCGAAAAACCATTCCCGGCCTGCGAATGGCACAAAAATATGCAGTTAGATGTGGCGGTTGTTATAACCATAGAATCGGTTTGTTCGATGCAGTTTTAATCAAGGAAAATCATATTATTACCGCAGGCTCAATCGCCAAGGCAGTCGCTAAAGCCCGGGAAAAGACCGATGTTCTGGTTGAAGTGGAAGTTGAAAATCTGGATGAGTTTCAGCAAGCTCTGGATGCCAAGCCTGATCGCATTATGCTTGATAATTTCTCTTTGTCTGCATTGCGCACAGCAGTTGAAAAAAATGCCGGGACCGTCGAACTGGAAGCTTCTGGTAATGTCGAACTGGCTAACATCAGGTCAATTGCCAAAACCGGTGTGGACTATATTTCTGTCGGTGCTTTAACCAAGAATATAAAAGCGATAGACTTGTCGATGCGCATTCAATTCAAGGAGTAATGATTATGTCAGAAAATCTTACCGAAATTTTCAAATACATCATGCATGGGGTTTATATTATTGGGGTTGCCAGCGGCGATCAAAAAAATGCTTTCACTGCCGCTTGGGTGATGCAAGCGTCATTTGACCCACCGCTGCTGGTTTTCAGCATTAATCCTAAAAACCGCTCCTTCAATATTTTGAAACAAGGTGGGATTTGTTCGATTAATGTTTTGGATTGTGAGCAAATGGAACTGGCCGAGCATTTTGGCCACTCCTGTGATACCGATAAAATGACAATCTGTAAGTGGCAAAAAGCAAAAACAGGCGCACCAATCTTAATGGACAGCTTGGCTTATTTTGACTGTGAAGTTAGTCATTATGCAGATGCCGGGGATCATCAGCTGGTTATTTGTCGGGTAGTCGATGCGGCGATATTGGATGGTCAAGGTTCGCCAATGTGTTACAACATGACGGGCGACATGGATAAGAGCAGTGAAATTTTTCCAGAAAAATTATAAGCAGAACTTTGCGAATGAATTTTATTCGGGAATCTGAATTGCAGCGGACAAGGTTTGATTGATACTTTCAATATAGCGATCAATAAGATGGTCGTTGAAATAATCAAATTCATACTTTTTTAATGCTGTAACAAACCCTTTCCAGAGATCAGCGCTGCGTTGTATTTTATTCAGTTTTTTTAAATGTCCTTGTGAATCCAGATACATTTCCTTGCCGGCATGACGAAACCCAAGCCATGCTGGAGGCGCCCGGGTAACAACATCGTTATTGTTGACCCAGCGGTAGAAGTCAATCTTGGCATGATTCACATAACGTCTTGTGCCAATTCGTGGACTTCCAAATGTGTGTACCTGCTCAGGACTGGTTTTTATGTGTGATAGCAAGCAGCGGCCAGCACAAATTGCAGCCATGGCTCCGCCTAGTGAGTGGCCGGTAAACCATAAGTTTTTATCAAGCGTTTGTTGGTCCTGAGATAACATTTCTTTTATCATTGGCCAAAGATCATCCACTTCTTTTTTAAAGCCTCGATGAACCCGGCCAACGGTTTCAGCCAATACTTTGGCAACATTAAGATCAGCTTTTATATCATTCCATTCATTGGGTTCTGTGCCTCGGAATGCAATAACAATATCATTGTCATTTGCAAAGGAATAGGCCTGGGAACCGTCATTATTATAAAAAACCACATCATCAAACCCGAGCCGTTTTGCAGCTTTTTCCGTTTGCTTCGGAGGCAGATAAGAAATCATCGATAATTCAGCAAACAACAACGCCCGCGTGATTAACGGGTAATCCGAAAGACTGCCCCTTACGGTTGAGTAGAGCCTGATTTGACCGGCCGTTTGCTCCGAAATGGGTTGCTGACTTTGGCTCATTTGTGTTGTTTCGTTACAAATGAGCATATTTTATAGAAATTTATCTCTGAATAAGATAAAAATTTTCGCTTTTCAGGTAGAGGGATATTGAATTGCTAAATTTAGATGTTTACATGCAAAGATTAATAATAAACAGCCACTAATTTATAAATTAGTGGCTGTTTATTCTTCATTATTTCAATTTTCGAGATTAATCAATGTTCTTTTTCGACTTCGTCTTCTTCATCTTTTTGGATTGCTTGCAGTTCAAGAGACCCGGCAGCGCTTGCAGCACTTTTGCCTTCGGTAGCAGAGCCTCGGCCTTCACTTAAATTGATTTTCAATTTCAGATTATTAGGAGAATCTGAATTTTGAAGTGCTTCATCCAAAGTAATAGTGCCTTCTTTATAAAGACGCATCAAATGGCTGTCAAAGGTCTGCATGCCGACATTTTCTGATTTTTCCATGGCTTCCTTAAGCATGTGAATTTCTCCCTTGTGAATCAAGTCTCGAACCAGTTCGGTTCCCAACAATATTTCAATAGCGGCTGTGCGTTTGCCATCGACAGTAGGCACTAAACGCTGTGATACAAACGCTTTCAGGTTCAATGACAAATCCAGTAACAATTGATTACGGCGTTCTTCCGGAAAGAAATTAATAATTCTATCCAGTGCCTGATTGGCATTATTGGCGTGTAGTGTGGAAAGACATAAATGCCCTGTTTCGGCGAATGCCAAGGCATGTTCCATAGTTTCCTGGGAGCGGATTTCACCAATTAATATGACATCAGGTGCTTGGCGTAATGTGTTTTTCAAGGCATCTTCATAGCTCATGGTATCAACGCCGACTTCCCGCTGATTGACCAGGCATTTTTTGTGCGGATGGATATATTCGATCGGGTCTTCAATGGTGATGATATGGCCTGAGGAATTGCTGTTGCGATGGTCGATTAAAGCGGCAAGAGATGTTGATTTCCCAGACCCGGTGCCGCCAACAAACAAAATAAGTCCTCGCTTGGTCATAATGCTTTTCTTGAGAATCTCTGGTAAACCCAGATCATCTGCGTTAGGAATTTCAACTTTAATATTTCGAATAACCAGGGCAGGACTATTTTTTTGTTGGAAGATATTGACCCGAAACCGCCCTATTCCAGGTTCAGAAATGGCCAGATTCATCTCGGGAATATGCTCAAACTCTTTTTGCTGCTCTTCATCCATCAGGCTATTGGCAATTTCCCGTAATCGCTCCTTGGTTAGTTTGATATTTTCCAGGGGTTTTAAACTACCCTGAAATTTCGCCGCCGGCGGGGCATCGACTGTTAAATATAAATCAGAGCCATCTTTCTGGACCAGGATTTTCAAATAGTCTTTAAATTCCATATCTGCTTTACTGTTGGTTAATGTTCGATTAAGTGTAGTAGAACTTGCATTCATGGCGAGTCCGAAAAGCGTATAATGCGAATGTTTTAGCAAATTTATATGCGTTAATTGAATGAACAAGCAAAGAAAAGCGGTGGCGCTTATTTCCGGGGGGCTGGATTCCATGTTGGCGACGAAAGTGATTATGGAACAGGGCGTGCACGTTGAAGGAATCAATTTTTTTACCGGATTTTGTGTGGAAGGTCATACCCATGCGATTAAGAAAAAAGACAAAGCCAAACCAAAGCGCAATAATTCCTTGTGGGTTGCTGAGCAGTTGGGCGTCAAATTGCACATTGTCGATGTAATTGAGGAATACAAAGATGTTTTGATTAACCCCAAACACGGCTATGGTGCCAATCTGAACCCATGTTTGGACTGCAAGATTTTTATGGTCAATAAAGCCAAGCAATGGATTGAAGAAAATGATTTTGATTTCATTATTACTGGCGAGGTCATGGGACAAAGACCGATGTCGCAGCGTAAAGAAACTATGCCAGTGGTAGCTAAGGAATCGGGTGCTGATGAACGTTTGTTACGGCCGTTATGTGCAAAAAACCTGCCTGCTACCCTGCCAGAACGTGAGGGTTGGGTGAATCGGGATGAATTGTATGATTTCAGTGGCAGATCGAGAAAACCGCAAATGGCTTTGGCTGAAAAATACGGTTTTGTTGATTATGCACAACCAGCGGGCGGTTGTTGTTTTTTAACGGATGAAAGTTATTCAAAAAAGCTGGTGGATTTGTGGCAGGCGCGAGGCAACAAGGAATATGAGCTGGATGATGTGATGCTGCTAAAAGTCGGCCGCCATATTCGGCCCCAGCCACATTTTAAAATGATTATTGCGCGTGAAGAAGGCGAAGGCCGGTTTTTGCAAGGGTATAAGAAAGATTTCATTAGTATGAATTGTATTAGCCATAGCGGCCCGTTAACCTTGCTGGACGGTCAGCTTTCTGAACAGGATTTGCAATTGGCCGCACAAATTACTGCCCGATATGGTCAGGGCAGGGATGCAGAACAAGTTGAAGTTAATATTCATCTGCCTGATGGCACAGAGAAACAAATTTCTGTAAAACCGCTGAAAGCAAGTGAAATTCCGCAGGAGTGGTTTGTATGAGCCGAGAAATTCTCGATGCCCGGCGTTTATTATGCCCGTTACCAGTTATTCGAACACAGGACAAAGTCAAAAAAATGCTTCCCGGACAACAACTGGAAGTCGTTTGTACTGACCCAGGGGTAATGCAGGATATTCCTGCCTGGTGCCGCATCAATGGTCATCAGGTATTAGAAACTATTACCAATGAGGGTGAGTATATTGTGGTTTTACAGGTTGGTGAATAATGGTTAAAGCCTATGATGCAGAGCAGGTGACCAGAGTTAAGTCCAGGGTGACTTATATTGCGGCATTGGTCAATATTCTATTGGCTAGCATAAAAATTACTTTTGGCTTTATTGGCAAATCTGAGGCATTGATTGTTGATGGCATTCACTCTCTGGCTGATTTGCTGACTGATGTGTTTGTGCTTGTTGCAATCAAGCTCGGCAGTCGCGAGGCAGACCATGACCATCCTTATGGTCATCGGCGTTATGAAACCATTGCCACGGTGATACTTGGCGGGGCATTGTTTGTGGTGGCGGCGGGTATCGCCTGGGATGTGATGGAGCGTATTTTGCATCCGGAGAAGCTTTTGGTTCCGCAGAAAGAAACCTTGATTATTGCTGCCATCTCTATTTTAGCCAATGAATGGTTGTTTCAATACACCAAACGAGTCGCTAAAAAATCCCGTTCTAAGCTACTATTGGCAAATGCCTGGCATCATCGCAGTGACGCAATTTCTTCAGTCGTGGTGTTATTTGGCATCATTGCTGTGTTGTATGGCTATCCTTTTGCCGATGCGGTTGCGGCAATTATTGTGGCTTTGATGGTAGCAAAAATTGGGTTGTCATTGATTATGGAAAGCGTCAAGGAATTGGTCGATACGTCATTATCAGATGCACAAATTAACGATATTCGCCGGGTGATTAAATTAACGGAAGGAGTCAAAAGTATTCATTTGTTAAGAACCCGGCAAATGGGAGAAGATTCATTTGTTGATGCCCATATTGTAGTTGATCCAAAAATCACTGTGTCTGAAGGCCATATGATTGCCGATACCGTCAGAGATAATTTGAAAGCACAGTTTGACGATATTGTTGATGTTTTGGTGCATATTGATCCAGAGGACGATGAATTCAAGCAAAACAAGGGAGAATTGCCGAGCAGAAAACAGATCAATAAAATTCTCAAGCAATACCTTGGAGAACTAAGTGATGATTTAGATTCCAGAATTCATTATCTGGATGGCAAAATTGAACTGGAAGTAATTATTCCAAAAGTGATATCCATGCAATCTGATCTCGTGAAACAAATCAAAGATAAATGCATTCAACTAGAAAAAGACAATGACTTGATTGATCGGGTTATCGTACTTTCCAAAAATTAAGTATCAAAACATAAATGATATAATTTTACTGAATATGTGCCCGCGATAAATGAGCTATGAAGATCACGCTTTCAATTGATAAAAAAACAGTCATTGTTGCCAGAAAAACTTCCGCCTCAATGGAAAAAGCTTGAATCAAATACGTCAAGAGGATCTTGAGAGGTAAACGCAAGAACAAGTGACCATAACCTTGTTCTTAAAATGCATGAATTTTTTGAGGTAAACAATGGCAGTTGGAAAAAACAAATTTCCTGAAATGAATCCCATTCCGGGGATAAAGCTTGGAACAGCAAGTGCGAATATAAAAAAAGACGGCGGTACTGATTTGTTAGTCATAGAAATGGCTGAAGGATCAACTTGTGCCGGTGTGTTTACCCAAAATGCGTTTTGTGCAGCGCCAGTCATTGTGGCGAAACAGAATTTGCCAAACCTGCCGCGTTGGCTATTGGTAAATTCTGGCAATGCTAATGCAGGTACTGGTCATCAGGGCATGCAAGATACCTGGGAGACTTGCGGCAGTTTGGCTGTTGCGCTAAATGGAAAAGTTGATAAGGTTTTACCTTTTTCAACCGGCGTGATTGGGGAGCCACTGCCGGTTGAAAAAATTAAAAAAGCCATTCCCTTGGCTGTTCAAAACCAGGCCGATAACAACTGGGATGCCGCTGCAAAAGCGATAATGACCACAGATACCTTTCCGAAAGGATCAGCCCGGATAGTAGAAGTTGACGGCAAAACAATTTCCATTAGCGGAATTTCCAAAGGATCTGGAATGATTCAGCCCAATATGGCGACTATGCTGGCTTTTATTGCGACTGATGCAAAAATTTCAACCGGGTTATTACAATGGTTTGTGGACAATTTAGCTGAAAAAACCTTCAATCGGATTACCGTGGATGGCGATACCTCAACTAATGATGCTTGTATTCTAATGGCAAGCGGACATTCCGCAGCTGATGTCATTACTGAATCCAGTGCTGGTTTTGAAGCTTTTTATGCCGCTCTTCAAGAGGTTTTTCAGGAGCTTGCTGAAGCGATTATCAGGGATGGCGAAGGCGCAACCAAATTAATCCGGATTGTTGTTGAACAAGCGCGGGATGCGTCAGAAGCAATCAGGGTTGCTAAAACGGTTGCACATTCACCGTTGGTTAAAACCGCATTTTTCGCAAGCGATCCAAACTGGGGAAGGATTCTGGCAGCTGTTGGCCGGGCGGATGTTGAGGATATCGAGATTGAAAATATCGTGATATTTCTGGGCGATGTTTGTATCGTCAGAAATGGTTGCCGTGTGGACAGTTATACCGAAAAAGCCGGTCAGGAAGTCATGGAACAGGAAGACATCACGGTGACAATTTTACTTGGCCGGGGGCAGGCAAAAGAAGAAGTGCTGACTTGTGATTTTTCTTATGATTATGTGCGGATTAATGCTGAATACAGAAC
>Ga0256839_1003011_pt1 | contig 17909 bp, 15 predicted proteins | sample 354166metaG_FD_185968 | JGI IMG/M metagenome (GOLD analysis project Ga0256839, IMG submission 185968) | Hydrothermal vent microbial communities from Mid Atlantic Ridge, Atlantic Ocean - 354-166 | ecosystem: Environmental > Aquatic > Marine > Hydrothermal vents | place: Atlantic Ocean: Mid... | reverse complement strand
TCGCACTCGACTCGACAAGGCATCCTGGGTCGATGTGGCTCGCAACGGTACCGCGGACGAGGTGATCGCCTATCTGGAAAACCACTCCTTGCTGCGAACCGATCTCGGCCTGATCGAACCTCGCATGAGAGATCGTGCATTTTACGATCGCGTGATGAGCTTGTTGGAAAAGAGAAACCACTACGACCATCGCCTGGCCTCGTATGCCCTCTATCACGGCGACAGCCCGCAACGGATCGGCCGGTACTTGGAGCACGCAACTGCGTTTGTGAACCAGTGCGGGTTGGCGTTGTCGTCTCCTTTGTTGACGCTCGATCCCATCGCCCAAAAGCGATACGAGCACATCGAGTTTCGTCCACTGGTCAATGCGCGGGTCCATCCGATCGGGTCCAAACGCATCATCGAGAACGTGGGGCTGCGAAAGCAATATCAGACGTTTCTGGACTGGCTGTGCCAGCTCGAGCAAATCGATGATGACCGGCGGCTGGAGCTGACGTATTATCTGCTGCTGCAAGACCGTATCGAGGAGGCACTGGAGCATTTTTCTCGGATCGATCCGGAAAAGGTGACTCGCCGGATGCAGTACGATTACTGTGCGGCCTATCTGAAGTTCTTCGATCCGGATGCCGAGCCGGCCCGGGAAATCGCTCAGCGGTATGTCGATTATCCGGTACCGCGATGGCGCAATGCGTTCCGCGAAATCCTCGCTCAACTCGATGAAATCGAAACCGGGCGGACGCACGTCGTCAATGCCGACGACCGCGAACAGCGGCAGGCGGCCGCGGCAGCCAAGAGTCCCGTGCTCGATCTGGCGACTCGAACCGACAGCGTCGTCATTCATCATCGGAATCTCGAGCGTGCGCGATTGAACTTCTATCCCATGGATATCGAACTGTTGTTCAGTCGTAATCCGTTCGTTCAGCAGCAGTACGGCGACCGTTTCGGCCAGGTTCATCCTTATCGCTCGGTCGAAGTGAAACTCGAGGAGAACGCGAGCGAGACGCGTGTCGAGATTCCGCAGGAGCTGCGTTCCCAACACCTTCTGGTGGAAGTCGTGGGAGAGGGTCAGAGTGTCGCCAAGGTCCGGTTTGCCAGTGCGCTTCGAACGGAACTGGTGGAGACTCAGGGCATGCTGCGTGTCGTGGGAACACAAACCGGACGACCACTACCCCAGGTTTACGTGAAAGTGTTTGCTCGGCTCAAGAGCGGCCAAGTGCGGTTCTACAAGGACGGGTACACGGACCTGAGAGGCCGCTTCGATTACGCCACCTTGAGTTCCGATTTGCTCAATTCGGTCGACCGTTTCGCCGTGCTGGTGCTCAGCGAGAAAGAGGGCGCCGTGATTCGCGAGGTGCCGCCACCGAGGCAGTGACATGAGAGCACTCCGGGCAAACCGACGTTGACTTGTTCGCCCGCGATTCCTACACTTCCCAAGGGTGGCACGCAAGATGTTGAAGTGTAAGGAGTTGTGGCGATTCTCGCTCGTCGGATTCCAGTTTGGTTCTCTGTGGTTGCTGGGTTGGCCGCCGGTTGGTTCGGCCCATCCGGTCGCGGCGACACGGTTTGGGTGGTCCAACCGGACGGATCGACCCAGACCCGGCGCGGAGAGATCATCGATTACCGCGGCGATTTTCTCACCTTGAGGCGAACGGCCGCGACGACCGAGCGGATCCGTTCGGAGCGGATCGAGCGGATCGAGGCCAACTACGGGACGCGGCATCGGCAGGCCGAGGCTGCCTTTTCCGAGCACCGCTACGGTGAGGCTCGCCGGCTTTTCCTGCACGCGATGGAGGGAGAATCGCGTGAGTGGGTTCAGCGGCTCGAGTTGGCTCGCGTCATCCAATGCGACTGGAACGGTGGCCGCGACTTGCAAGCGGCTCGCCAATTTCTCATCTTGGTTCGCAACGATCCGACCGTGTTGCATTTGGAGGTGGCTCCGTTGCACTGGACGGCTCGACCGTTGACGGCCTCGATGCGGCAATGGGCCGAGGAGCATCTTGGGGACGAGACGTTTGCCGTGAGTCGGCTGATTGCCGCGAGTTGGCTGCTGGCCGGCGATCGCCGGCAGGACGCGATGGAGCAACTGAGGGAACTGACCTCCAACGGCGATTCGCGGATTGCCTTTTTAGCGCGTGCTCAACAGTGGCGCACTCGGTGGCCGGCGCTGCCGGATCCTCCGTTGCGCGAGGCGTCGGAGTCGCTGTCGTCGGTGTCCGAGCCATTGCGGCGCGGCGGGTGTTTTTTGATCGCCGAGGCGCATGCTCGAGCGGGCGACGATCGGCAGGCGACATTATGGTGGCTGCGTGTCGGTTTGCTTTATCCGCACGATGCTCGTCTGGCCGCTGCGGCGCTGTGGCGGGCCGGCGACCAATTGCAGCGAGGCGGCGATTCGGTGGCGGCTCGGCGCTTGTTCTTCGAGCTGGTGCAACGATATCCGGCCAGCACGGAAGCGGGACGGGCGCGCAAGCGAATCGAGAGCGGCGAAGTGAATCCGAAAACAAGGAAGGAATGACGCCATGAGCCGGCGGCGGTGGCCGAACAAACCGAAGGGACGGCGGATGCGGATCGGAGGGTGCGCCGGCCTGCTGTGGCTGGGCGTGCCGACCGTCGTCGAAGCGGCGGAGGAGGCCTCCAGCGAGGCGCCTCGAGGGTTCCTCGACATCGTTTTTTCCGGCGGCCCCGTCGGCATGGCCATCATGCTGGTGCTCTTGGGGCTGTCCCTTACGGCGGTCTACCTGATGATCGAACAATTGTTGACGCTCCGCCGCCGCGAGTTGATGCCGGAGGGAATGGCGGATCAGGTGCGAGGGATGATTGTGCAGCGGCAGATCAAAGAGGCGGTCCAGCTTTGCAAAGGTCGTCCCAGTCTGCTGTCGTTCGTGTTGCTCAATGGTCTGTCGGAGCTCGAAGGTGGTTGGACGGAAGTGGAGAAAGCATTGGAGGATGCGGTGGCCGAGCAGGCGGCCCGGCTGATGCGGCGTATCGAGTATTTGTCGGTGATCGGCAACATTGCTCCGATGGTCGGGTTGCTCGGAACGGTGTCGGGCATGATCCTGGCATTTCAGCGCGTCGCGGTGACGCAAGGATCGGCCGGAGCACCCGAATTGGCCGAAGGCATCTATCAGGCGCTGGTGACAACCGTCGGCGGCTTGATCGTGGCGATCCCGTCCCTGGCATGCTTTGCCGTGTTCCGCAATCGGCTCGACCAATTCGTCGCCGAGGCCTCGTTTTTGGCTCAGCATGTCTTTGCGCCGTTGAAGCGGCGGAAACGTCCCGTCCGCGCCGAGCCGCCCCGTCCTCCGCGGAGTTGAGGAGAGGAGTGATGCAGATACCCAGATTCGTTGATGGGCGCGGCGTCAACTTCAACATGACTCCGATGATCGACGTCGTTTTCTTGTTGATCATCTTTTTTCTCGTGTCGAGCCACTTGGCCAAGCAGGAGACGCACGTAGAGGTGGCGCTGCCCAAGGCTGCCAGTGGCGAAGAGCGTGAGCCGGAGCCGCCTCACGTGACGCTCAACGTTCGCAGCGACGGGCAGTGGTTGTGGGGCAACCGTCCCGTTGGAGAGCGGAGGTTGCTCGAGTTGCTGCGGCAGCGGCGGTCGGCCGTCGGCAGTCCGCTGATCGTTCGCATTCGCGGCGACCAGCAGGTTCCCTATCGCACCGTGGAGCCGCTCCTGCGCGCCTGTGCCAAGTCGGGTGTGCGCGAGGTCCGCTTCGCCGTGCTGCCACTTGCGGAGTCGTCCTGATGCGTCGTCCATCTTTGTTTGCGCGCAGAGAGCGGTTGGAAGTCGCCATGACTCCGATGATCGACGTGGTGTTCCTCCTGCTGGTCTTTTTCATCTGGACGGCCAGTTTTCAGATTCCCGAAGCATCCTTGTCCAGTAGGATCGCCGCACCGCCCGCCGGAACCGGTGAAGCCGTCGACGCGCCGTTGACGCCGACCGACGACTTCGACCAGATCGTGTTGCGAATGGTGGGCGGGGAGCAGGGAGTCCAGTGGCGACTCAACGATCAGCCGATTGCCGATCCGGCGGCGCTGAAACAGCGTCTGGCCGCCATTGCTTCGGTGCGCCGTGACGCTCCGTTGATTCTCCATCCGGATTCGGAGGTCGTACTGGGCGATGTGATTCGCACCTACGATCTGGCTCGCCTGGCCGGCTTCGAGTCGATCCAATTCGCGACACCGGTGAAGCAGCCATGAGTGGTTCGTTGTGCAGAAAGATCCTCGGGCTGTTGCTGATGGTCGGCTTGGGCGTGAGCCGGGTCGCAGCCGTTGACTGGGACGACCGCTTCGTTGGGGAACTGCGCCGAATCCGATTGTGGAACCAGGCTCGCGACGTGTGTGAGCAGCGGTTTTCCGGCAGCGAGAAGGCTCGCGACGCCGCCCACTGGTCGGTGGAAGGCATGCGTACCGATGCGGCTGCCGCGCTCGAGGCGATCAGTGACGATGAGCGAGCCCAGCGGTGGCAGGCGGTCGAGGCATGGGCCCAGCGGTTTCGGCAGCGCTTTCCCGGTTCACCGTGGGACCTCCAAGTCGCTTTGCAATCGGTGTTGGCTCGGCTTGCGCGGGGTGAAGCCGAGAGATTGGCGGCCGAATTGGCCGATGGAGATCGGCAGACGGCTCAGCGGCAGAAAGCCCTCGAAACCTTGCGAAGGGCCGAGCGGCGATTGCGCGAATTGACGCAGCGGATGGAACGGGGAGCCGGCGGCTCGTCGGCCGATCCTGTCCCGCCCGACGTACTGCAAGGCATCGAGAACCAACTCGTGCTGGCTGCGGCCAAGGTCTATTGGAACCGGGCGCTCTGTTATCCGAAGCAGAGTGACGATCGTCTGGCAGCCCTCGAAGCGGCTCGGTCCAATCTTCGCCGGCTGATTCGACAGACGCGCCCCGAAAACCTGGTGCAGATCGAGGCTTTGTTGTGGCTGGCTCGCTGCCAGCGGGAGTTGGGGGAAGCCGGTGAAGCCGAAAAGACACTGCGACTGCTGGCCAAGCGAAAAGACGTGCCGGCGAAGTGGAGGCTCGAGTTGGATGCCGAGTTGCTTCGGCTGGCTCACGAGCGGCACCAGCGGAAACTACCGGTCGAACCTCGCATCGGCCGTACGGTCAACGGCGTCCATTCGATCGAGTGGGACTTCGTTTCATTGCGGGTCTTATTGGACCGCCTGGCGTTGAGCCGCGACCCGGAAGCCGAGTCGCTGCAGCAAGAGATCGATCGAGGCCTTACCACGATCGAACTTGTCCACGGGCCCTATTGGGGTCGTCGCGCCACACGGTTGATGGTGGGTCACTCGGCCGGTGTGGCCAGTATCGCGTCGGCTCGTCTGCTCGAAAGATCGGCTCGCGAAAAACTGGGGCAGCGAAAGTGGCAAGAAGCCGTGGAACTATTGCGGGAAGCCGCCGAAGCCGCCTCACGCAGTGGCGCACCCGAAGAGGCGTTTCGTCTGGCCTACCAGTCGGCACTCGTGAAGCAGCAACACGGCATGTGGGAAGGATCGGCGGAGGCGTTGCGCGGCTTGTCGCTGCGTTGGAGGAAAGACTCGCGGGCGCCTCAGGCGCATCTGATGGCCATTTGGTCGCTGGCTCGCGCCGATGGAGGCGAGTTGGCGAACAATCCCACGTATCTCACTTGGTTGGACGAACAGATCCACTTGTGGCCGAAAGCCGAGGCCACGTCGCGGGCTCGAGTCTGGCTGGCCATGTGGCTGCGAAGCAAGAATAAACTTGACGAAGCCGCTCGTACGCTGGCCGGCGTGAACTGGTCGGGCTCGGCTGCCGCGGATGCGGGTCGTGAGTTGTTCTTGGTCTGGTTGACCAGGATTCAGCGAGCAGCCGATGACTCGGCGATGAAAGAGCTGGCCGACGAAGTCGACCGTTACTTCGACCCGTTGTTCGGTGACCAAGCGGGGACGGGCGACGGTTCGGACGCCTGTTTGTTGCCGTTGATCCGCTGGCAGCTCCAACTGGCGACTCGAGGCCGGCTGCCCGACGATGCACTGGCTCTGTTGCAAACGGCGAGCAATCGGAACGATGCGAGTGCTGCCTGTAGAACGCGAGCCCAATTCGTGCTGGCCGTGCTTGGGGAGATCGGAGCGGACGTGTTGAAACCGGCTTTGTGGAAGACGGTGACCTTCGACCAGATTCAGTGGTTGGCGTTGGTATGGCAGCGGCAATTCCGCGGCGAGTCGGCCGACCGGTCGCGTCGGGCAGCCAGTGTGGCGGCGGTCCTGAAAGCATGGCTGGCGGTGCAGGGAGAACAAGTGACGTTGTCGGAGCGCATCTTTGCGCTGCAGGTTCGAGCCGATGCGCTCGCACACAGCGGCGAACGCGAGGAAGCGGCGACCGTCTTGAGGAAACTGGTCGAGCAACATCCCCGGCGAATCGACGTGCGCCGGGCCTGGGCCAGGTTTCTGATGGCGGGTGAGCGGCGGGCGGAGTGGGCGCTGGCCGAGCAGCAGTGGCGACGCCTGGCGTCTCGGCTGAAACCGGGGACGGCGGATTGGTACGAGGCCAAGTACGGCGTGGCCAACTCGCTGTGGTTGCAGGGGAAGAAGTCGGAATGCCGCGAGCGACTGGAGTATCTCAAGGCCACGCGAGGATTCGGGCCGCCTCCATGGTCGCAGCGTCTGGCGAAGTTGGCGCGACAGTGCGGGGCTAAAGATTAAGCGAATGGAGTGTTGCGCTGCGCCTCTCGGGCCGCCGCTCATCGAGCGGCGGCGTACCGGGGTAAGGCCAACCGTCCCCACCGACAGTCGCATGGCAGGGTCTAAACCAGCCGCAGCCTGGTGGCTTCCAAGCTGCGTTCAATGAACTCGGCGGTTTGGGGAGCCATGGCGGTGTAGTAGTCGAAACCGTGACCACCGGCCCGTGTTTCCAGATCACATTCGAAGCGGACGCCCATCGACTCCAGTTTCATCTTGAGCCGATCGGCGCTTTCCCACCATCGCGTATCTTGGGGATCGCAGCAAAAAAACTGGTGCGGTGGGCAGTTGAAGCCTTGAGCGTAGAGCAGTGCCGTTTGCTGGCGGGCCGCTTCTTCGTCGGCAAACAGGCTGCGGAGCACGGGGTCTCCTTCACGCCATTTCCAGTGAAAGTCGATGGCAGGCGCGAGTGCGGCGACGACGGGGAACGTGCGGGGCTGTTTATAGGCGATTCGCAGGGCTCCTTGACCGCCCATGCTGGTACCCACCAGTGCGATCTTCGGTGGTTCGACGTCCCATTCGGCCGCCATCCACGGCAGGACGTGTTCCGTGACATACCGTTCGGGGGTCACAGCGGGATCGAACTGGGGACAGATCTGGTCGAGCCACCAGTGTGGACCTGTCCTGGGGCCGATCAGTCGGATTCCGCGTTGCAGAAAAGGGGCGACGAACTCCGGATGGTCGGCCAGCTTCTGCAGATGGACTCCGTGCAAATAGATGGCGGTGAAGCCTTGGGCGTGGAGCTGATCGGGAACCACGATTTCGCAGTCGTGGCCGGCGATCTCGACCGTTTTCGCGGCAGTCGTCATAAGACGGGTCCTTTTCTCGCCAGTGGGTGAGGCATAGACTGGGGCGATCCCGACCGGCTGGATCAATGGCGACCGTCGGCGCGGGGTCCAACGGGTCTTTTCTGGATGAAACCGAACCAACGGTGAAGATTCTGCTCGATGAACGTGAACTCCGCCAGGGTGTGGAGCGATTGGCGGGAGAGGTCAACGGCCACTACGACGGCGAATCACTGACGATTATCGGCGTGCTGACCGGAAGTGTCGTGCTGTTGGCGGACCTGATCCGACTGCTGGAGATGCCGCTCCGTGTCGGCGTGGTTCAAGCGAGCAGTTATCGTGGGGGAACCGAGGCGGGCGAGTTGTCGATCCAGGCCGACTTCATGCCCGATATCACCTCGAGGCATGTCTTGCTGGTCGACGATATTTTCGACACGGGTAATACATTGGTGGAGGTGGTCAAACTGGTCAAGGAGCTGCAACCGGCATCGGTTGCCACGCTGGTGCTGCTCCGGAAAACGGGGCGGCAGCAAGTGTCGTACGAGCCCGACTTCGTAGGATTCGACATCCCGGATGAATTCGTCGTCGGCTACGGACTCGACTATGCCGACGCCTATCGGAATCTGAACTACCTGGCGGCCCTCGAGCCGGAAGACCTGAACCGAACGATTTGAATCGCTTGCGTCTCCTTCTCATTACCCGTCGATATTGGCCACTGATCGGCGGAGCCGAAATCGCGATGGCTCGGTTGGCCACCCAGTTCGCCGAGCGCGGTCACGAAGTGTCGGTCGTGACGGCAGCCTGGCAGGAAGAGTGGCCACGTCAGGTTGTGGTCCGAGGCGTTCCCGTGTTTCGGATTCGCCAATCTCCGCGCCGCTGGCAGGGTACTTGGCAATATATGCGAGGTTTGGGGCGATGGTTGCATGCGCAGCGCGGCGTCTACGACGCGATCCTGGTATCGATGCTCAAGCATAGTGCCTATGTCGCAGTACAGCACGGTCTGCGAACCGGGTGCCCGGTCGTGTTGCGAGCGGAAGGGAGCGGGGAGACAGGGGACTGCCGGTTCCAGGAGACGGCGCGCTTCGGCAAACGCATTCGGCGGCGGTGCCGGCAGGCGACGGCCATCATTGCTCCGGCTCAGTCCGTGGCCGACGAGCTGTGGATGGCGGGCTACGATCGAGAAAAGGTCGTGACGATCGCCAATGGCGTGCCGATACCGACGACGATTCCCTCGCGCGCGGCAGCTCGCCAGGCCCTCGCCGGCATTCACTCCGATTTGCAAGTTCCCGATGACCAGAGGCTGGTCGTCTACACGGGGCGGCTCGATCGAGCGAAGGGTTTGAGAGAGCTGCTGGATGCCTGGCCCGCCGTACTGCGGCAGCACCGGGGAGCTCGACTGTGGCTGGTGGGCGAGGGTCCGTATCGGGATGAGCTTTACCAGCGGATCAAGGATGCGGAACTGCAGCAGTCGGTCTGCATGCCGGGGACGTTCGACGACGTGAGTGATCTATTGGCGGCGGCCGACTTGTTCGTGTTGCCATCATACGCGGAGGGGCTATCGCTTTCGCTGCTCGAGGCGATGGCTCACGGCGTGCCGACGGTGGCCAGCGACGTACCGGGCAACCGGCAAGTGATTGCCGATTCGTCGACGGGGCGACTGGTGCCGCCTCGAGACGCGGCGGCCTTGAGTCGAGCGATGCTGGAGTTGTTGAATGATCCGGCCGGTGCCATGGCGCTCGGGCGGTCCGGTCGTCGCCGAGTCGAGCAGGCATTTTCGCTCGAGCGGATGGCCGATTCGCACCTGGAAGTGATTCGCGGGGCGCTGGGTCCTATCCCGTAGCCGAGATTCGCCGTGCGCGCGGCATCCCCGCCACGCGACGGTCGGGGAGCTACTCCGGTCGGATGGCGATGTCCTTGAACTGGACCGGGTCGCGATGTCCGGCGAAGCCGAAATGTCCCGACGTCAGGTCCTTGCCCGGGTGCGGCGTGTTGTGCATGAACTCGGTCACCTTGGAGACGTCCGCATCGACGATGACGGTACCGTTGAGTTCCACCGTGATGCGAGAGCCTTTGACGGTGACTTCCTGGTAGTTCCACGTTCCCGGCGGGCGCAGGTATCCCCGGTGCGCCGCCACCATGGCGTAGATCGAACCGTGGTATTGGCGGGGATCGAGCTTCGCATACTTGGGCGCCGTGTTATCGAGGACCTGAAGTTCGCACATCCCCTGATAAGCCGCATTGCCTTTCCCCGGATAGCGAATGGCCAGCCCGTTGTTGCCGCCTTTGGGGATCTTGATCATCAGCGACACGCTGAAGTCACCATAGGTCTCTTTGGTGTACAGCACGCCTCCGCGGTTCGGCTTGCACATGATGGTGCCGTCCTTGACCTGATAGTCGTCGACGGCTCCCGTCCAGCCCGTGAGGTCCTTGCCGTTGAAGATCGACCGGAATCCGTCGCCGCGGTGAGCTTGCAGGTAGGCGTTGGCTTCGTCGGCGGGGATTTCTCGCAGGTAGATGTTTCGCCAGCGGATCTCGCCTCCGTGAGTCTGCAACATGATGGGACCCGTGCGAGGGAGCGGCTTCTTGCGGTCCCAGTAGTTCTCCATGATGGCATGGTCGACCACCAGCTTGTCGTTGAGGTAGACGGTCGTACGAGCGCCGACCTGGATGATGCGGAATCGATTCCACTCGCCGAACGGCTTGTCGGCCTTCACCAGAGGGTCCTTGCCTTTGGCCCCTGGCGAATTGTTCCACAGACCGCCCGACCCCTTGTCGGCTCCGTTCTTGAACTTGTTCGGATCGGTGTAGTCCCAGATCTGCACCTGCGGCGTACCGCGCAAGTAGATGCCGCTGTCGGCTCGAGGCACCGTCTTGTACTCGATCAGCAGTTCGATGTCGCCGTAGTCCTTGTCGGTCACGAGATAGGCACCGTGACCGTCGTTGACGATCTCCCCGTTTTCCACCCGCCAGTGCTTCTCGATGTCCCTGGCCATTTCATCGAGGATCGCTTGACGCTTCTGCGGGTCGGCGGGCAGTTTGCGGTGGGGATTCAGGGTGTGCCAGCCGTTGAGGTCCTTGCCGTTGAACAGCGGTTGAAAGCCGGCCGGTGGCTCGGCGCGAGTCGAAGCGACGAACAGCAGGCAGCAGGCGAGTGCAGTCAGCAGCCGGGTATGCATGGTGAGTCAACTCCTGGAAGGGGGTGGAAATGGCGGGAAACCGGCAGGATATGGGATGATGGACCATCCATTATGAGCCAGTGACGGCGAAGATGCAAATGGGGTCCGGCGGAAGTCGCCGAGGCGGGGAATTGCCTCGGGAAGCCGCAGCGGGGACAATACGGGTCGAGGGGAACGAGCAGTCGACTCGGCCCGGAGACCATCCATGAGGAGTTCAAACCATGCGACGTACGATCCGCGGTTGGGTGGGGCTGATAGTTGGCATTGCGGCAGCCGTCCCTGCCGGGGCTCAGCCCCCCAACTACGATGAGGCGAAGGTACCCGAGTACCGGCTGCCCGATCCTCTGCTCACTCAGGCGGGTGAAAAAGTCACCACACCCCGGCAATGGTGGAGTATTCGCCGGCCGGAGATCCTCAAGCTGTTTTCCGAGCAGATGTACGGCCGAGCTCCCCAGCCGCCTCGTCCGATCCGCTACCGACAACGGGTGATCGATTCCAAAGCCCTCGGTGGCAAGGCGACGTTCCTGAACGTCACGATCTGGTTGCTGGGGGAGCAAGACGGGCCTTCGATGGAGGTGCTGCTGGTCATTCCCAACGCCGCACCGCGACCGGTGCCCGCTTTTGTGGGTATGAACTTTCGCGGGAACGCGTCGACGCATCCTCACCCGGGGATTCCGCTGAGCAAGAGCTGGATGCGGGCCAGCCGGGGAGGTGAGGTCGTCGACCACAAGATGACGGAGAAGGCTCGCGGATCCGCATCGTCGCGATGGCCGTTCGAGCAGATCGCCCAGCGCGGCTATGCCGTGGCGACCGTGTATTACGGCGACGTCGATCCCGATTTCGACGATGGTTTTCAAAACGGCATCCATCCGTGGTTCTATCGTGACGGTCAGCGGCGGCCGGAGGCCGACCAGTGGGGATCGATTGCCGCGTGGGCGTGGGGATTGAGCCGCGTGATGGACTATCTGGAGCGGCAGCCACTGATCGATGCCAAGCATGTGGCAGTGATGGGGCATTCGCGATTGGGGAAGACCGCGCTGTGGGCCGGAGCCACCGATCCTCGTTTCGCCATCGTGATTTCCAATGACTCGGGGTGTGGAGGTGCCGCCTTGAGTCGTCGCCGGTACGGTGAGACGGTCAAGCGGATCAACACTTCGTTTCCTCATTGGTTCTGCGAGAACTTCAAGCAGTACAACGACCGGGAGGACGAGATGCCGTTCGACCAGCACATGTTGATCAGCTTGATTGCGCCTCGTCCGGTACTCGTATGCAGCGCCGAAGAAGACCGCTGGGCGGATCCTCGAGGCGAGTTTCTCTCCTGCCGGCACGCGGATCCCGTCTATCGCTTGCTGGGGACGGACGGACTGGCGGCGACGAAGATGCCGGCGATCCATCAGCCGGTATTGTCTACGGTCGGCTATCACATCCGCGCGGGAAAACATGATGTGACATCACTCGACTGGAAAACGTATTGCGACTTCGCCGATCGGCACTGGAAGAGGGGCGGGGGTTCCGGGGCTTCCCAGTAATGGCCGACCGTTTCGGGGCTCGATTGCGAGTCGTCACCTACAATATTCACAAGGGCATCGGCGGTGTGGACCGCCGTTACCGGCTCGAGCGGATCATTGCCGTCCTGCGGCACTGCGAAGCCGACATCGCCTTCTTGCAGGAAGTGGACGATGGAGTTCCCCGCTCGCGGCGGCAGTGCCAGGTGGAAGCGTTGGCTGCGGCCACGGGATTGGTCCATTTCGCGTTTCAGCGCAATGTTCGACTACGGGAAGGGCACTATGGCAATGCCATTCTCAGTCGTTTCCCGTTGAGCGACGTGACGCATTGCGAGTTGACGATTCCGCTCAAAAAGCGCCGCCGAGCTTTGCTTTGCCACGCTCGAGCGGCAATCGGAGGTCGACATCGACGGCTGCTGCTGGTCAATACGCATTTGGGATTGTCGGGTTTCGAACGGAACGCTCAGTTGAGGAAGTTGCTGGGGAGCGGCGTGATTCAGCGCACGCACCGAACCACACCGATTGTGCTGGGAGGCGACTTCAACGACGTGTGGGCCACGCTGGGACGGAGATTCCTGGAACCTGCCGGGTTTCGACCGGCAGGCAGGCAAGTCCGCACCTTTCCCGCTTTCTACCCGATGCGGCCCCTCGATCGACTCTTCTTTCGCGGCGATCTGGAACTCCATCATGCTTTCGCCTCGCGCACTCGAGTGGCGCGCGAGGCTTCCGACCATCTTCCGCTGATCGCCGTTTTTCGTCTGCACCGATAGCGCGTCCCACTTGCTGCCGTTTGCCGGGAAACGTAGACTGCTTCACGGAGCGGGCGTTGTCGGGAGGGTTTGGGAGCGGCGACCGATGGACCGATGCGTCGTTTCCGCATGCGCTGAGCCGGCGGACGAACATGAAGGGCGAGTATTCAGATGGATTTGCGCGAGTACGAAATCTCGGTGTCGTGTATTGATCGAAACCCGTCGCCGGCGTCGTTGTATGAGGATGCCGTTCAGTTCGATTCGGGAGCCATTGTTTCCAGCGGCGCGGTAGTCGCCGATTCGGGAGAGAAGACGGGACGCAGCCCCAAGGACAAGCGAGTGGTTCGTGAACCCTCCTCGGAAAGCGAGGTGTGGTGGGGACCGGTCAATATTCCGCTGGAGCCGTCGTCGTATGCCATTCATCGTCGTCGGGCCGTCGATTACCTGAATACGCGGCGAAAACTCTATGTGATCGACGGTTTTGCCGGCTGGGATCCCGCCTATCGGATCAAGGTCCGGGTGATCTGTTCGCGAGCCTACCACGCGCTGTTCATGCACAACATGCTGATGCGTCCGTCGGCGTCGGAGTTGGCCGAGTTCGGAAAGCCGGACTATGTGATTTTCAATGCCGGCGAGTTTCCGGCGGACCCCGATGTGATCGGCGGCGGATCGCGCACCGCCGTCGTCCTCAATCTGGGCGCCGGAGAGATGGTGATCCTGGGAACCCAATACGCCGGCGAGATGAAAAAAGGCATCTTCACGGTGATGCATTACCTGATGCCCAGGCGGGGCGTCCTTTCCATGCACTGCTCGGCCAACGAAGGAGAGCAAGGCGACGTATCCCTCTTTTTTGGACTCTCGGGGACGGGAAAAACGACCCTGTCCGCCGACCCGCGGCGCCAGTTGATCGGCGATGACGAGCATTGCTGGTCCGACAACGGCGTGTTCAACATCGAGGGCGGGTGCTATGCCAAGTGCGTCGGCTTGAGCCGGGAGTCGGAGCCGGAGATTTACGACGCCATCCGATTCGGCACGGTGCTGGAGAACACGGTGTTCGACCCGGAATCGCGAATCGTCGATTTCGACGACACGTCGATTACGGAAAACACTCGTGCCTCGTATCCGATCGAGCACATCGTCAACGCCAAGATACCCTGTGTCGGCGGCCACCCGCGCGACATCATTCTGCTCACGTGCGATGCGTTCGGAGTGATTCCGCCGGTGAGTCGGTTGACTCCGGAGCAGATGATGTACCACTTCATCAGCGGGTACACGGCGAAAGTTGCCGGAACCGAAGTGGGAGTGACCGAACCGGAAGCCACATTTTCGGCGTGCTTCGGTGCCGCCTTCCTGGTGTGGCATCCCACGAAGTACGCGGAGATGCTAGCCGAGCGGATGCAGGCGCACGAGGCCCAGGGGTGGTTGGTCAACACCGGTTGGACCGGAGGAGGGTACGGCGTCGGCCGTCGCATCGAGCTCGAGTACACGCGAGCCATCATCGATGCCATTCATTCGGGAGAGCTGTTGCGTATCGACACTGTGGAGGATCCGGTCTTCGGTTTCGCCGTGCCGACGAAGTGTCCCGGAGTGCCCACCGATCTGTTGATGCCTCGCAAGACCTGGAGCGATGCCGTCGCCTATGACGTCGCGGCCGTCGATCTGGCCAAGCGGTTTCGCGAGAACTTCCAGCAGTTCGAATCCGAGGCGTCACCGGGGATCCGCGAGGCGGCTCCCCGCACGACCGTGGCTCGTTAGCTCGAGCCAATCCAGAATCCAACCAATCAGGAGGAGAATGTCATCATGGGTCAAGACATCGTATCGCTGTTGGGTGAAGATGCGGCCACGCTGCTGGAACATCGTTGCCGAACGGTGCCCGGTGATTCGATTCACCTGCCAGGCCCCGATTTCGTCGATCGTGTGTTCGCTCCTAGTGACCGAAACAACCGAGTGCTGGCGAATCTCCAACGGATGTTCGGCCACGGCAGGCTGGGAGGAACCGGCTACCTCTCGATCTTGCCGGTCGACCAGGGCATCGAGCATTCGGCAGGCGCTTCCTTTGCTCCGAACCCCGCCTACTTCGATCCGGAGAATATCGTTCGTCTGGCGATCGAAGGCGGTTGCAATGCCGTCGCCTCGACGTTCGGAGTCCTTGGCATGGTGGCGCGCAAGTATGCTCACAAGATACCCTTTGTGGTCAAGATCAACCACAACGAATTATTGACCTATCCCAATCGCTTCGACCAGATCATGTTCGGCAATGTCGATCGTGCCTTCGAAATGGGAGCGGCGGCCGTGGGCGCCACCATCTATTTCGGCTCGGAAGAATCGAACCGGCAAATCGTGGAAGTGGCGGAGGCTTTCGACCGTGCGCACGAATTGGGGATGGCGACGATCCTGTGGTGTTATTTGCGCAATCCGGCTTTCAAGAAAGACAAGGACTACCACGTGGCCGCCGACTTGACCGGGCAGGCCAACCATCTAGGGGTGACGATTCAGGCCGACATCATCAAGCAGAAACTGCCGGAGAACAACGGAGGCTTTACCGCGATCGGTTTCGGTAAGACGTCTCCGCTGGTCTATGAAAAACTCTCCGGCGACCACCCGATCGACTTGTGCCGGTATCAGGTAATCAACTGTTATATGGGGCGAGCCGGCTTGATCAACTCGGGCGGCGCGTCGAAGGGAGCGGGCGATCTGGTGGAGGCGGTGAGGACGGCGGTGATCAACAAGCGAGCCGGCGGCATGGGATTGATCAGCGGGCGCAAGGCGTTTCAGCGCCCGCTGGCGGACGGGGTTGCGCTTTTGCACGCCATTCAGGACGTCTATCTCGACTCGAGCATCACCATTGCCTGAGGTGCAGACGGGGAAAACCGGCCATCATGACGACTCAGCTTTCCGCCGTTGACTATTGGGTGCTCGTCATCTACTTGGCAGCGACGGTGGCATTGGGATTGTGGATCGGTTCGCGGCTCCGCACGGGACGCGACTTCTTTCTGGGCGGTCGTGCACTCCCGTGGTGGGCGATCGGCATGTCGCTGGTAGCGACCGACATTGGCGGCACCGACATTATCGGCGTGGGCGGCATGTCCTACCGTTACGGAATGGCGGTGGCCAATTTCGAGTGGATCGGGTGCGTTCCCGCGATGATCGTCGGCGCATTCGTGTTCATTCCCATCTTTTGGCGTTCCGGTGTCTATACCATTCCGGAGTTCATGGAGCGGCGCTTCAACGCCGGTGTGCGCGTGGCACTGGCCAGTTGCTGGCTGGTGTTCATGGCCTGCAATCTGGGGATCATGCTGCTGGCGTCGGCGCGCATGTTGACGGCGCTATTCGGCTGGGACTCGACCCTTTGTATTGTGATCACGGCCCTGCTCGCGGGCGGCTACACCTTCGCCGGTGGATTGTCGGCCGTCGTTTACACCGACATGATTCAGTGTGCCGTGATGATTGGTGGTTGCCTGCTGGTACTGGTGCTGGGGCTGGTGGAAGTAGGAGGCGTTTCCCAGTTGCGAGGCCGAGTGGCGCAACTGGAGCGAGAGCAGGGGAGAGTGGAGGTAGACGGTTCCACCGACGCGCGTCCCGAGCACCTCCGGTTGGTGCTCCCCGCCGATACTCGCTCACCCTTTCCCTGGCCGGGTATCCTGTTCGGTTTGGCCTTGATTCTGAGTCCGGCCTACTGGATCGGCAACCAGGCGATTGTCCAGCGGTCGCTGGGAGCCAAGACTGAGTTTCAAGCCAAAGCCGCGTACGTATGGGGGGCCGTGCTGAAGAACTTGATCCCCGTCATCATTGCGGTTCCCGGTCTGATCGCTTTTGCGCTCTATCCCCGCTTGGAGGATCCCGACCAGGCGTTTCCGGTGTTGGTGGCGCGGCTCCTTCCCAGCGGGATCCGCGCCGTTTTCTTGGCGGCGTTCATCGCGGCACTCATGTCGAGTATGGATTCCTATTTGAATTCGGCTTCCACGATCGCGACGCACGACTTCTACGTGCGGTTTGTGGCACCGCGAGCCGACGATCGAAAACTGCTGGTCGTCGGCCGCGTCATCACACTGGCGCTGGTGGTGTGGGCGATTGCTTTTGCACTCTACCTGGCAGGGACGAGCAAGCAGATTTATACGGTGTTTCAAACGCTGATGGCGTTTTTCCAGGGGCCGGCTTTCGCGGTCATCCTGGCTGGCCTGCTGTGGCGCCGAGCGACGGGAAAAGGGGCCCTGGCCGGGTTCCTCACGGGCGTGGCCACGGCCGTGTCGCTTTACTGTCTGAACCACCCCGCGATTTCCAGTGCCCTGGGTTGGACGAGGCTGTTCCAGATTGAGGAGCCGTTTTTGTATTTTTCTATCTGGGCGTTTTTGGCAACGGCCGGAGTGCTGGCGTGCGTGAGTTGGCTGACGACCATCGAACCGGAAGAGAAGCTGGCGCTGGTGGTGTCGTGGAGAGGCCGGATCAATCGGCGCACGGATTCGAGTTGAGAGGCTGTCGCCAGACTCCACGCCGCAAGTAGTCCATGTGAGGCGGGAAAGCGGTGCGGCGAGTGTTGTTACAGGGTTGACGACGGTTGGGAGGTGAGCGGATCATGTGGTTGCATGCGATTGGCGATGCCATACGGGCCTGGCTGTTGTTGATTCCATTGCCGCTGGTGCGCCTCGCGTTCGCCCTGCTGCCGCTGGCTCTGTTAATATGGGTATGGCTGTTGCCTCGAGATGCCGTAGAGCGTCCCGGCGAATCGGAGACGAGGGATCGCGCGGCGCAGCAGTTGAAGTGGGCAGCCACCGTGGCGCTAGGGCTGCAGGTAGTGGTATACCTGATGGAATTCGCTGCCGGGTAGTCCCAGCCGGAACTACAGCGATCTTTCCTACTTGAGCTTGAAAGGGTTGTCCATGTCGAAAACCAACCGCCGCAAGTTTCTGCAGTCGTCCACCACCGCCACGGTCGCCGCGGGAGTTCTCCGGCACGTCGCTTCGGCTCGCCCCATCGGCTCGAACGACCGTGTTCG
>Ga0256839_1003010_pt1 | contig 17915 bp, 11 predicted proteins | sample 354166metaG_FD_185968 | JGI IMG/M metagenome (GOLD analysis project Ga0256839, IMG submission 185968) | Hydrothermal vent microbial communities from Mid Atlantic Ridge, Atlantic Ocean - 354-166 | ecosystem: Environmental > Aquatic > Marine > Hydrothermal vents | place: Atlantic Ocean: Mid... | reverse complement strand
GTGTTGGGCCTGTTGCAGAAGGTGATAGAACCGTCCCAGTTGTTCTACTCCGGGGGAGGCCAGGCCGGTAAGCCACACGGCGGCCAGCAGTCCCAACACCCCAAGCAACACGGCCAGCCGCAGCGGCCATCTGGGCCGGGGGAGTTTGACCGGGGAGGCTGGTTCCGGGTCCGGCGAAGGCATTTCCTATCGGCCCGTTGAAGAAGTCTTTTTGAAACGGAATCGCATCACAGGATTCGCCGTAGCTTCTGAAAAAAGCGGCTCGGCGGGGGGCTTGCCCTTGCGTTATTCAACGGGCTGCTATAAAGCTCCGGCCGGAGTGTGGCGGCGGAGTTGTTCAATGGTGTCCCGGGCAGCCTGCTGCACGGCCTCTTGCCACTGCTTATCGCCCAGGTGGGCGTAGGCTTCCTGGTGCCAGGCGTAGATGATCCCGCGGGAGCTGTTCACCACGGCTCCCAGCCCTCGCGGGTCGAAAGCCGCGGCCACATCGGCTGCCGTAGCCCCCTGGGCGCCCAGGCCGGGGACCAAGAACCACGCATGGGGCATGAGCTTGCGCAGTCGGGCCAGTTGCTGTGGATGCGTGGCCCCCACCACGGCTCCCACGGCCCCATAGCCGCAGCCCCCGGTCGTTTGGGCGGCCTGCCGTTCCACGAAAGCGGCCACATGCTCGTGCAGGGGCACTTCGGCCGGCAGGTCCTGGAAGGCTCCGCTTTGCCGGTTGGAAGTTTTTACCAGCACGAACACCCCCCTGCCCTGCTCGGCGGCCAGGGAGAGGAACGGCTCCAGGGTGTCCGGGCCCAGGTAGGGATTCACCGTAAGGGCATCCCCCGGCCAGGGGGCCTGCGGGCCAAGGTACGCCTGGGCGTAAGCCACGGCTGTAGAGCCAATGTCGCCTCGCTTGGCATCGACAAGGACCAGCAAGCCCGCCTGCCGAGCATGGCGAATGACCCCTGCCAGGGCTTCCAGTCCTGGGGGCCCCCACCGCTCGAAGAACGCCACCTGGGGCTTTACGGCCGGGACCAGCGGTGCCACCAGCTCGATCACCTGGCAGCAAAACCTTTCGTACACAGCACTTACCTGCTGTGGATTACTCGGTGCGGCAAGGGCCAGCTCCGCGGGGAGCATTTCCAGTCGAGGATCCAAGCCCACCACCAGCGGTGTGCGTTTTCGCCGCACGGCTTGGGCCAGGCGGTCAGCAAAAGGGACCGGCATGGGAAACTCCCGCTTGCCACGAAAAACCCGGATGCAAAAAATGTGTCGTCATAGTACAATACGAAAGCACATTACTGCCATGCCCCCAACGTGGGTGGCGGGTGTCATCGCAACCCCTTGCCTTGCTTGCTTCCAACTTCTGATTTTCCAAGGAGCTTCAACATGGGTGAACGCAAATCCAGTGTGAGCCGGCGCACTTTTCTCAAGAACACCACCGCCGGGGCGGCTGCCGCTTCGGCCGCTGCCGGGCTGTTGACGGCCAAGGCCTACGCCGAGGCCCCCGGGGCCAACAGCCGCCTGCGGGTGGGATTCCTGGGCGTGGGGGGCCGCTGTCAGGCCCACGTCAACGCCGTGATGAAGCTGATGGAAAACGGCGTCAACATCGAGCCGGCCGCCGTGTGCGACGTGTTCAATCGCTACCGCGAGCAGACGGCCCAGCGGATCAAAGACCGCTGCGGCAAGGAAGTTTACAAAACCGGCGACTATCGGGACATCGTCAACGACAAGGACATCGACATCGTGGTGGTGGCCACGCCGGACCACTGGCACGCCAAGATGACCATCGAGGCCCTCCGAGCCGGCAAGGCCGTCTATTGCGAAAAGCCGATGACCAAGCACATCGAAGAGGCCCTCGACGTGGTGCGCGCCTGGCGGGAAACCGGCCAGGTGATGCAAGTGGGCGTGCAAAGCACCAGCGAACCCCGCTGGCACAAGGCCAACGAGTTCATCCGCGCCGGCGGGATCGGCAAGGTGATCCAGGCCCAGAACCACTACTACCGCAACAGCCGCATGGGCCAATGGCGCTACTACGCCTTGAGCAAGGACATGACGCCCAAGAACATCGATTGGGACATGTTCCTGGGCCACCAGTGGGACCTGGCCCCCAAGATGCCCTTTGACCGAGCCAAGTTCGCCCAGTGGCGCTGCTACTGGCCGTTTGGTTCGGGGCTGTTCACCGACCTGTTCGTGCATCGCTTGACGCAGATGTTGGTGGCCATCGGGGTGCGCTACCCGCGGCGGGTGACCGGCGGGGGCGGCATCTTCCTGGAGTACGACGGCCGGGACGTGCCCGACACGGCCACGATCATCGCCGACTACGACGAAGGGTTGCAGATCGTGGTCACAGCCACCATGTGCAACAACCACGCCATCGAGCGATGCATTCGCGGCTTCTACGGTACGTTGTCGTTCGACACCTCCGACGGGTTCGACTTCCTGCCCGAACGGCCCCAGGTGGTGCCTCGCCCCTATCGCCAGAAAGGGCGGCACATCAGCACGCCGCAGCCCAAAGACTCTACTTATGCCCACTGGGAGAACTTCGTGGCCGCCGTGCAGAAAGGCGACCCGAAGGCCTGCAACAACCCGCCCGACCTGGGAGCAGCCGCCCTGGTGACGATCGTGCTGGGGGCCAAAAGCTACCGCGAGGGGAAGGTGTTCGAGCTGCAACGGGAACCCGGCGCGGCCAACGACCAGTTTACCATCGTCCCTGGCGGGGAGAGCTACGCCCAGCAATGGGAAGCGATGTCCAAGCGTCGCGCCGCCCCGCGACACGTGCCGGGCTGGAACCCGCCGCACAAGGATCCGATGTTCAGCCGCCAGATTCCCCCTTCGTATCAGAAGCTGGAAGGCCCCTGGCCGGACGAAAACACCGATCCTGCGGCCGGCTAACTGCTCGATCGGATACCCTGTCGTCGAAAACGAAAGCCTGTGCCCGGCTCAGAACGCCTGAGGAGCCGGGCATGTTTTTTTGGGAAAATCGGCGATTTTCTCCCTTAGAGGGAGTAAACTGGTGGCGGCGGCCAGCAGGTGATAGCCAGCGGGCTTTGATGGTTTTGCCGGGGAGTCATCACTTTTTTGCTTCCTGCCCAGGTGATGCCCGAATCATCAACTCCTTGACCAGACCGCGTTTTACCATGCATGAGGACTCTGCTGCATTTCGGAACATGATATCCCGCTTGCAACAAGGGGACGTGGAAGCTGCCCAGGAACTTTACGATGCGTTTGTAAACCGCCTCATCCGTCTGGCCCGCGAGAGGCTGCCACGCAGCTTGCAGCAGAAGCTGGACCCGGAGGACGTAGTCCAATCGGCCATGCGGAGTTTTTTCGGCCGCCTTCGGGCGGGGGAGTTTCAGCTTCGGGATCGGCATTCCCTCTGGTCGCTATTGGCGTTGATCACCCTCCGCAAGTGTGGCCACAAGGTGAAGTACTACCTGGCCGGATGCCGGGATCTGCGTCGGGAGCTCCAGCAATGGGAAGTTCCATCGGGGAAAACTGTCGTCGAGCTGGCCGCCTGGGAAGCCCTGGCCCGCGATCCCAACCCCGCAGAGCTTGCCGAAATCGTCGATACGGTCGAGTACCTGATGAGGCGACTGAATCGCAACCAGCGGCGCATCGTCATGCTGCGGCTGCAAGGCTACACCACGGCTGAGATCGCCCAGGAATTAGGCAAATCCCAGAGGAGTGTTCAACTGGTGCTGGAGACGGCCCGCGATATCCTCATCGCCCAGCTCAAAGCGGCATCGGAGGAGAGTGATTCTTCGTAACCTTTGCTAAAGCAAGAGGTTGCGATTTCTTCCTCCCCCCTGCAGCGTCTTCGCAAAAGGGGCTCCCTCCGCTGCACTTCGGTACGCTGCGGCTGCTTTTCGCCGACGCACAAAAAATTTTTGCGCTTTTGGCAGCTCCTGGCCATCTACCTAATAGGCTGGGACGACCTTCGATGTGCGGAGGCTGGGATGGGGGATTTTTTTTTGCGCTCGGCCATCCCAGGCGTCGGACGCCCAGGAGTCACTGCTCCTTTTGCCTCCCGGGAAAGAAGAGCAGCCCGGCAAAGAAGCCCCTATCGCTTGTTGCGGCTGGTGTCCAGCACCGACAGAAACGCCCGCTGCGGGATGTCCACCTTGCCGACCGACTTCATCCGCTTCTTTCCCTCGCGCTGCTTGGCCCAGAGCTTCCGCTTGCGGGTAATATCACCCCCGTAGCACTTGGCCGTCACATTCTTGCGAATGGCGGGGATCGTCTCGCGGGCGATCACGCGGTTGCCGATGGCCGCCTGGATGGCCACCTCGAACAGGTGGCGGTCGATCTCCTCCTTGAGCTTGGCCACGATGGCCTTGCCCCGGCGGTAGGCGTCCTCGCGGTGGCAGATCACGCTCAGGGCATCCACCCGCTTGCCGCCTACCAGGATGTCCAGCTTCACCAGGTCCGCCGCGCGGTAACCCAGCAGCTCGTAGTCCATGGTGCCGTAGCCGTGGGTGAGGCTTTTGAGCTGGTCGTACAGGTCGTAAATCACCTCCGCCAGCGGCAAGTCGAACACCACCATGGCTCGCGTGGGCGAAAGGTACTCGGTCCGCACGAACTCTCCGCGGCGATCCGTGCACAGCTTCATCACCGTGCCGATATACTCAGCCGGAATGACGAAACTGACCCGCACTACCGGCTGGCGGATCTCTTGAATCTGTCCCGCATCGGGCAACTGCTGCGGGTTGGTGATCCGCAGCAGCTGGCCGTCCCGGGTGAGCACCTCGTAGGTGACCGTGGGAGCGGTTTGCACCAGGTCCAGCTCGGCCTCTTGCTCCAGGCGCTGCTGGATGATCTCCATGTGCAGCAGCCCCAAAAAACCGCAGCGAAAGCCGAAACCCAGGGCGTCGCTGGTCTCCGGGGTGAACTCGAAGCTGGGGTCGTTGATGCTGAGCCGCTCCAGCGCGGCCCGCAACTCGGCAAAGTCCTCCCCGTCGGCCGGATACAGCCCGCAATAGACCATCCGCTTGGGCTCCTGGTAGCCGGGCAGAGCCAGCTTTGCCGTGGCATCGGGCTGGGCAACCGTATCGCCGATATGCACTTCGGAGAGCGACTTGATGTTGCAGATCAGGTAGCCCACCTGCCCGGCATGCAGCTCCTGCTGCGGCTGGGGGCCGGGGGCGAACCAGCCCAATTCCTGCACCTCGTGCACCGTGCCGGCCTTGAGCAGCCGCACCCGTTGCCCGCGGCGGATGGTCCCGTTAACCACCCGCACGTAAATCACCGCCCCACGGTACGTATCATAGTGGGAATCGAACACCATGGCCTGAAGCGGCGCATCCAGCTCTCCCCGAGGGGCGGGGATCCGCTGGACTACCGCCTGTAGCACCTCTTCCACCCCCAACCCGGTTTTGGCGCTACAGAGAATCGCCTCGGTGGCATCCAGCCCCAGGCTGGTTTCGATCTCTTCCAGCACCTGGTCCACGCGAGCGTGCTTCAGGTCGATCTTGTTGATCACCGGCACGATCACCAGATCCTGCTCCAGGGCGGCGTAGGTGTTGGCCACGGTTTGGGCCTCCACGCCCTGGAAGGCGTCCACCAGCAGCAGCGCCCCTTCGCAGCAAGCCAGCGAGCGGCTCACCTCGTAGTGGAAGTCCACGTGCCCGGGCGTGTCGATCAAATTGAGCTGGTAGCGGGTGCCTTCGTGCTCCCAGTGCAGGGTGACGGCCCGGGCCTTGATCGTGATGCCCCGCTGGCGCTCCAGGTCCAAGTCGTCCAGGAACTGGTCGCGGAACTCCCGCTCGGTGATCGCGCCGGTGGCCAGCAGGATGCGGTCGGCCAGCGTGCTTTTGCCGTGATCGACGTGGGCGATGATGCAAAAGTTGCGGATGTTTTCAATCGGGTGCGGCATCGGAGGCGAGGTTCCGGTGGGCAAACCAGGAACCGCCGGCCGAGGATATTCCGGGCGGCGCCTGGAAGGGAGTGCAAGCAAACGGTTCCCGAGCTGCCGCTCAAGGCAGCTCGTCCGGGGCGGCACGGGCGTTACTTTAATTGTATTTTACCCCCCAAGGCAACGGGGGTTAAAATGCAGGGGGATAACGGAAAGTCCAGAAAACCGTGCTTTCATCCAGTCGAGGGTCGGCCATGCTGTCGATCGGTTGGGGCCCACCCCCACTGGCCCGGCGGCCGCTGTCGCGGCGGCAGGTGCTGCTGCTGGGTGGCGTAGCCGGGCTGGGAGCCTGGTTGCCAAAGAGAACCCAAGCCGCCTCTCTCGCTGGAGGCCCCGGCTGGGCCAGCGCCCGCAGCGTGCTGGTGGTGTTTGCCAACGGCGGGCAAAGCCACCTGGACCTGTGGGACATGAAACCCCAAGCTCCTGAGACGGTCCGGGGGGCGTTCCGGCCGGTTGCTACCAGCGTCCCAGGCGTGCAAATCTGCGAGCATCTGCCCCGCCTGGCCCGCCTGGCCCATCGATTCCAAATCGTCCGCAGCATGACGCACGAGGATCTGGATCACGGCTCGGCGGTCTATCTGGCCCTCACCGGGCACTACCACCGGCGGCGAAGCTCCAACCCCCCGCCCACCCCCGAAGACATGCCCACCCTGGGAGCCGTGCTGCACCGGCTGCGACCCAGCGGGCAGTTCCCCTCCTCGGCCGTGTATCTCAATGCCCCGGCCCTGATCCCGGAAAACGTCTCCCCAGGGCAGTTTGCCGGCATCCTGGGGCCGGCGTGCCAGCCGCTTTTGGTGGGCGATGCCACGGCCGGGGCGGGAGCCCTGCCGGGCCTGCAGCCGCAACAGGAAGTACCCCATGTGCGACTGGCCCGCAGGCGCCGCCTGCTGGCCAGCGTGGATCGCTTCCGCCGCCGGATGGAACACCATGCTCCGATGCAGCAGTTGCACGTGGCCTATCGCCGGGCGTTCGAGGTGCTGGACCGGCCCGAGTGCGTGCGGGCGTTCGACCTGGCCCAAGAGCCCGAACAAGTGAAAGACCGCTACGGGCGATGGCGTTCCGGCCAGGCGTGCCTGCTGGCCCGGCGACTCGTCGAAGCCGGCGTGCCGCTTGTGACCGTGATGTTCAACCACACCAACCGCGGCCAGGACCGCTACCCGGGCCAGACCGACTACTACGGCTGGGACACGCACAACGACATCTTCCAGGCCCTGCGCACGCACTTGCTGCCCCGGTTCGACCAGAGCTTTTCGGCCCTGCTGGAGGACCTGGACCAGCGGGGGTTGCTGGAAACAACGCTGGTGATCTGCATGGGCGAGTTCGGCCGGGCCCCCCGCGTGGCGTTCGAGGCCAACTTCAAGGGGCGCTACCCGGGCCGCAAGCACTGGGCGGCCGCCTATTCCATCCTGGTGGCCGGAGCCGGCACCACGCCCGGCGCGGTGCTGGGGCGAACCGACCGCTTGGGAGCCTACGTGCAGCAACAGCCTATCACCCCCGGAGACCTGGCTGCCACGGTGTTTTGGGCCTTGGGAATTGATCCCCGAGAGCGGTACCAGGACCTGCTGGGCCGGGAGTTTGCCGCCGCCCCGGGCCGTCCCGTGACGGCCCTCTGGAGCGGATAATCCGGCTGAGTTCTCACAAACGGCGAGCCGGGAGCGTCAGCTCCCGGAGGAGAACCGAAAAACGCCGCTTCGCCAATTGGCTCCGCGAGTTAACACTCGCGGCTCGCTGGTGCAAGAACCATCGCCGATTTGTACACCAAACCGCCGACTTCAGTCGGCGGAGAACGGCGAACCGGGAGCTGAAGTTCCCGGCTCGGCATCGGTGGAAAAAACCGGCACTTGGAAGTAGTCCTTGATCCCTCCGCGAGACGGCATCCGATGCCCTGTGCAACCTGCACGACAAAAGCGGACGGGGTGGGATTCGAACCCACGGTACCCGGTGAGGGTACAGCGGTTTTCAAGACCGCCGCCTTCGACCACTCGGCCACCCGTCCGAAAACAGTGCCACAGGGCAAGCCCTGGCGTCTCAAACCGTATTCTAAGCCGGAAATCGCCCCCGGGTAAGAGCAGCCGGTCCGTAGGGCTTCACTCGTCCAGCTCCAGCAGCGGCCGCAGTGCCCGGCCCGTGTGGCTTTCCCCGCAGGCGGCCACCTGCTCCGGCGTGCCTTCGGCCACCAGGTAGCCGCCGGCCTGGCCGCCCTCGGGGCCCAGGTCGATCACCCAGTCGGCACGCTTGATCACGTCCAGGTGATGCTCGATCACCACGACCGTGTTGCCTCGGTCCACCAGTTCTTCCAGCACGCCCAGCAGCCGGGCCACGTCGTCCAGGTGCAGTCCGGTGGTGGGTTCATCCAGCAGGTAGAGCGTATTGCCAGTGGCGGCCTTACCCAGCTCGGTGGCCAGTTTCACCCGCTGGGCTTCGCCGCCGGAGAGCGTGGCCGAGGGCTGGCCCAGGTGCAGATAGCCCAGCCCCACCTTCTCCAGCGCCTGCAGCTGGCGGGTGATGATGGGGAACTCGGAGAAGAACTTCAGGGCTTCTTCCACGGTCATGTCCAGCACGTCGGCGATGGTGCGGCCACGGTAGCGCACCTGGAGCGTTTGCTGGTTGAATCGCCGCCCGCGGCAAACGGGACAGGAAACCAGGATGTCCGGCAGGAAGTTCATCTCGATCCGTTGCACTCCCTGGCCCTGGCAGTGCGGGCAGCGGCCCTCGGCCACGTTGAAGCTGAACCGGGCCACCGTGTAACCCCGCAGGCGTGCCTGAGGGGTGGAGGCGAACACCCGGCGAATGTGATCGAACACCCCGGTGTAAGTGGCCGGGTTGCTCCGCGGCGTGCGGCCGATGGGGCTTTGATCCACCTGGACGAACTTGTCGATCCACTCCAGCCCCCGCAGCCGCCGGTAAGGGCCGGGACGCACCCGGGTGCCGTAAAGCTGGCGACGCAGGGCCGGGGCCAGCGTCTCCAAAAGCAGCGAGCTTTTCCCCGAGCCGCTTACGCCCGTTACGCAAATCAAACACCCTAGCGGGAAACGCACCGTCACATTCTTCAGGTTGTGCGTGCGCACGCCCTCCAAGGTGAGATGTTGTCGCAGCCGCGCCTTGCGGCGGTGCTTGGGCACCGGGATTTGCTTCTCCCCGCGCAGGTAAGCCCCGGTGAGCGACTCCCGGCAGGCGGCGATTTTTTCCGGCGGCCCCTGGGCCACCAACTCGCCGCCGTGTTGCCCGGCCCCCGGGCCCAGGTCCACCACCCAGTCGGCCTGGCGGATCACCGTCTCGTCGTGCTCCACCACCAGGATGGTGTTATCCAGGCTTTGCAGTTGCCGCAGCGACTGGATCAGCCGCAGGTTGTCCCGGGGGTGCAGCCCGATGGTCGGCTCGTCCAGCACGTAGCACACGCCCACCAGTCCGGTGCCGATCCCCGCGGCCAGGCGCACCCGCTGGGCCTCGCCGCCGGAGAGGCTCCCCAGCGGCCGGTCCAGCGTCAGGTAGCCCAGACCCACCTTCTCCAGAAACGTAAGCCGGTGCAGCACATGGGGGACGATGCGTCGGGCCACCGGCTCTTTGCGTTTCGGGAAGGTGACTTGCCGGAAGAACTCCAGGGCCTCTTCGATACTCATCGCGCACACCAAGTCGATGCTCTTGCCGCCGATGCGGGCGGCGCGCGACTCGGGCCGAAGCCGTCCCCCGCCGCAGGCAGGACACGCAACCGGCGTGCGGTACAAGGCCAGGTGATGCTCCAGCTCGGTCCCTTGGGCGTGCTGGTATTGTTGTTCCAGCAGCTCCAGCAGGCCGGGAAACTTGCTGCCGTTCCCGTAAAGCAACCGCTTGCGTTGCGCCGGGGATAGCCGCTCCAGCGGCGTATTCCAGCGGATGCCTGCACTGCGGCAAAACGGGGCCAGGCGGCGCCGCAGCTTGTCCAACGCCACGCGACTCAAGTGTTCCCAGGGAAGCACCGCCCCGGTGGAAAAGGAGCGATCCCATTGGATCACCAGCTCCGGGTCGAACGCCTCGTGAGTGCCCGTGCCGCTGCACTCCGGGCAAGCTCCATAGGGGCTGTTGAAGCTGAAGTGGTGCGGGTCCATGCGGCCGAAGCTCTGGCCGCACCCGGGACAGGCAAACAGGGTGCTGTAGAGCCGCTCATGCCAGCGTCCTTTGCGGCGATCCGGGGGAGTTTGCACCAGCGCAAGCAGCAATCCCTGCCCCAGCTCCAGGGCCAGGTGAATCGACTCGGCCAGGCGGTCTTTTTTGCCGGGGGCGATCACCAGGCGATCGACCACCGCCTCGATGTCGTGTCGCCGCTGCGGCACCAGCTCCGGCGGGGAGTCCAGCTCGTGGATCTCCCCGTCGATCCGCACGCGCACCAGCCCTTTTTTGCGCAACTGCTCCAGCACCTCGCGGTGCTGCCCCCGCCGGCCGCGCACCAGCGGAGCCAGGAGCATCACGCGCGTTCGCTCGGGCAGTTGGCCCAGCTCGCGGACGATCTCCTCGGGCGATTGCTGGCCGATCGGTTCCCCGCAGCCCGGGCAAACCATCTCCGCGGCCCGGGCAAACAGCAGCCGCAGGTAGTCGTGAATCTCGGTCACCGTGGCCACGGTGCTGCGCGGGTTGGTCGAAAGCGCCCGCTGGTCGATGGCCACCGTGGGCGGCAAGCCGGTGATGCTATCGACCTCCGGACGCTCCAGTTGTTGCAAGTACTGCCGGGCGTAGGCCGACAAGCTCTCCACGTACTGCCGGTGCCCCTCGGCATAGATGGTGTCGAAGGCCAGCGAGCTTTTCCCGGAGCCGCTGGGGCCGGTAATCACGATCAAGCTGCCCAGCGGCAGGTCCAGGTCGATGTTCTTCAGATTGTGCACGCGCACGCCGCGCAGCTGCAGCAGTTCTTCGCCCGCGGCGGGCTGTTGCGGAGGAGCGGTGCCGGGATGGCTGACGGGAGCTTCCATCGCGGGTGCCTCTTGGGTGCTGAAAGTTTCCAGCCTAGCAGAGGCTCCCACGACTGCTCAAGAGACGCGCAAATCGAGGGCTTGCAGCTCACCAGGCAGCCGGAAGCGTCAGCCCCCGGAGGCGGCGCACGCCGCAGCCACTGGGTGCTTCCGCACCGGGGGCTTGGAGGCGTGGAGGCTTGAGGGCGTGGAGGGAGGAGCCCCCCGCGTCAGCGGGGGGAGAACAGCGAGCCTGGGCCGTGCGGTGGTGCCTCCGCACCAGGGTGAGAACAAACGTCAACTTGCACAACCAAGAGCCCCTCGCGTCAGCGGGGGGAGGCGGCGAATCGGCTTGCGGCTTGCGCCATGCAGCTTGCGGCGCGAGCTGTTGTACCGATGCTTCCGCTCCGCAGCAAGAATAAGCGCATGCGCCACCACAGGCGAGCCCCCGGCTTCAGCCGGGGGAGGAAAACAACCCGCCACCGGCCTCCCACAAAGCCGCTACGGCTTCTCGGGAAACTGCTTCTCCAGCAGCCTCCACAGCGTCTGGCCGCGGGCGGCCGTGTGGATCACCTTCCCCTGGCGATCGACCAGAATGGGAGCGGGAATGGCCCGAATGCCGTACTTGCGGGCCATCGGGTGCAGCCCTCCGGCCTCCTCGTCGAACAGGGTGACCCAGGGGATGTTGTGTTCCTTGAGGAACTCTTCCAGGGCCTCGCGGTCCTGGTCCAGGCTGATGCCCACCACCTCGAAGCCCCGCTCGTGGTACTTTTCGTAGGCTTTCAGCAGATTGGGCATCTCGCGCACGCAGGGACCGCACCACGTGGCCCAAAAGTCCACCAGCACCACCTTGCCGCGATACTGTTTCCAGTCGAAGGGCTGACCGTCCACCGTGGTCCCTTCCAGCTCCAGCGGCTTGCCGACCAGATTGGCCAGCGGGGAATCGGACTTTTTGAGGATTTTTCGCTTGGCGTAGCGGGCCAGTTTTTTGTCCTTGCTCTTGGCGAACAGTTGGCCGAAGGTTTCGTAGAGTCGCTCGGCCGCGTCGCGGTCGCCCAGGGAATTGATCAGCCCCACGATCTCCGAGGCCAGGTAGAGGTGCCGGCCGGTCAGCTCGGTCTCCTCGCAGTACTTGCGCAGATGCTCAAACAGTCGAGAGATTTCCGCGTCGGTGAGTCGGCCGGCCCGGGCCAGTTGCACTTGCTGTTCCAGCAGGTGGAGCCGGGCACGCTGGGCCACGGCCTTCACTTGGGACTTGCGCAGCCGAGCGGCCCAGGTGTAGAGCTGCCCTTGGGCCTTTTCGTCCCCGTCGATGGCCTGGTCGTGCAGCACGTCCATCAGCACGATGGCGGCCGTTTCTTCCTGGCGGGGGTTGGGCTTGTTTTCCAGCACGCGGGTGCAGGCGTCCACAACAGCGGCCACGAAGCCCGGCCGACGGCGGATGGTTCGGGGCTTGCGCTGCATCCGCTCCAGGTACTCGATCAATTGATCGTTGTTCAGCCCGGCAGGGGCCGAGTAAGGGTTGATCTGTTCGCCCGGCTGAGCCAGAGCCGGTGCGGGCGAAGCCCCGTTGCCGGCCAGGCACAGCGTGACAAGGAGCAGCGCTGCGAGCAAAAGCCCCAAGCGGTACATGACGGAACCTCCTTGGACCAGTGGACGGGAGTCGGCCTCAACCTGTGTCTTTACTGGAAAGTAGCCGATCCGCGGGCCAGGGTGCAAGCAAAAACCGGCGGCCGGGATCCGACCGCCGGTTGCACTTGCCGGCTGCAAACTACTTGCTGGCAGCTTTTTCGGAGTCGGCTTTCTTTTCTTCTTCAGGCGGACCGAGGAGTTCCTCCAGCTTCTTGGCCAAGCGCTGGCCTCGCAGCCCCAGGGCCAGCACCTTGCCGTCGCGGCCGATGAGGATCGTATGCGGGATGGCGCTTACTCCCAGCTTTTGGGCCAGGGGATGCTCCCAGCCCTGGTTTTCCTTGTCGTGGCTGAACAGGTTTTGCCAAGGAATTTCCTTGTCTTCAAGAAACTTTTCCAGCCGCTCCTTGTCCGAGTCGAGGCTCACCCCGATGATTTCGAACCCCTTGGGATGGTACTGCTGGTAAAGCTTGAGCACGTTGGGCAGCTCGCGCAGGCAAGGGCCGCACCAGGTGGCCCAAAAGTCCACCAACACCACTTTCCCCTTGTAGGGCTCCCAGTCCAATTCCTTGCCATCGACCAGGGTGCCTTCCAGCACCAGGGGTTTTCCCAGAATGCCCAACCGCTTTTTGGCTGCCTTGTGCAGGCGGCTGCTCAGTTCCGCCAGGCGTTTGTCGTCGCTGTTGGCAAAGGCGGCTTCCAGTTTCTGGTACACGTTCAACGCGGCGACGTAATCGCCGCGGATTTCGGAAACCTGGGCCACGAACATGCCCACGCGCAGCTCCTGTGGGCCTAGCTGAGGCTGCTTGAGCAGCTCGTCCAACGCTTCTTGCATGGCCAGGGCGGCCTTGTCGTCCCCTTGGAAGGCCTTTTGCAAGTTTTGGAATACCTTACGGGCAAGCGTTGCCCGTTTCAGGGCGGCGGCTTTTTGGGCTTCGTCTTGCTCGTTCTTGGACTCCGTCGGGGGTTTTTTCTCCGAGGGTTCCTGTTGGGCCAGCACGTGTGAAGTGCCCAACACCCCGGAGAGAACCAACAACCCCACGGCTTGCAGGAAGAACTGTTTCATCATGCTTCTCCTAACAGACAGAAATGAAACGCGCGTACGGTCCGAGTCACGCTGGAAGTGCTCCTGGTGTTCCTTGCCGCCTGGGACCGGATACCAGAGCACCTTCCAAAGCGTGCTTCCATGCTAGTGCAGCAAGGATGCCCGGACCAGAGAACCGGCGGAATTTCTTCAAAATCATCTGCTTGCTTTTAGAGTGGTTTGTCCGATTCTTGCTTGCCGGCAAGCAGCCGCTGTACGGCCTGGGCCACGTCGGCCTGGCGCATCAGGTGCTCGCCCACCAGCACGGCCTTCACTCCCGCAGCAAACAGCCGCTGCAAGTCCTCAGCGGTGCGGATGCCGCTTTCGCTGACCACCACGCGGTCCGCGGGCACCTGCGGCAGCAGTTCCAGCGTATGCTGCAGGTCCGTCTGGAAGGTGTGCAGGTTGCGGTTGTTGATGCCAATCAAACGCACGCCCAGCTCGATCACCCGCCGGAGATTCTCTGCCTGGTAGATTTCCACCAACGGGGTCATGCCCAGTTCCAGGGAAAGTCGGTACAGCCGGGCCAGTTCTTCCGGGGCAAGACATTCGGCGATCAGCAGTACCGCATCGGCCCCGGCGGCACGGGCTTCGTACAGCTGGTAGGGATCGATGAGAAAATCCTTGCGCAGTACGGGCAACCGGCTCCGGCGGCGGATTGCCCGCAGGTACTCAATATCTCCCTGAAAAAACTCCCGGTCGGTGAGCACGCTCAGGCAGTCGGCCCCTCCCTGCTGGTAGGCCAGGGCGATTTCTACGGGATCGAAGTCCGGGCGGATCACCCCGGCCGAGGGGCTGGCCCGTTTCACCTCGGCGATCAAGCCTACCCGGTCCGGGTGCAGCAGCGGCTCCAGGAAAGGACGCACCGGAGGGGCATCGGCCAGTTGAGCCTGAAGTTCGCCCAGGGGCAGGCGAGCCTTGGCCGCTTCTACCTCGCGGCGTTTGGCGGCCAGGATTTTTTCCAGCACGGTACTCATCGTTGACCTGGTGGGTGGACAGCAACGTGAAAGCGGCCGCCGGAATCGGCCTGGACATCGCCTGCCGTAGTGGGGGAATCAGTAACTGGAACGGAATTGGGTCAGGGACTTGCCCATACGGTACCAGATCGAATCGGGGCGCAAATAGGCCAGCGTGCCGGTGGCCGCTCCCAGGGCCACTAGCAGCAGCGGGACAGTCGCCACGACGGGGGCGCTGATCAGCGGATCGGGCCGGTCCGTCAGCGGCACCAGCACAAACCCGCTGAGGAAGGCCACGCCGCCACAAAGGACCAGTCCCGCCAACAGACTGGCAAAGGCCCGCTCCGAGCGACCCAACACCACATAGCCCCAAAAACCCAACATCACGCAATTGAACGGCAACAGGAACACCAGCAGGGCGAAATCCCCGGACTGCACTTGCGTGGTGAGCACGGCCTGATCCGGTTGTTGGGGATCGTAGTACACGGTGACCGCATCGCCGGGTTTCAGGTGCTTGATGTGCTTGTAGGCCGAGTCGTTGCCAAAGCCCATCCCCACCCGCACCCGCGTGCCTTCGTAGGTCTTGCCTTTCACCTGGTATTGGTATGCGATCACTTTGCCCGGCTTGAGCTGGGGATTTTTCGGGTGCCGTGCCAGTTCCTGTTTCCGGGTGGCTACCACCACGCCTTGGGTAGAAGCGTAATGTTGCACGCGCTGGAGCTGAGCCAGGTTATGGACAACCAGGGCGTCGAAAATCAGCACCACCGCCGTCCAGATCAGGCCCCATAAGGCCAAAAACACCAGGCGGATGCCTTTGAACGCTTGCTGAAAGGTGGGCGTGAGCATGGGACGCTCTGGTGGTCAAAATCGATGAAGCACACTTGAGCCGCAGAAGGCACAAGGCCTCGTTTCTTCTATTCTACCTTTCCCCTTTTTGGGGGTTGACATCATGCCGGGCTTTTCCAGCGCCGGCCCCTGCCAAAGGGGTGTTCGCCGCAAGTGCCAGTATCTTGCCACAGAACCTCCCCGGCACGCTATTCCTGGAAAAACTCCGTTGCGGTAAATGGATCGTACAAAAAAACCTCCACCGTTGCGCCCTCGGCGTAGCCTTCGCTGTCTTCGGGGATGACCACAAACCCGTCGGCCCGGGTGGTCGAGGAGAGAATCGATGCCCCGCTCACCGCCACCGGAGCTACCCGGCCCTGGGAATCGAGCACCACGCGGGCGTAATCGGTGCGCCCCACTTGGGAAACCAACTTGCGAGCCAGGGGGAGCCGCACCCGCGGGTAGGGCCACCCGCCGGGCAGCCCGCCCAAGCGGCGAATCGCCCGGCCGGCGAAAAAATCGTAAGCACACAGGCACGAGACCGGATTGCCCGGCAGCAGAAAAACCAGTGCCGAGCCGATCCGCCCCAGGCCGGCCGGGCTGCTGGGGCGCATGGCCACGCCGTGGATGGGCAATTCTCCCAGTTGGGCCACCAACTGCGGAGCCAGGTCTTCCTGGCCCACGCTGGAACCGCCGGAGATGAGCACCACGTCGGCCTGCGGGTCCTCCAGTTCCGCCCGCAGGCGCTCTTCTTCGTCGGGGACCATGCGCCGGGCCACCAGTTCGGCCCCGTCGCGCCGGACCAGGGCTTCCAGCATCGGCCCGTTGGCGTCGTAGATGGCATAGGGTCCCTTGGGCCGGCCCGGGGGAACCACCTCGTTGCCCGTGATGAGCACCTTCACCCGCACCGGGCGGACCACCTCCACGAACGTCATTCCCAACGAGCTGAGCACGCCCAGGTCTTGCGGCCGCAGTCGCCGCAGGGGTTCAAAGAGGACCTGGCCCCGGGCCACGTCCTCGCCCACTTCGCCCACGTTTTTCTTTGGCGGCACTTCGCCCTGGGCCAGCAAGCGGTCCCCTTCGGCCTGGCACTGTTCCACCGGAAGCACCGCATCGGCCCCGGCGGGCATGGGGGCCCCGGTCATGATCCGCACGGCCTGCCCCGGTCCCACTGTGCCGGAGTAGGGGCGAGCAGGCAGCGATTGGCCCACCACGGCAAACTCCAGCGGGTTGTAAGGGCTGGCCCCTTGGGTCTCCTCTCCCCGCAGGGCGTAGCCGTCCATCATGGCCCGGGGGAACGAAGGCACATCCAGCGGGCTGACCACTTGCTGGGCCAGCACGCGGCCGGCGGCCTGCTCCAGGGGCACGGTGACCGGCGGCAGCGGCTCGCTGTGGCGCTGGAGCCACGCCCAGGCCTGGCTTACCGTGTGGCGGCGGGCAAAGCCCCGCATGCGGACGTCAGGAGCCGCCTTTTCGTCCGAAGCGCTCATGGCTCTTTCCAGCAAGGAGAACACCTACCATCCCGGCCGCAACGGCCTGCCCAGCACCAGCTCCACCGGCACCCAAGGCGAAGGCCAGGTGCGGCTGTCGTCGCTCTGGAAGCTATTGTCCCCAAGCACCAGCACGTGGCCAGGGGGCACGCGGCCAAACTCATAAGAGAGCACGCCACCGGGACCCAGGTAATAGACGTCCCGCCATAGCCGCACCCGGGACAGCTCGCCCCGGCCGGAAGACGCCCCGATGCGCACTCGTACCGGGACCGAAGGAGCCAGGCTGGGCACAGCCCGCGGCAGCGGAAACTTTTCCCAGGTGCCGCCTGCCCGATGCCAAACGTACCCGTCCAGCAAGGCCAGCCCCAGGTGCTGCACCGGCTGCGAAGAAGAGCCCAGCGGCATTTGCTTGACCACCCGGCCGTTGATCCACAACGCGGCCTGCCCGGCCGCCGCGTCCACCCGCAGGCGGAACACTCCGCGGGGACCGGCCAGTTCCAGCACCAGCGAGCCAGGACGGTGCCAGAGAAGCTCGCACTCCAGTAGCAACTCATCGATCTGGTGGACGGTTTCCTGCCGTCGGGGCAAGGCCTGGTTTTCGCCCAGGGTATCGTCCAGCAGGAGCGGTTGCCCGCGCAGGTCGCCCCGGAGCAACTGGTTGCCCCGCTGGTAGTGGATCCAATGGGCGGCAGGTTCGCCGTGGTTCTGTTCGGCCGGGGGAGATTTCCCGGCGGCAGGCACATCGAACAGAAAACTGCGATTGCTCAGTTGCCAGGCACCGGAAGGGGTCTTCCAGCCGCTGGCCCAGGGGGCCGCAAGCTGATGGCGGCTGTCGTGCACCAGCACCAGCAGCTTGTGCCACAGCCGTGGCGGTTTGACGGCCACATGGCCGTCGATGACCAACTGGCCGCGGCGGATAGCCACCCGCTGCCCGGGCAGGCCCGCGATGCGTTTCAGCAACACGCGCGTTGGTTGCCGGGGATGGTGCAGCAGCACCGGTTGCCATAGTTGCAAAGCGTTTTGTCTTCCGGCAAGCCGGGGCAGCAAGAGCACCTGGCCGGGCACATAGCGGGCCTGTTCCAGCGAAAGGGGCGCAGCTCCGCACAGGGG
>Ga0256839_1003009_pt1 | contig 17916 bp, 12 predicted proteins | sample 354166metaG_FD_185968 | JGI IMG/M metagenome (GOLD analysis project Ga0256839, IMG submission 185968) | Hydrothermal vent microbial communities from Mid Atlantic Ridge, Atlantic Ocean - 354-166 | ecosystem: Environmental > Aquatic > Marine > Hydrothermal vents | place: Atlantic Ocean: Mid... | reverse complement strand
TTGCGGCACACGGCCGATCCGTTACACAGTTCCACGGCCCGGGCAAACCCCCCGTAGCGTTCGAACGACATCACCGTCTGCGGCTCCTGGGGGGCGTAGTCGGGGCTGAGGCGCAAGTGTTGCGTCGGCTCCGGCCCATGGACCACCTTGCCGGGATTGAGAATCCCCTGCGGGTCGAACGCTTCCTTCACTTGGCAGAAGGCCCGGTAGAGCCTGGGGCCGAAGAGTTTTTCGTTGAGGAAGCTGCGGGCCATCCCATCGCCGTGCTCGCCGCTCATCGCTCCGCCGAACTGGAGCACCAGCTCGGCCACTTCTTGCAGCATGGAGCGCATGTGCTGCAGGTCTTCCGGGTCGCGGGTGTCCAGCAGCGGCCGCACGTGCAAGCAGCCCACCGAAGCATGGCCGTAGATGGCCCCGGGTCGGTTGTGCTTTTCCAGAATCCGGCGGAACCGCTCGATAAACTGCGGCAACCGTTGCGGATCGACGGCCGGGTCCTCGATGAAGGCGATGGGCTTCTTGAGCCCCGGAATGCTCATCAAAAGCGGCAGCGCCGCGGTGCGGCAGTTCCAGATGTGTTCGCACATCCCCTCGTCCAGCACCGGCAGGGCGTGCGTCATACCGGGAAAGCGTTCCATTTGCCGGGCCAGCCGGTCCACGCGGCTTTGCACTTCACGGGGATCGTCGGCGGAGAACTCCACGATGAGCATGCTTTCCGGATCGCCGACCACAAACTCCAGTTGCTGGCGGTAGCGGCGGCTTTTCCGGGCCATGGAGATGATGAGCCGGTCGAACATCTCCACGGCCGACGGCTCCAGCGGCAGCACTTCCGGCACCGCGGCACAAGAAGCCGAAAGCGAATCGAAGTGCAACACCACGATCCCCCGATGCCGCGGCCGGGGAACCAGGTGCACCCGCGCCTGCGTAACCACGCCCAGGGTGCCTTCGGCCCCCACCAGCAGCCGGGCCAGGTTCCACTGCCGCTGGGGCCACAGTTGGGCTTCGCGCTGCCGCACGTACTGCACGCCCCAGGGGGGCTTGAACCAGGAGCGGCTCTCGGGCAGGAGCTGGTCCAGGTTGTAGCCGCTGACGCGGCGGAGGATCTTGGGGTAGCGTTGCAGAATCTCCTGGCGGTTCTCTTCCACCACCTGGCGTGTGGTACGGTAGGCTTGGGCCTCAAGCGAGTCGCCCCGGCATTTTTCTTCCAATTCTTCCGGGGAGAGAGGTCCCAAGGTCACTACCGAGCCGTCGGCCAGCACCACTTCCAGCTCGATCACATGATCCACGGTGCGGCCGTAGAGGATCGAACGGGCGCCGGAAGAGTTGTTGCCGATCATGCCGCCCAGGTTGGCCCGACTGGCCGTGGAAACGTCCGGACCGAAAAGCAGCCCATGCCGCCCCGCCTCGGCGTTGAGCTGATCCAGCACCACGCCCGGCTCCACGATGGCCTGCTGGGCCTCCACGTCCAGGTGGAGGATGCGGTTCATGTACTTGGAGCAATCCAGCACCACGCCCGAGCCCACCACCTGGCCCGATAGCGAAGTCCCCCCGCCCCGGGGCACCAGCGGCACCTGGTGCTCGGCCGCCCAGCGCACGACCCGCACCACGTCTTGGCGGTGCCGGGGGAGCACCACGGCCAGGGGCATCACCTGGTAGATGCTGGCGTCGGTGCTCCACAGCGCCCGGCGGTAGGGGTCGGTGTAGATTTCACCGTCGAGTTGTTGGGCCAGGTGAGCTAGCAAAGGGGCGAAGGCTTTGGGGGCTTTCATGGTTGTAGCGGGAAACGGCGCGGGGGATTTTTCAGATTCGCTTCCACAGGGCCGGTTTTTGCTTGTGTCGAGAGGGAGCTTGGGTACAGTCGAGGTTGATCGGCAACGACTCCCGATGCTAGCTCCTCCTGAGACAAGCAACCGATTCATGGACCAGCCCTCTTCCACACCATACCCGGTAGATGCCCTGTTGGAAAATGCCCGGCTGTGGGACCAACTGGAACCCTACGAGGACGACTCGTTATGGTTCATCCAGTGGATGAAGCTGCCGGTGCAGGTGGAGAACGACTACCTGCGCGACATGCTGGCCTGGGAGCAAGCGCCGGTGTTGCCGGTGCGGGAGTGGTTCTCGCCCCCGCTGGAGTTGCCGCCGCCGCGAAGCGTCTCCGATGAGGAGTTGCCCGAATTGTTGCACCAGGTGGTGGATCGGTTGTTCCAGCAGCGGGTGGTGCTGCATCATACCGATCACCTGAGCGATCGGGAACTTTACGAGCTGATCTACTGCAGCATCCTGCCGGCCCGGGAAAAACGCCTGGACAGCCCGCACGTCTATTACCACTGGGACTGCGCCGATCTGGCTTCCCACCCGCAGCTTTGGCTGCGCTACTACGCCACCGAGCAGCAGCGGCGGCGGTGGAGCCGCGAGAACCACCTGCCGCTGCCCCCCCGGGAAGAACCTCCCTACCGGCGGCACTTGCCGCAAGTGGAACTATAGCACCGAAGCGGCAACGGGTTCTTCGGAACCGGGGCCGACTGGCAAGCCGGGGGCAAGCGGGTATATTGGCAACAGGCTTGGCTTGCCGCGGCGACTGGGCAAGCCGGACGTGACGCTTCGCCAGCGAAACGGATTTTGCCTTATGGCCGCCAAACGAGCAGGCACTCGGAACACCGCGCTGCCGGAAGAAGCCGGTTTGTTTGCCGATCAGTGCCCGTTGAAGATCGGCCAGAGCTACGATCCTGGGGCCGATGTGACTTTGTTCCCGGGCGATTGCCTGGAGTTGCTGCGGAGCATCCCGGACGAAGCGGCCCAGTTGATCGTCACTTCCCCGCCGTACAACATCGGCAAGGAATACGAAAAACGGCTGGACATCCGGCTGTATGTGGAGCAGCAATCGCAGGTGATCCGGGAATGCATCCGCATCCTGCATCCGCGGGGGAGCATCTGCTGGCAGGTGGGCAACTACGTGGACCGGGGGGCCATCGTGCCACTGGACGTGCTGCTGTACCCGATCTTCGCCGAAGCGGGGCTGCGGATGCGCAACCGCATCATCTGGCATTTCGAGCACGGCCTGCACTGCTCGCGGCGTTTTTCGGGCCGGTACGAGACGATCAGCTGGTTCACCAAGACGGACGATTACCTGTTCCACCTGGACCCGGTCCGCGTGCCGCAAAAGTACCCGGGGAAGAAGTACTTCAAGGGCCCCAAAGCCGGACAGTATTCCTGCCACCCGCTGGGCAAGAACCCGGGGGACGTGTGGATCATCCCCAACGTGAAGCACAACCACGTGGAGAAGACCATCCATCCGTGCCAGTTCCCGGTGGAGCTGATTCAGCGCCTGGTGCTGAGCATGAGCGACCCGGGCGACCTGGTGGTCGATCCTTTCCTGGGCGTGGGCACCACGGCTGTGGCCGCCGTGTTGCACCAGCGTCGGGCCGCTGGGGCGGAGGTGGTGCCCCAGTACCTGGAGATCGCCCGGCAACGGGTCGTGCTGGCCGCGCAGGGGCTGTTGCGCATCCGGCCGATGGGCCGCCCCGTGTATGAACCGCCGCCCCATTCGTCGCTGGTTTCGCGTCCCCAGTAGGTGTTGCTGTTAAGCGAGGAAACCCGCTGTGCGGATTGCCGCTCGGTATTCGCATCTCAATGGGCTGGAGTTTCTGCTGGTGCACAAGCCGCGGTTATGGGAGGAAATCCAAGCCGTGGTGGCCCAGGTGAACGCTCAAGCTTGCCGGACCAAGGTCTCCCGGGAAAAACGGATGCAGGGGAAATTGCTGTACAGCCCCAAGGAAATGAACCGCCGATTTGCTGAGCTGCTAACGAATCAAGGCTGGCAGGAAAACCGCATCAGTTATTGGGTCACGCGAGATATTCGCCTCATTCGACAGACCCTGACGCTTCCGCCTGAGGAACAAAAACGCGTGATCGAGGAATCCGGCCAAGAGCCCATCTTCAGTTACAACCAAACCGACTTCGTCAAGGACCGCGTGGCCATCGAGGTGCAGTTTGGCAAGTATGCCTTTGTGGCGTACGATCTGTTTGTAAAGCATCTGGCGTTTTATGTGGGCGACAAGATCGACGTGGGCGTGGAAATCCTGCCCACCAAGGCTTTGCAAAGCCAGATGAGTTCCGGAGTGCCCTACTACGAGGCCGAAATCTACAACGTGGCCCGACAAGGACGCGGTGTGCCCGCTGTGCCGCTGGTGATCCTGGGCGTGGAGCCGTAGAAGGGTTTCTGTCGGCGGAAACTTCTTCGGCACGGCGGTAGCTTGTCCTTCCGTTCCAAGCCGCGGGCTTGCTGTGTTACGTCTGTTGGCGACTGTTCTTGCTCCGCAGCGGAAGCTCCGGCGCACGGCGCATGGCGCAAGCCGCAAGCCGAAACTGCTTCTCCCCGCACTGACGTGCGCACGCTCCGTTTTCCCTCCAAGCCTCCACGCCTCCCGTCCTCCGCCGACTGAAGTCGGGTACGTGTTTAGCCAGCTAGCAGCCGGAAGACCGACGCCGCAGGCGTCGCAGCTCCTGTAGCCGGGGGTCGTCAGACCCCCGGAAGGCAGCGTTTTTCCTTGTCCTTGAGCATCCCGAAGGGATGCCAGATGGAGGAGCCGTGCGCTGTTTCTGGCACCCCTGGCGGGGTGCTGGGTGGGATAATGGCCGTCGCTTCCCGGTGGTCTCCGCTGCGCTCCGACCACCGGCTACAAGGCTGGCAAGCCTTCGGCTTGCTTTTGATCTGGGAATGCTCCGTCTTGTGCTGGCACGCTAAACACGTACGAAGTCGGCGGCTCGCCCTACCCGCCGGCTTCCTGCAGGGCCTGCTGCATGTAGCGGATGCTCTCCCGGGCCAGGCGTTCCGGGCCTGGCGTGTAGTCGAACACCTCCACCGAAACCCAGCCGCGATAGCCCACCTCCCGCAGGGCCTTGAAAATAGGCACAAAGTCCAACTGGCCGAACCCCGGCCCCTGCAAGTTGGGATCGTTGGCGTGGAAGTGTTCCAGACGATCCTTGTGGCGGCGGATCAGCTCGGGGATGGGCACTTGCTCGCTGCTCATCGCCTTGCAGTCCAGGTGCAAGCGGCAGTGGGGGTGGTCCACGCGGTCGATCAGCTCCTCGGCCGCTTCGGCCGTGGTGAGAAAGTCGTCCTCGCTGGGAGCCAGCGGCTCCACGGCCAGCACCACCTGGTTTTCCTCCAACGCAGGCATGATCCGCTGAAACACCTCCACGGCGTAGTCCAGCGCCTGCTGATGCGTCACCCCGGGCAGCAGCTTCCGCTGCTGGGGAGAGCCGAAGACCATCACCTGCCCGCCTAAGTCGAAGCACAGCCGGGCCAGCTCCTCCAGGTAGCGAGCCGTGGCCTGGCGCACCTGGGGCTCGGGGCTGGTCAAATAAAAGCCTTCGGTCTTGGCCAGCAGCCAGTGCAAGCCCACCACCTGGAGCTGGTTGTTTTCGGCCGCCTGGCGGATCTGCTCCCGGCGCTGGGGGGAAAGCCGGCGGATGTCTTCGGCCAGCGTGAACGGGGCGATCTCCACCCCCTGGTAGCCGCACTGCCGGGCGAAGGCGAAGCCGCGCTCGACGGGCCAATCCTGGAATGTCTCATTGCAGATGGCAAATCGCATGAGGGAAACTCCTGGGATAAGTTTTTTCGGCGTCGATGGCCGGTCGCTGTGGAACAGGCCATCTGTGGTTCAGGACTCCGCTTCGCCGGAAAAGAGCTGCTGCTGGCCTTCCGGTTGCTTGCTCCGGGAGCGAACCAAGCGGCGCCGACGGGTGCGGCCGGGGGTTCTCGCCGGCGCGGTACCCGTGGGCGGGGAGCTGACCAACGGGTTTTCGCTTCCCTGGAGCGGGTCGCCTGGCTGGATGGAGTCGAGCCGCTTTTGGGCTTCCTGAACATACCGGGGCGACAGCTCCATGCCCAACCACCGGCGCCCCAACTTCTTGGCCACCGCCAGCGTGGTGCCACTGCCGGCAAAGGGATCCAGCACCAGCTCGCCCGGGTTGCTACAGCAGCGGATGATACGGCCCAGCAACTGCTCGGGCATTTGGCAACTGTGCCAGGTGGCCCGTTCCTTGAACGTGCCGCAAACTCGCGGAAAGAACCACGTATCCTCCTCGGCACGAAAGGCCCAGGGAACGTCCTGGGGACGCAAGATCCAGGTGTCGTCCGGCACACGACCACGGGGGTTGGCCCGGGCGTCAGCATAAACCAGCTGGCGGGCCGAGGGGACGCGAATCTCCTGGTCGTTAAACGTGAACTGCTTGGGGTGTTTGACGAAGTAGAACAGGTGGGCGTGCGAGCGGGAAAACTTGGCTTTGCAGTGTACGCCGAAGGTGTAGTACCACACCACCCAGTTGCGGCACACCAGCCCCAGTTCCCGCGTGGCGATCCACTTCAACTCCGCGGCGTACTCATCGCCGATGGCTAGCCAAAACGTACCCCGAGGGGAAAGCACCCGGACCACCTCGCCCATCCAGCGGCGGCTCCAGTCCAGGTATTCTTCGTCACGGCGGCGATCCTGGTAGATATCGTAGTGGTAGCCGATGTTAAACGGCGGATCGGCAAAGGCCAGTTCCACACATCCCGAGGGCAACTGACCCATTAGCTCCACGCAGTCCCCTTGTAAAAGCTGGTTTTCCGGTACGGAGTCGTTTGCGTGCGAGGCGGTCATCCATGCTTGGGCTTCGGCAAGTCCGAAAAAGGGGAGAACCACATACTGTGTTCATCCTACCAGATGCGCTCCCGCAAGCAAGCAGCTACAGGCTTCGTTCTCCTTGTGAGTGCAATCGGCGGCGGGGGCGGTTGGCAAAGTTGATCGGGTCCAGCACCAGCATGCCGCTTTCCACCGGCAGCACGGCCCCGGTCACCAGGTCGCTGCCTGTGATGAGGCTCACGATGGCCTGGGCCACATCCTGCGGCTGGCACACCCGGCCCAGGGGCAACTGCTCCTCGAAAGCCGCCTTGACCGGCTCGTAGTGCCGACCCAGGCCCTCCTGGAGCCACTGGCCTTCGATGAACCCCGGGGCCACGGCGTTGACACGCACCTGCGGGGCCAGCGCCCGGGCCAGGCAGCGCGTCAGATGCACCAGCGCCGCCTTGCTGGTGGCATAAGGGATGGAGCTGCCCGTGGGCAACAGCCCGGCCACCGAAGCCACGTTGACCACCTCGGCCCCTTGGGGGTCGGCGGTTTGCCGCATCACTTCGGCCGCAGCCTGGGTGCAAAAGAACGGCCCTAGCAGATTGGTGCTTAGGATGTCTTTCCACACCTGCGGCGTGATCCGGTGCAGATCGCTGAAGCGGACAAAGTGCGTGGTGCCGGCGTTGTTCACCAGCACGTCCAGTCGGCCGAAGTGCTCGGCCGTTTGCTCGACGAGCCGCGTGGCCTCCTCGGGCCGGGAAACATCGGCCTGCACCAGCAGCCCCTGCCCGCCCAGGGCCTGCACTTCCTGGAGCACCGCCCGGGCCTGGTCCTCGGAGCGGCGGTAGTTGATGGCCACGTGGCAGCCCTGGCCAGCTAGCAGCAAGGCCGTGGCGCGGCCCACGCCGCGAGAGGCCCCGGTAATCAAGGCCACTTTACCTTGTACGTCCATTCAAGGGGTCCTTCCTGGGAGTACGGGAGCCTGTTGCCGGAGCGTTTATTTTGCCTGCGCGGCAGCCGCTTGACGAGGGGCTGCTCTCCAGGAGCTGACACTCCCGGCTCGCGGTGTGGCGTGCAGCAATCGATGTTTGCTTTTGCTTCGGCGAGCCCCCGGCTTTAGCCGGGGGAGAGCCGAATAAGCGTACTGCGTTATTTTTCTCCGCCGACTGAAGTCGGCGGCTCGCCGTGGGGGAGCTGGCGTTTTTCGGTTTGGCGAGCTTTCCTCTCCTTCTTCGGCTCGGCGGGAGCCTCGCCCTCCCGTATGTGCAAATCGGCGCTTGTTCTTGCAGTGGAGCGGAAGCTCCGACGCAAGGCGCAGGCCGCAAGCCGCAAGCCGACACTGCTTCTCCCCCCGCTAACGCGGGGGGCTCTTGGTTGTGCAAGTTGACGCTCTTTCTTGCAACGGAGCGGAAGCGCCTAGTGGCTGCGGCCCTGCCGCCTCCCCGCACTGACGTGCGCACGCTCCCCCAAGACCCAAGACACACACACCGAGTTACTTGCGTTTGCGCCGTTTGGTCTTTTTTTTCTTCTTGGCTTTTTTCTTGGCCTGCGACTTCCGTTTGGCTTTTCCGAAGAGCCGCTGCAACGCCTCGTCGCGCGTGCGGGTGGCCTTGGCCCCGGTGACCTTGCGCCGCACGCGGCCCACCAGCAGAAAGTCCAGCTCGCGGCGTTCCAGGTCCACACGGGCCACCTTGACGCGGACCAGGTCGCCCAGGCGGAGCATCTTGCCATGATAGAGGCCCACCAGGGCGTGCGACTCGCGGTCATACTTGTACATGTCATCGTGGAGCGAGCTGATATGCACCAGCCCTTCGGCCGGAAGCTCCAACCCGCGGACGAAGATGCCATAGCTCTCCACGCCGGTGATGGTGGCTTCCAGCTCCAGTCCCAGGTGCTCGTCCAGAAAGCCCAGCAGTTTGAGCTTCACCAGTTCCCGCTCGGCCGCCTCGGCGCGGCGTTCCCGTTCCGAGCAGTGCTGGCCCAGGGTCATCAACTGGCCCAAGTCGCCGCGGGGGTTCTTTCCCTCCAGCAGGGCATCCACCAGGCGATGGACGGTCAGGTCGGGATAGCGGCGGATGGGGGAGGTGAAGTGGCAGTAGCAATCGGTGGCCAGGGCGTAGTGGCCGTCTTCGGTGGGGCTGTACATGGCCTGGGGCATGCTGCGGAGCACGGCGAAGTGGACGGCCCGCTCTTCGGGCCGCCCGCGCACTTGCCGCAACAGCTTTTGCAGCTCGAAGCGGTCTTCCAGCGAGCCGACTTGCAGGCCCAGCTCGCGCACAAACTCTGTTAATGCCTTGAGCTTGCGCGGCGAAGGGGGGAAGTGGACCCGCCGCAAAAACAGCCATCCCCGGCGGTGCAGCGTGTTGGCCACCGCTTCGTTGGCCGCCAGCATGAACTCCTCGATGATCTGGTGACTTTCGGTGTCTGGTTCCTCGCACGCGCCCACCACGCGGCCTTCTTCGTCCAGCTCAATGCGTACATCGGGCATGTTCAGCTCCAGCGCCCCTCGGGCCATCCGCCGCCGGCGCAGGGTCATGGCCAGTTGGTGCATATCCTGAAGCAGCCGGAACACCGGCGCCCGCAGCCGCCGGCGCCAGCTTTGTGGGTCTTCCAGGAACTGGTCCACCTCTTCGTAGGTGAAGCGGCGGGCGCTGCGGATCGCCGAGCGGCAAAGCTCCACGTCCACCAGCACCCCCTCGGGCGTGTATTCCAGGAAGACCGTCTTGGCATAGCGGACCTTGTTAGGCTGGAGCGAGGCCAGGGAGTTGGAGAGTATCTCCGGCAGCATGGGGATCACACGGTCGGGCAGATAGACGCTGGTGCCGCGGTCGCGGGCTTCTTCGTCCAGCGGGGAGCCTTCGCGGACGAAGTGGGCCACGTCGGCAATGTGCACGCCCAGCAGCCAGTGCCCGTTGTTCAGCTTCTCCAGGGAAATGGCGTCGTCGAAGTCGCGGGCGTCTTCCGGGTCGATGGTGATGATGGTCAAGTTGGTCAGGTCGCGGCGATTCCGGGGGATCGACTCGTCGAACCGCCGGGCCTGGCGGCGGGCCTCTTGCAGGGCCTTGGCCGAAAACTCCTCCACCAGCCCGAACTCCCGGATCACCGACAAGGTGTCGATCCCCGGAGCACCGCGGGGCCCCAGCACCTCGACGATCACGCCCTCGCCCGGATGGGCGTAGGAGGGGAAGCGGACCATTTCGAAGACCACTTTGTCGTTGGGTCGGGCACCCTTGGCTCCGGGGTCGCCCACGGGGATAGGCTGGGCGAACATGCCCCCATCGACCACCACGTAGCCTTGGCCTGCCTCCTCCACATAGGTGCCCACGAACTGGTGCGATTCCCGCTCCAGCACCTCCAGCACCGTACCCTCCGGCTTGCCTTCTCGCCCGCGGCGGCGGATGATCTTCACCAGCACCGTGTCGCCGGTGGAGGCGTCGCGGGCGTTTCGGGCGGCCACGAAGATGTCCTTGCGGCGCTGGGAATCCGGCTCCACCCCTTGCAGGCGTACGTAGCCGTTTCCGCGGGCGGTGCGATGAAACACCCCCGTGACCTGGTCGGCGGCCAGTTCGCCGGGCAGGCGCACCTGGTGGCCCGAGCCGTAGGCCAACTGCCCCTCGGCCACCAGTTCCTTGATCGCCTGCCGCAGCAAGCGTGTCTGCTGGCTGGGGAGGCCCCAGGCCCGAGCGATCTGCTTGGGCTTTTGGGGCTGGTAGTCGGGCCGGGCCACCCAATCCAGCAAGCGGCGTTTCAGCTCGCGGAGATCTGCATCGGGGGGAGTCATGGCAAGGGGTTCTCGTTCAGGTCAGAGGCAACAGAGCAGGAACAAGTCGGCCGGGTCAGGAAGAAGCGCCCCGGCGCAGCAAAAAACCGGCGCACCTCCAAAGGGCGCCGGTTCGGCGGAAAGAAAGTTCCGGAAACAGCATCCGCTTCCGCTGGCGTTATTCTCCAGCTTCCGGCTCTCCGGCCAGCGGTTCTTTCTTCTCGGTGATGACCGGGCACTGGGGAGCCATTTCGGCGTTCAGCTCGATGAAGTCTTTCCACTCTTCCGGCACGTTTTCTTCGGCAAAGATGGCCTCGACCGGGCACTCTGGCACGCAGGCTTCGCAGTCGATGCACTCCTCGGGGTGGATGTAGAGCATCTTCTCCCCTTCGTAGAAGCACTCGACCGGGCAAACCACCACGCAGTCGGTGTATTTGCACCCAAAACAAGGCTCGCACACAACGTGGGTCATGGAATTCCCTCTCCTGTATCACGCGGATGTTGAAGACCGGAGCCGGGGAAGACCGCACCGCCAGGCGGCGGTAGCTTCTTACGTCAATCCAAAGATATTGCCTCCTATCGGTCAAGTCTTGTTGGGAATCGTAGTGGCCCTATTGAAAACTGTCAAGCGGGGGAGTCAAGATGGAGATCGTCCTTTGCCGGGGAACCGGCCGCCCCCGGCTTCCCACCCCTCGGCCGAGCAGCCCTGCCACGGAGAAACTTCCATGCCCCCTGCCTCCCCCCCGTTGGTGCATACGATCCAGGAAGTCCGCCGTCACCTGGAGCCGTTACGGGCCGAAGGGGAGCGGATCGGCTTTGTGCCCACCATGGGAGCCCTGCACCAGGGCCACCTCAGCCTGGTGGAGACTTGCGCCCGGGAATGCGACGCCACGGTGGTGAGCATCTTCGTCAATCCCACCCAGTTCGGCCCGAATGAGGACTACGACAAGTATCCCCGCACCCTGGAAAAGGACCTGGAGGCCCTGGCCCCCTACGGCGTGGACCTGGTGTTCGCCCCCGCGGTGGAGGAGATGTACCCCCAGGGGTTCCAGACCCAAGTGCTCGTGGGCGGCGTGACCGAGCTGTGGGAGGGGCGCAGCCGCCCGGGACACTTTGCCGGCGTGACCACCGTGGTGGCCAAGCTGCTCAACATCGTGCAGCCGCAGGTGGCTTACTTCGGGCACAAGGACTACCAGCAATCGGTGGTGGTGCGGCGGATGGTCCGCGACCTGGACTTGCCGGTCCAGATCCGCGTCTGCCCCACGGTTCGGGAAGAGGACGGGCTGGCGCTGAGTTCTCGCAACGCCTACCTCTCGCCCCAGCAGCGCAAGCAGGCCCTCACGCTCTCCCGCAGCCTCCAGCTGGCCCGGGAGATGATCCACCAGGGCCGCCGCCGAGCCGTGGACATCCTGGCCGAGATGAAAAAGCTTTACGACCAGCAGCCCGACGTCCGACTGGACTACCTGGCCGTGGTCGATCCGGAGACGCTGCTGCCGGTGGAGGAGGTGGCCGGGCCGGTGGTGGTGCTCTGCGCGGCCTGGGTGGGGCAGACACGGCTGATCGACAACCTGCGCGTGGAGCCGTAGCGGAGCGTGGGCTGGGGAGGTCTTGGATCTTGGGTCTTGAGGTGGTGCTTCCGCACCGGGCGAGCCTCGGCTTGCGACTTGCGCTGTGCGGCGTGCGCTGGAGCTTCCGCTCCAGTGGAAGAACAAACGCAGACCGCAAAAACAACCGCATGCTTACTCACCCGGCCGCTTCAGCCCGGCAAGAAAAAACACTACACTGCGTGGGTGCTCGCACCATTTAGATTAGAAAAGTGTTCCTCTTTCCTCCAACCTTGTTCAAAGCCATGAAGCACCTGCATGCCGGTTGGATGGGGAGATGTCTGAGACGTCTGAGTCTGGTCATGGCGGTGCTTTGCCTGGGCAGTGCGTCCCCGGGAGAAGAAGCCCCCCGGCGGCGGCCTAATTTTCTGCTCATCGTGGTGGACGACCAGTCGCCGATGGCCCTGCGGATTTATAATCCCCGCAGCGTGCTGCAAACGCCCAACCTGGACCGCCTGGCCCGGCAGGGGATGGTCATCCAGGAGGCCCATCACATGGGGGCCTGGGTGGGGGCAGTGTGCACGCCCTCGCGGCACATGATCATGACCGGGCGCAGCGTATGGCATATTCCCGGCCCCGGGCGGCAGAACCGCAATCCCAATTCCCGCAACCCGCGCCTGGTTCCGCCGGACCTGGCCCAGTACTCCCTGCCGGCGGTGTTCAACCGTGCCGGCTACATCACCATGCGGACCTGCAAGCGGGGGAACAGCTACCCGGCGGCCAATCGCCTGTTCCAGGTGCGGCACGAAGCCACCAAGCGCGGTCCCACCGATGAAACCGGAAGCGCCTGGCACGCCCAGCGGGTGCTGGAGTTCCTGGAGGGGTGGCAAGCCCAGGGGAAAAAGCGGCCGTTTTTGATCTACTTGGGCTTTTCCCACCCGCACGACCCCCGCTACGGCAAGCCGGAGCTGCTGAAGAAATACGGGGCCAGCAACCACCGCGATCCGAAGCGGCCGCCTCGCCCCGGCCCCGGGGCCCCACCGCTGCCGATAAGCTACCTGCCGGCGCATCCGTTCCACCATGGGCACCCGAACCTGCGCGACGAGGTGGCCGTCGAGGGGGTGTGGCGGCGACGCGATCCGGCCACGGTGCGCAACGAGTTGGGCCGCGAGTGCGCCTGCAGCGAAAACATCGACATCCAGATCGGCCGCGTGCTGAAGCGGCTGGAGCAACTGGGCGAGCTGGACAACACGTACATTTTCTACACGTCCGACCACGGGATCGCCGTGGGGCGGCACGGGCTGATGGGCAAGCAGAACCTGTACGAGCACACGTTCCGCGTGCCGATGATCGTTCGCGGCCCAGGCATCCGCCCCGGCTCCCAGGCCCAGGGGATGATCTACCTGCTGGACCTGCTGCCTACACTCTGCGACCTGGCCGGTATCGACCTGCCCCGTACGGTCGAAGGGCGCAGCTTTCGGCCCGTGCTGGAAGGTCGCCGGCAGCGGGTGCGGGACGTGGTCTATGGGGTTTACTGCGGGGGGACATTGCCCGGAATGCGGTGCCTCAAGACGGCCGACGGCTGGAAGCTGATCAAGTACGACGTGCTCCAGGGCCGCGTGCGGCAAACGCAACTTTTCAACCTCAAGGAGAACCCGCAGGAACTTTTGCGGGAACATCACGACCCAAGTGTGTGGCAGCTCACGGGCCATCGCCCCCAGCCCCAGCAGGTGAATCTGGCCGATGATCCTCGCTACCGGCAGAAGCGGCAGGAGCTGGAGCGGCTGCTGCTGGAACAGATGCGGCGGCTGGACGACCCTTACCGGCTCTGGGACCAGCCGCGCAAGTGAGGAGGTGGGGGCTTGGAGGCGTGGGGGCTTGGAGGGCGTGGAGGCTTGGGGGCTTGGGGGCTTGGGGGCTTGGAGGAGCCCCGCACGTCAGCGTCTGGGTCTTGGGTCTTGGGTTGTGGGTCTTGCGGTGGTGCTTCCGCACCGGGGTGAGAACAAACGTCAACTTGCACAACCAAGAGCCCCCCGCGTAAGCGGGGGGAGAGACGAAACCGGCTTGCGGCTAGCGGCGGTGCTTCCGCACCGGAGGTCTTGGGTCGTGGGTCTTGGGTCTTGCGGCGGTGCTTCCGCACCAGTGCGAGAACAAACGTTTCTTCTTGCAACCGGCGAGCCGCGCACCTTCAGCCAGCGGAGAAAAATAACGCAATACGCTTATTCGGCTCTCCCCCGGCTGAAGCCGGGGGAGAGCCCGGCCTCCATGCCTCCACGCCCCCCGCGGCTAAAGCCGCAGGCTCGCCGTTCTCCCCGAGCTGACGCTCGCGGCTCGCCCGGCACCTTGCGGAAACACGCGGCAAACCTTTTTCCCAGCCGCGGCTGTTTTTCTAGCCAGTCCTTGGGGAAATGCTCTGCCGGGCGGTTTCAAAGGGTACAATAAAAGAGAAATAGTTCCGATTTCGCCCGGGGGCTGCAACCCCCTTGCTCGGCCGGGGCCACCTGCGATGAAAAACGCAACAGGCCGACTGCTGGACTTCTATCTGACCATCGACCTGCGCTCCCTGGGGGCGTTTCGCATCGCCCTGGGACTGCTGCTGGTGGCCAACTGGTGCGTCCACTGGGCGTGGCTGGAGACGCTGTTTACCGACCAAGGAGTGCTCTCCTGCGACATGCTCCGCCAGGCCAATGGGCGCATGTCCCCTTTCTTCCTCACGCCGCTGGTGTGGATCGACCACTGGCCCTGGGCCATACGGGCGTTTTTTCTCTTTGCGTTGGTCTGCTACGTGGCCCTGCTGTTGGGCTGGCACACACGGCTGTTTACGGTGCTGGCCCTGGTGTGTTGGGGGGCCACGTTGAATCGCAATCCGTTCGTGGTGATCGGGGCCGACCGCGTGCTAGCCACGCTGCTGCTGTGGAGCGTGTTTTTGCCGCTGGGTGCCCGATTTTCGCTCGACGCCCTGCGGCGGGGGCTGCGCCAGGGTGTGGACCCCCAGCGGGAGCACGCCTTCGGGGAGCCGCTGCATCAGGCCCCCCGACGCAGCCGGCGGCACCTGGCCGCCCTGGGCATCGTGCTGCAAATCGGCCTCGTTTACTTGCTGACGGCCATCTGGAAAAGCGGCTGGACCTGGGACCACGGAGTGGCCACCTACCTGGTGCTGCAGATCGACCAGTTCATCTATGCCCCGGCCCTCTGGTTCCGAGAGTTGCCGCTTTTCTGGCACAAGGTGTTCACTTACGGCACGCTGGCCGTGGAGTATGCGGCGCTGCCGATGATCCTGCTGCCGTGGTTGCAGCCGTACCTGCGGCGGGTGTTGATTGCAGGCTTGCTGGCCCTGCACGCGGGCATCTGGCTGACCATCGACGAGGGCTTCTTCTCCCAGGTGATGGTCTCCAGCTACCTGTTGCTGCTGACTTCCCAGGACTGGGAGCTGCTGGGGCGCGTGTTGCGGCGATTCTCTCGGCCCGCCACTGCTTACTACGACGACACCTGCGGCATCTGCCAGCGTACGGCCCAGGTGATGACCCTGCTGGATCGGTTCGGGATGATTCGCTGGATTGGTACGTCCCGGCCCGAACGCTTCCAGCACGACGTGCCGCGGGAACTGGTGGAAAAGACCGTGGTGGTGTACGACGCCCAAGACCGCATGAGCACGCGCAGCGGGGCGTTCGTTCTCCTGGCCCGGGCGCTGCCCCTACCCTGGCACGTGGCCTGGCTGCTGCGGCTGCCGGGAGTGCGGCAGGTGGCCGATTGGCTCTACGACCGGGTGGCCCGAAACCGCCATCGCATCTCGGCCCGGCTGGGCCTGGCCGTCTGTGGCGTCTCGGGCGGGGGACCGAAAGAGAAAGGCGAGCCGGGTTCTGGGAAGAGAGCGCCCCCGGGACGTCTGGCTGCCTGGCAGCGTTGGGGGCAGGAAGCGCTGGCGGCCGTGGTGTTGGGCTCGGTGTTGCTGAGCTGCTACGAGGAGAACGTGGTGCCGGGGCTGGCCGGGCACGGGTTTGCCGGATCGTTGCCGTTTTGGGGGCGTTCGATCCCCAACCCGGTGCTGCATCTGTTCCAGGCCCAGCAAATCTGGTACATGTTCGCCCCGGATGTCCCTTTGAGCGACACCTGGTGGGTAGCCCCGGCCCAGGTGCGAGGGAAAACCCAACCGATCGACCTGCTCACCGGCAAGGTGCTGGACGAATCGCAGCCCCCGTGGTGGGAGCATCGCTATCCGCGGATTTGGGGGACGTTTTTGTTCTACGGGGGCGGTCATGGTCCGGTTCCGCCGGGGCACCCGGAGGAGTTCACCCGGCGCTCCTTTTGCCGTTTCCTGGTGCAGCGTTACGAGCGGGAGCATCCGGGGCAGAAGGTAGAAAAGATGGAGCTCTATATCCTCATGCGCAGCACGGCCGATGCGTTCCTGGGCCGTCCGGTGCGGGAAGGCAAGCTGCTACTGGCCAGTTGGGAGCCTGCCGTGGGCCGGTTCGCCCTGGGGCCCGAGCACGGCTGGGTGAAGATGTTCAATTCCCACGGGGAGGTGATCGCCCAGGGACCGGCCGTGATGGTCAACTACCTGAACGACGGCCGGTGGATCATCCGGCTGCCGGATGGATCGAGCGAAGAAGGCTACTACCGCAACGGCAACCGCGAAGGCGTGTGGCGCAAAACGTTTCCCGACGGGAGCTGGGCCGTGGGACACTTCCACCGCGGCCGTCGGGTCGGGCAGTGGAATTTTTACTACCCCGACGGGCGGCTCAAGGCCCAAGGGCAATTTCTCGACGACGTCCAGCACGGAGTGTGGACCCAATGGTATGCCAACGGGCGCCGTAGCAAGCAATTCACCTACTCTCGGGGCGAGAAGCATGGGCCGTTCATGGCTTGGCATCCCAACGGCATGCCCCAGCAAAAGGGACACTACCACCACGACCAGCTCCACGGCCCGTGGCAGAGTTGGTATCGCAACGGGCAACAGCAGTCCCAGGGGCAGTACTTGCACGGGAAGCGGCACGGGTTGTGGCGTTTTTGGGACGCCAGCGGGGAGTTGTCCGTGGAAGTGGAATACGAACACGGCAAGGAGTTGCGCAAGACCTTGCTCACGGCCCAAGGCGAGGCGGCCGCCGAACGGTAAGGGGCAAGGGGAGTTTACTCCGGTGGCGTGGCAGGCTTGGCCGGAGAGCAGCTCTGGCGTTCCAGTTGCGAGATTTTTTCCACGCGCCGGGCGTGCCTCCCCCCGTCGAAGGGAGTTTCCAGCCAGATTTGCAGCAGCCGCTGGACCACCTGCTCATTGAGCATCTCGCCGGAAAGACACAGCACGTTGGCGTCGTTGTGGCGGCGGCTCAGCTCGGCGGTCAGCTCGTCGTGGCAGGGAGCGGCGCGGACGCCGGGCACCTTATTGGCCGCAATGCACATCCCCAGCCCCGTACCGCAGATCAGCACGCCCCGGTCCACTTCGCCGTCGCGGACCAGGCAAGCCACTTGGCGAGCCACGTCGGGATAATCGACGCTCTGGGTTCCGTGGGTGCCCACGTCGCGCACCTGGTGCCCCCATTGCTGGAGCAGCTCCACAATGGTGCTTTTAAGCCGCACGCCCCGATGGTCGCTCCCCACGGCAATTCGCATGGAAGGATTCCCTCAAAACGGCACTCCTCATTGTGAAAAATCCCCCTCGGCTTGGCAACTCCCCCGGTCCGCACGCGCAGAGCAACAGCGCCGCAACGCAGAAAGCCAACGGCTAAGTTTACTGCGGGGCCGAAGCGGGCGGCGGCAGCCGCAGGGATTCCACTTCCCGGGCCACCTGCTCCACCCACGGCTGGAGGCACTGCTGGATCTGGTCGGCGCAGCGCCGATAGGCCTCTAGCGGCCCGCCGATCGGGTCGGCCACGTCCTGGTCACGGCAGAGCAGAAAGGTGCGCGAAGCGGCCTCGGGCCAGTGCTCCACCACCGCGTGGCGATGCCCCTGGGTCATGGTCAGCAGCAGGTCGGCATGGCGGACCAGTTGGTCGTTGATCTGCTGGGCTTC
>Ga0256839_1003008_pt1 | contig 17921 bp, 15 predicted proteins | sample 354166metaG_FD_185968 | JGI IMG/M metagenome (GOLD analysis project Ga0256839, IMG submission 185968) | Hydrothermal vent microbial communities from Mid Atlantic Ridge, Atlantic Ocean - 354-166 | ecosystem: Environmental > Aquatic > Marine > Hydrothermal vents | place: Atlantic Ocean: Mid... | reverse complement strand
CAGGCTCTTTGTTATTTACTGTTTCAGCAAGGTCAATAAAAATCCACAAAGAGAAAGTTGAACAATTAGACATTGATCTGACACAATGGATAAAAAGTCAGCAAGCAGAAAAGCTAACAAACCCAGAAATTAATTTCGCCATAGCAGGTGTGAGTTATCGTTTGCTGGTAGAGCTTATTGTGCAGTCAAAAAATGAACAGAATGAATGGGAGCTTGATAGGCTTGAGGCACTATTATTTAGCTCTGAACTTCCTGAGGGAAATTCTCTAGCCAATCTCTAATATCATTTAGCGCACGAGTGCTAATCGCTTTCTTCTTTACCTTTTTGCGATCAGCCTTGCGCCAACGTTTCACGCCCTCTGGCTTTATAACTTCAATATCTGGCATAAGCCCAAAATTGATATTCATAGGCTGGAAACTCTTCACGCCGTTACTTTCGTCAGCTAAATGTCCACCAGTGATGTGATTGACCAATGAGCCTAGCGCACTGGTTTTTGGTGGTGTAGGGATTGTTAATCCCAAAGCATCAGCCGCTGCAAGACGACCCGTCAGCAAACCCATAGCGGCACTTTCGACATAACCCTCAACACCAGAAATCTGCCCAGCAAAGCGCAAACGTTTGTCGGCTTTAAGCTGTAATTGTTCATTTAATAGTTCTGGTGAATTCAAAAAAGTATTGCGGTGCAGTCCGCCAAGACGAGCAAATTGCGCTTCCTCTAATCCAGGTATCATACGAAAAATATCTGCCTGCTCGCCATATTTCAACTTGGTTTGAAATCCAACCATATTCCACAATGAACCAAGCGCATTATCTTGACGCAACTGCACTACTGCATAAGGCTTGTTTTCTGGATCATTTGGGTTAGTCAGACCAACAGGTTTCATTGGGCCAAAACTAAGAGTTTCTCGACCACGCTCCGCCATTATCTCAATCGGCAAACAACCTTCAAAATACGGCGTTGTGCTTAATGCCTCACTTTCAAACTCTTTGAACTCAGTTTTCTCACCAGCCAAAAGAGCATCAATAAAATCATTATATTGTTGTTCATTCATTGGGCAGTTCAGATAATCAGCGCCATCACCATTTGGACCAACTTTATCGTAACGTGATTGCGCCCAAACAATATCCCGATTGATGCTCTCAGAATGAATGATTGGCGCAATAGCATCAAAAAATGAAAGCTGCTCTTTGCCAGTTATTGAGGCTATAGCTTTTGCTAAATTGTTAGATGTTAGAGGGCCTGTAGCAATAATAACATTATGCCATTCGATAGGCGGCAAGCCAGCAACTTCACCACGCTTTATTAGGATATTTGGATGCGAGCTAATGGCATCGGTTACAGCGCTAGCAAAAGCCTCCCGATCAACCGCCAAAGCACCACCAGCAGGCAGAGCGTGCGCATCGGCACAGGCCATTATGATAGAATTGGCACGGCGCATTTCTTCGTGCAGCAAACCAACTGCATTATATTCATAATCATCTGAGCGAAATGAATTTGAGCAAACCAGCTCGGCAAAATTATCACTGTGATGCACATCGGTTTTAACGACAGGGCGCATCTCGTGTAAGATTACTTTTGCGCCAAGTTCTGCGGCTTGCCAAGCAGCTTCTGAACCAGCAAGTCCAGCCCCTATAATATGAATAGTTTTTGAATGTTTTTTTGTCATGTCACCACTTAACAATGCTAAGCAAAGAAGGCAACAAAAGAAAACCCGCTAACCAAATGGAGAGCGGGTGAATAACCAATAATAATATATATACTATAATTAAATCATACGCGCGTGATCGCGTGCAATGCGAACAATGTCACCACGGTTGATGCCAAGGTCATTTAATGAACGGCTGTCAAGTGCGTTTAATTCACGAACAGTGCGTTGATAAGATGCCCATTTTTGAAATGATTTGCGAATACCCATAATTTTTCTCCTTTTTTATTTATTTCATGGTTGAGATATAGGGGAGTTTTTAAGTTTTGAGTAGTTGGTTTTTTAGCAAGCCTAATATGCAAAAATTGCATAGCTGGTTAAGAGATAATTACTTTTACCCTATTATTTATCTTGCAGTGCTTTTTTCAAGAATTGCCCAGTATAAGAGGCTTTTACATTTGCGACATCTTCAGGAGTGCCGATTGCGACAATTTCACCACCTCCATCACCCCCCTCTGGCCCAAGGTCAATAACCCAGTCAGATGTTTTAATCACATCAAGATTATGCTCAATCACCACAACCGTATTGCCACTATCCACTAGCTCATGTAGCACATCGAGCAGTTTTGCAACATCTTGAAAATGCAGACCAGTTGTCGGTTCATCAAGCATATAAAGCGTACGCCCAGTAGCTCGCTTAGAAAGCTCCTTACTTAGTTTAACCCTTTGCGCTTCACCGCCCGATAGAGTTGTCGCAGCTTGTCCAATTTTAATATAGCCAAGCCCCACTCGTTGCATGGTCAGCATTTTGTCGCGAATATTTGGCACAGCAGAGAAAAACTCTACCCCCTCATCAACAGACATATCTAAAATATCAAAAATATTTTTCCCTTTAAATGTAACTTCCAGTGTTTCTCGATTATAGCGTTTGCCAGAACAAGTATCGCAATCGACATAGACGTCGGGTAAAAAGTGCATTTCAATCTTTAGCATTCCGTCACCCTTGCACTTTTCGCATCGCCCACCCTTAACGTTAAACGAAAATCTCCCAGGCCCATATCCGCGTGCCTTAGATTCTGGTAAGCCCGCAAACCATTCTCTTATAGGAGTGAAAGCTCCAGTGTAGGTTGCAGGGTTTGAGCGTGGAGTGCGCCCGATTGGTGACTGGTCAATATCAATCACTTTATCAATATATTCTAATCCCAATAAAGCATCATGAGGGGCAGGGGTGGTGCGAGCGCCATTTAGGCGACGTGCGATTGCGCGATAAAGCGTATCAACCATCAGGGTTGATTTCCCACCACCTGAAACACCAGTGATAGAGATGAAATTGCCAAGCGGAATATCAATGGAGATATTTTTTAAATTATTTCCCTTTGCCCCTTTTATTGTAATTTTTCGCTTCTTATCTGTTTTTCGTCTTTGCGCCGGAATTTCAATTTTCTTCTTTCCGCTAAGATACTGCCCAGTAAGGCTATTGGGATTATCTAAAATATCTTGCGGGCTACCCTGAGCGATAATTTCACCACCATGAATTCCAGCGCCAGGGCCAATATCTACTACATAATCGGCACTTAAAATTGCATCTTCATCATGCTCAACAACGATCACGCTATTGCCTAAATCGCGTAATTTACGCAAGGTTTCAAGCAGACGTGCATTGTCACGCTGGTGCAGGCCGATTGATGGCTCATCAAGCACATAAAGAACACCAGTAAGACCAGAGCCAATTTGCGAGGCTAGCCGAATGCGCTGACTTTCACCGCCAGATAAAGAACCAGAATTGCGCGAAAGTGTAAGATAATCCAGACCAACCGCATTAAGAAAATTTAATCGATCTTGAATTTCTTTTATTATTACTTGGCCGATGGTATTTTGCGTTTTATTTAGCTGCTCTGGCAGGTTAGCAAACCACAATTCAGCTTGCTTTATTGACATTTGTGAAATTTCACCAATGTGCAGACCAGCAATTTTTACAGCCAAAGCCTCAGGTTTTAAGCGAAACCCATTACAGGCAGCGCAAGGAGAAAAAGACATGTATTTTTCTATTTCCTCACGCATGCCAGCGCTATCGGTTTCTTTATAGCGTCGATCTAAATTACCCACCACACCTTCAAAAATTTTTGTAGTTTTATAGTTTCGCAAGCCATCATCATAAACAAAGTCAATTTTTGTTTTGCCAGTGCCAAATAACACGGCTTGAGAAACTTTTTTTGGCAAATCTTCAAATGCTATATCAGCGCTTGCTTCAAAATGTTTTACAACTGCATTAAGTGTCTGCACATAATAAGGCGCTGAAGATCGTGACCATGGCGCAATAGCCCCTGCATTTAGTGACTTGGTTTTATCTGGCACAACCATATCAGCATCGACTTTATATTTTTTCCCCAAACCATCGCATTTTGGGCATGCGCCATGCGGATTGTTGAATGAAAATAGTCGCGGCTCTATCTCTTCAATCGTAAATCCTGAAATAGGGCATGCAAATTTTTCAGAAAAAATTAAACGTTTCGCGTTGCCTTTTTTATCAAATTCATCAGCAAATTCAACAATTGCTAATCCATCTGCTAGGTTTAGCGCAACCTCAAAACTCTCAGCTAATCTAAGGGCATTGTCTTTGGAACTGACTAATCTATCAACCACAATTTCTATTGAGTGCTTTATATTTTTATCTAGCTCTGGGGTTTCATCTATTTCATAAAATTGTCCATCAATTTTTACACGCTGAAAACCACGTTTCATAAGTTCAGCTAATTCTTTGCGATATTCGCCTTTTCTTTCTCTTACAATTGGCGCTAGTAAATAAAATCTTATCCCACTTTTCAGCACCATGACTTTGTCAACCATTTCAGAAATACTTTGGCTTGAAATTGGCTCACCAGTTGTTGGTGAAAACGGCACACCAACTCTTGCAAAGAGCAGCCGTAAATAATCATAAATTTCTGTAACAGTGCCAACAGTTGAGCGAGGGTTTTTCGAAGTTGTTTTCTGCTCAATGGAAATAGCAGGGGAGAGGCCTTCAATCCGCTCAACATCAGGCTTTTGCATCATTTCTAAAAATTGCCGTGCATAGGCTGAAAGGCTCTCTACATATCGGCGCTGACCCTCGGCATAAATAGTATCAAAAGCTAATGATGACTTGCCCGAGCCAGAAAGCCCAGTCATTACAATCAGGCTGTCACGCGGCAAACTAACATCAACAGACTTTAGGTTATGCTCCTTTGCACCACGCACAATTATCTGGCGATTCTGTGCCTGGCGATTTTGCGTGTTTGCGCTGGGCATAGGTGAGTTGGGCAAGCGTGAGTTAGGCATAAAAAACCTCATTAAGGGCAATCGATTGCCCAATATTAAAAAACAGCATTTGTTTGATATGGAAATATAGCCAAACAAAGACTAAAGCGGTGAATTTAGTAAAGAAACCGCTCAATAATAGCAAATATATTTAATATCCATATAGACCTCGAATCACTTATTCCCTCTGGAACATAAGCAGAACATTCTTATTGTTGTCAATAAGTAGAATTTTATCCCCATATTAAAAAATCAGACACTTGACATTTCTTCATATATAAAGAACATAAAGAGAACAAATGCAAGTAGTGTGATTTCGTAGATAAATCGCAAATAATATTTGATTGTGGATAAATTATTAGGGATTGCAAATTTGTTAGCAAGGCCTCACTAAAGGGGCAGATTTATTGTGCTTATATAGCATATTTGTTTTGGTTATGTTTACTCCTAGGGGCTGTTAGCCTTGCAGGTAGTTGAAAGGAATAAAAATGGCGGGCAGTGTTAATAAAGTTATCTTAATTGGAAATCTGGGTGCAGATCCTGAGATTAGGCAAACAACAGCGGGCAAGCCTATTGCCAACCTTAGAATTGCAACATCTGAGAGCTGGAAAGATCGCAACACTGGCGAGCGTAAAGAAAAAACAGAATGGCACCGCGTTGTTATTTTTAATGAAGGTTTGGCTCGTATTGCTGAGCAATATCTCAAAAAAGGTTCAAAAGTATATATTGAGGGTCAATTACAAACACGCAAATGGCAAGATCAATCAGGGCAGGATAAATATACTACTGAGGTAGTTTTACAGGGCTTTAATTCAACTTTAACCATGCTTGATGGCCGTGGCGATAATCAGGGTGGTGGTTTTTCTGGTGGGCAGGGCGGATCAAACAGCCCATCTTCAAGTGCGCCAGCTTTTGATGATGCTGGCTCAAGCGATGATATTCCATTTTAGAAGGCAGACCTTCAAACCATTTAAAGGTTAGGCGTTTATAGTCTTTAGAAAAGTGAGTGATTATATTTTGCGTTTACAAAGTATAGTTACTTATCTTTATCTGCCAAATGGTATATTAGCTTTAATAACTCTGTTGGTTGTCGTGTTAGTGACAGAAAAATCAATCCCAATTATATCACCGTTTAAGTCTATGGAACTTTTAATTTCATATTTATCGCCAGTTTCAGCATTTCTATCTTTGAGATAAAAGTTGATGCCGCTTTTGGCTCGATTGCCAATTGCAACACCTGAGAATGAAGTGCTTGATGACATCACAGCCTCAAATCTTTTCTTCTCTTCAATAAAGGCCATTGTGCCGGCGATAGATATATTAGCTCCTGCAACCGCACAACGTCCTTTATAACCAATTTTACTTCCCTGTGAATCGGTTACACTTAATTTGCATCTGATAGTTTCGCTATTGCCATCTCTTAGAAGTTTTCCGCTACCTTTCCAATTGCCAATATAAGAATTGAGCAGATCAATATCCTCTTGAGCAGAAAAAGCAGGGGGGGTGATAAATAACGCACTGCTTATTAACATTGCAAAAATAATAGGTTTTGAAAAAAAATTATTTACTCTCATTTTTTTTGGCTCCACTTAAATTTAGTAACCGCCCCCCGGCGATAAGTAGCGCTGGAAGAATCAATAAATCTCCCAACAAAGCTAGAATGAATGTTAATACCATTAGTGTGCCAAATAGGGCAATTTGTGGCAGAGCAGAAAAAATAATAACAAAAGTCCCTGCGCATAAGATAAGCGTTGTAGCAATCAGAGCAGGCCCGACCCTGTCAAGCGCTAACTCAACGGCCTTTGCATGTGTTACGCCAGATTTTTTTGCCCTATCATAAGCGGCCAAAAAGTGTATCGTATCATCAACTGCAATGCCAAAAGCAATTGTAAGTGCAATTACAGTTGTTAATTGCAAACCAGCACCAGAGGCATAAAGATAAAACTCTGTTCCTAAAATGGGTAAAAAGTTTGGAATAATCGATAAAAGTGCGATTTTCCAAGACTTAAATGCCACGCCAATGATTAAAATATTAACAAAAACAGCAATCATCAAACCATTGCGCAGTGAACTAATAATATCAGTTGAGGCAAAAGCCATCAAAACATTAAATCCAGAAACCTTCGCCCCTTCAATTCCAGCTTCACTAAGCGCAATATCGGTTTTTTTAACAATTTCACGCAATTCGTCAGAGGGTAACATTGTTGGCAAAAAGCCAGTGATAAGCGCTTGTGTGCCATCATCGGTTAAAAAGCGCCGTTTCATAAAGGGGCCAACCGCGCTAAAAATTCTTTCACGAGAAAAGCCAAGCTCTGAATAATGTGAAAAACTGGCGGCTGAAATTACTTTACCTTGCCCAATATTTTCTTCCAAAATTTTATGCACATTTTGAATGGTTAAATAGTCGCCATCGGTAACATTCTCTACTCCGTCTTTCAGCGGTATTTTAATATATATTGGAGCTACGCCACCCACTCCATCATCAATCCCTTTTGCTGTATCCATAGCTTTAGATTTGGTGGGCATATAATCTTTAAAGTCAAATTTTGGCTGTAAAGCAAAATGTGGAAATAATAATCCAATTGCTAAAGCTATTGATAATATTGATAAAGGTTTGGCGTATTTTTTTGTTAAAAATTTTGCTATAGGAATTGGCGCTTCAACCGTAACATTCATTTTTTTGGGTGGTTTAAAACCAATTTTTATTGCAAGTTTTAATGCAAGCGGCAAAAAAGTAACCAAAGTAATAAAGGCAATTGCCACCGCTGCAATGCCAGAATAAGCAAACTCTTGAATGCCTTGACCATTTGTTAGAGTTAAGCTGAAAAATGCTACCATTGTGGTGATTGATGTTAAAGCAGCGGCAGGGGTGACACGAATTATTGTCTCAACAATAGCTTTGTTAGGCTCCATTCCATCACGCCATAGCCTAAGCCAAGTAAAGCAAAAATACATACTTTCGGCAAAGGCGATAACCAGCACTAAAGTAATAACAACATTGGTTAAAAAGGTGAATGACCCAAACATCATCATCACTCCGCCAATCACCCAAATAACAGAAATAAAGGGTGTAAGGGTGGCTAAAACGGCACCCCAAAAACTACGCAGACAAAATAGTGATACTAATGCGCCAATTAAAAATCCAATTATAGAAAATTTCAATTGATCATTAACACTGGCTGCAAGAATTTCAGACTTCCAAACAGGCGGGCCAGTTATCTTAACTTCAATATTGCCATTAGAATATTCTTTAGCAATTTCACCAAGTTCTTTTAGCATTTCAGCTTCCCCCGCACCCTTGGTCATCTCTTTGTTTGGGAACATAATCATCACGATGCCTTTAAGGTCGTCCATAATTAAATTATGCATAATCGGGTCGTCTTTGCGCAAATCCAGCAGAGTTTGCCTAACCTCTTGTCTTGATGTCATATCTTCGGGAACGGCAGGTAGGGAGGTTTGATTTGGTCCAGGTTTGCGCAATGAAAAGGGTGACAAAGTTCCGCTAGCAAAATTGCTTAACTCAAGATCAAAAGATAAATCTCGCAACTTAGCAATTACCTCTGGGTCATCAATATTATTAGAAGTGACTAAAATATAGGCATCATTTTCAAAAGTGCCGAAACTTTTTGTAAGTTCGTCATAGCGATCATACATTGCGCCAGAATCTTTATAGATACGCAAAACATCGCCATCCATTGAGACTTTAGGCAAAAGCGACAAACAAAGGGCAGTGAATGCCAAAACAGCAATAGCCATCGCAATGGGATATTTTAAGGTGAGCAAACCTAAACGCTCAAAACCAAATCCGATAGACAATAATTATCTCCTGCTGTGATTCGCTAAATTAACTTTATTAGCACCTATTTTAGTGAAACTACTGTTAAAAATCTATGTTTGCTCGACAGATTCCTATTGAGCAACTAAAAATTATAACAAATAATAGTTTTACCAGCTTTTTTACAGGTTTATCACCTTTATCAGCTTGGCTAAATGTCATGATATAGCGTAAAAAGACTAATGATTAGAAATAACAAACAAAAGAATCAGCTCCGTGACAGATAATCCTAACGATGATAAAAATGAAACTAATGGCAGTGATTTAATACCATCAAATATTACACCTGCCTCAATTACCGATGAAATGCGTAAATCATATCTTGATTACGCAATGAGTGTAATTGTCTCGCGTGCTTTGCCAGATGTTCGTGATGGCTTAAAGCCTGTGCATCGGCGCATTCTTTATTCAATGTATGATAGTGGGTATGAGTGGAATAAACCATATCGCAAATCTGCTCGTGTTGTTGGTGATGTGATTGGTAAATATCACCCCCATGGTGATGCTGCAGTTTATATGTCTTTAGTTCGTATGGCGCAGGATTTTTCTTTGCGCTTAACGCTGATAGATGGGCAGGGCAATTTTGGCTCAATCGATGGCGACATGCCAGCCGCTATGCGTTATACCGAAGTGCGCATGAAAAAAGTCACTGGCTCATTGCTTGCTGATTTAGAAAAAAATGCAGTTGATTTTGTAGATAATTATGACGGCTCAGAGCGTATGCCAAGCGTGCTTCCTGCTCGTTTTCCAAATATGTTGGTTAATGGCGGCTCTGGTATTGCTGTTGGCATGGCAACAAATATCCCCTCACATAATCTTGGTGAGGTTATTGATGCAACCTTGGCCTATATCGACAATCCAAATATTTCGATTGACGAATTGCTCGAAATTATGCCCGGACCTGATTTTCCAACCGCTGGTATAATTCTTGGGCGCAGTGGTATTCGCTCTGCGTTTGAAACAGGGCGTGGCTCGGTTATGATGCGCGGACGTGTTGCGATTGAAGAGATACGCAAAGATCGCGAGGCACTGATAATCACCGAAATTCCATATCAGGTAAATAAAGCCTCAATGATAGAAAAAATCGCTGACCTTGTGCGCGAGAAAAAAATTGAAGGCATATCTGATATTAGAGACGAATCAGATCGTCATGGCATGCGCATTGTGGTTGAGTTAAAACGTGATGCGGTTTCAGATGTTATTTTGAACCAGCTTTATCGCCTAACTATGTTGCAAACTTCATTTGGCTGTAACTTTGTTGCTCTTAATGGTGGTAAACCAGAATTGATGAATGTGCCTGATATTTTGGGAGCATTTGTTAAATTTCGTGAAGAAGTAGTAACAAGACGCGCGCGTTTTTTACTCAATAAGGTTCGTGATCGCGCTCATATTTTAGTTGGACTAGCTGTTGCTGTTGCCAATGTTGATGAAGTGATTGCAATCATTCGATCATCAAGTGATCCAGCCACTGCTCGCGCTAGATTGTTAGAGAGGAACTGGCCAGCCAGTGACGTTGTTGCGCTTATTGAGTTGATTGATGACCCGCGCCATAAAGTGCTTGAAGATGGAAGCTTTAAATTATCAGAAGAGCAGGTTCGCGCTATTCTTGATTTGCGTCTTGCTCGTTTAACTGCTTTGGGGCGTGATGAAATTGGCGACGAGTTAAGCGTTATTGGCTCTCAAATCACTGATTATCTTGATATTTTACGCTCGCGTGAGAGGGTGATAACTATTATTCGTGATGAGATGATTGAAGTGCGTGAGCAGTTTGCTACCCCGCGTCTAACTGAAATCACGGATTATGCCGCTGATATGGACGATGAAGATTTCATCGCACGTGAGGAAATGGTAGTAACTGTTTCGCATGGTGGATATATCAAACGCGTGCCGCTTTCCACTTATCGGGCGCAGCGCCGAGGCGGCAAAGGGCGCGCAGGCATGTCAACTCGTGATGAAGATTTTGTAGCACGTATTTTTGTTGCAAATACTCACACCCCTGTGTTGTTTTTCTCCTCTCGTGGCATAGCCTATGTTCTAAAAGTCTGGCGTTTGCCACTTGCCGCTCCACATGCCCGCGGCAAATCGCTTATCAATATTTTGCCTTTGCAACAGGGTGAAACCATCACGTCTATCATGCCAATGCCTGAAGATGAAGAAACGTGGGGCGATCTAGATATTATGTTTGCAACTACTCGCGGCACAGTGCGTCGCAATAGTTTGGCAGACTTTGTAGGTGTTCGCGCTAATGGTAAAATAGCTATGAAACTTGATGAGGGGGAGAGTATTATTGGGGTGGAAACTTGTGCGCCAAATGATGATGTGTTGCTCACCACTTCACAAGGCCAGGCCATTCGCTTTAATGTTGGTGATGTGCGGGTGTTCCAAAGCCGTAATTCCATGGGTGTTAGGGGCATAAAATTGGCCGATGATGATAATATTATCTCAATGTCAATTTTGCGTCATTTTGATGCCGACCCGCAAGAGCGTATTGCATATCTTAAAATGAGCCGTGCAATGCGTGGTGAAACAGATGAGAATATTGAAGCAGGCGAGGGTGAAACTGATAGCGAAGCCAGTGTCATTTCCCCTGAGCGCTATGCGCAAATGGGTGCAGCTGAGCAATTTGTTCTAGCAATTTCACAAAATGGTTATGGCAAACGCTCCAGCTCTTATGAATATCGAGTGACAGGACGTGGTGGCAAGGGTATTACCGCCATGGCTATCACCGATAAAAACGGCCCGATTGTTGCCTCATTCCCAATTGAAAATGACGACCAAATCATGCTGGTAACAGACGGCGGCAAATTGATACGTGTGCCTGTTTCTGGCATTCGTGTAGCTGGGCGCGCAACTCAAGGCGTGATAGTTTTTGATACAGCAAAGGGTGAAAAAGTTGTCTCGGTAGAGTGTATCTCAGAGCCTGAAGAAGATGAAGAGGCAAATGAGGCTGAAGCAAAAGCAAAAGAGCAGAAGGCTTCACCGCAAGAAAATGACACTTCATCACAAGAAAATAATGAAAATAATGATGATGCAAATGATTCTTAAACAATCATCGGCTATTATTGCTTAAAAGCAATTGGCAAAAGAGAGATTTCAAAATGAGTAAACTTGTTGGTTTTTATCCAGGGTCATTTGATCCAGTCACAAATGGTCATATCGACGTTATCGAGAGAGCGTGTAAATTAGTTGATAAACTATATATTGGCATTGGTGTTCATCATGAAAAAGCAGGTCTTTTAAGTGATGAAAATCGCAAAATCCTACTCGAGCAAACAACTTCTGTTATCGCTAAAAGAACCAAGACCGATATTAAAATTGTAGATTTTGATGGTTTAATGGTTCAAGCAGCCCGCTCATTTAGTGCCTCTCTTATCATTCGTGGCCTTCGTGATACCACAGATTATAATTATGAAATGCAAATGGTTGGCATGAATTCACAAATGGCTCCTGACTTGCAAACAGTTTTTGTTCCCTCAAGTCCACATGTAAGGCATATTTCTGCCTCACTTGTTCGCCAAATAGCGCAGATGGATGGTGACATTTCTTCATTTGTCCCAGCTCTTGTTTTGAAAGCTATAGGAAAATAATGCAAAATAATAAATCTAAAAAATCAAATAACTCCCGCGCAATGGCTATTTTAACTCTGTTGTTTCTCCTTGTTTTTGCCGCTGTTCTTTTTTATCGCTTTTCACCGTGGGGCATGCCAGAGCAAACAGGTGCACAAACGGCAGAACTACATGTTCCACAAGAACAAAATATTGTTCCTCTTATTTTGAAATTAAAAGATGGTGATGTTGAAATCGAACTTTGGAGCGACATTGCTCCAAATCATGTTGAGCGCATTGTCACCCTTGCTAGCAGTGGTTTTTATGATGGTATTGTTTTTCATCGGGTGATTGATGGATTTATGGCGCAAACTGGCGATCCAACAGGCACGGGTATGGGCGGCTCTGACCTGCCAGACCTAAAGGCTGAATTTAATAAAGAGCCATTTGTTCGTGGCACGCTTGGCATGGCGCGATCAAACGCACCTGATAGTGCAAATTCGCAATTTTTCATTACTTTTGACGATGCACCATTTTTGAATGAAAATTATACAGTTTTTGGGAAAGTTATCTCTGGCATGGAATATGTAGATGCTATAAAAAAGGGTGATCAAAATGATAATGGTGCAGTGACGGAGCCAGATGCTATTATCTCACTTAAACTCTCTAAATAAATTTAATAACAGTAATCATTAATTTCACAATAATAAAGGAGCATCAAATGAGCGATGCAAAAGAAACTGGTAATACACTTGTAATGGAAACCTCAAAGGGTGAAGTGAAAATAAATTTGCGCCCTGATCTTGCACCAGAGCATGTAGCACGCATTAAAGAGCTTGCAAATGAGGGTTTTTATGATGGAATTATTTTCCACCGTGTGATTGATGGTTTTATGGCGCAAGTTGGTTGCCCGCATGGCACAGGTACTGGCGGATCTGATAAACCAGATCTAAAAGCAGAGTTTAATGACGAAAAGCACGTGCGTGGAACTTGTTCAATGGCTCGTTCTGCTAGCCCAGATAGTGCAAATTCACAATTCTTCATCTGCTTTGATGAAGCACCATTTCTAAATCGTCAATATACCGTTTGGGGTGAGGTTACTGAGGGAATGGACGTGGTTGGTCAGCTTGAGCGTGGTGAGCCAGTAGCAAATCCTGATAAAATTATCTCTATGAAAGTAGAGTAAGATAAATAAAATGCGACAGTTGCTAATTGGATTGGTTATGCTGCTAATTGCTACATCTCCAGCCATGGCAACTGGAGCCATTATCTGTGTCTCAAAACAGGGCGCTAGCATTACATTGCAAGTGGGGAATGTTGCGGTTGAAAGCATTCTTGACGCTACAATCACTGATAATAATTCTGTCTGGTCAACTAATGCCACTCAGGCTAGCTCAATATCAATATTGCAAAGTTTTTTTAATGATGAGCAAATATTAATCGATTTTTCTGATAATAATTTTGAAGAAATTTTTGCTCGCCTGCGCCTATTTCGTGTCTTTGATGGTGAGGAGCAGGCAATCGCTGGAACTTTGCAAATCACGGACGTTGGCGCTTGGGCTATAGTTTGTGAAGGCCAATAAATTGGAATTATATTTTTATGCGAGTCAGTGAGTTTGATTTTGATTTGCCAAATGAGCGGATTGCACTTTATCCAGTTAGCCCGCGTGATAGCGCTCGCATGCTTGTCATTAAGCCAGAAATTGAATTAGAGGATAAAATAGTCACTGATTTGGTGGATTTACTTAATCCTAATGATGTGCTGGTTATCAATGATACTAAGGTTATTCCTGCCGAGTTAAACGCAATTCGCCATAGGAATGAAAATCAATCAAAAATATCGTTTAACCTGCATAAACGCATAAATGCTTCAACTTGGGCAGCATTTGCTCGCCCTGCAAAACGCTTAAAATCTGGCGATAAACTGGTATTTAGCGCAATAAATGACAGCAAAGTCACGCTTGAAAATCTAATAGCCTATGTTGAAAAAGTTGAGCAGGGGCAAGCTATTATAAAATTTGAATTAAGCAGCGCTGAGCTTGATGAAGCAATAAAATCATTTGGCGCAATGCCTTTGCCGCCATATATCGGAGCAAAACGAGAGTTAAAAAAGTCAGATTTAGAAGATTATCAGACAATTTATGCTGATGAAGAGGGGGCAGTTGCCGCCCCAACTGCTGGCCTGCATTTTACCGATGAGCTTTTAAATAAACTTATGACTAAAGGCATTTCAATTGAAAAACTAACCTTACATGTGGGCGCTGGAACATTTCTGCCAGTTAAAGTTGATGATACAAGCGATCATAAAATGCACTCGGAATGGGGCGAGGTTGATGCCGATACGATAGCGCGCTTGAAAGTTGCAAAGGCAAATGGAGGCCGCATTGTTGCGGTTGGCACAACCAGCCTGCGTTTACTTGAGAGTGCAGCGCGAAAAACTGGCGAATTAGAGCCGTTTTGCGGCGATACTGATATTTTTATCACCCCAGGATATAAGTTTAACGCAGTTGATATTTTAATGACAAATTTTCACCTGCCACGCTCAACCCTGTTTATGCTGGTTAGTGCTTTTGCAGGCTTTGACAATATGCATCATGCCTATAATCATGCTATAGAGAACGAATATCGCTTTTATTCATATGGCGATGCTTCGCTTTTATTTCGTCAAGAATAGTGGTTAAGGGTATTTTTAGTGAATAATTTTTCTTTTAAAATTTTAGCAACAGATAACAAAGCCCGCACGGGCGAAATATTCACCCCGCGCGGTATAATTCGCACTCCCGCTTTCATGCCTGTAGGGACAGCGGCTACTGTAAAGGCTATGTATCCAGAGCAGGTGCGCCAAACTGGTGCTGACGTGCTTTTGGGCAATACCTATCACCTAATGCTTCGCCCTGGTGCGGAGCGGGTTGAGCGCTTAGGTGGTTTGCATCAATTTATGGACTGGAAATATCCAATTCTTACCGATAGCGGTGGCTTTCAGGTGATGTCTTTAGCAAATTTGCGCAAATTAGATGAAAATGGCGTGACCTTTCGCTCCCATATTGATGGTGTGAAGCACGAATTAACTCCAGAGCGCTCAATTGATATTCAAATCAAGCTTGATAGCGACATTATTATGCAGCTTGATGAATGTATAAAATTACCTGCGCCAATCGAGGAAATTGAGCGGGCAATGCAATTATCTTTACGCTGGGCGGAGCGCTCAAAAACCGCATTTAACAATGCAAAAGGCAGGGGACAGCCAAAGGGACAACAAGGAAGAGCGCTGTTTGGTATTGTGCAGGGTGGCGATGATGCAGGTTTAAGAGCCGCATCAGCTAAGGGCTTAGTTGATATAGGATTTGATGGATATTCTATTGGAGGTCTTGCAGTTGGTGAGCCTCAAGAGGTCATGTTTAGAGTATTAGATGAAACAGTGCCGCAACTGCCCTTTGATAAGCCGCATTATCTCATGGGAGTGGGCAAGCCAGATGATATTTTAGGTGGCATCGAGCGTGGCATTGATATGTTTGATTGTGTTCACCCAACACGTGCTGGCAGGCACGGCAGAGTTTACACTAGATTTGGTTCAATCAACTTAAAAAACTCACGCCATAAAGACGATATTCGCCCACTTGATGAGACCTCTCCAAATGAAAATTGCACTCGCTTTTCACGCGCATATTTGCACCATTTAGTAAAGAGTCAAGAAATTTTAGGTGCTATGATTTTATCCCAGATAAATTTAGCATATTATGCTGAATTAACTGCAGGGGCGCGAGCGGCAATTATTGAAGGAAAACTTGAAGAATTTGCTGCAACAACTAGAGAAAACTGGGAAAAAGGGGATTTACCTCCTCTATAAAATAAGCATAGGAAAAGCCAATGGCCTTTGAAAGAAAAAATATTTTAGATGGTTTGCGCCCACATGCAAAGCGTATCAAAGCCACATCTATGCGAAAAATGTTTGAAGAAAATCCAAATAGATTTGATGATTTTTCTGTCTCAGCTTGCTCTATTTTACTCGATTATTCAAAAAACCAAATTGACCAAAGAGCAATGCAGGCTTTGTTTGAAATTGCTGAGATTTGTATGGTAGAAAAGCGCCGTGATGCAATGTGGGCTGGCAAGGCAATAAACACCACCGAAAACCGCGCCGTAATGCACATGGCATTGCGCTATAATGGAAAAGAAAAATTACTGGTGAATGGGCAAGAAATCATGCCAAAAATCCGCCATCAGTTAGAGCGAGTTAAAGAATATTCTACAAAAATTCGCAACGCTGAGATTACCTCAAGCAATGGTAAAAAATTCACAGATATTGTGAATATAGGCATTGGCGGCTCTGATCTTGGCCCAGATATGGTGACAAAAGCGCTTGAGCCTTATGCTCATTCAGATTTAAAGCTCCACTATGTCTCAAACGTCGATGGCGCTCATATCTATGATTGTTTGAAGCGCTTAAACCCCGCCACAACCCTTTTTATTATCGCCTCAAAAACCTTTAGCACCGATGAAACCATAACAAATGCCAACACTGCAAAATCATGGCTTATTGAGGCGCTAGGAAAAAAAGCTGTTGCAAAACATTTTGCTGCTATTTCAACCAATATCAGTGCTTGCAATGAATTTGGCATAGATAGTGATAATATTTTTGGATTTTGGGATTGGGTAGGGGGGCGCTATTCGATTTGGTCGGCAATTGGCTTGCCTGCTGCCATTGCTATTGGTTTTGATAATTTCAAAGATTTTCTTGCAGGTGCGGCGCAAATGGACGAGCATTTTCGCACCTCACCGCTTCAAAAGAATATGCCAGTTATTTTAGCGCTTATTGGCATTTGGAATCGCAATGCTTTGAATTACAAAAGTCAGGCCATTTTACCCTATGATCAGCATTTAAGTCGTTTTCCTGCTTATTTGCAGCAATTAGATATGGAATCAAATGGAAAATCGGTGGATTTATCAGGCTATCCAGTAAATTTTGAAACAGGTGCTGTTATTTTTGGCGAACCAGGCACAAATGGCCAGCATGCCTTTTATCAGTTGCTACATCAGGGGAGCGATATTATTCCGGCTGATTTTTTAGCGGCAATAAATGCACATGAAAACTTGCCTGAACATCATGATAAATTGTTGGCAAATTATCTTGCTCAATCAGAAGCGCTAATGCTGGGTAAAGACCTAAAACAAGTAATTAGCGAATTAGCTATGAGTGGGAAAAGTCAGACTGAAATCAAAAAACTTGCCCCCCATAAGGTTTTTACAGGAAATCGACCATCAAACAGTCTTTTGTATAAAAAATTAAATCCAAAAACTCTTGGCTCGCTTACTGCGCTTTATGAACATAAAATATTTGTGCAAGGGGTGATTTGGGATATAAATTCATTTGACCAATGGGGGGTTGAATTGGGCAAACAGCTAGCAAAATCAATACTTCCCATTGTTAGAGGTGGTGAAATGCCCGATAAAGTAAATTCCTCAACAACTGGCTTAATAAAATATCTTCTTAATAATAAGGAATAAAAAAGCTAATTTTTTCTACTTATATTAAAATTGCTGTTGACAGTTTGAAGAAGAACACTATGTTCCGCCAAAGTTTATAAAAAAATGTCAAATAT
>Ga0256839_1003007_pt1 | contig 17940 bp, 26 predicted proteins | sample 354166metaG_FD_185968 | JGI IMG/M metagenome (GOLD analysis project Ga0256839, IMG submission 185968) | Hydrothermal vent microbial communities from Mid Atlantic Ridge, Atlantic Ocean - 354-166 | ecosystem: Environmental > Aquatic > Marine > Hydrothermal vents | place: Atlantic Ocean: Mid... | reverse complement strand
CACGCAATAGGGCCCGCGCTTGCGCACCCGCAGGCGATTGGGTAGACTCGAGGCGTTCTAATAATAAAAGTCTCTCGTGGGGGGAGGCATTCTGAGGAGGGTTTCCAATGGCTATTCTTGTGCCGATTCTGACTTTTCTGTTCATTGTCGTGCTGACCAGCTACCTGGGTGGCATTGGCATGGATGCAGTCGCCGAACGCGACAAGCAGTAAACCGATACAGGGCCGCCTGGCCCGACGCTCTTGCCCAGCCCCCAAACCCGGACTCAGTCGGGTTTTGGGGGGCTGTTTCCCGCCGCAGATTTCCCATCTAGCGCTGTATCCTTGTATGCCAGAGCTGTGTCCCCATGCCAGAGACAAAAACACGAACAGATGCTGATGACCGCCACCTGGTCAAATTCCTGATGGTTTCAGGGCTATGTTTCTTCATCGGCACCGTGCACGGCGTGCTGCAGGTTATCCGCCCCATCCGCGCCTGGCTGGACTCCATCGGTAGCCCCTATGGCGGCCCCGGGCACCTCATCGATCCCCTGGCCCATGCCCACATCAACGTCGTCGGCGGGGTGGTGATTTTCATCATGGGCGCCTCGTATTACCTGTTGCCACGCATGAGCGGCGTGCCCATCTACTCACGCAAGCTCGTCAACCACACCTTCTGGTGGACCAGCCTCGGCATCGCCGGCTTTTATACCACCCTGATGACCTTCGGTATCCTCGAAGGCTTCGCCCTGCTGGACGATGATCTGGCGCGCATGGATAAAATCCACGGCTATTACGGTCACACCATCGCCATCGTCTCCACTGCCATGGGCGTCGGCTTCTGGGTATATTTCGCCAATTTGTTCATGACCTTCCGCGACTTTCGCCGGGGCCGATGATCCTTGACTGCGGCTGCCCCGGCGACTATCCGGACTGGCAGGACCAGGACGTCGACCTGGCCCTCCAGGCGGCCCATACCCTGCCCATCGCCAGCTTTCTCTACATGCCACTGGCCTACGACACCTATCGCCAGCGGCAACAGCTGAACATCGAACAACTGGAACTGGAGGAGCGCTGGCCCGGCTTCGCCCTGAGCCGCACCGGCCTGTTCGGCGGCCGGCTGATTCGCCTGCTGAAAGACAGCCGATCGCCCTCTCGCCATGTGGGCAATCTGCCGGCCAGGTTTCAGCTCAATGTACGGCTGCACGAAGGCGGCATCGGAACCATTCGCGAGACGATCCGGCAGCAGCAAATGGACCTGCTGGACAGCGGGCGCATGCCGAAAGAGGTCTACATGGCCTACCTGACCTGCCCCCGCTGCGCCGAAGAACGCGGCGGCGAGCGCATCATGGTGTTGCGGCGCTGGGAAGACAACCCGCGTCTGAAACGCAAGCGCTGAGCGTCCGCCGGCACTGCGGCGTCAGTCCGTCCCACCGGCGCCCGGGAAGGGAAAGTACAGGGTCGTTTCCGTCCCGTCCTTCTTTTTCACATGCACGGCCAGGCGTCCATTGAGCGGATCCTCCACCCACACGGCGCGGCGATAGACGCCGGTATAGCCATCCTGGATGGCCTGCCGCCACTCGCGCCCCTTCGCGGCCTGCAGGGAAACGACAAACTCGACCCCTGGCCGTGACTTTTCGCGCGTCGCGATGACGATGAATTCCGTCATGCCCCGGCGAATCGGGCTGGGACGCGATTCAACAACAAAGCGCGCCCCGTCCCATTCTTGCGGCCCCAACAACACGGCATCGTCGCCGGCACAGGCCAACAGCAAACCACTCAACACCAGCAACAGGATGGCGCGCATTATTTCACCACCGGCGCGGCATGCGCCTGCAAGTATTCCAACAGCACCTGCTGCTCCTCCTCCGCCAGTAACGGATAACCCCGACTGCGCATGCGCATCTGCATGCGATGCAGCACAGCGGACCAGCCACTGGCGACGTGTGCCGACGGCAGTGGGGCTACATGGCAGGTGCCGCAGCGGCTAGTCAGGAGCTTGGCGCCAGCGGAATCCGGGTCCGGGAAATCACGCGCCGCCGGTTGCGGCCTCTCGGAACAGGCGGCCAGCAACATCGCCATCGCACCGGCAAAACCCGCCATCCTCATTTGTCGTCCGCCGCTTTAGCATTGACAGCATCGGCATCGCTCGTTTTCGTTGCCTGTTCAGGGAGCGTTCCATCGACACTGGGGCTGTAGATATTCACCATGAAGTAGACAAAGGTGCCAAACACGACCAGATACAGGATCGCGGCGCCAAAGCCCCAGTTGATCCACTCCCGCTCATAGCCCGGGCGGTCGCCCCAGAAGGGAAAGCTCAGACCAATCGCCACCAGCAGCACCATGACAATGACACCGAGAAACCAGCGCGGAACACCTCGCTGCGATTCGGGCACCTTTTCCACCAACTCCCAATCTTCCAGACCACGCTTGGCGCGGCGCTCCTCGTCAGAGGCATAACCAAAGTTATCCTCCGGTATTTCGCCCCAGGTCTGTTTGTCTATGGCGCCCATCGGCTGCCTTTTTTCCTCTGTCATGACTCACTCCCTCCCCTTGCGACAAAATGTTGTACGCGGTAACTGTCCCGCCAACCATCCGCGGACTGCACCCGCACCAAAAATCGGTGCAGCCCCTGCGGCAGCGAGCTGTTGATGTGCAACTTCAGGTCGAACTTGCCAGCACTGTCGAACGTAACTTCACGGGTCGACAACGCATAACTGCCTTTGGGCAGCCCCTCGACATCAATCGTCAACATCGCATCGCGATACAGCTTGTTCGAGACGCGAATGCGGTAGTCCTCGATCGCCGAGCCAAATTCGGTATCGGCCCGATACACCGCCAGACGGTAATGGTCATAATTGACCAGCCCCCAGACGAACATGCCGAGCCCCAGAATGGAAAACGGCACGGTCCATTTCATGCGCGCCGACAGGGAGCCCAGCCGCCCCAGCAGCCAGCCGGAACTGCCCTGCTCGCGTTCGCCGAGCGAGAAACGCAGCAGGCCCGTCTCGCCCTTCTTTGCCTGCAGCTCGTTGCAGGCGTCGACGCACTCACCGCAGTTGATGCAGCTGTCGTACATGTTGGTATCGCGCGGATCGATGCCGAGAAAACAGCTGCTGACGCAGTAGTTGCATTTTTCACAGCTGTCGGCGCGCATCTTGTCATAGGCCACATGCAGGGACTGGCGGGTCTTGAAGCCGTGCTGCCAGACCTTGTAGACGCACATGAAGCGGCACCAGAAATGGCGAATGAAGGCGATATCGACGAAGAAGATAATAACGAAAATGGCATAGATGTAATGCAGAGACGAGGCCAGGCGCTCATCGGGCCGCAGGGTGATGAACGACCAGACCACCTCCGGCGGATAAAAATACAGCAGCGGTATGAGTGAAAACAGCATCGCCGCTGCGAGAATAATGGCGCCCAGCAACAGCCAGTTGCCGAGGCGGTTCTTGGCCGCCGCAACCTTCATCTTTTCACCGCCCAGACTGACATCGGCGCGGCGGCCTAACAGTTTGTAGGTCCACCGGTTGGCCAGCTCGGACAAGGTATTCTGCGGACAGGCCCAACCACAAAAGGCGGTCCCCACGGAGGAATACATCAGCACCAGGCCGCTGGCCAGCATCAGCCAGAGACCGAAGATGATAAAGAAGTCGCTCCACCAGATCTGCCGGTCCAGCACCACGAAGGCGCCGGCAACGGGATCGATGCGCAGCAGTCCGCTGAGCGGGATCAGCATGGCGATGATCAGCACCGCCGCCTGCACCGCACGGCGGCGCCAATGCAGCCTTGCCGGCGCCCCGGCGGCGACAATGGTCACGGGAATTTTATCGAGAGAAGGACTGCCACTCATCGGCCAAGGCTACCATTTTAGTAGGTTGATTTCATTGTGGACTCAAATCGGAAACGACGATATCACCGGGCCGCAGCAGGCGTCGCTCCAACGGACTCAGTTTCTGCAGCCGGGCCCGGTATTCGTCGGCCAGCGCCAGTTCGCCATCATCGCGCGCCATCTGCCAGAGCCGCCGCAGGGCCTCGGCATGATCCGGGCGGATGCGCAGCACCGTCTCCAGCACCTGCCGTTCGCTCATGCCGCGCGCCTGCGCCGCGGCCATGTTGCCGAGGATGCCATCGGCCATGGCGAAGGCGATCCAGCGATCATCGGGGTTGGCCTGATAGGCCAGTGGCAACAGGCGCTGGCTCTCTGCCGGCCGCTGGCGCAGCAGCGCCACCCAACTGCGAAAGGCCAGACTAGTGGCCGCATAGGCGCGCTCAAACCGCCGGTAGTCACGCTCGCTCACCCGCAGGGTCTGCACCGCCTCTTCCAGCGGCGGCCGCCGCGCCAGCAGATCGGCCAGCAGCTGCGACAGATCCAGGGCACCGCTGTAGCGCGCCCCCGGCAGCTGATACTCGATCACCGGCGCCCATTCGTCCTGCACCGGCCCCGCGCTCGCCGGCACCACCCCCCAGTAGCGCCCCAGCCAGGTCCAGGCGCCTTCTCCACCGGTGGCCTGGCTGGCCGCCTCCTCGCCGAGGCGCCCCAGGTTGGCCAGCATGGCGGTGGCGTTGATAGCATTCCGGCCCGAATCGCCCCGTGTTCCGACCAGGGCCAGTCGGAAACCGTCGACAAACAGCAGCGCATCGGGAAAGACACGCTGGAAGGTGCGCAGCACCACGTCGAGGTTGCGGGTGTCGAACTGGTTCATGGCCAACCATTGCACGAAGATGCCGCCCTCGCTCAGGCGCGCGCGGGCGCGCTGAAACTGCTGGCGCGACAGCAAGGCGCTGCGCCCCACCAGGTCGGGGTGAAACAGGTCGCCGATGATGACATCGAAATGCGCCGTGCTGCTGAGTAGGAAATGACGCGCATCGTCCCGCACCAGGACAAGCCGCTGGCTGACCGCGCCGTTGACCGGGGTAAAATAGTCCCGCGCCGCGACGATGGCCCCCTGTGACAACTCCACGGCGCTGCGCTGCAGGTCGGGAAACGGCAACGAGCCGGCGGCGGAAATCCCCGTGCCCAGGCCGAGAAAAAGCACGCTGCGCGGGGCCGGGTGCAACAGCAGCGGCAAGCGCGCCTGGTTCATCTGCGCCTCGACGGAGGTGGGATCGGAGGAGGCGTCCATGCGCCGCAGATCCGCCAGCAACTGACGCTGGCCGTCCTCCCGCTCGATCACATGGGTGATGGAAATAGCGTCTTCGTGGGTATAGATGCTGTGCGCCTGGGCATAGGCCGCCGGCATCAGCGCCGATACGGGCGGCATCCGCGACACCGGCCAGGCCAGCAGCGACATCAGCGGCACGGCCAGCCACCAGCGGCGCGAGGGCGCCCAGCTCAGCCCCAGTACCAACAGCAGAAGGGCGCCGCTGACGATGGTCGCGCTGGTGCCGATGGCCGGAATCAACAAAAAACCTGCCAGCAGGGTGCCCAGCGCCGCGCCGAGGGAATTGGCGCCGTACAGCCAGGCGCCAAAATGATGGCCGCCCCCCAGGCGTCGCGTCAGCAGGGGCAGCCAGGCCCCCAGCACCAGGGTCACCGGCAGGGTCAGGCTGACGATGGCGCTGCCCTGTTGCAGCAGGGCGGAAAACAGCGAGTCGAAGCGGGTCTGTTCAGACCATGCCGACAGCGGCGCCAGCAGCCACAGACTGAGCAAGGCAAAGCCGCAGGCGATCACGGGCAAGACGCTGAACCACCACGCCGCCCGCATGTGCCTGGCCAGCAGACTGCCGAGGCCGATGCCGACGAGAAAAATGGCGAGGATCACGGCCAGCACATACTCCGTGCGCAACAGCACCATGCCGAACAGGCGGGTCCAGCCGATTTGCAGCATCAGGGCCGCGACACCGATGCCGCCATAGATCAGCAGCCAGCGCCAGGGTGGACGCTCCTGCGTCTCCATACCCAGCCCGGCACGCGGCAATCGCAGCGAAGCCAGCCAGGCAAGGATGGCCACCAGCAGCCCCACCGCCGCAACACTCTGCACCCCGGCCAGCCAGCCCATCGCAGGCAACAGCCACAGCGGCAGCAATGCCCCCACCGCCCCGCCGATGGCGTTGACGCCATAAATACTCGCCAGTGACACCCCGGAACCCCGCATGGCCGACAGGATCATGGGGAAACCCGCGCCCATGGCAAAGGCTGGCAACATAAGCACCAGGACCACCGCCAGCATCTGCAGCCCCAGCCAGGCGGACAGGCCGCTGCCCGCCGCTATGGCCGTGAGGCCGCCATCGAGGGAGCGCAGCAGCTGTGGCGTGACCAGGGCAAACAGGGCAACGCCGCCTTCCAGCAGCGCAAACCCGCGCAGGGGATGACGGAGACGACGCCCCCACAGGCTGCCCGCCAGACTGCCCAGCCCCAGGCCCGCCATGAAGGCGGTGACCGTCACCACCACGCCAAAGATGCTGACGCCAAACTGCAATGACAGCATACGGATCCACAGCACCTCATAGGCAAGGCTGGTGATCCCGGACAGGAGATAGAGGAAGAGAAAGACCGCGCCGTGGAGACGGCGCTCAGTCGTCGCGGAAGACATCACGGCAGAGCGCAGCAAGGGTCGGTGAACATCCAGGCTGCGCAAAAAATTGGGCATACATCACATCGACGGATCAGAAGGGATAGAACCAGACCAGGCCCACCACGGCATGGGCGGTGGCCAGCGTCATGCTCAGCCCGGCGCAGACCATGTGGGCGACAAACACCGGCTTGCCGTAGACCCCCATGGCCACACCCAACACGACGGTCGCCAGCAAAAGCAGCAGCAGGGGGACGCCCATCAGAAACATGACCAGGTACTTGGTCTCATCAGTAATGGCGACCGCCTCGCCCTCCTCCACCTCCGCCGAGGTAAAGGCGCTCATGACCTCGATGCCGGCCGATTCTGCCGGCGCCTCCTCGGCCAATATGCTGCTGGCGGGAAATTGCAGCAGGACCAGCGCCAGTATTTGCAGCCATTTACTCCGCATCGCTGGCACCCGGCTTTTCCTTCTGAAAGGCAAATCGCCAGTAAAGAATGGCCATGACGATAAACGGCAGCAGGACGATCACCAGCAAAAACAGGAAGATCATCCAGGGCGTTTCGATAGTCACATGGGCATAACGATAACTGTCGACCGCAAGGGCCGTCGTCGACAGGGAAAGGCCGAACATGCCCAGCGTCAGGGCCAGGCATCGAGTGATGATTTTATCGATTGAACGTTTCACAACGGTGCACCATTAATCTGCGTTGGATTTAGCGCATCGAAAGCCAAAGAAGTTCGATGCATAGTGAGGCATGGAAAAATTACGATGATAGGTCGACGTCGAAAAGGGATCACTCTTCCACGAGCCACCCCGACGCACCTTGTAGACGCCAACCACCTCGACCTGCTCAGCCACGCTCATGCCACGCTCGGCAGGATCGGAAGACTCCCGCATGACCCGTGGCTTGAAAAGTTCACGCGGGGCATCCGAGCCCTCGTAGGGTTCAAAGTCGGAGGCCGTCCATTCACTGACATTGCCGGCCATGTCGAACACCCCATAAGGGCTCACGCCAGCAGCATACTTCGTCACCTCGGTGGTTGAGCCCACATAGTAATAGGTATTGAGCAACTCCGGGTCGATCTTGTTGCCCCAGGGCCAGCGTCGTCCATCGGTGCCGCGCGCGGCCTTTTCCCACTCTTCCTCCAGCGGCAGGCGTTTGATCTCCCAGCGGCAATAGGCCTGTGCGTCGTACCACGAAACCATCGTGACAGGATAAAGATAACGGCCTGCAGGGATCACACCATCTTTCCAGTCCAGAGGCGGACGGCGTTTGGTGGAAACGATGAAGCGCGCATATTCGGCATTGGTGACAGGATACTTGTCGATCCAGTAATCCTCGACCATCACCTCGTGCTGCGGCCGGTCCTGAGAATTAGCGCGCGCAGAATCCGTCCCCATGAGGAACGGGCCGGCGGGAATTAGAACCATTTCATCCAACATCACCCACTGTTCCGGCGTCAATAGCGCTTCCAACTCGTTCCAGGCATAGGTAATTTCGGCCTGCTGCTGCCGCTTATGCTCACGGTGACGGGTGATGTCCTCGCCCGCAGCCCGAATGCGATCCTTCATTTCAGACAGATCATAGGTAGCACGATCACGCATGTCGGCCATGCGATTGGCGCCTAGCTGGACGACATGCAAAGTGCCGGCAACCATGGCCAGGGAAATGCATGTGATGACCGTTGCCGCAAAAACACGCTGCTTCAGCCTTTTTTGTTGCGGCGAAATGTGGGGTCGATACCTCGGATATAACAAATTAAACCTCTTTACCACTGGCGCCTTCGGACTTGCCAGGCAATACAGCCACCGATGGAGAATTGCTTTCTGAATTCATGTCACTACTCGGTGGCGAGGAACGCCCATAAATGCGCTTGATGGCAATCTCGCCAAGAATGCCGCCAATCATCGACACCTCCATGGCCAGAATGACAAAGAAGCCCCACCAGCCCATGGGCATAAGATCCGCGCCGGCAGGAACGCCAATAATATGCTGTGTCTGATAATAAGAAAAATACTGCACGATCAGCGGAGGGAAGAAAGCGATCCACTTTCCACCCAGACCATAAATATAGGAAACCGAAAAACCAACCAAAAGCGGCAAAACAAAAATTGCAACAAACCAACGGAAATTGAAGGTCTCCAGCCCCCAGAACAATTCAATACGGACCCCCAGCAGCCAATCACCTAGATAATTGACCAGACAGCCTACAACGATGGCGAGAAAAAAGGGGAACGGATGAATACTGCGCTTCACGGCCGGTATTCCTCACCCGTCAGCTTTTCATAGGCGGCTTTCTGGGTTTCCTTCAGGTACCAGTCCTCGACCTTGAGGCTGGCGACATACCGCGCCAGCAATCTGCGCTCCGACTCGGGTAAGTGCGCAAAAGACGGCATCCTGAAACGTGGCTTCAGCCGTGAAGGCAAGATAGCCTGCGGATTCTCTGCCGAAAAATAGGCATATAGCCACTCCTCACTACGCAGAGAACCCATGCCATCCAACGAAGGAGCAGGAACAGCCTGCAGTACGCTGCGCAGCCCCCACAGCGAATGACAGTCACGGCAGGCATACTTCCTGTAGAGCACCGACGCTTGTGCTTGAACCTCCTTGGGCGCAGTGCTGTAAAAGGGAATACCGGGATCCGGCTCGGTATCCTGCGATATCATGAACCCCTGAAAAAGCATCATGCCCACCGACACCACCGCGATTCCGATTAGAATGCCTTTTTCTCCCTTTTTCATTCGACGACTCAGGACTTTCGTGCGGCTTCTTTTTCCAGGTATTCCCTGTGCAGATATTCCTCACGCAAGGCCTCCTGCTCCCTGTTGACCTCCATCGCCTTCTTGAACTCCTTGTCTGTCATTTTCTCTCGATCATTCTCGTCGAAAACCACGTACTTGATATCTTCATCAAACTGGTCGTTCTTTGCCGCCCAGCGAACCATATAAACAGCAGCCATGACAATCATGGCCCCGGCAACCAACCACAGATAAATGGTCCAACCGTCTTCCAGCGAGTTAAAAAACTCAGTCATAACAACCTCCTCCTAAAACAGATATCCATGCAGCAACTGGGTGGCACCAAACCCCAGGGCCACGACAACGCCAAACAGCAACCAGGCAAAAAGCCATTTCTCGCCGGTTTTCAAACCCGCCCCCTTGCTCTTGAACATAAACAGGAAGATAAAGGCGGTAAATATAAAGATAGCAACAACCAGAAAATAGAAGATTCCCACACTGAACTTCTGCGACCTCATTCCCTCGATACTGGTATCCAGACCGAAGGGGCCTGAGCCAGTCAAAGGCAACCACTGCAACCTGACGGCATCCATAATGAGGCGGCCAGAGCCAAGAACGTCGCTAAACAACCAGGTTAAATCAGGCATATGGAAACCAATACAAACCGATATTGCGAAACAGATGTTGACATAACCGAACCCCTGACACCAAGCCATCCATACACAGCCAGCTTGATGAATAAAAAAGCCACACCAGTATACTGGTGTGGCTTTTCCTCTTTGCTCAGAACAAGCTTAACCGTAAGTATCCAGCTTGGGCTTGTCCTTGTCATACTTATCAATGAAGAAGCTGTAAATGAAAGGCATGATAAAAACAAACACTATAAGTAAAAGCAGAACCAGTGGCCCATTATCAAGATCAACCATAATATCCTCCTCGGTATGCGGGTGTAATCAGTGGTCGCCATGGGTAGGTTGCCAGCTGTACTCTGGCAGACGCTTGATGGCAACACCCACGCCAACGGTGAAAAATATGATAAAGAAAACAGCGACTGTATACCCCTTGTCCCACCAAGGCTGATAGCGCTCAACACTACCATCAGGCCGAATATTTCCTTCGAAATTGGCGAGAATCAACCTATTGCCAACGACATTATATTCGCGCAGATCAACTCCCTGCTGCTTGAGCTCAATCAATTGATCCCGAATCATTCGCAAGTCATCCATCTCAAGCGGGTGACGCTCAAGCTCCGACTGCCACTCAAAGCCGCTTGCCTTGACCTGGCTGGTGATATACGCCATCGCCTCGGCATCAGACTTCCCCTGCACTTCGGCCGAAGACATCATTTCGATGTACGGCGCATAGATGGCGGCCGTTGGTCGCTTACCCCAAAGGGGAAAGGTGATCATGAACGCAGTGATGATGGTCAGCACCATCAAGCCAACGACCGGCTGCGGCAAGCGCTTGTTGTCTTCGGTGATGTTGCCCAGCGTTTCCTCATTCCACAGCTTCTTGGCCGAGGCATTCTGGTCGTCCGTCGTCAGCGTGCCCAGCGGGTTATCAAACTTCCAAGCCATGTCACTTCCCCCTTCTCATTTCAGATTTAATACGAAGTCGATCAAGGCGCGGGCCTCACTGTCTGCCGCCGGCATGGGAACCTCAGGCGGATAGATCGTTTTGCCCGCTTCGTACTCGTTATAGGCGGCACGCCAGGCATCGTAGTCAATCGGCTTACCATCGGCATCGACATCACCCCACATGTAGTCATAGCGAGGCATGATAGAATGCGGCTGAACCAGGCGCGGGTTGAAGAAGTGCAATATCATCCACTCACGCGAAGAGTTGCGCGACCCCACATGAGTCAGATCCGGGGCCTTTCGGTCGGAACCGAAGGCCGTCGGCGATTCACCGTTAAAGTCACCCAGCATCGGAGGTGCGCCAAAGTACTGCCAGTCTTGGGTCTGTTCGGGCAGCAGTGTATGACACCACCAACAGCCCTCGCGGACAAACATGATCTTGCCCTTACCAATAAAGGCCTGGTTTTTGTCATCGGCCTTGGCAAGAGTCGCAGCCGGTGTCCAGCCGCGGGTTGCCGTTGCGTTCTCGATATAGGGAACGCTAATACCGCCCCGCGTCGTTTCACGGACGACGAATACCGCGCCCTGCGCTTCATCGGCATCGGTCATACGTCCCTTCGATACACTCAATTCCGAAGGCAGCTCACCGAGGATGCGCGGGTGACGTACTCCGCTAGGAAACGGCACCTCTGCCGGATAAACATAGGCTCGCGTCGGCTCGATCGCCGCCCCGGTCTTCGGGTCTTCAACGATATCCACGGTCACCGGCTTTCCATGTCCCCGCAGGAAGGGGTCCTCATAGCTGAAGCCGCCCACACGACCAAAGGCGAGTTGCCGCTCCAGGGCCGATGTCGTCGCTGAAACACCTGCAATATCGACAGCAGGCATGTACAACGTAATGAACATCGACGACCCGAAAGCAAGGCCGAACATTCGCGCACCAACTTTATACTCTCTAAATGCCACGACTAATTCCTCCCCTAACTTGTTCTTGTTGGTTTTGTTTTAACGTTCGTAGGCCAGCTCGTGCGGCAGACGACCAGCCGGAATCACAGTGCCGGCGCGAGCAGTCATCCACATGTTGTACAACCACACGCAGTTACCGAGGAATACCATCGTGCCACCCACCCAGCGCGCAATCATGTAGGGGTGTTCGGCAATAACAACATCTATGTAGGGTACTTCGTAAATCTTGCCAGCACCCTGAATCAGGCCAGCGATGGTCATTGCAACCCAATAGGTGGTAAACCCGATCAGCAGCATCCAGAAGTGGAAATTGGCAAGGCCAAGGGAATATAGCTTGCGGCGCAGCAGCGTCTGCAGGCCATAGTAGACGGCGGCCGCCTCCAGGAAAGTCGAGAAACCCAGCAGTGCAAGATGGGCATGGGCAACCATCCAGCCTGTACCATGCACATACCAGTTGATCGCGCGCGTCTGTTGGAACCCTCCCTGCATGTTCAACGGGATCGCCATCATCACACCCGTGATGGTGAACTTGATCTCGATGTTTTCCACGAACATGCGCCACTTTCCGGTCATGGTTAGTAGCAGATTGGAAACAAAGGCAATGGCCGGCACGAGAATCAACACGCCTTCGACAGAGGCAAAGGACTTCAGCCACTCGGGCAACGGAGCCGACATCAGGTGGTGAGCTGCCGGGGTGGAGTAGAACACCACTACGGACCAGAAGTGCAAGTGGCCTATGCGGTGCGAATACAGTGGGTTACCCGTCACCTTCGGTACCACATAGTAGGCTATGGCCGCCGCAACCGGCGTGATCCACAGCCCCAATACATTATGCGCAAACCACCAAGTCAGATAAGCCTCTGTCAGTCCCGTCAGCTGGAAAAACTCCGGCGCATTGCCGACGGAAAAAACAATAATGACCATAAAGGTGGCGGCGCCGAAGAACCAGTTGGTGGTATAGATGCCCTGAACTCGGCGTGTCTTGATGGTCATCCACACATTGATGCCCAGGGGCACCAGAACACCCACAATAACCACGATATCAATCGGCCACGGCAGGTCGGAGTATTCGCGACCGGAAGTCACACCCAGCCACAGCAGGAACAGGCCCAGAGACAGGCCAACATTCCACAGGAAGCAGTTCCAGACGCCCAGCTTCTCAGACCACAGCTTGGTGTTACCCAGGGCCGGCGTGATATACATCATCGCCATCGCAAAGGCCATGGAGATCCAGCCAAGAATGACCGCCAGCACGTGCACCTGACGCATGTGGCCAAAGGAAAGAATCTCGCTGCCCATGACAAAGTCAGGGAACGCCAGCTTTGCTGCATTGAAGGAACCGATGGCGGTGCCCACCACAAACCAGACAATCGACGAAAAACCGAAGAATACCGCAGCGGAACCCGCCGGAATATCTTCGTTCTTCGCAAACAGGTACTTAAACATCTCCACCCTCCCAAGTTATTTATAATTCTTATCTGAATCCGTAGCCTCAACACTAATGAATCGTGCGCTGCTTGATGCGAATCGCACACTGAAAAATCAGGCTGATAGCGGGAGCTAATACCGGATTTTCAAATAGAAAAACGCATCAATGCATTGTGCGATACATCGCCATGAGCCTTAGGATTCAGGCCTTTATTCTTATCTGCAATCAGTCACGATCCCGCGGCATCAGCAAGTAATACCCAAACCACATACTTGCCGCCGCCAGCAGGATTCCGCAAATACTCGCAATTGTTGCCATGCCCCTAACCCTCCAATCAATTTATTGTCTTCACACTACCCAAAAAACCAAGGATCACGCCTTGGTTTCAAGCTGCAGATGACGGTTGACCGCAATATGAACGATAAAGAAGAACGCCACGCCGAAGACGATCATTGACCAGTCGACAAGACCGGTAAATGTAGTCGGGTCATAAGCCAGAGAACCCCAGCCACCCCAGTCATCGAACTTGCCACGACCAAGAAAGCACATCAGGGTGGCGCCAAACACGCTACCGTTCCCCATGCCTGTCAGCATACCGGCAACCAGAGACAGCATTATTGGACTTTTCATCCCAAAACCTCCTAACAGAAAGAAATTCTTATTATTTTCGATCAACACGTTGGCGAATACGCAGCGCTCTTATAAGTGGCACCGTAACAACACATCACATGTTGCGATTCTCAACGAGAAACTGCTTGGACTATTTCAGAAGGGAACCCCTCCCCCACTGCATCCGGCGAGAAAACAAACTCGCAGGGATCTTCACAGAAATCCTGTCACAACTCCAGACGCGGGTCAAGCATGAAAGCCAAAATATCCCGCTTTATGCGCCGCCCTCCCGGAAAGACATCGCGGAGACAGACTGCACGATCGAGAGATATCTGCTAACCTGATGAAAAACAATATCTCTCACCTGCCTCCGCTGGCCAGAAAAACTAAAGCATACAATGGCGTTATCTGTATCGAGAGCTAATGATCCGGGGGACATCACTGAAGGGTTAGAGGCGAGCTTTTCATTTAATCAGATCCGGTCATTGTAAAAATTCGTGCGCAACCAACGGGCGACGCAGGATATGGAATACGCAGCGAGAATCAATGTGGGCAACATAGAGGGGACACAACCCCTCTCTTTCAATAAACCTATGCGCCGTCTACGCCTCTGCGACCTCCACGTTTCATGCCATTCCAGGCGACAGCCCAGGGAGTACAGCACCTTGTCCAGCCCCATGCCGCCAGGACCTATAATCAGTGCACGCCTGCTGAAATAATGCCACCTAAAGCAACATCCCTAACAACCGAGATATACGCGATTATTGATATTTTTTACAACCGCCCGATACCCGATAGGCGCACCAATGCTTTGAACAATTCGCCACCAGGAACCTGCGGATTCAGGAATTATTTAGCCATGAAAGAAATCGTCATTCTTCTCGCCGTTGCCGCCAGCTCGATCTTTATTTTAGGCTATTCCATCCATATGTTGATTGGTGGGCTGGTCGACCCTGAAACTGAAAAATGGATCATTGTCGCCGCCTGCGCCATCGGCGTGGCAATCGTGCTCTTCATGGCCTGGGACATCATGAAGCAACGAAGACTGCGCTAGGCCCGCAAACAAGTGATCGCCTCAAGCAAAGGACTTCAACGAGGCCGTCGCGCTCTTGTAGGCCGCATCGCCAGAAAACTGCCCCCGATGAAATACATACTGTCGCCGAGAACCAGTCATATCCATTCCGGATAACGCAAAGGATTTACCCGCATAATCCGAAAAATAGCGCAAATCCTTGACCAGCTCGACACTCTCGCCATTACGCAATTTCAACAGTACTTGCTGCTTTGACACATCCAGTGCAATCGGCGAAGACGGCAACAGCACCAAACGCTGCAAAATGCGGTGGGTGCCTTGATAGAAGAAAAAACAGGCTAGAAAAAACAACAGATATGCAAGCCCCTTGTTGCCATCGTACCAGAACATGAAGGCTATCCCTGAGAGACCGCCTACCGTCGGAACATACATCATCACATCCCACAGAACGCCCTTGCGGTCACGCCCCAACGAAAAACTCTCTGGCCTACCCATACTTCAGCCTGCCTTCGCTTCAGCCAACAGGCTCCTCACCACCGCATCAAGCTCGCTGTAGAGCATACGTCCGGGGCGTTTGAAACGAACTGTCTGCTGCCCATCCAAAACAAAGGTCCAGGGGTCGCCAATGACGACAAACGCCTTGAACGCCTCTGGATTCTGGTATTGATCCATGTGTAGAAAGATAACCTCATCCTGATACTTGTCCATGATCGCCTTGATCATCTGCAACTGCTTGTCACAGACCGTACAATGCCCTGGTGTAGCGAACTCCAGCACAATCGGCTTGCCAGCCTTCAACGCATCATCGAGAGACATTTGATACATGCGCGCATCAGGATAGCGGTATGTGGTAATACGACTGAAATCGCCATCGACATCTGCCAGGGTCTTGGTGCGCAGGCTCGGCGCCTTCATACCGACCTGCAAGGTGCTGTCGTCTTCGTAGCAGCCCATCAGTAGACCCGTAAGCAGCACAGCACTAACTACATGTTTCACCAGCATCATCACTCACCCCGATTCCACCCTGAGCAGGTGCGGTACAGATTGAACGCCCAGATAAAGTTTGCCAGCAACACCAGCGAACCAAACACCCCCATGGTCGCCAGGAAGGGCTTGACCACAAGCTCGACCTCATCCGGCGACGAATGGACACTGGCCAAGCCGCCGGCGACCCCCGCGATAGTAAAAAACGACACCATGCCAATAACCCCAAAGTTGTGCAGCCAGAAGTGAACCTTGACCAGCCTCATGCTATAGATTGGGCGATTGACCAGGCGCGGAATGATGTAATAAACCGCAGCGAATATCGCCATTTCCACCCAGCCCAGCAGATTGATATGGGTATGTGCGCGGACAATCAGATTTCCATGCAGGCGATGATCCACGAAATAGCGGAACTCCGCTATCCCCCCCATCAAGGCTCCCCAGGTAAAGCCAATGAGACTGTAAATGATGCACGCATAAACAAACCAGAGGATGTAGCGCGTGTACTCAGTATCGAGAGCACTAGACTCGTTGCTCGCCGTATTCACTATTTCCCCTCGGTCTCTACCGGATCTTTGTCACGGATATCCTGATACTTCTCTTTCCACTCATCAGGCGCCCAAATCCTCACCATGTCGTCAATAAACTCTGAACGCCCCTCGGGTGGCAAGGCAGAAGACACAGACCCCTGATCCGCCTTCAGTTCGGAGATGAACACGGCAATGGCATGACGCTCTTCATCCGGCAGGCGGGCCACATACGCCGCCTCCTTCGGAGCCGGGCCATGATCCAAGGTTTCCGAGCCATAGGTCTTTTCCGGATCAAGCAGAAACGCCTCCAACCACTCCAGACTGCGGTACGAACCCACCCCGTCGAGGGACAGGCCCATGTTGGTACCATTGCGCAGCGCCCGGTGGCACGAGGTACAACGCGCCTCGCGAAACAGCCGCGAGCCAAGCTTTCCCTGTTCGGAAAAATTGAAATGTGTCTTGTTTGGAAATACCGGCTCCGGAGACCTCAATCGATATGTCTCCAGAGCAATATAAGCAATGACCGCCAAGACAATAAACACGGAAACGATAAGAAAAAGTATTTTCTCGCCGCTTTTTAATGGTTGTGTTTTCTTTGACATAAATATGCGAAGCAACCTGAGATACTGATTATGGCGCAGCGAGAGGAACAAACACTACATCTACAAATGGGTATGACACCCAACCACAAATTTTCCCTTCCGCTCGTCCCCCTGCGGTTGTGCATTGACCCACCACCAACTATTAAACCGGCGATCTGTCGGCCCGGTGGACGGGCGTTGCGCCGAGGGAGCGGAATGCCGCCAGGACATTTCCGGTTTTCGCCAACAGGGCGGCTACCTGAGCCTAATAGCCTGGCCCACTCCCCCAGCGACTACAACAATCCCGTAAAGCCGGCCATTTATCAGGGCATCTTGTTTTCAGGCCAGCGGCTGTTGCCTATTGTCGTGCGAGGCGCAGAAGTCAGGAACGTGGCCACATTGTAGATATCTTCGTCACTCATATTTTTGACTACGGCGCGCATCTGCCCCATCTCGTCATTGGTACGGGAACCATCGCGAAACTGCTTCAACTGATTTACCAGATAGACGTATTTCTGACCACCGATCATGGGATAAATAGGCGGCATGCCCCGCCCATTGTATCCATGGCAAGAATGACATGCCGAAACACCGCGCTCCGGCGCGCCGTACTGCGCAATGCTCTTGCCCAGATAACGCACACCCACCGGATTACCCAGCTCCTTCACTTGATCCATGTCGGAAGAAGCCAGCGAATCGTACTCCAGACTTTCCACGTAGACCGCAACATCCTTCATGTCCTGATCGGTCATGCCCTTGGCATTGGCGTTCATGACGTACATAACCGTATCCATGCGTTTGTCGTCTGCATAATCCTTCAGTTGTTTGGCGATATAGGCGGAGCTTTGGCCTGCCAGCCGCGGCGTTCCCATGGCATCATCCCCCATGGCATCCTGGCCGTGACAACTATTGCATGCCGGCACGTCCCCCTTTCCATTGAAGTAGATGTTCTCACCGTTGGCGACATCACCTGTACCACCCACGGCCTGCGCCG
>Ga0256839_1003006_pt1 | contig 17942 bp, 16 predicted proteins | sample 354166metaG_FD_185968 | JGI IMG/M metagenome (GOLD analysis project Ga0256839, IMG submission 185968) | Hydrothermal vent microbial communities from Mid Atlantic Ridge, Atlantic Ocean - 354-166 | ecosystem: Environmental > Aquatic > Marine > Hydrothermal vents | place: Atlantic Ocean: Mid... | reverse complement strand
CGGGAACTCAGGCTCCATACTGTCGCCGAGCACCTGGAGTGCGAACGGATCCGAGTTGCTGCAGCTGCTACCTGTCTGAAACTCTTCCATCTGAGCCGCTCCGGTTCTATTCGTGTTCATGGTGAGTCGTTGCCTAATATCTTTACGTAATCGTCTTGTGGGGGAGAAACCACTTCAGTTTCTTGTGCATTTCGACCACTTCGCCAACGATGATCAGCGTGGGTGGTTTGACATCCTGTTGCTTGACCAACTCTGGCAGTGTACCCAGCTCGCCAATGTAGATCTTCTGGTCGGGTTGGGTGCCCTTCTCCACCAGTGCGGCAGGTGTATCGGCGCCACGGCCGTGGGCGATCAGCTGTGTACACAGTGTTTCCACGCAGTGAAGGCCCATATAAAAGACCACCGTCTGCTGAGGCGCTGCGAGTGCAGGCCAGTTCAAGGTGTCACCATCTTCCTTGCGGTGGCCGGTAACGAAAGTGACTGACTGGGAATAGTCGCGGTGGGTCAGCGGGATGCCGGAATAGGCTGCGCAGCCAGCGGCAGCGGTGATGCCGGGCACGACCTGGAAGTCGATGCCGTTTTCCATCAGTTCCGATATCTCTTCGCCGCCACGACCGAAGATGAATGGGTCGCCACCTTTCAACCGCAGCACACGTTTACCTTCCTGCGCCAGCCGCACCAGAATGTCATTGATGCCTTCCTGGGGTACCGCGTGGTTGGCGCGAGCTTTGCCGACATAGATCTTCTCGGCGTCACGACGCACCAGTTCCATAATGGGTTTCGAGACCAGGCGGTCGTAAACGACGACATCGGCCTTTTGCATCAGTCGCAGGGCGCGGAATGTCAGCAGATCGGGATCGCCTGGCCCGGCACCAACCAGAAAGACTTCGCCCTTGGTCGTGCCGCCTTCACTGGCGGTTTCTGTCAGGGCCTGTTGCAGTGCCTGCTCTGCGGCCTGCTCCTTGCCGCTGAAGCTCAGTTCCGCGACCGGTCCTTCGAGAATGTCTTCCCAGAAATTCTTGCGTGCGTCGACGCTGGGGAGCGCATCCTTCACCTTGTCGCGAAAGCGCTCCACCAGCGATGCCAGCTTGCCATAGGCGGCCGGGATGCTGCCCTCCAGCTGGGTGCGCAGCATCCGCGCCAGCACGGGAGATGCGCCGCCGGTCGAGATGGCGATCTGGATCGGCGAGCGGTCGATGATAGAGGGCATGATAAAGCTGCACAGCGCAGGGTTGTCGACCACATTGACCGGCAGATTACGCGCCTGAGCCAGTGTTGATACCGTCTGGTTCACCGCTTCGTCATCGGTGGCGGCAATGACAACCGCCTTGCCGTCGAGGTCGTTTTCCTGGAAATTGCGGGGCAGCCATTGGTAGTGGTGCTGTTCGACCTCGTTGCGGATTTCGTCACATAGCACCGCTGCCACGATCACAACATGACCACCGGCCGCAGCCAGCAGGCTTGCCTTGCGGGCGGCAATGGGCCCACCACCGACAATCAGGCAGTCGCGATCGCGGATGTTCATGAAAACGGGAAGGAAGTCCACTGTCAGTTCCTCGAAAGAAGGCGCCCGGCAAGCTTTACATGCCCCGGCACAAGATTCGCTATTTTACAGCAATCGTGGGGTTTAGGGTTTGCATGATCGACAACAGCGGGGTAGTGACCGGCAACAGGCGTTTACGCATGACAGTGCCGATGGCATCGGTACGGCCAAACACGTCGGCCACCAAGTATTCGTCGACCAGGGACAGGCTGACCATCGCGCGAGCATGATCCTCGAAGCCGGGATGCTTTGCAAGCAGTGGTTGCAGCAGGGTGTCCACGTCGCTCTGACGGGCACGCTCGATGATTTCTTCGACGTTGCGATAGCGAAACAGATCCGGGCGTACCGGGCGAAAATAGTTGCCAATGGCCGTCATCAGTTCGACCACGGCTTCCTGGTTCGACGCCTTGTTGATGACATGCTCGGCGGTTTTCAAGTATTGCTGTCCCTGCGCACTGAGTACCTGCTGCAGCTGTGCAGCAATAGGGTCTTCAGCAACCAGCGAGGCCAGCGATGCTTCATGCTCGGCAAGCTGTGGGTGGGCTGGCCCGGTTTCCGGCAGATTGCGCGGCAGTGTATGCATGAAGCCGATATAGAAGGCCTGTTTGCGTTTCGCATTCTTCCAGAGCTTGCTGATGGTGGCATCAGCGATCAAGCCGGGTTGCAGTATCAGGCGGACGCTGTCGATCTGGGCTTTGGCCTCGGTTTCGAAGGGCAGAAACTCCAGCAGATAGTTTGCCAGCTCGGGGCCAAGCTCACTGTTGACGATCTGCTGCTTGTTCAACAGCTGGCGTGCGTTTTCCGCCGAAGGAAAAGCCCACCAGGCGCTGGCAGCAATCTCCGGTGAGAGTTCGGGGGCATGAACTACCGCAGTGACGGCTTCCGGTTCTCCCAGTAACAGCAGGTTTTCCAGGCTTTCCTCGTCCCGCGCCTGACCCATCCGGGTCCAGCGGCGGATGTAGACGGGATAGCCGCCCGGTGAGCCGAGTACATAGGTTGAAAACACCTCACGCACCAGGCGCAGGTAGCGGTCTTCCTTACAGGTCGGGTTGAGCGTGATTTTGGCTTCGCCCTTGTCGGTGAGGCCATGCACGACCATGCGCGACTCGTCGATGCGGATCGCCTTGAGATTCTGGCGCAGCAACACGTTCAGCCGCAGATTGTCTTCGTTGGAGAGTTCCATTGCGCTACTCTTTGTCGTCCGGCGCGTATTCTGTCACGGGGAGGGATGCTGGTGGTAGTGTCGGGTTGAGGTGGATGTTTTGAACTCGAGGAGTTGTGCCATGTCTGAACAGCTATGTCCCTGTGGCAGTGGCAAAAGCTACGATGGTTGCTGCGGGCCTTATCATGCCCGCCGATCTGATCCGCCGACTGCCGAAGCACTGATGCGCTCACGCTATTCAGCCTATGTGCTCGGTGATGCGAAGTATCTTTATCGCAGCTGGGACGAACAAACCCGGCCGTCGCTGCCAAGCTTGCGGGCCATCCCGCCAGTGCAGTGGCTGGGGCTGACAGTCGAGCGCCGGCAAGCGGGTGGGCTGGATGATGAGCAGGGAACCGTGGCATTCGTCGCCCGTTATCTTGATGGCGGCAGGGTTGTTGAGCTGGCTGAAACGAGCCACTTCCGCAGGCGCAATGGCAAATGGGTGTATGTGGATGGGGATGTGTCCTAGCCCGGATTTCTCACCAGTTCACTACTGCGACCGCCCAATCCGGCGTGCTGACTGGCGTTCACTCGGTCGGGCTGCTCAACGTAGTGTCGACTACGCCTGCGCGGCCCTCGGTCGCGAACGCCAGCCATCACACCACCCTGAGCGGCCTCGCTACGCGACCCGGTGAGAAATCCGGGCTGGGCAACAGTTCTGAAACTGTGAATGCCATCCTGGCTGTTGCGAAGGACTCCCGTCTAGGATGGGTTTCCCATCCGACTGGAGTCATTGTGAAAAGCAAAACCACCCTTGTAGCGCTGCTGGGTTGCGTACTAGTGCTTGGAGCGCTCGTTGCCAGACCGGATGTCGTTGATCGCATCAAGTCGAAGGTGGGGTTGATGTCTCAGGAAGAGAGGGAGTTGACACCTTTCTACCAGCGCATCGTCAAGTATCATCGTCGCGTCAGCGGTAACACACCGGCGCAGGCCGTGCATTTTATCGGTGACAGTTTTGTACAAGGGCTGTGTGTTTCTGCTGTTGTGAACCCGGCTATCAATCTGGGTATTGGTGGTGATACGAGCTTTGGTGTGCTCAAGCGCATATCGCAATACCCATCATTGCAACGGGCCAGGGCGGTGGTACTGGCTTTTGGCTTCAACGACTTGTGGTCTCACTCTGATGAAGACATTGTTGCGAATTATCGCCGCGTACTGGCCGCGCTGCCGACGGGTATGCCAGTGTTGATGACGGCCCTGTTCCCGGTCAATGAAAGGGAAGAACCGTCGCTGAAAGGTATGAATGCGCGGATACGGACAATCAATGTGCAGCTCGGAGCGCTATGTGCCGAAACGCCCTACTGTGCATTTGTCGATATTGGTGATCAGCTGAGCGATGCCTCGGGCCAGTTGTCGCAGCGCTATCACGATGGTGATGGCTTGCACCTCAATTCTGCTGGTAATGCGATCTGGATTGCGGCAATCAAACCATTGTTCAATTGAGCTGAATACGTTGTCCCCAGGGCACTGATCCACGACCCTTGACCAGCCAGATCACGGGAAACGCCGGTTCTTGCGCAGGGAAGTGGCCGTGCGCATCAGTGAAATAGACAAGAATATCCGGCTGTTGATCGGCCCGTGCCAGGTGTTCTATCGGTGGTGCGAAGTCGGTGCCGCCACCACCCTTGATGCTTTGCGGCATGGTCAGCTCCTCCCACGGTTCGTAGATCCAGGGACAGCCGCTGCTGAGCGCCGTATCGCAGGCCATAAGAATAACTCTGGAACGAATCTGCGACTTGATGGCGTTGATTTCGGACAGGAATTCCCCGACCTCGCGGTCGTTGACTGACCCACTCACGTCAATCGCGACGGCGAGGTTCAGCTGGGCACTGCGCAAGCTCGGAAAGATGGCCGGATCACCACGGCGGTTGGATGGTCGGCTGTAACTGTAGTCGTCACGGGCAATGCTGGTCACGTAACGCGCCAGCAGCATGCGCCAGGGCAGGCTGGGTTGCACCATGAAGTCGATCATGCGAGCCATCGCACCGCCGAGCTTGCCGGCCTGCATGGCCTGTTGCGCCGCACCCACCATGCGTTGCTGCCATTGTGTGCTCAGTGCTTCGACTTCCTGTGGCGACAACGGGTCAGGTTTTGGTGCGCCCTGCTGTGACTGGCTGTCGCTGTCATCACTGCCCTGTGGCGTATCCAGGCTGCCGCCCTGTGCTTCGTCTGTCTGCTCCTGCTGTTGTGATCTGCCGCCTTCTCCCTGCTCGTTGTCCGGCGTAGATTGCTTTGGCTGTGGACTCTTGTTGTCGCTGTCGCCTTCACCCGCACTATCTTGCTGACCGCTGCCTTCGTTCTGGTCGGCATCATAGACATGATGGTCCAAGGGTGTCAGTTCGTCGTGTTCCTCGATGCAGGGATAGATTTCCTCGGCGGTCATTTCGCGAAATTCTTGCAGCAACAGGGAGCCCGGGGGCGGTTTCAGGCCGTCGTCGGCCAGCAAAGGGTTGATGGCGTAGTCGCAAGCCATATCCCAGCGATTCTTTACCCGGTGACCGCGCCGGGCAAAGTGGGACAGCGCACAGTGCAGTGCTTCGTGGGCAAGCACGAACTGTAGCTGGCTGGTATTTAGGGATTCGATGTACTGTGGATTGTAGTAGAACTTGCGGGCATCGGTGGCAGTTGTCTTGCACCAATCGGGATCGGCTTTGACCATGGGCAAGCGCAGCACCAGTGCGCCAAGAAATGGCTTGTCGAGAATCAGCCGGGTTCTGGCGGCTTCCAGCCGGGTGTCGATGTGGCCGTAATCAGTCACTGTAAATCATGACATCAGCAATCGCGTCGGCCCAGTCGGCGAACTCGGGAATGTCGAAGATATCATTGCCAATAGCGCGTTGCAGATCGGATACCAGCATCACGCCCATTTCGCGCTGTGGAAAGCGGTTGGCATAGCGCAGAATATTGCCGGTGATGCTGGCGGCTTCATCACTGCCTTTGACGCGAATGGCATGGCCCACCAGGGTTGATGCAACCGCGTATTGCAGATCGATCTCTTTCGGTGCGTTGACCTCCTCGCCACGCAGGATGGCTTCGATATCCGGTAGCTGATCCAGGCTGGACATGAAAGCCGCCAGCTCGATACCCGCAGCCGGGCCGACACAGGCTTGCAGCGATCCGGTCAGCAACGAGGGCTGGTCGCCAAATTTCTGCACCGCGCGGTGGGCGAATTCCCAGGAGCGGGGAGAGGGGAAGGCGACCGGGTTATGTGCCGGGTCGAAGTCGAACAGCATTTCGGGGCGGAAGCGCAGAAAACCAATGACGCGATCGTCGATCCCATTCATGTATGCCCAGGCGACCCAGTCGTCGAGGTTGATATCCACCTCGTAGTGTGAAAAACGGTTGGCCAGTGGTGCGGGCATGGTGTAGGTGACGCCGCGGTCGCCCTGACGATTGCCGGCAGCGAAGATCGCCCAGCCATCGGGTACTTCATACTGGCCGAGACGGCGGTCGAGAATGAGCTGGTAGGCGGCAGCGGAGACGCTCGGCGGCGCCGAGGTGATCTCGTCGAGAAACAGAATGCCTTCCGGACCGTGGCGTTCCGCGTCAGGCAGCATTGCCGGAACGGCCCATTCGACCAGATCATCGGACCGAAACGGGATGCCGCGCAGATCAGAAGGCTCCATCTGCGAGAGGCGGATGTCCTGTAGCGCAACGTCGTGTTTTTCCGCCACCTGACGAATGATATCGGACTTGCCGACGCCCGGTGGCCCCCACAGCATCACCGGTGTGTGGTGACCACTGCGGGTACCGAGAAATTCCTGATCGAGAACAGCGGCGAGTTGGGCTGGGCGCATGTGATTTGTCCGTCAGCGTGGCGTGTCGGTAAATGTCAGGTGAATCGGGAGCGGCTGATTATCCGGCCGGGTAATCCTCGAAGCCCGCCTTGGCGTACCACTGCTTTGCTTTTTCCAGATCCTTCTCGACCCCATCGCCCTGTTCGTAGATTGAGGCCAGTGTGGTGGCCGAGCCGGCGAGGCCCTGTTCAGCGGCCTTTTCAAACCAGTAGATCGCCTTCTCGATGTCCTTGTCGGTGCAGTCGCCCTCCATATACATGAAGCCGATGCCGTGCTGTGCCAGTGCATGCCCCTGTTCTGCGGCTTTCTGCATCCATTCGAACGCCAGCTCAGGGCTGGGCACCACGCCGAGACCATTCTGATACATGATGGCCATGCGATGCTGGGCGTCTGCATCACCTTGCTCGGCATAAGGGCTCAGCAGATGAATCGCCTGGGTGAAGTTGCGTGATTCAAAGGCCGAGAAGCCGCTGGCAAGATCGATATCGGTGGTGCTGGATGTGTCTGACATAGGATAGGGTCGTCCGTTCGAGATAGATGGATGTATCAGCGTGCGGGCATTATACAAAAGGGTCTGGCGTGAACAACGTATCGCCACTGCTTCCGAGGTTTCTGGCGCTATGTGGCAGAAATCCGGGGTACAATCCCCGCTTTCCGAGTAATCGATTTTGCCGCCATGCAGTGCTTCGTCTACCGTAGTCCCCGCAAACCTGAAACCTATCTCTATCTGGCTGAGGAGAATGCGTTTTCCTGTGTGCCCCAAGCGTTGTTGGCGGTATTTGGCCAGCCTGAGTTTTGCTTCGACTTCGAGCTGACCCCGGCGCGGAAGCTGGCGCGTGAAGACGCCGTTGAAGTCCTGAGCAACCTAGAAGAGCGCGGCTTTCATTTGCAGATGGCCGCCGAAAACGGAGATCCCTTCTGATGTACATGATTGCCAAGCACATCCACCTGACCACCATTGCACTCTCGATTGCGGGATTTCTGTTGCGCCTGCTATGGCGAGTGACGGCTTCTCCCTGGGCGGACAAAAAGTTGGTCAAGGTGCTACCCCATGTCAATGACTCCATTTTGCTGGTCAGCGGGATTTATCTCGCCTGGTTGTTGCAGCAATATCCTTGGGCGCATGCCTGGCTGGCGGCCAAGGTGATTGCATTGTTGCTGTACATCTATCTGGGCGCCAAGGCGCTCAAGTCGGCAGAAAATTCGCGCAAACTGGTTTACGGCGTAGCCGCTGTGCTGACGTTCGCTTATATGGTGTTGGTTGCCCTCAACAAGTCCCCATTGTTCTTCTGAAGGTTTGGCCTTAATAGGCTGGTGCGAACCCTTGGTTTCGGTCCCGGGAAAAGCTCACAACGCCACTTTTCCTAGCAGTGTTTCGCAAAATCGCGTGGCCGCATGCTGCAAGGTTCACAATGGTCAGTGTTGCAGGTTGGCAATGCCGGGGTTCCCGGGTAGCTTCCTTGAATCATGTGAAACTGGATTAGTGTGGATGCCGCTTTCTGGGTCTTCAAGAGTTGTTTCGATTGTTGTTGCGTTGCTCCTGTGGGGTGGCGCGGCAGGATCGGCTGTGTCCGTTGCCTTGGCTGATGCGTACCTCGATGCCTTGCAGGAGGCGGCGGACGATATCCAGGTTGATCCACTGTCGACTTCCGGACAGGCTGGGGCAGCTGCGGCGACCAAGGCAGAGCGGGAACTGGCGACGCCTGCATCGATCAAAGGGGACATCCCCGGCGGCATGGATCTCACCGGTTTGTCGGATTTTCTCAAGCAGGGCTACGTTGGCAGCTATGCCTTCTTCAAGCGTCTGTCGCCGGAGCAGAAGCAGGCGGTGTTCGACGCCTACCTTGCCCGCCCGGAAATTGCCTACATCCGCAGCCAGATCAAGCAACAGTATTTGCAGCGTTGACCATGTTCATGTCCGGTGTTGATGCCGGCTTTTTGTCTTGCACGGGTTGGAGAAAAGTATGAAGTTCGGAATGAAGTGCAGGTATCTGCTTTTGGGAGTGTTGGCTATCATGTCCAATGGCGTGCTGGCATTGGACGTCAAACTCGATGCGAATCGCGACTATGTCGAGACGCTGCACGAAGGGCGGGTCGTCAAGGTACAGCGTATTCAGGATACCTCGCATAAAGTGACTGGTAGTTTTGCCAGAACCTCCCGCAAATGCCCTCCATTTTGCATTCAGCCGACCCATGTCGATCCCTCCGTCGCTACCGTGACGGAGGTGGATATCTTCGATTTTCTTGAAAATGATGTTGTGACCGGTACCGGCGTACTAATCGATGCACGCCTGCCGTCCTGGTACAAGAAAGGCACGATCCCCGGCTCCGTGAACATCCCGTTTACCGTTTTTGAAGAAGAGGGTGGTGAGCAGGCCTTGACCGATGCGCTCTATCGTCTGGGCGTGCGCAAGCGCGGTGAGACGGGCGCTTTTACCCGCATGCTCGAAAGCTGGGGCTTTCTGAACGGGGATCTGAAAAATGACCAATGGGACTTCAGTCAGGCGAAAAGGCTGATTTTGTGGTGCAACGGTCCATGGTGTGGCCAGTCGCCTCGGGCGATCCGGGCATTGCTGAAACTCGGCTATCCGGCTGATCGTCTCCATTACTATCGCGGCGGCATGCAGCTATGGCAGATTCTTGGACTGACCACGGTTGAGCCGTGATCGCCAGCTGGCGATATTCGAATCCATCGGTGACTGTTCAGTGAGTAGTCACTCCATTGTTGCCAACCGTCAGTCGGCTGAACGCAATCCATGATTCTATTACGCTGGTTGGGTTTCGAATTGCAATGCGGCGTTGGATTCCCTATTCTTCGACTGTTCTGATTTAACCCAAGCGCGGGCGCATGCAACCCAGACGACATATCGCACTGCTTATTTTGCTGGCCATGGTAGCCCAGCTATGGGCCATCGCGCCGCCTGCGTTTGCTAGCGACCTTGGCACGCAACTGCCCGGTAGCCCAGTCATGTCTGCCCATGACAATTCAGCGGTTGAGCAGCACTGCTGTGAAGACAATGACTTAATGGATGCCTGCCATGCGATGAGTGATTGTCAATGTGACTCGGGTGCTTGCAGCATTCATCCAATGTTGGCGTCGGTTCCGGTTCTCGTTGTGTCACCGACTGCGACTCTGCAAATCAGTCCGCGCTCGCCATTGCCTTTGAACTCACCGAAACATCCCCTCTATCGCCCTCCTATCGTTTGATCCCTCCATTCAACCGTTTTTCGGTTCCCTGATTTAGTTTGAACGCATGCCGAGAATGTTCGGCTTGGACCCCAACTGGTTGCTGTGAACCCGAATGTTTCAGCGGGTGGCGAGATGGTTCGTCAATCGGCTGAGCAATCCGGTGAAAACTGCTGCGAAGCCTGATGGCCGCATGGTGCGCCTTACTCAGGCTTCTGTGGCTGTTTTTCGACAACCGCTGATGGATAAGAAGGTATTGGAATGAGACAACGAATGCTTCCCTGGGCCTTGGTCGCCTGCTTGCCGTGGTATGCCTGGGCGGATGACACGCTGCGTCTGCGGCAAGCCCTTGAACAGGCGGCCGAGACAGATCCCTGGTTGAAAGCCAGTGAATACCAGCAACAGACTTTGCAGGAAAAGGCGGTAGCCGCTGGTCAATTGCCAGACCCGAAACTGAACGTTGCGCTGGCGAACCTGCCGGTCGACACGTTCGAGTTTTCCCAGGAACCGATGACTCAGCTCAAAGTCGGCGTGTCGCAGATGTTTCCCCCAGGTGACACGTTGGCGCTGAAGTCGGAGCGACTGCGAACGCTGGCTGAGGTGCAGCCGGTCATGCGTGAGGATCGCCAGGGCAAGGCGGCCCTCCAGGTAACCGTGTTGTGGCTGGATGTCTGGCTTGCGAGAGAGAGCGCCGCGGTGCTTGAGACCAAGCGCAGCTATTTCGAGCAGCTGGTGGATGTCGTCACCTCTACCTATGCCACGGCTGTGGGGCGGGCGAGGCAGCAAGATGTGTTGCGGGCGCAGCTTGAGCTGTCCCGTCTGGACGACCGGCTTGCGCGTCTGCGACAAGCCGAGGAGGCCGCCCGAGGCAAGCTGGCCGAGTGGATCGGCGAACAGGCGCGTTTGCCTTTGCCGCGCACACTGCCAGATCTGGCGCCATTGGCAGACTACCGGCAAGTCGACAGGGAACGTTTGCAGGCAATCTGGGTGGCTCATCCAAGTGTGGTGGCGGTCGATCGCAAGATCGAAGCGGCCAAGCAGGCAGTGGAGATTGCGCAACAGAAATATCGCCCGGGTTGGGGGGTGAATGCCAGTTATGGCTACCGTGCCGAGGATGCGCAAGGGCGGGACCGCGCCGACTTCGTCTCTGTTGGTGTGACCGTTGACCTGCCCCTGCGCACTGGCAGCCGTCAGGACCGTGATGTCAAAGCGGCTGTGGCGAGTACCGACGCACTGGGGCAGCAGCGTTTGTTGGTGCTCAGAGCACTTCAGTCCCGTTGGACGAAAACCAGCGAGAATCTGGCGTCTCTGGATGATCGCATCGTCCGCTACCGGCAGGAGATCCTGCCGCAAATGGGCGAGGAGGTGGAAGCGACGCTGACGGCGTATACCAATGACGATGGCGACTTTGCCGATGTCATGCGCGCACGCATTGCGGAGCTGAATGCGGCGATCGAGCTGCTGAAGTTACAGGTCTCCCGTTTGAAAAATATTGCCGAACTCAATTACACCCTCTTGGCTGCGGCCGGGAAAGGAGAACAATCATGAATACGACAAAAATCGTCTTGGTGTTGATTTTGGGGGTGGCCGTTGGTGTGGCTGTGACCCGGTTTTGGCCTGCTAGCGATAGTGCAGCTGATGCGGAAGCCTCCAGCGGAGAGAAAAAACCGGTCTACTGGGTTGCGCCCATGGACCCTAACTATCGGCGTGACGAGCCGGGAAAATCCCCGATGGGGATGGATCTGATTCCGGTTTATCCTGAGGATCTTGGTGGCGGTAGTGATAGCCCGGGAACGGTAAAAATCAGTCCGGATGTGGTCAATAATCTTGGTGTGCGGACTGCACTGGCGCAGAAGATTCGCTTGATCGACACCATTCGGACGGTAGGGCATGTGGAATATGCCGAGGATCGTTTGGTTCATGTGCATTCACGCGTCAGTGGATGGGTGGAGAAACTCTATGTGCGCGCCGAAGGCGATCCGGTCAAGAAAGGTCAGCCGCTGTTTGAAATCTACTCGCCAGAGTTGGTCAATGCTCAGGAGGAATACCTGTTGGCTTTGCAACGGGATAACAAGGCCTTGATCGATGCGGCGCATGAACGCCTGAAGGCGCTTGAACTGCCACGGTCGACGATTCGCAAGCTCAAGAAGACCCGCAAGGTCTCACAGAGAATCACCATACCCGCACCAGCCAAGGGCGTTGTGCTCAAGCTGCCCATTCGTCAGGGGTTCTACGTTAAGCCAGCCACGACCATGATGTCGATCGGATCTCTGGACGAAGTCTGGGTGCAAACGGAGGTGAATCAGCGGCAGGCCGATCTGGTCCGAGCCGGTGACAAGGCGATCGTGGAAACCGACTTTCTGCCCGGTGAGCGTTTCGAAGGCGTGGTGGACTATGTTTACCCCGCGTTGAATGCAAAAACGCGTACTTTGTCGGTTCGGATTCGCCTGGCCAACCCCGGGAATCGTTTGAAGCCCAAGATGTATGCCGATGTACGCATCAAGCCACAGGCAAGTAGCAAGGAAACCCTGGCAGTCCCCCGTGAAGCTGTGATTCGCACCGGCAGCATGGATCGGGTGGTCCTGGCGCTGGGTGATGGCAAGTTCAAGTCGATCAAAGTGCGGCTCGGTCGGGTCAATATGGACTGGGCCGAGATACTGGAGGGTCTGGCACCAGAGGATCGTGTCATCACGTCGGCGCAGTTCCTGCTGGATTCTGAATCCAGCGTCAGTTCGGACTTTGTGCGCATGAGCCACAGTGAGCAGGAAGCTGATGTGCCCGAAGCGGTGTGGGTGGAAGCGAAAGTGGTCTCGGTCATGGCCGACCATGGCATGTTGACGCTCAGGCATCAGGCCATACCGGAATGGGAGTGGCCAGAGATGGTCATGGATTTCAGCACCGCCAATGATGTCGATCTGTCCGGCGTTGAAAAAGACATGACCGTCCATGTTCAGATTCGCAAGGAGGGGGACGAGTACCCTGTCGTCGCAGTGCATATGCCAGGTGAAGGTGATGAGAGCGGCGGCATCATGGACAAGGCCACGACCGACGCGACGGTCAAGGCTGTGATGCCAGACCATCGCATGTTGACGCTGGATCACGATCCCATCGCTGCCTGGGGCTGGCCGGCGATGAAAATGGATTTTCTGGTGAGCGAGGGGTTGGAGATCGACAGTCTTAAGGTGGGTGATCGTATCCGTATCGAGGTGGGCAAGACTGCTGATGGTCATACGCCCATTGTCGGTATTGAGAAGCTGGCCGGGGAGGATGGGAAATGATTGCTGCACTCATACGCTGGTCGGTGCGGAATCGTTTCTTCGTGCTGCTGGCCACTTTTATGCTGGTCGCGATTGGTTTGTATTCGGCCAGGCAAACGCCGGTCGATGCACTGCCTGATCTGTCGGATGTGCAGGTGATCATCAAGACCACCTATCCGGGACAGGCACCGCAGGTGGTGGAGGATCAGGTGACCTATCCACTGACCACAGCCATGCTTTCAGTTCCGGGTGCGGTGACCGTTCGCGGCTACTCCTTCTTCGGTGATTCGTATGTCTACGTGATTTTCGATGAGAAAACCGACCTTTACTGGGCGCGAAGTCGAGTGCTGGAATACTTGAGTCAAGTCCAACCCACCTTGCCTGCCACGGCGCGCTCCCAGCTGGGGCCGGACGCCACCGGTGTCGGTTGGGTGTATATCTATGCGCTGGCGGATCGTAGTGGCAAGCACGACATTGCGCAGCTGCGCAGCCTGCAAGACTGGTTTCTGAAATACGAACTGCAAACGGTGCCGGGGGTTTCCGAAGTGGCAGCGATTGGCGGCATGGTGCGTCAATATCAGGTGCAAGTTGATCCGGAGAAGCTGCGCGCCTTTGCCATTCCCTTGGCGCATATACGCACCGCCATTCAGCAGGGTAACCAGGAAACCGGCGCCTCAGTCGTGGAAATGGCCGAGGCTGAGTACATGATCCGCACCACGGGCTATATCGACAGCCTTGAGGATCTGGCGCAAATACCCCTGGGGATGAACGACAGCGGAACGCCGATTCTGCTGGAGGATGTCGCCGAGATCACTCTGGGTCCGCAAATGCGTCGTGGCATCGGTGAATTAAATGGGCAGGGTGAGACGGTCGGTGGCATTGTCGTGATGCGCTTCGGAGAGAATGCTCAGGAAATCATTGATGGCGTCAAGGCTAAGCTGGAGCAGCTGAAATATGGCCTTCCCGAAGGCGTTGAAATCGTGCCGGTGTATGATCGTTCTGCGCTGATAGGCCGGGCGGTGGAAAACCTGTGGCACAAGCTGCTGGAAGAATTTATCGTCGTGGCGCTGGTCTGCGTGGTGTTTCTTTTCCACATCCGCTCGTCGCTGGTTGCGATCGTCAGCCTGCCCGTAGGAATCTTGACGGCGTTTATTATCATGCATGCCCAGGGGATCAATGCCAATATCATGTCATTGGGCGGCATCGCTATCGCCATCGGCGCGATGATCGACGGGGCCATCGTGATGATCGAAAACATGCACAAGCACATGGAAAAAACCCCGTTGACGCCTGAAAACCGCTGGGAGGTCGTGGCGCGATCCGCTTCGGAGGTCGGCCCGGCGTTGTTTTTCAGCCTGTTGATCATTACCGTCAGCTTCGTGCCTGTTTTTACGCTGGAAGCCCAGGAGGGGCGCATGTTTTCGCCTTTGGCGTTTACCAAGACCTATGCAATGGCGGCTTCGGCGGCGCTGGCTGTTACCCTGGTGCCGGTGCTGATGGGGTATTTCATTCGCGGCAAGGTCTTGCCCGAGCACAAGAATCCGGTCAACCGGCTACTGACTGCCATGTATCTGCCCAGCCTGAGAACGGTGCTCCGTTTCCCCTGGACGGTTGTGGTGCTGGCTGGTCTGCTCACTGTTGCAGGTTTCTGGCCAGTGATCGCTGGGAAGATTGGCAGCGAATTCATCCCGCCTTTGGATGAAGGTGATCTCATGTATATGCCCACGACCTATCCGGGCATATCCATTGGCAAGGCACGAGAGATTCTGCAGCAGACGGACAAGCTCATTGCGACGGTTCCTGAGGTCAAGACGGTGTTCGGAAAGATCGGGCGGGCCGAGACGGCAACCGATCCGGCACCATTGACTATGATCGAAACTTTTATTCAGCTGCGTCCACCGGAGGAATGGCGCCCAGGCATGACGACGGAGAAACTGAAGGAAAAATTGGATGCTTTGGTGAAGATTCCAGGGCTCACGAATGCCTGGGTGATGCCGATCAAAACGCGCATCGACATGTTGGCCACGGGCATCAAAACCCCGGTGGGCATCAAGATTGGTGGGCCGGATCTCGCGGTGATCCAGGAGCTCGGCAAGGATCTGGAGAAAATACTCAAGCCAGTCAAGGGTACCGCGTCGGTCTACTCGGAACGGGTGGCCGGTGGCCGTTACATCAAGGTCGATATTCAGCGTGGCAAGGCGGCGCGTTATGGTCTGAATATCCGTGATGTTCAGACCATCGTTGCGGCTGCAGTTGGCGGCATGAATGTCACTCAGACGGTTGAAGGTCTGGAACGATACCCTGTCAATCTGCGCTATCCACAAGACTACCGCAGCTCACCAGAACAGTTGGCGCAACTGCCGTTGGTTACGCCCATGGGTCAGCAGATTTCACTGGGTGATGTCGCCAACATCTTTGTTGAAGATGGTCCTCCCGGTATCAAGAGCGAAAATGCCCGCCCCAATGGCTGGGTCTTTGTTGATATCGAGGATGTGGATATTGGTTCCTATGTCGTTGAGGCTCAGCGTGTGGTTAATGAGCAGCTTAAGTTACCAGCCGGTTATTCGTTGACCTGGTCAGGCCAGTATGAATACATGCAGCGAGCAAAGGCCAAATTGACCTATGTGGTGCCATTGACACTGCTGATCATTGTCGTGCTGCTGTACATCAACTTCCGCAATTTCATTCAGGTCATGATCATCATGGGAACGTTGCCCTTGGCTATGATCGGAAGTATCTGGCTGATGTATCTGGAGGGTTTCAACTTCTCCGTTGCTGTGGGCGTAGGCTTTATTGCGCTGGCGGGGGTAGCGGTCGAAATCGGCGTGATCATGCTGGTCTACCTCAATCAGGCCTGGAATCAGGTCATGGATGACCGGCGGCAAAGTGGTGTAGCGCTAACCTTGAGTGACTTGCGAGCCGCCGTGATGGAAGGGGCTGGCATGCGGGTACGCCCCGTGATGATGACCGCAGCAGCCATTATCGTCGGTTTGTTACCCATACTATATGGTACTGGGACCGGATCAGAAGTCATGAGCCGTATTGCTGCGCCCATGGTGGGTGGCATGGTGACGGCGGTCCTGCTCACCTTGCTGGTTTTGCCAGTCGTTTATTTCGTCTGGCAGCGATGGCAGCACAAGCTGAGGTAGTACGTCAGGCAGGGGTGCGAATCCACCCCTGCCTGGTCAGTTCGCTTTCGTGCAACATCAGGGCTTGGAAGCAGCGATGTTTGAGCGTTCGTTTTGACGCGTTGAAGCTTCATGCCTGTCTTGATCCGCCCAAACCCTAATAAAATTAATAAGTTCCTGTAGGACTAGGCGCTATCCTCTTGATGTTTGGGTGTTGTTAGTAAGCAACAGTTGATGAAAAAACGTGCCCAGATCACGAAAAAGTGTTGTGTTTTTGCTGCTGATGTTCTATAAATGCGTTGTCAATTTGATACGCAATACTGAATTCCCTGAGGAGAATGTTATGAAGAAAAAAGTATTGACCGCAGCCGTTGCTGCATTGGTCGCAGTTCCTTTCGCTGCCTCTGCCGATACTACCCTGTTCGGTCAGCTGCATACGTCTATCGACGTGCTTAGTACTGACAGTGGTGCCAACGATAGCGCGATCGCTGTTTCATCCAATACATCTCGCATTGGTGTAAAGGGTGCGCATGATTTTGGAAATGGTCTTAAAGGCGTTTACCACGCTGAGTGGGGTATTTCCGGGTCAGGTGATGAGAAGAACCTCAATAGCCGGAACACATTTGTAGGTTTGGCTGGTGGTTTTGGTACCGTCCTGTTGGGTAAGCACGATACCCCGCTGAAGATTGTTGGTCGGAAAGCCGATCTGTTCTGGAGTACTCAGCTTGGTCAGAATCGTAGCCTCACTCACCCCATGGACAATGGTGTTCCTGGTCAAGGGTGGGATCTGCGTGCACCCAATGTAATTGCGTATGTTTCTCCAAAGCTTGGTCCGGTCACGATTATTGCGGCTTACGTCACGGATCATACTCTGGCTGGTGGAAGTGCTCCCATCAAAGAGAATAACGATAACGATGCTGTAAGCGCCTTGGCGATGGGGCAGATTGGTCCTGTTTTTGCTGCGGTTGGTTATGAGCAACACAATGCGGCAGGTGCGGCTGACAGCCCGACTGCGCTGCGTGTGACGCTGACAGGTAACGTCGGTCCGGTCAAGCTGGTTGGTTTCTATCAGCAGGCGAAAGATCAGGGTTTCATTGCTGGTAATGATCGTGATGTCTATGGTGTAGGTGCCTCTTTCAAAGCTGGCTCGAATACCTTCAAGGGGCAGGTTTACCAAGCTGACAACAACGACAACCTTGGCGCCGACAACGGTGCAACGCTGATTGCAGTTGGTATCGATCACGCGCTTGCGAAAAACACTCAAGTTTATGCTCAGTATGCGCAGATGGATAATGAGGCGAATGCAAACTTCGCTTTGGGCGGCGCAGGTCACGGTACCAACACCAAATCAGGTGCTAATGGTGAAGTGATCAGCGGTATCTCGCTGGGTATTCGATTGAAGTTCTGATCGATCCGAACTTTACGTCTGTAGTACCAGAGGCGAGGGGTGAAAACGCCCCTCGCCTTTTTATTGGTGAGCGCTCCATGCATGGCTTGGCGTCATTCTGGCTGGGCTTTGGTGCATCGTGGCTCGAGATCAGGCGTATGGCGACCCGCCTCTCGTGTCTCCAGTGGGGATGTGGTCTGCTGCCCGGTGTTATTGGTGTATTATCCTAATACATTGATTTAAAGGGGTTTGTCAATAACTTTTAGATGGCGGAAAAATAATTTCCCGCGATCTGTTGACAGCGTGGGTTAGGTCTCTATAATACGCCACCTCGCTGCCCTGGGGCTGTCTGGAGACGGACGGTTGAGGGGTGGAGAGGGACGAAAAGTTTTGAAGAAAGGGTTGATAATTCAGGTCTTGCTCTTCATAATAGATCGTT
>Ga0256839_1003005_pt1 | contig 17953 bp, 19 predicted proteins | sample 354166metaG_FD_185968 | JGI IMG/M metagenome (GOLD analysis project Ga0256839, IMG submission 185968) | Hydrothermal vent microbial communities from Mid Atlantic Ridge, Atlantic Ocean - 354-166 | ecosystem: Environmental > Aquatic > Marine > Hydrothermal vents | place: Atlantic Ocean: Mid... | reverse complement strand
TCTCCTTTAAGATCAAACGTATAGACCTCCGGATAGGTAATCGCTGTCATCTCATAGACATTGTCCATCAAAATGTCATCACCGGGAAGCAGTGTCGTACCCCACCGATAACCGGGGGTAAAGACAATATCGCTTCCCATCTCATCCTGTATCGCCTGACCGATCAGGGCATCGAATGTTGAATAGAACGTATCACGCTTATAGAGTGTTCCTTTGGTCTTTCCGAGCACTTCATTGAGCTCTTTGTTGTACGGTTTGTACCACTTCTCAACCAATGCCTCTCCCGCTTTGTCCGCAGGGATGATATTGGATGCGACAGGGATCAGTTTGAAGTTGTAATCAACGACCTTTTTATCCTTGATATCCAGATCAAGTCTGCCGATATACTTACCGTGACTTCCGGCAATAAGTATCACCGTATCGTTTACGACAATAGGCTTGGGACTGGGATCATGGGTATGTCCGCTGAGAATAAAGTCCACACCCTTGACCTTCTTTGCAAGCTCCTGATCGACCGAGAAACCGTCATGGCTGAGTACAACGACACAGTCCACCTTCTTCTCTTTGCGAAGCTCATCGACAAACCCTTGAAGCGATTCGTGCCTGAGTGCAAAGCTCCATCCCTCCGTAAACCTCTTTGGATTTGCCGTCGAAGTGAAGGGGAAGGATTGACCGATAATCCCGATCTTGGCACCTCCAACCTCTTTGATCGTATAGGGAGGAAAGATCAGTTCTTCGAAATTATCGGAGAAAGGATCATTGTCAATAACATTTTGAGAGATAAACTCACCATCAAGCATCTTGATAAGCTCCATCACTCTCTCTTTACCATAAGTAAACTCCCAGTGTCCGACCATGACATCGACACCCAGATAGTTCTGTGCATCCACGATCGCTTCACCGCGTGTCTTGAGCGCTACGGCGGTTCCCTGCCATGTATCACCGCTGTCAAGCAACAAGACATTCTTTTCACCTCTCTCTTTCTTGATATGATCAATAATGGGTTTCATATGTGCGATGCCGCCCATTCGCCCAAATTTCTTGGCAAGCGCTTCAAAGTTAACATAGGTATCAAAGTACTGATCCAGCGATCCGAGCTCGATCCCATAATAGGACTCAAAGGTCTCACCACAGATAAACCCCGGCGTACCTACCAGATTTTTGGCGGAGATCAGGGTAGAAGGCTCTCGCCAGTAAAGCGGCTTGATGTGTGCGTGCATATCACAGATATGCAGCAGTGTTGCTTTACCCTTGGCTTCAAACTCCATCAGATCGGAAAAACGCATATTTTTTATACGCGCTTTTCCCTCTTCGCCTGCAAAAAGATTGCTGCCCCCTGTTGCACCAAGCAAGCCTAATGCAGCAGCGATCTGGAGGAAGTCTCGTCTGTTTATATCCATCTTTTATCCTTATCTTTTCAAGCCGGGAATGGCGATTTTCTGTCCTTGATCCTGAGCCAGCTTTGTCACATAGACCTCTAGCCCCACCATCTCTTTGGATCCGATAGGAATCACCTTGAGCAGAGCATTTTTCATACAGCCCTGAAATCTTCTCTGCAGGGTTCTCAAGCTTGACTTGGTCATACGATATGCCGGCCATGTCGCGCCTGCTCCGACCTTGCCAAGATCCGGAAGGGGCTGTGTTCGAAGTACCATCCCCACAATATCTTTACTATGACAGGAGTTGCAAGAGAGTCCGCGTCCTCCCCTTTTGGTCATAAATGTCTTTTTTCCCAATTCATAAGCAGCTTTCTCGTGAGGCTCACTCAAATCGATATTTGGAACCTCATCATTTGCCAACGATTTAACATATGCCAGCATAGAAAACATCTTGCTACTCTTGAGTTTTGTACGCTCTTTCCCCTGCTCGACCTGCATCGCCTGCATCACCTGATCAAGTCCGACGACATTGCCCAATTTGGGTACATATTTTGGGAAAGAGGCAATCTCTTTTGGAAGATCCTTCTCACTCACCCCCAGGAATTTAGCAAGTGCTTCTTCTCCGCCAAGTTCTTCCTCAAGGATCTCTCCTCCCTCTTCCACAAAGATGTCAGCCGGGTTATTCTCCAACATCTCCTTATACATCGCTCTGTCCGCATCACTCATAGCAAACTGCTCACCGGCACTTGCCATACCCACGACAAGAGCCAAGGGTAGTAGTATCTTTTTCATCACTAATCCTTTGGCTTGAGTTTTTTACTCTTGGAGTTTTTCTCTCCGGTGTTGTCCGTATAATCAACGGTGATCTTTCCTTTTCCCGGTACTTTCAGGTTGACGGAGAAGTAAGGGTTTGTCGAAACCGTCTCCCATACCTTCATCGTCGTAAAGGGCTTACCGTCAAGAGAGAATGTAATCGAATCGATATACTTCTCCGGGATAATCTTGCCTGTTTTCTTATCTTTTTTCAATCCCGTATCCATCGGGTGAATCACGATAAAGTCCACCTTGACGATATCACCTGTTTTATACTTCTTGGGTTTGATCTTGATCATTGATTTTCTTGCTTCTGCCATTGTATATCCTTTTTAAAATCGTTTTTGTCTCTTCTCTATATCCACTTGTATCAACCGCATCCGCCGATCGTAACCTTGACCGATTTTGCCGCCTTGATAAAGGTACCGTCACTCAGTTCAACCAGTGCCACCACTTCTTGCGTACCTCCCAGTTTGATACGTGTCGCAAAATATCCTTTGCCGTTAAGAGGTGTCAACATGACATCCGCACATCTAGCGTTTCCGTTTTTGGTACTGAGTACATGGATCGCCTTGACATAGTTGTTCTCTTCCATCGGATGGTCTACGCTGACCTTCACCGGCACGACTGCACCGTTCTCAGCGATCTCGGGAACCGTCAGCTTGATCTTGTCACTTTGGGCGACCTCTTTTCCTTCGGTGATCGTCTTAACCGCTGTTTGGAAATCCATCGCATTCTTACCTTTAGGTACAGACTTCTTCGCCTCCTCTTTTCCCACCGCTAAAGAGGGCACAGTAAGTGTTGCCAGTGCAGATACTGCACATATGTTTTTCATAAAATTTCTTCTTTTCATGCTACTTCCTTTGCTATTTTTTTGTTTTGTCCGAGATCACATATGCCGTAAGATCACAGATCTCTTCAGGTGAGAAGAGTCCTGTAGTGAGGTTTACCGTCATATGTGTGTTGGGATTGTCGATCCGAGGATCGGCGATCTTCTGATAAACAAACTGCGCATTTCTAACTTTGCTATCGATAAAGGTCGCTTTATAGTTGCTCAGATCCGGTCCGATATTCCCCGCACCTTTTGCACCTTCGATATTGTGACAGGCCACACAGTTACCGTACTGCTTAGGCTTCTTCTTCACCTTCCCGTCTTTGCCTTTCATCTCCACAAACTTTGCCAATCCTGCCGGAGGCGTTTTTTTGGCTTTTTTACCGTTGAGATTATGGAAGATGAACTCCCCTCTGGCGATCGATGCGGGATCATTCAGGTTACACGACTTGGGTAGTGTGTAGGTTTGGGGTGGTTTGAGAAGATCCCTCTCGATCATTTTGGCTGCATCCGGCATCTCATAGGCTTTGGTCAGATCCGCTCCCATCAATACAGATGAAGAACCGGACACAAGAAAAACCGTCAATGCTATTCGTTGTATCGCTATACGCATCCATGCTCCTTTTGAATATATGATTTCAAGAAGCATAGTAACGAAGAAATGTAAAAAAAGTGTAAAAATATAAATATTCTACTATAATATTATTTTATATTATTAAAGAGATAAGTGAACGTTGTGCCTTCGTTGAGAACAGAAGTGATCCTCAATTCGATATTCTCCTCATCAATGATCTGTTTGACGATATTGAGCCCTATGCCAAATCCGCCTTTTGCTTCATTTTCCCGATAGTAGCGTGAAAATATCTTTTGAACGTCCTTAATCCCCACACCATAGTCCCTTACCCTAAATACGATCTGCTCTTCCGTACGCTCCAATGTAATCTCCACCTTGCTCTCATCATGGCTGTACTTGATCGCATTGGAGATCGTGTTATCCACGATACGCTGGAGTTTGGTACGTGAAAATCGATAGGTGATCCCCTTTTGTATGGTCGCTATCAATCGGATATGCTTGAGGTTGGCAACCTCTTGAAAATAGTCCGTACGCAGCTGCACAAACTCCGCCATATCAATCGTTTCGATATGATGCTGCACCCGTCCTCTTTTGATCAAGTAGTCCATATCGTTATAGATCGTTGCAAGTGTTTTGGAGGCTGCTTTCATCCGATGAAGATATTTGTTCTCGCCGTACCTGTTTACAAAAAGATCAGCATTGAGATTGATAATGCTCAAAGGAGTGTTGATCTCATGCATAGAGTCTTTGATGAAATTGTCCAATTGCGTATTGAGCTTCTCAAAGGGTACCGAAAAGTTCTTCAGAAGCAATAACGAAAATATATATAATGCAATAACAATCCCTATCAGTACCAATGTAGCGAAGAGGTAGATCCCATATGCCGTATGGGTTGTTGCAATCAGCAGATAGTCCGCTCCGAAGTAGTATCCCGGAGGCAGAGAAAAGATATAGTAGTAGTGATCTCCTTCCTGGTGAAACCCCTCTTTGAATGTTATCGGTTTAAAACGCAGCGTTGAGAAGATGGGCTTAAAGTTACGATCATAGAGCGCAGTATCATACTCTTTGTAACGAGGAAAATGGAAAACCCCTTCTTTGTTGTCGTACTGTTGCATCGCATTGATCACATTGATCGTTTGGTGCTCCAATGCGATCTTGACTTTGGCATCATCGATCTGTAACAGCAAGAAGACATAGATCACCAGCGGTGCAATAAGCAATACCGCAAGAACCGATGTATAGATCAACGCATATTTTTTAGCGAACTTTTGTGTGTCAAATATCAATACAGTATCCTACACCGCGTACATTCTTAATAAAATCGTGCTTGAGTTTTTTACGCAGGTTGCCTACCTGAACACGAATGTTGGCAGAGTCGACCCACTCTCCCCATACCTCTTCCCAGAACACTTCACAGCTAACCACACTACCACGCCTTTTGATCAACAACTCCAAGATCTTTGTCTCCGTCTTAGCGAGCTTAACCGCTTCTCCCTCATAGGTCAATTGCATTTTTTTCAGATCATACACATACCCGTTTGGCAGCGATATCAGCTCTTCATCGGATGCGAAGCAGTGTGTCTTGACCGCCTGTTCTACCCGTAGTTTCAACTCCGCCAAGTCAAACGGCTTTCTGATATAATCACACCCCCCACACTCATACCCCCTGCTTAGATCATCGATATCCGTCAGTGAAGTGATGAAGATCGCCGGTGTTTTGTTGTCCATGTTGCGTAGCTCTTCTAGCATCTCAAAACCATTTTTCTCTCCGGGTACTTTGACATCAAGCAGCAGCAGATCATAGTTTTGCTCATAGATCGCATCGTAGGCATCATCCGAGTTGACAAAGTGCGCCACTTCAAACCCGGAGTCCTCCAAAAACTCTTTGATACTCATCCCCAAAACAGCTTCATCTTCCAATACCAATATTCTCATTGTACGACTCCAATCTTTTTCTCTTGATGCTTCGAAGAGAGTATGATATCGATCAACTCTTCTTTGCTATAGGTACGCAGTACGCTCTTGGCTTTACGCTCAAGATCCCGTTTGTCCTCTTGATGCAACTTAGGCAGTATCTCTACCAAAGCCTTATCCTCTATAGTACGATAACTGCCACTCTCAGATCTCCACATCTTGACTACCTTTTCAATATCTTCATTTGAAAATTGTGTAAGAAACGAAACTCCTCCTTGATCCCCCTTATAGATAGGCATCATCTCTTTGGAGACGGCAAATACATAGTAACCGATCTGTTTCCCCTCTCCGTTATACATTGGCTCTGAGAGGAAAAGAGTCTCTTCACGATACAGATAATCTTCTGAAATCAGTGCCTTCCAGTCAAGATGTTTCAGTATCTTCAAAAGCGGTTCAATATAGTTTTGATTGGCAACAACATAACGGTCAACTCTGGGAAAATCCCGCATCAACTCCGCTTTCTCCAAGTACTTCTCATCCATCAGCACAAAAAGTTCTATCCCTTTACGGTGCAGTTTGGTCACAAACTCATCCATCAGCGTAATCACCTCCAGATACCCCAATAGTTTGACACCACTGATGATAGGTACCGTCGCCTTGAATGTCAAAAGCCTGCCTGTCTCTACGCCTACTTTGGGCTCTCTCTTTTTGTTAAGGATACCCAGATCATCCCGAAACCACCACAGAGGCATCCCCTCAAAACCCTCATCCCAACTTCGTGCAAAGATAAAAAAGTCCGGTGTAATCATCTGAATACGAAGTGTCTTAAGATGGGTATATTTTTTAAAGCGTCGTGTAATCGCACTAAGTATCTCATACCCTTTTTCCTCATCCTCACCGAGAAAGGCATTTTTCAATTCACCGTCTTCGGAGAGTGCCATTGAGAAAGAGAGCAGGTTGACCATCTCGTAATCCAGCGCCGTTCTAAAATGTCTAACGATCCTATCACTTACATTGGCAAGCCTATCTTCATTGGCATACTTTGCCCAAAAAAAAAGGGAAACAAACAGTACCATCAAGATCAAAAATGTCACACCTCGTAAGATACGCTCATACCTGCGAAACATTGACTGATCGTGTTCTACCATCTTTGTCCACTATACCTTTATTCATTTATCCACTATTTTACACTTCTTTTATTTTAATACGTTAAACTTATTGTTACTTATATCAATAAAGGAGATTCCGTTATGAAATATTTTTCAATACTGCTCATCTCCTTCTCTATTTTGTACGCTGAAGAGAAGAGTGCCAAAGTGGTCTATGACCTCACCACCAAAGATCTACCGACATTCGAGAGAAAGATCCTCAAAGCCATCGTAGCCAACAAAAACCACTATGAAAGCAAACTAAGAGAACTTGATGTAGCAGTCGTCATCCATGGCGGTGCATACCGCTTCTTCACCAAAGACCCTTCCCGTACCGAGTACAAAAGCGATAAAAGCCTTTTAACAACATACAACGAATTAAAAAAGCGTATCAGAATTATGCATGACACCTATGATGTGGAGTTTCTGATGTGTGGTGCGGGTATGCCGAAGCATGGACTTAAAACCAAAGATATTGTAGATTACGTTACAATCATTCCCAATTCAACCATAGGTCTCATCGATAAACAGAATAAGGGCTATGCATATATCCCTGTAGGAGACAAATAATGGCAACTCTATCAAGACGAGATTTTTTCAAAGGTGCTGCAGCAATTGCAGGGACACCGCTTGTAGCCGGTGAAGCAAAACAAGAAAAGCCAAAACACAATTCACTCAAAGTCGTACATATTACAGACGCACATATGGATCTGAGCGATCCGGACAGTGTAGAAGCGTTGAAAATGGCGGTATCCTACCTCAACAAACACTATACCGATCTGGATTGTGTCCTATTCGGTGGAGACAACTTCAACAACAATATGAAAGCAGATTCTGACGATTTAGTCTACAAAAAGATCGTAGAAAAACTGCACTGCCCAGTCTACCATGTACGCGGTAACAAAGAGTCCTCTCCAGCCAACGATAACCGTATCCGTCTCGAAGAGTTTAAAAAGTTGTTTATGTCATATCCGGGAATGACCGTCGAGGGCAAAGATTGGGCGGTAGAGATCAACGGTCACCTGATCTTAGGGCTTGACAGTTGTATCGAAAATGCCAATTATGTGCTATCTTGAGATCAAAGACAATCAAGTCAGTGAAAAATTGATCTATACGGCTGAAGCGTAGCAGTGATTTGATTTCAATTAACCTTGCAGGGATATAATATTAAGAAAAAAGGTCTCTCATGATCAATATTTTAATGATAGAAGACGATCCTGAATTTGCTGAACTGCTCAGCGAATACCTTTCACAGTTCGATATCAAAGTCACCAACTACGAAGATCCGTTTTTAGGGTTGAGTGCGGGGGTCAAGAAGTTCGATTTGGTCATTCTTGATCTGACGCTGCCGGGTATGGACGGGCTGGAGGTCTGCGAGGAGCTGGTACGCAAATATGACATTCCCGTCATCATCTCCTCTGCACGTAGTGATATCAATGACAAGGTACAGAGCTTCGAGCTGGGTGCGTACGACTATCTCCCAAAACCCTATGATCCGAAGGAGATGTACGCACGTATCATGGCGATCCTCAACCGGGTCAACAAGGGCGAGGGCAAAGGTAGTGCCGTCAATGCTTCCAAAAGCGACTTCGAGATCAAAGGCGACACCATCTACTACAAAGGCGAAGCGCTGAGTCTTACGCCTGCAGAGTTTGAAGTGCTCTCACTGCTGGTGAAAAATCAAGGCATCACCCAGTCACGTGAACAGATCATCAACTCCTCTGCGACAATGAGCATCGACTCCCAGGGCAAAAGCCTCGATGTCATCATCTCCAAGATACGCTCCAAACTTGGGGACAACAAACGCATCCAAGCTGTACGCGGCGTAGGGTACAAACTTGTTTAAACGCTTCTCCTCTCTTCGGAGCAAGATCAAGCTGGTCTTCTCCGTCACCCTCTTGCTGCTTGCCATCCTCTTTGTCGGCTCGATCCGATACGACCATGCTAAGTATGAGGAGCTCAACGAAGCCAGAGAACGAGCGATCGCACACTATATCTACAGCTACTATCTCAAAAATGGAAAGATCGACGAAGCCTATCTGGAGTCCCAGAACTTTTCACTCATCAAAGACAAAACCAAAGTGATACAGATCGAGAAGTACTTCAAAGAGAAGGGAAAGTACAAAAAATATGCGGTCGATTCTTACCGTCTGCAACGGGTTATCCTCATCAACAACGACCGCTTCAAGCTCTTTTTGAAGAACAAGAACAAGCCTAAGTATCCCTTGAAGCGTATTGCAGTCTTTACGATCGTCTTTTTGCTCATCATCATGCTCTACTTTTGGGTCATCCGCTCACTACGCCCGCTGACCGAGCTCAAAGAGAAGATCAAACGCTTCTCAGAAGGCGATCTCAATATCCAGTGTGCCAGCGACAAACATGACGAGATCGCAGAGGTCGCCAACGAATTCGACCATGCAGTGACCATGATACGCGAACTGCTCCAGTCGCGTCAGCTTTTCCTGCGCGCGATCATGCATGAGCTCAAAACCCCCATCGCCAAAGGACGGCTCATGAGTGAGATGCTGCCTGATGAGAAGAGCAAAGCCCGTATGCACGGTATCTTCGAGCGGCTCAATCTCCTCATCGACGAATTCGCCAAGATCGAGAAGATCACCTCCAAAAACTTCGAGCTCCACCTCAAACCCTACAAGATGAGCGACCTTGTCGAAGCGAGTATCGACCTACTGATGGTCGAGCATCCCGAACGTCTTGTGAGCATCGAGATCGTTAAAGACTACATCGTTAAAGCCGACTTCGAACTCTTCACACTCGTGATGAAAAACCTGCTGGACAACGCCATCAAATACTCCACCGACAAACACGTCATTGTCATGATCGACACCGATCATGTCGACATTATCAATCAAGGAGAGCCACTCTCAGAGCCGCTTGAGGAGTACTTTAAACCCTTCCACACTTCCAAAGGCGGCTTGGGACTGGGACTCTACATCGTCAAAAGTATCCTTGATATCCATCAGATGAAGCTACTGTATGCATATGAAAAGGGGAAGAATATTTTTACGGTGAGATAAGCGAATATTTGTAGGGGTAGCCCTTGTGGCTACCCGAAAGAAAGATAATTTAGTCCTTATCTCCCCGAAATCGTATCGGAGATCATAAACGCCAGTTCAAGTGCCTGAGAGGCGTTGAGTCTGGGGTCACACTGGGTATGGTAGCGGCTGGCAAGCCCCTCTTCAGTGATAGCACAGGAGGTCGATCCGGTACATTCGGTCACATCGTTACCCGTCATCTCCAGATGGATACCTGCCGCTACCGTGCCATGCTCCTGATGGATCTTGAAGAACTGCTCCACCTCCGAGAGGATATTGGCAAAATCGCGTGTCTTGAAACCTGTCGAGGATTTCTCAACATTGCCGTGCATCGGGTCGATCGTCCAGACGACGTTCTTGCCCGCATCGCGTACCTTTTTCAAAAGCGGCGGATAGATCTCTGCAATCTTGGACGCCCCCATACGGACGATCAGATTGAGTCTGCCCTCTTCATTGTCCGGGTTAAGCGCATCGATCAGTTCGATCAGCTCATCCTCTCCCATACTCGGTCCGACTTTACAGCCGATAGGGTTGTTGATGCCTCTAAAATACTCAATATGCGCCTCTTTGAGATCACGCGTTCTGTCCCCGATCCAGAGCATATGTGCAGAGCAGTCGTACCACTCTCCCGTCTCCGTATCCTGACGGGTCAGCGCCTGCTCATAGTTGAGCAGCAGCGCTTCGTGCGAGGTATAGAGCGTAGTCTGATGCAACTGCGGCATCACATCACTGGTCAGCCCGCACGCCGCCATAAACTTCATCGCATGGTCGATCTTGTCGCTAAGCTCCTCATAGCGTTTGCCAAGCGGATTGTCCTTGATAAAGTCGAGGTTCCACTGGTGTACCTTGTTCAGATCCGCCAGCCCGCCGCGAGAAAAAGCACGCAGCAGATTGAGCGTGGCTGCGGACTGGTTGTACGCTTTGAGCATATTCGCAGGATTGGGCACACGCGCCTCTTCGCTGAACTCGATGGAGTTGATAATATCTCCACGGTAGCTTGGCAGTTTCACCCCGTCTTTCTCTTCAAAGTCTGAAGATCTCGGCTTGGCGAACTGCCCGGCGATCCGTCCTACCTTCACCACAGGCTTGCCTGTGGAGTACATAAGTACCATGTTCATCTGAAGCATCAGTTTGAACAGGTTCTTGATATTCTGCGCATTGAAATCCGCGAAACTCTCCGCACAGTCACCACCTTGAAGCAAAAACGCCTCTCCGCGTCCGGCGGCGGCAAGCTTCTCCTTGAGTCTGCGCGCTTCACCGGCAAAGATCAACGGCGGGTAGGAGGCAAGCTCTTTTTCTACATGTTCAAGCGCCTCTTTATCAGGGTATGTCGGTTGCTGCTTTATGGGAAAATCTCTCCAACTGCTTGGTGTCCAGCTCATTGGGTACATCCTTCGAAATAAATTGCAAAGATTATAGCTGAAAAAGAATGAAATTACACTACGCTATAGCAGATTTTTCTGAAATAAGGTTAAAAATATCACTTCATTTTTCACATTTCACACTGTGAAGAAGCTGTGAAAAACTCATATTAAATAATGAAGTTCGTGAAAAAGGGCTATTCTCATGCTTGTTACTTTTCAATGTTTTTCACATGGTGAATAAGTGGTGAATAACTCATATTTTTTAATGCGACCCGTATATAGGGGACATAGCGAAAAAGTGTTACTTTTTGGAAACACTTTTTCAGGATCGAAACGATATTCGATCCTCCGTTTTCTATTCAGCGGTTACATCAAAATGGTCCTCGACACACTTGACATAATCCCCCTCTTTAAAGGCACTGTAAGGGGTCTGATAATTCACCAACTGACACTTGTATGAGCGTCCGTCACTGCTCTCACTGCTCCAACTCCAATCCTCTTCCCAGTAGATAGGAAGTGCACCTGCTCCATCGCTGGAGAACTGCTTCATATTGGCACATCCGAGCACCTCATCGGTAGGGATCTCTATCCCCAGATAAGAGGCAAACTCTTTATAGTATGCAATACGATTGAGGGCTTGTGCCATCTCGCTGCTTCCACCGCACTCCACACCACCGTTGATAATATTGATCGTCGCACCAAATCCCAGTAGCAATCCGTCAGACTTATCGGTAGCATTGGGCTGCCAAGTACCATCAACCACATGTAGCATACTTGGTTTTGGCGGCTGAGGATAGACAAAGAAGAATACCACACTGGCAAGATTGTACCAAGTATCCGCTACCAGTTCCGGATGATCCAGTAGGGTATGCACATCTCCCGTCATCGCCTCCGAGAAAGGACCGTAGTTGTAGTTATAACTCAACTGTTTGGCACCCCTGCCAAAATAGCTTTTAAAGCTTCCATCCTCGAACTTCCCGCACGGAAAGCGTTTCCCCTGCCATGTATCAAGACTGCATTCGGCATTGTATCCGTTACGCATTGTCTCATCCCATCCCATCTCACGAACATAAACAAGCCCCTGTCTCCACTGAGGAACATCCAATCCGTCAGTATGTCCGCCTGTCTCCTGAGTAAAGTGAGCGAACATCGTTGCCAGTGATCTACGGCAGATCTCATCACTGTCACGTCCATCCTCATATGCCCCACAAAATGCGGGAAACTTACCTACCGCTTTGAGGAAATTCTCATAGGTATACTCCTCTGAGCGCATAGGGAAAAGATATGCCCATTGCGTTGCATCAATGATCGATTCGACACGCTTGACATTCTCGGGGTTCTCCGCACGAAGAGGCTGTATCTTCTCCACCTCTTCGTTGCCAAGTGTACGGATAGAGGCTTTGACCAGACGCATCTGCTCAGTACCTGTTAGTACCGCCTCTTCTTGCTGCAGTGCTTCAAGCGATACCGTACTGTTGGTTCCGGCAGTTCCCGTATCGGTACTGCCACTGTCCGTTTCACTTCCGCCATCATTGTTTTCCGAATCTGCTGTACTGTTCTGATCCGTACCCGATGTATCAGCGCTACCATCTATCTCCTCCCATGGACCCCACTCCTGAGTCCCCGGTATATCACCTTGCGTCCACCACTTGGCTTGATAGATGACACCTTCATAACTAACAACTTCACCACCTGTATAGATCGTTGACGCATCCCATGCTTCGATATCACCTGTCACATCGGTATCACTGCCACCCGAAGTACTGTTGCCATCCGCCGTACTTTCCGTATCTTCCGAGTCGGCACTGCCATTTTCGTCTGTCGTACCCGTAGCGCTGCCGTCACTATGTTTCCAAGGACCCCATTCTTCGGCTCCGGGCACATCACCCTGTGTCCACCACTGCGCTTCATAGATGATTCCACCGTAACTGACACGTTCACCTCCTGTATAGATTGTTGATGCACTCCATTCAGGGATTGTGTCACTATTGCTTCCGTTTTCTGTTTCATTCCCGTTTTGCGTATCGTTTCCGGTTTCTGTCGTATTGTTGTCCGAGCCACCGTTATCATCGGTTGCATTGTCATCCGTATCGCCTTCAGAAGTACCAACCTCTCCCATGCCGTTAGGATAGAAGCCTTGATAGATCACATTAAGTAGGCTCTGTTCGGGATTGTCACGTATATCTGCGGAGAGCTCCCAGATGATCATTCCGCCCAGTGCGTGCTGCTTGACATAATCGACCTTCGCTTGCAATGAACGTTTATCCTCATAGGTATAGAACTCGCCCTTCTCTTCGCTATAAAGGTATGTCGCCTGAGCTTCAGGATCGAAATACTTCTTAAAGCTTGGATCCTGTTCCATCTCGACAAGGTGATAGTAGGGGTTCATGCCTCCGGCAATACCACCGTCCCAGATACCGTTCGCACCGCCTTGCGCCTGAGAAAAGAGTCCTTCAAGCCCATTAGCAAGTTTACTATAGGCGACACCTTTCCACCCTCTGGAGTAAAAAGGCGTACCGATAACCAGTTTATTGGCAGGTACACCGTATGCCTCATACTGTTTGACCACCGCATCGACATTGAGTTTATCCGGTGCCGCACTGTTGGCGTAGAGCGCACTCTGGTGGTTGGTACTGCTATCCCATGCACCATGCATATCATAGGTCATCAAATTAAAGAAGTCCAGATATTGCACAAATCTACTCGGTTGCATAAAATCGATCACACTCTGGGATGCACTCAGTGCAACAGTCAGCTGATAATACTTGCCGTCCTCTGCTCCCGCACGGTCAAGATACTCTCTCAGTGTCTTAAGCAGCAAAGGGAAAGTCTCTTTTTCGCTCTCATCAGCTTTGGGAGTTCCTTGATCATTCGGATTATCGGTTAGATCCGGTTCTCTATACGATCCGGGATACTCCCAGTCGATATCGACACCGTCAAACTTATAACTACGCAGATACTGCACAACACTCTTGGCAAACTTCTCTCTGGATTCCTGTGTCGCTGCCACATCATGAAAGTTCCCCGATTGGCTCCAGCCACCTACCGAAACAAGTACGGAGAGGTGCGGAATCCTTTTTGAGCTTCTCGAACTGTCCCAGGTTTCCCTTATAAGGGCTATCCCATGTTTCACCCTGTGACGCTTCGGTAGCCGCATAGGTATCAAAATGTGCAATGAGCCCATCTTTGATCGTTGCGAATGCATAATTGATATGTGTAACTTTCTCCATAGGGACATTGGCAGGTAGATAGTTGTTATGCCCGCTATAGATCCCCCATTCAGGAAAGTACCCGACGATCTTCTTCATACTCTCAAGTTCTGTTTTGCTCGGTGAGCCCATCAGTGCCGAAGCAGCCGTAATAGAGATCAGTATCCCCGCTGTCAGTTTGTTAAGTCGTTTCATCGCTTATCTCCTATGAAAATATAATGACACTCGCATATTACCGTCAAACAGACAATACGATAAGAGCATTTTTTTTGATAAAATTATTTCAAAATGCCTAGCTATCATCTTTGTTAAAGAGAAGGGGAAATGAGGATACTTTTTAAGAAGAAATTGTAGAGATCACTTCTTTGCCACAAAAGTCACAAAGTTCGCCCACTGGAAAATGGTATCGACCGAGGCAAAGCCCGCATCTTTGCACATACGGATATTCTCCTCGATCGTAAAAGGGATTAGGACATTCTCCAACGCTTCTCGCTTCTGTGCAATCTCATACTCACTGTAGCCCTGCGCCTTTTTGTAGTCGTAGTAGATATCGATCATCTGTTTGTCCAGTCTCTTGTCATCGAAGACCACCTTCTCGGAAAAGATGAACATCCCGTCTTCACACAAACCGTTATAAAGCTTTTTGATCAGTTCAATACGCTGCATCGGTCGGATGAACTGTAGGGTGTAGTTGGCCACAATGATATCTTCACTGTGATAGTCATAAGTGAGCATATCGGCAAGCTCTAGCTCGATATCCGCCCCGAACGCCTGTGCTTTCTGTCTGGCACGCTCCAGCATCGCCGGTGAGTTATCGATCCCCCTTAGTCGCATCGGTACGCTCGCTTTGCTGTGCAGATCGAGCAGAAATTTTGCCGTAGATGAGCCAAGATCGAGTACTCGCATCCCCTCTTTCTGCTGAGAAAGGATCAGGGAGACTACCAGTGATCGCACCTCATCATAAAAGGGTACCGAACGGGTGAGCATATCGTCAAATACAGATGCGACCGCTTCATCAAACTCGAATTTTTTGGCTATCGGCTTGGAAAACACCTTATCTTTCATCTTGTCACCCCCTTTGCGCACTCTATATCCTCCTCAATCTGCCGTTTCAACGCTTCGATACTCTCGAACTTTTTATTGGGTCTGATAAATGCTTGAAATTCAAGCCATACTTTATCAGGCGGCGTTTCGATCTGCCTATCAAGTATATGTGTCTCCACAGCAAAACTGCCGTCCGTGCTCACCCTGTGCCCGATAAAGCTCACACTCTGACACCACACCCCTTCGATCTTGGTTCTCGTCGCATAGACACCCTCTTGGGGAAGTTGGTAGTCACGCACCTGCAAGTTCAGCGTAGGGACAAGTGCTTTTTTTCCAAGCCCCTGCCCACGGATCACACGACCATCTATCTGATGCGCTCTGCCAAGCATCGCATTGACCCGTGCGATATTCCCCTCCTTGAGATGTGCTTTGATCGTGCGTGAATGTACAGGCTCACCATCAAGACTGATCTCTGAGATCACCTCCACCGCTTCATTGAAGAGTACTGAGAGGCTTTGCGTATCACCTGCTTTCCCTCTCCCGAATGAGAAGTCATACCCTACAACGATCTTCTCAAGAGCAGGAAAATCCTCCTCTATCTTGGAGACAAATGCCTCGGGACTCATTGCGCGTATCTTGTCGAAATGGTAGAAGAACATCGGCTTGTCTACATAGAAGGAGCGTTTGTATCCCGGAGTCAGATACCCGCCATTACGCTCGATGACCACCACCGCTTCGGCTTTGTCGATGAGCGCCTGATGTGCCAGATGGATCCCGTCGAACGATCCGATGGTGATGGATTTTATTTGATTATTATATTTCAAGCATTTCTCTCCGTAGGGTAGGTATTCCTACCCACCTTTTTATGATTGGTAGGCAAGAATGCCCACCCTACATCTTCACAAAATGATACAGATACTCCCGGTTGCCCTCTTTCCCTGCCAATTGAGAGGGTGCCTGAGCAACAAGCCTCCAGCCAAGCTTGACCGCTTCCGCTTCGAACGCCTCCTTGCGTCTGGCAATAGCATCACCATCCTGTACCACCCCTTTGCTGTCACGTTTTACCTCTTTGCCTACCTCGAACTGCGGCTTGTAGAGAATCACAATATCCGTCCCGCTTCTTGCTAGAGCGTCGATCGCATCCGTGATCTGCAGGATCGAGATAAACGAAACATCACAGGTGATTACCTCAAAACCGTTCGCATCTTCAAACACCCGAATATCGGTCTCTTCATAAACCCTGACGCGTGCATCCTCTCTGACAGATCGGTGCAGTTGATCACTCCCTACATCCACACAGGCGAGTGAAGCAATCCCCTGCTCCAGTACGATCTGCGCAAAACCACCCGTAGAAGAGCCGATATCCAGTGCCCGTTTCTGTCGCATATCGATCGGATGCTCTCTCAAAAATGCTTCAAGCTTGCGCGCGGCACGGGAGACATAGAACTTGTGCTGTGCCACCTCTACCGCCATCGCCGTATCGATCTTGAGTGAAGGTTTGGCATTTTTGCCATCTACCGTCACCTCCCCGTTCTTGATCGCCTCATGCGCACGATTACGGCTCTCGTAGTAGCCCTCTTCGACCAAGTATTTGTCCAGTCTCATCAAAATCCGTTCACTAAAAAATCCAATGCATTCACTATGTCAGTATGATACGCTTCCAAATTGGTTACTTTTGTAGACAAAACATCTTTTAGTATACTTGTCATATCCATGGTATACATCACAACTGTTTGACCTTCTATCTCAAATACTGGTGTCAAATGGCGTACGGGTTTTACACCCGATACCAACGGAACCACCACTCTGGTATGCAGTCGACTGTGTAAATCGTTTTGTATCTCTAACAGATACGGGATTTTATCCTCGGTTGCCTTACTGAGATTTCTATAGACATCAAACTGAGCCATCAAAATCTCTTATGTTCATCAGAGAAGCACCCCTCTCTCTTTACACGCTCATTAAAAGCATCTATCGCCTCGCGGTTCTCTTCCAACCACTGCTGCTCTTCTCTTTTTCTGACCACATCAGCCAAATAGGCTTCAAAGTTTTTAGAGATATTGATTTTATAGCTTTTCGCTTTTTGAAGAAGATCGGCGTTGATGGTTACATTGGTTGCCTTCTTGGCGGCATTTTTATTATAGATAGCAGACATGTGTATCCTTTATGTATATTCCATATGTATATTATAGCATACTTCGCATCTCTTCTTCCGTCAGTCTCCTCACCCCCAGACTCTCCGCCTTGGTCAGTTTGCTGCCGGCATCCTCTCCGTAGATGACGAAGTCGGTCTTCTTGCTGACCGATCCGCTCACTTTCGCACCCAGAGACTCCAGCATCTCCTTGATCTTCCCCCGGCTCTCGCTCATCGTACCAGTGAGTACTACTGTCTTGCTTTTGAAGGGGTTGTCTGCCGCTTCTGTACGCTCTGTGACCGTAGGTTTGACCGTGTCAAACAACTTCAAGACCTTCTCACGGTTGACCCGCATAAACTCCAGCATAGAATTTGCCATCTCTTCTCCGATGCCATCAATGGCGACAAGCTCCTCGAAGGTCGCATCAACGATCCCCAGCCCAAAACGCTCGGCAAGCGCCTTGCTTGCCACCTCCCCGATATGTTCGA
>Ga0256839_1003004_pt1 | contig 17960 bp, 6 predicted proteins | sample 354166metaG_FD_185968 | JGI IMG/M metagenome (GOLD analysis project Ga0256839, IMG submission 185968) | Hydrothermal vent microbial communities from Mid Atlantic Ridge, Atlantic Ocean - 354-166 | ecosystem: Environmental > Aquatic > Marine > Hydrothermal vents | place: Atlantic Ocean: Mid... | reverse complement strand
CGTATTTACAATGAGATGGGCCTTCAGCTGAGGAACAAGACACCGAAGCGCCGGGTCAAGGCCAAGCTGCGGGATGACCGAGTCGAAGCCGTTGGGCCGAACGATGTCTGGGCGATGGACTTCGTGCACGACCAGCTCGCCCTGGGCAAGAAGTTGCGGATCCTCACGGTTGTTGACACCTTCTCACGCTACTCACCGGTGCTGGATGTTCGGTTCCGGTATCGCGGTGAGAACGTGGTTGCGACGCTTGAACAGGTGTGCTCGCAGGTCGGTTATCCGAAAACGATCCGGGTCGATCAGGGAAGCGAGTTCATCTCGCGCGACATGGATCTGTGGGCCTATCAGCGCGGCGTAACCCTGGACTTCTCGCGGCCCGGAAAACCGACCGACAATGCCTTCATTGAATCCTTCAACGGTCGGTTCCGGCAGGAATGCCTGAATACGCACTGGTTCATGAGCCTTGCAGATGCCCGTGAAAAAGTGGAAGCTTGGCGTAGATACTACAACGAGGAACGGCCACACAGCGCGATTGGAAACAAGTCGCCGATCATGCTGACAAAATCGGGGAACGTAGCCAGCCCGTTATCCTGATGAAGCGGGAAAACTCTAGCCAATGCTGGTCTAATGATGGGTAGCGCATCATGATCGGGCAGACTCTACTTCAAAATGCGGGCGTTGGCGGGGGGCAGGTCAAAGGCAATCGCCAAGCGGCAGATAGTTGTCGATAGAGATGAAGTCGATGGCCGATCCGGAGTGGGGCCAGGTGAAACAGCACGCCGCCCAACCCGTCCTGCGGCCGGTGACCGAAATACTCGCTCCAGTCAGCAGCGTAGCTGATCCGGGTGCCGGCCCCGAGAATGGCGCGCACATCCGCCGCCTGATGCCCGCGCCCGACACGATCCGCGTCCACGTGCCCCTGACCATGCGCAAACGCGGCGGCCGCCCGCGCATCCTGCCGCCCAAGGACATCGAGGCCGCATCGCCCTCGGGCCAGGATCCGCGGCTTCTGCGCGCCATCGGCCGGGCGTGGCGCTGGCGGCAGATGCTTGAGCGGGGCGAGGTCGCCACGCTCACCGATCTCGCCGCCGACGAGGGTCTCTCCGACCGCTATCTCAGCCGACTCACACGCCTCGCCTGGCTCGCACCGGAAGTGCTGGAACGGCTCGTCGTCCACCGCGAGCCCTGCGCGATCACCATCTACGAACTCTGCCTGATCGCCTCGTTGCCGTGGGAGGAGCAGGTGGAGAAGGTGTTTGAGTGAAGCACCGGCAGATGACTGAGCTTTCAAAACCCGAGGCGGAAATCCGTTCTCAGGCGATTGTCCGAAGTCGCGATAGAATATCTGTCGCAAGCTTGTCGCACCCCTCTTGGTTGTTGAGATAGGTGATGCAACGAAGTGGCCGAAGATCAAATGGTACATCATCCATGTTTTGGGTGATGAGGATCACTTCCTTGCCAAGGGTGTGCGCGATACCGGCTTCGTAGAAGACGTTCGGGTTCTTTCCCGACAGATCGCATATCACCACCTGCGAAGTGCAGATCAATTCGATGATATCGTGCATGATATGAGCGTGCATCCAGAAGTCGTCAGCTCTGTGGCATTCGTATCCCTCAGGTGCAATCACCGCCTTAACTGTCTGATGCACTCTGTCGAAGGCACGCGAAAACGGCATCATCAAAGAAACCAGCGTTGGCTTGACCGGATTGCCGCTTAGTTGAAAGACGGTCGGACCAGGGCGCTGGCCCGCTTTCTGTCGGTACAGGACCTGAAACAGGTCAACGTCCTTGATTGCCCAATGGTTTCGGTGAAACTCAAAGTCGTCGATCTGAAGTTCAGATGCCAGTGAGTGAATATCCGCATTGGACAGTTTCGGAACATCTGGGTCAACCGAGTATTGGAGGCGATATTCACGTCCATGTTTTTGCACCCGAGAAAGCCACCCGATGCGGGCGACTTCATCTGAAACGCCTTCTGTCATCAGAATCGTGGGCAACTCAAGGATAGCGCTGATGTCCAGCGTGCCGTCTGGCATGAATTTCTGAAGCAGTGAACCGCCTGTGAATTCGAGTACGCGCTCCGCCAGAATTGAACCGCGCCGATCATTCTCAATGCCCCCCGAAACGATCAAATTGAACATGTACCACTCCCGTCTTTGTCAAAGCGTGACATCTGAAAACTGCCGCTCTCTCAACGTGAAGAGGAGGTTGGGCGCGGTGAAATCACCGTCACCGCTACGCGCCAATATACCACCAGCCCCACCCGCTACGCCTCTTGTTCGTTCGAGCCATGTCCCCCTCGACAGGCATTGGAAACAGGGGGCGAAATTTAGGCGGGGTTGGAATGTACACCATTGAAAAAAAGGTGAAAAATCATACCGAACCGAATTTCTCGAGGTTCGCTCGACCAGAGACGGGGGGCGGTTCAGAGACCGAAACCGGGGGTGCAGCCCGTCTCAGAGGTTCGCACCCCTCCCGCAAATCCCTTTGAAAACAGGGGAATTTTCGGCCATCGGTGGCCGCAGCTTACGTTTCGCAATGGGGACGGTGGCGGAGGGAAAGGAATACCGAAAACCCCGTCTCAACGTAGCTGGTCAGGGCCGCCGGTGATAAGGGGAACCGAGGCGTGCGTTGTCTGATACTCTTGGTTTTGACGGATGTGTGCGCCGCGTCCGAAATTCGCACAAACTTATGACTTTACTCCGTTTTTCGTCCACGCCGTGGTTCGCGAGCAACCAAACCGAGTTGTGCGGAAGGAGAAAAACATGAGACCAACTTGCCTGAACCAGAAGGAATTGGCGGCGCGCTGGCGGATCAGTCACAGGACGCTCGAAAAGAGGCGGTGGGCTGGCGAAGGGCCCGTCTACATAAAGATCTGTGGCCGGGTTGTTTATCGGCTGGAAGACATCCTGGCTTTCGCGCGCGCCGTGTTGCTCGAAAGAACGCGGAACCAGGTCCCAGAGTTTGATCTCACCGGCTGACGCTCGACTGTCGCCCGCAGGCGCCTCCCGCAATCGTACGTTTGGCGGACCGCGGGAGGCGAGTTTCGGCCACTGAACCCTTGCGGCACTGAGCCCTCGCCAGACGGCATCCCAAGAACAAATCCGCAGGGCCAAATGGCAGGGACTCCTCTGCCTCGGGCCATCACCGCCAAGTCCATACCAGTACGCGGATTTTCGATTGCCCGCGCACAACCTATCCGCTAGCATCGCTCCAAGCACAGAAAATGTGCGCGCATAGTTACAATGCGCATCTGCCAAGCCGGGAGAGTAATATGGAAGAGAGAAAGGCGGAGCTTCGCTGGGGCGTCGAGCAGCGGCTCGAGTTCATCGAGTTTCGCCTGTTCTGGGAGGGGCGCGTGAATCGCAGCGATCTGATGGAGCAGTTCGGGATCTCGGTGAACCAGGCGTCTTCCGACCTGAACCGCTACATCGCTCTGGCCCCCGAAAACATGGTCTATGACAAGAGCGTGCGGACCTACGTGCGCGCGCCAGAATTCACACCCCATTTCAGCGAACCCGACGCCAGCAAGTATCTGACCCAGCTGCGATCTGTTTCCGAAGGCATTCTTGACCGTGAAGACGCCTGGATCACGGAGCTTCCACCGTTTGCATCCGCACCGACGCCGGTGCGCGGGGTCAATCCTGCAACGCTACGCTCAGTCGTCGGCGCCATTCGCCGGTCCGAAGCGATCGAAGTGAAGTACCAAAGCCTGTCGTGTCCGGAACCGCGCTGGCGCTGGATCGCGCCCCACGCCATCGCGTTCGACGGATTCCGCTGGCACACGCGGGCGTTCTGCCTGACCGACGAGTGCTTCAAGGACTTCCTGTTTTCACGGATCCTCAAGATCCGCGGATCGCGCGAGAGCGAAGCTTCGCCCGCGGATGACCGCGACTGGCATTCCGTGGTCACGCTGGAAATCGGCCCCCATCCAGAACTATCGGAGACGCAAGCGAAGGTGATCGCACTCGACTACGGCATGCGGGGAGGCAAAGCCAAGATCAAGGTGCGGCGCGCACTGCTATACTACGCGCTCAGGCGGCTTGGGCTTGATACCGATCCGTGCGCTAGGGAGCCGCAGGATCAGCAGATTGTTTTGTTAAACCGGGATGGCGTTTCAGGAGTCAGTATATGAGTGCAGCACCTCAGCCAGGCTCTGTTATCCAGCTGCGCTCGGCCATTTGGAAAGTCCTCGGCACCTCTGCGCTGAAACGCGGCTACCGCGAGATCCACTGTCGTGGTTTGTCAGGTCTTGTTCGTGACAAAGAAGCGCGGTTCGTCTGGGATCTGGAAAAGGGCGCACGCGTACTTGACCCAGCAGCAGTTCGCCTGGTCCCCGACACGTCTTCGGGGCTGCTCGATACGAAACTGCATCTCGAGGCAGCGTTTCGGAACACGCCAACCACGACCCGCCAAGCTCCCACGCTCGGGCGCGCCGCGATAGACGACCTCACTTTCCAACACCTCCCGGTCGAGCGGGCTTTGTCGCAGGACCGAGTGCGGCTCCTGATCGCGGACGACGTGGGTCTCGGTAAAACGCTGGAGGCAGGTCTGATCACTTCGGAGCTGGCCCTCCGGGGCCGGGCCAACCGGATCCTTGTGGTCACCACGCGGGCGATGCTCACCCAATTCCAGAAGGAGTTCTGGACCCGGTTCTCGATCCCTCTCTCTCGGCTCGACAGCGCCGCGATCCGCCGCATGCGGAACCGGATCCCTGCCCATTACAACGTCTTCGACCAGTTCGATCGGTCCATTGTCTCAATCGACACTCTGAAACGGGACGCACAGATCCGGGACGCGATCAAACACTCCTACTGGGACCTTGTCATCATCGATGAGGCGCACAACGCGGCGGCTCGGAAAGCAGCCAAGGGAACGAACTCTCAACGAGCCAAACTTGCCCAGCTCCTGTCACGGCGAACCGACTCTCTTCTCCTCCTGACCGCGACCCCGCATGACGGGTCACAGGAGAGCTTCGCGAGCCTGATCGAGATGCTGGACCCGACACGGATTCCGAACCCGTCCCAGCTACACAGATCGGACATCGAAGACTTGGTGGTTCGGAGGTTCCGGACGTCACCGGAGGTCGTAGCAGATATTGGTCGGGCGGTTCCGAAACGGGAGTTGTTTCGCCGCAATTTCCCGCTCAGCCCCGAGGAAGAGGTAGCCTATCAGTCTATCGCCGAGCTTCAACTCGACCTTGACGAGCAGTCGACCCGAGGCCGCGCAATCGACCTGTTTCGGACCACGCTCGCCAAAGCGATCTTCTCCAGCCCCGCCGCCTGCCACGAGACGCTCGAGCGGCGCATCCGCGGGATCGAGAACGGGACCGCCCGCGGAACGGATGAGGATCGGAAACGCCTCAGGAGCCTCGCCGATCAGGTCGCCGCGATCGGCACGGGCGCTTTCAGCAAGTACCAGGACCTCATCCAGATGCTGCGAGACATGCGCTGGGCCGGGAAGGATCCGAGGGACCGACTCGTGATCTTCTCGGAACGGATCGCCACGGTTTCCTGGCTCGCAGAACGCTTGCGGGAAGATATTGGCCTCTCAGAGGACCAAGTGGCCCGGGTGGATGGGGGAAGCGTCGAAGCAGACGTTCGGACACAGGAGGTGATTGAAGCGTTCGGGCAAGAGAAATCCCCGATCCGGATCCTGATTGCCTCCGATATGGCGTCCGAGGGACTAAACCTGCATTTCCAGTGCCACCGGCTGATCCATTTCGACCTTCCTTGGTCCCTTCTACGGTTTCAGCAGCGCAATGGGCGGATCGACCGGTACGGACAAGACCGCCCACCCTTGATCACTTATTTCGTTGGGGAAAGCACGCATCCCAAGGTGCGTCAGATGTGGGTACTGGAGAAGCTCGTCGAGAAAGACGAGGCGGCTCAGGCTGGCGTCGGAGACCCGGCCGTGTTCCTCGGGAAAGGGGACGCGGAGGAGGAGGAGGCAGTTGTCGCGGAGGCGGTCGCAGCCGGGATCGGCGCCGAGGCGTTCGACGCGGAGATGGACGCACGGGCAGCACAGGCGGAGACCCAAATGTCTCTCGATGATGAGTTTGCGGCCCTGTTCGGGGACTACGCCGCCCCGGTCGGGCCCGAAACGGACGCGGATCCCGCTGTGGAGCAGACCCCGCCGAGGCTCTTCCCGGACACGTTTACCTACGCATCCAGGATGATCGAGCGGCTGTCCCGTCCGGAAGAGCAGGTATTCCGAGTCGCGCCCACGATCTTCGGCGCAGAGCGGATGATCCGAATGAGTATCCCGGATGACATGCGGGCCCGGGACGGGTTTGGATTCGCCAGCGAAGGGGCCGTGGACGGTCGCTACATGCCGGAAGAAGCGGTCGGATCCGGAGACCAAATCGAGTTGACCGATCAGGCGCAGGTCATCAACCAGGCGATCGACCAGGCGAAGATGCAGGAACGGTCCTGGCCAACCGTCCAGTACCTGTGGGACGGGCACCCGATCCTAGAATGGTTTGCGGACAGGGCCAGCACCTTCTTCCCGGAGCACTCTGCCCCTGTGGCACCTCTGAGCGGTCTGGCCAAGAGCGAGGTGGCAGTGTTGCTGCACGGGGCCACCCCGAACGCCAACGGTGCTCCGGTTGTCGACCGCTGGGCGGTGGTGATCCACGCGCCGGACCGAGGGGACCGGATCGAGGAGGTTCCCGACTTCATCGCACGGGTGCGCCTGGCACAGGACACGCCCGGCCGGACGGTTGAGGATCTCGGACCCGCAAAGGCAGCGATCCCGATCGCGGTGGATCGGTTCCAGACCCATCTCGTCGAGCTCCGGCGGGAACGCGCTGCCCAGATCCAGCAGGGTCTGGACGCGGTCCTGGATCGACTTGGAGAACTGGAAGGTCGGTTCAGAGCCCAACTCACGCTGGACCTGGGGGATGAGGCCTGCAGTGAAGCGGATCTCAGCCCGGCCATGAAACGGCGCCTGACGAGAAGAAGGGTGAAAGAGCAGAGGATTGAACGCCTTTTCCAGGACTGGACGGAATGGTTCGAACGAACACGCCGGATGGTGGATGACCCGAACCCGTATGTTGACGTCAAAGCGGTTTTTGTAGGGTGACCGGATGGACCTGATCGGAATCGAGAATGAGGCTGAATTCTTCCCGTCCGGGACCCTCTCGGATGTGCTGAAGGAGGAGCTGCAGGACATCACCGCCCGCTGGTCCGGGCTCGACAAGGCGGCGCATCCGATCGAAAGGCTCGCGCGCGTCGCGGCCCCCACCATCGAGGCGCTGCGGCAGGCCCGCAATGCGTCAAACGGGGACCGTCGCAAGGAACTTGTCCGGGACGCCCATCACGCGTTCCTGAAGGCTCTCGGCTACCACTGGGAGCGTGAAGTAATGGTCATAGCCTTGGACGGGGAACCGGTCATACCGCTGGTCTCTCGGGTCGCGGACGCTTCCGGCCGGGACGCGCTCTGGGTCGTCGAAGCGCCACTCCCGGACACGGAGGACGAGGCGGCGGACCCGCTCGGCGCGACATTCGCCGAAGACCAGTTCCCATCCGAAGTCGGTGAGGCCGCTCTCTTGGACCGGACCATCGAGTCCGTTCTGACCGGGGGGATCTTCGAGCTTCCCGACGGGCCACGCCACGTGCTGGTTCTCGGCCTCTCCCAACTCGTCCTGATCGACAAGCGGAAATGGCCAGCCCGCTCCGTGCTCAGGTTCGATCTTCAGGAGATCTTCACCCGAGCGGACCGGGACACGCTGACCGTCATGGCCTGCCTGATCGCCCGCGAGGCGCGTGTGCCGGACCACGGGGCGCCAATCTCGGACCGGCTTGAGGAGGAAGCACAGCGGAACGCCAACGCGGTCACCACCTCCCTGAAGCGGACCGTTCGGGACGCCATCGAGCTGCTCGGCCAGGAGGTGCTCGATGTCACCGGCGGCAAGTATCAGGGGGTGTGGATCGACGGGCCAGAATTGTCGCGGGAGTGCCTGCGCTACATGTATCGGCTCCTCTTCCTGTTCTACGCGGAGGCAAACCCGCGGCTGAACCTGCTGGATCTCCGGAACCCGATCTACGCAACCGGCTACTCGCTCGAGGCGCTGCGCGATCTCGAATCCGTCCCTCTCCGGACCACCGCGGACCGGCAAGGAACCTTCCTGTGGGAAAGTCTCCAGCGGACCCTGACCCTCCTTTTTACCGGGCTCGACCTCGCAGATGAGGAGAAAGGAACAGGGCTGCGGCTGCCGGCGGTCAAGGTATCCCTGCTTGACCCTGAGAGCACACCGCTCCTGAACGGGCTCAAGCTCCGCAATGAGGCGGTCCAGAAAGTGATCCGGCTCCTGTCGCTCCGGTCAACCGGCAAGAGCACGGGCCGGATATCCTACGCCAAGCTCGGGATCGGACAGCTGGGCGCGGTCTATGAAACCCTGATCTCTTTCACCGGCGTTGTCGCCAAGACAGACCTGATCGAATTGAAGCCGCGCAAGGGCCGTTCCGGTACGGTGGATGACAAGGACGATACGACCGAGGCCGACGCGGAGACGGACGAGGACATTCTTGAGACAGGCGAGGAGGATGCGGCCGAAGAGGTGTTCCGCCGAGACAAGATCGACCCGCTCGCGCCGAGCTGGTTCGTCCCGCGCAGCCGGATCCGGGAGTTCGACCCGGAAGAGATCGTCTTCAAGGGGTCCGAAGCACTGGTCTACCCCCAAGGGACCTTCATTTACCGGCTTGCGGGTCGGGATCGGGAAAAGTCCGCCTCCTACTACACGCCGGAACCGCTGGCCCGGCTGCTGGTCAAGCACGCGCTGATGGAGCGCTGCCGAGACCTGACGGCTGACGAGCTGCTTGAACTGAAAATCCTCGAGCCGGCCATGGGCTCCGCCGCCTTCCTCGTCGAGACGACGAACCAGCTCGCCGACCTTTACCTCGAGCGCAAGCAGAAAGAGACGGGCCGGACCATCCCGCAGGACAAGATCGTCATCGAGAAGCAGAAGGTCCGCGCCTACATCGCCGACCGCAACTGCTTCGGGGTCGACCTCAACCCGATTGCGGTGGAACTGGGCGCCATCTCGCTCTGGCTCAACAGCCTGCATGCGAGCGACTTCTCGCCCTGGTTCGGCGACCAGCTCCATGCCGGGAACTCGCTGATCGGTGCCCGGCGCGCCTCCTACCCCCCGACCCTCCTCACGGCAAGCAAGCAGGCCGACCTCTGGCTCAACGCCAAGCCCGAGGAGATCGGCTGGCGCAAGCGGCTGCCGGAAAACCACGTCTGGCAATGGCTGCTGCCGGCCAAAGACATGGCGAGCTTTGACAAGGACAAGTCGATCCGGCCCTTCGCGGGCGACGCGCAGGATAGAATCAAGGCGTGGCGCAAGGGCGGCTTCTTCAAGAAGCTGGAGCCGCACGAAATCAAGCTGCTCCAGAAACTCAGCCGCGTGGCCGAAGCCCTGTTCGACCAGGTCGCCACGGACCTTGCCCGCACCCGCGACGCGGCCAATGACGAGATCACGCTCTGGCCCGACAAGGCGATGCCGGGCAACAAGCGGTTGGATTTCCACGACAAGGCGCGCCTGAACGACCACCTGATCGGGGCGGACCACGCCACCAACACGCTGCCTTTCAAGCGGCTGAAGACAGCGATGGACGCCTGGTGCGCGCTGTGGCTCTGGCCGCTGGACAAGGCCGAGCTGCTGCCCAGCCGGGCAGAGTTCCTGCAGGGCATGGCGATGATCCTCGAGGGCGGGTTTTCCGCCGACGGGTCGCTGGCCGCGCCCAGCGTCGACGAATTCACCGATCCGGCGCCGGACTTCCTTGACCGGCTGGAGCCGGACGCCCCGGCGCGCGACCTGTTCAGGGCCGCCGCGAAGCGTCAGGACAGCCTGTTCCGCGAGACCAATGTCGAGGCGCTGATCGAAAGCTTCGACTGGCTCGGCGTCGCGGTCGAAGTGGCCGGGCGCGAGCGCTTCGTGCATTTCGACCTGATCTTTGCCGACATCATGCAGGCGCGCGGCGGCTTTGACGTGATCGTGGGCAACCCGCCCTGGGCCAAGCCCTCGTGGAACGAGGGGCTGGTGCTGGCGGATATCGACCCGCTCTATGCCGGGCTTTCGGCCTCGGACGCGAAAAAGGTCTTGCCAGAGGCTCTGCCGAAAGCGCCCGCGGTCCGGCGGAACGGCAAGCTGGTTCCGGCGACCGAGGCGTTTCTGCAGGACTTCGTGTCAACCCGGGGGGCGATGGAAGTGACCTCGTCGGAGGTGATGAACCTGTTCGCTGGCGGCGGGTCGAACAACCTTTATCGCTGCTTCATCGACCTGTCGTTCCGGCTGGTCGCGCCAGAGGGCTATGCGGCGCTGATCCATCAGGACGGGCATCTGGGCGATCCGAAGTCGGGGGCATTCCGACGGCATTGGTATGGGCGGATCGTCAAACACTTTGAGTTCAGCAACAAGATAAAGAACAAGTCATTTGCCGAGGTCCACGATGAGGTGAAGTTCAGTCTGAACATCTATCGTGGAGAGGCGCAGGATGTTCACTTTGAGAAATTCACGCACGCTTTCTTGCCATCACAGATCGAAGATTCTTACGCCGACCAGGACGGGCTCGGCGAAATCCCGGGCATCAAGGGGAAGGATGGCAAGTGGGACACGCGCGGTCACCGGGACCGCGTTATGCGGATCGACCGTGACGCCCTTGCGGTAATCCATGCTCTTTCCGAAGAGGATACAGTCCCGGTCGAGGAAGCCCGGTTCATTCAGCCCTATTCGGCCCGCACCCTCGACGTGTTCCACCAGATGGCCCGCTTTCCGAAACTGGACGCGGCGATCCCGAAAATCCGGCGCGTGGTCAGCACGGCAACGGGCGAGCGGACTGTCGAGATTCCGTTGTGGCAGATGAACCGTCTATGGGATGAGACAAACGCCCAAAAGGACGGCACGATCCGGCGCGAAACCGCCTTTCGCCCGGCCGATCAGATGATCCTGCAAGGCCCGCTGTTTCACGTTGGCAACCCGCTTTACAAGACGCCCAAGGCGGTCTCGCGGACCAACGCAGATTACAACGTCATCGACCTGACCACCGCGCCCGAGGATTACCTGCCGCGCACCAATTACGGTCCGGCGGTAGAGATGGCCGAATATCGGCGTCGCATGACGCGGTGCCGATGGGATCCGACGAAGAGCCATGCGGATTTTTTTCGGGTGGCGATTCGCGAGATGATAGCCCTAAACGGTGAACGAAGCCTAATTTGCTGCATCATCCCGAATGGGATAGGGCATGTTCTAACCGTTCAATCAGTTAGTTTTTCAGATGAAATCCAATTGTTGAATTTCGCTTCGATGGTTCACTCGCTGTCCTTCGATGCACTATACAAGATGTCCAGCCGCGCGCATTTCCAAGACGAAGATATCCGTCGGTTACCATGGGTGGATGTTGGCGCAACAGCCCAACACCGCTCCCTCCGTCTCGCTTGCCTGACATCGGCCTATGCCGACCTCTGGAACCGCCACGCCCCCTCGCTCGCTGCCCTCCCATGGTCGTCCTCTGACCCGCGCCTCCATCTCGAAGGCCCGGTCGAAGGCCCCGCCACCTGGGACCGCTCCGCCGGCCTGCGCACCGAATTCGCCCGCCGCCTGGCGCTGGTCGAGATCGACGTGCTGGTGGCCCAGGCGCTCGGCCTGACCCTCGACCAACTGATCGAGATCTACCGAATCTACTTCCCGGTCCTGCAGGAAAACGAGGCAGGCACCTGGTATGACCAGCAGGGGCGGATCGTCTGGACCTGCTCCAAGGGCCTGCCCGGCGTCGGCTGGCTCGACGAGAAGGGCAAGAGCCCCGGCCGCGCCGCCTGGGAGAAGATTCTCGCCCAAAACCCCACCGAGCTGACCTGCACCGCCATCGACGACACCCTGCCCGGTGGCCCGCGCGAGGTCACCCGCCACTTCGTCGGCCCTTTCACCAAATGCGACCGGATCGAGGACTACAAACGCGCCTGGGCCCATTTCGAGCGGCTGAAATCCGAAGAGGCCGCCTGATATGAACCCGATCCTCCTTGCCCGCCATGTTCAGGAAAGCCTGCGCGAGCTGGTGCATACGACGCTGAACAGCTCCAGCCGCGCCTTTGAAGGCATGGTGGACCGGTTCCTCGATGCGCCCGCGAACTTCATCAAGGGGCCGTGGATCTCGGTCGACATGCCCTTCCGCCAGATCGACGCGGCGGCGGATGGCACATGGGTTCAGCCCTTCCCGCAGGTTCCGCTTGCCTTTGCGCCCTATCAGCACCAGACGGACGCTTTCGCGCGGCTGGGGGGCGAGAACAAGCGTTCGACCCTTGTGGCCACCGGGACCGGTTCGGGCAAGACGGAATCCTACCTCTGGCCGATCCTTGAGCATTGCCGGCAGAACAAGGGCAAGCCGGGGATCAAGGCGATCCTGATCTATCCGATGAACGCGCTGGCGACCGACCAGGCGCGCCGGATCGCGGCGGCGATTTCGTCGATCCCGTCTCTGGATGGCGTCAGTGCCGGAATTTATGCGGACGCCGAGCCGCAGAATCCGGCGCATGAGGTGACCGCGGACAGCATCATCACCCACCGCGAGACGATGCGGCGCAACCCGCCGGACATTCTGCTCACCAACTACAAGATGCTCGACTATCTCCTCCTGCGTGGCCGGGACAAGCCGCTCTGGGAGAAGAACGATCCCGAGACCCTGCGTTTTCTCGTGGTCGACGAGATGCACACTTTCGATGGCGCGCAGGGGGCGGACCTTGCCCTACTGCTGCGGCGCGTGAAATACCGCCTCAAGACCCCGGATGGCCACCTGATCTGCGTCGGCTCCTCCGCCACGCTCGGGTCCGGGGAAGAGGCCGCGACGGAGCTGCGGCACTACGCCGAAACGATCTTCGGGGAGCCGTTCGATGAGGGCGCGGTGGTGACCGAGACCCGTAAGACCCCGAACGAGGTGTTTGGTGACCCGGAATACCTGGACCGGCCAGAGCCCTCGGAAATTCATCAGGCCCTCGACGAGGCAGAGGAGCTTGATCAGGCCACGGCCGCTCAACGGCTCGCCTTCTGCCTGTTTCCGGACAAGGGGGACCCGGAGCTTTCTTTCCTGGAGGATTTGAATCCGGCGGACCCGGCGTGGCGGACCGCGCTTGGAGAGCGGCTGCTTGAGCACCACCTGTGCCAACGTGTTCTCAAGATTATCGCAAGCCACACGGGGCCCGCATCGCTCGATGACATCGCGGCCGGTCTCGCAAGGGTCCGGGTTCTGCGAGACTGGTCGGAGGCAGATCACCGGGCGCTCGCCGAACTGGTCGTGGCCCTTGTCTCTTGGGCCCGATCCGGCACTGTGGAGAACCCGCGCCCCCTCTTCAACGTTCGGCTCCAGCTCTGGATCCGGGAAATGTCCCGGATGGTCACGAACCTGCCCCGGATCGAGGCGGGCGGTGTCCGTTCCGAGATGGACCTGTTCCATGCGCTCGATTTGGACCAGTACATGCTCCGCCGGATGCTGCCGGTCGTGAACTGCAACCGCTGCGGTGCGACCGCCCATGTGGGGCGGTTGAACCCGAGCTCAAAAGCCTGCTGGGCCCCGCTCGAGCGACTCTACGAGGAATTCTTCGATGAAAACGGGGGCGAGCGCATCCGGCTCTTCTACCACGAGTCGATCGACCGGATGGTTCAGGCGAGCGGCGGGGGCGGCAAGATCGTGAAGGGGCTGCTCGACTCGGACACAATCGAGTTCACCCCGGCAGACCACGAGAACATCGAACCGGGCCCCGCCGCCCCGGTCTGGATGTACGATCCCTCTGACTCCAACGGCCGGATCGACCGGACCTGTCCCGCCTGCGGTCAGGCACGTGGCCTGCTCCTGTTCGGGATGCGGGCGGCCCGGCTCACAACCGGGATCACCGGAACCCTCTATACGTCTGCTCAGAACGAGGAGCAGCCCGAGGCGAAACCGCGCTTTCTGATGTTCTCGGACTCGGTCCAGGATGCGGCGCATCGGGCCGCGGTCGCCGAGACCCGGAACACGCTCTCGGTCTATCAGAAATCCCTCTACAGCACTCTACGCGAGACAGAAACGGGCAGGATGAGCCTGCGTGAGGTGATCGAGGATATCCCGGCCGCGCAGCTGGACGCGCTCGGCGGCGACGCGTTCACCGCCCTCTTCATCCCGAAGGAGCAGACCTGGCGGCGCCGGTACCAGGACCTGATCCGCAACGAGATCCCCATCACCGATCCCATCTTCCTCGAGCACATGAAGCTGCGGCTCGGCTGGGAGTATTTCGTCGACCTGAGCTACCGATCGCATTTCAGCCACACGCTCGAGGCGAACGGGGTTGCGGCGGCAGATATCTCCACGGAGCTCCTGCGGGTCTCGGCCGACCGGCTGGCGAGCGAACTCCGGAACGAGCTGCCGGGCGCGCCCGACATCGACCTGGATCTGCTCACGCGCTTCTTGTCCGGGCTTGTCCAGCGCATGCGGCGGCAAGGCTCCGTCGCTCACCCTTACCTGACCAGCGCGGTCGCGACCGGGCGAGGGAGTTTTGGGCTGAACTGGTACGCGGCTGCAGTCAAGATTGGAGTCGGCAAGACCGGAACGCTGCCGAACCCCGACAGCCGGCGCGGACTCGCCCCGATCCCGGTAACCCTCCACAACCCGCCCATCGGGTTCGAGCGGATCACCCGCAACCATGTAGCGAACTGGTACAGGGATTGGCTCTTCCGGACGCTCGGTCAGGCGGACATCCGCTATGGCACGGATCCGGACACGATCTACCCGATAGTCCTGCGGCGGCTCGAGGCGGACGGGCTTCTTCGCCGGGTCAGTGGGCCGGACGGACAGAATCGGCACGCCTGGCTGCTCGAGCCGGGACAGGTCACTGTAGCGACCGGGACGATCGGGCTGGTCTGCGACCGCTGCGGCCGACGTGAGACCGCGATCGAGGAGAATGCGGAGATCGTAATCGGCTCTCCCTGTACACGGATCGGCTGCGCCGGCCACTTGGAAGAGGTTCCTCACCAAGCACGCGCGGCGCTCCGCCGCTCCCTCATGTCGGATCGAAATCATCGTGTCGTCGCCCGGGAACATACTGGGATCCTAGAGGCGGATGAGCGGTTGCGCGTCGAGACCGGCTTCATCCGTGGGGAGACCCGGTGGGCCCCGAACCTGATCTCGGCCACCCCGACCTTGGAGATGGGGATCGATATCGGGGACCTGTCTACCCTGCTTCTAGGCTCGGTACCGCCCGAGGAGGCGAACTACGTCCAGCGCATGGGCCGGAGCGGCCGTCGGGACGGAAACGCGCTGAATATGGTCCTCGCGAATTCACGCGCCCATGACCTCCAGTTCTGGGAGGATCCGACCCCGATGCTGGCGGGCCAGGTGCGTCCGCCGGGGGTCTTCCTTGCCGCCGAGGAGGTGCTGTTGCGCCAAGTGACCGCCTTCACGCTCGACGCCTACGTCTCGACCTCCTCAGAGGCGGGCGATTTCGGGAAGGTCCGGGACGTTTTGAAACGCCAGGCGGCGGGTGCGACCGAGGGTTTTCCGTTCGAGTGGCTAAACCTGGTCAGGGAGCGTGGGGATGAACTGGCGACGGAGTTTTTGTCCAAGCTCCCGCAAGAGGTTCAGGCGAGAGCGGATTTGACGGACCGGGTCCGCACCTATCTGAGCGGAACGGACCGGAAGTCGATCGGCTGGCGGATCGGTGCCGTGTTTGACGCGGCGGCCTCGGAGAGGGCGCGCCTCGTCGAGAAGCGAGAGGAGGCGACACGCGAACTCAAGCGTCTCCGGGCACGTCGGGCAGAGCTGACCGAGGAGGAGTTCAAGCGCCGTGAGGGGGAGATCGCGCGGGACCGGGCCGAGATTAATCGGTTGATCCGAAGCGGGATCGACGAGGTGGCGGTGATCAGATTCCTCACCGACAAGGGCGTGTTGCCGAATTATGCCTTTCCCGAGGAGGGGGTGAAGCTGACCTCGATCCTGTCGCGCCGGAACGACACGTCCCGGAGTGAAGCAACCCGGGACGAGGATGGACTTCTCTATGTTGAGTATTCGCGTCCGGCCAGCTCCGCGCTGTCGGAGTTCGCCCCCGGCCAATTTTTCTACGCCAACGGGCGGCAGGTCCAGATCGACCGGATTGAGATTGGAAACGAAGATCTGACCCCCTGGACCTTTTGCCCCGCCTGTTCGCATGTCGCGAACCGGATCGAAGGGGCGGAGACCAGCACCTGCCCGTCCTGTGGTTCCGATATGTGGTCCGACTCCGGGTCGGATCACGACGTCGTTCAACTCAGATCTGTCGTCTCTGTGGACAGCGAGGAGAAAGCAGTTATCCGGGACGGGGATCAACGCGATCAGCGCCAGTTCGACCGGGTCCTCATGCCGTTTCACCAACCGGAAGACATCATCTCCTCCTGGTTTACGAGCCGGGACAGCGGCGCCCCGTTCGGGTTCGAGTTCCTGCCCCAATGCACGTTCCGTGATTTCAATTTCGGCCCCAAATCCGCCCTCCTGGGCCCCAGGATTGCCGGAGAGAACAGGCCCGCACAACCGTTCCGGATCTGTCGGCATTGTGGAAGCCTGCAAAAACCACCGCGCGGAGAGGACGATCGCGGGACGCACCCGCCAAACTGCAAGGTGATGCGTGAGCCGGACCTGGCTCGGGTCCAGTGGGAGACGGAGGTCTTCTTGATGCGCAGGTTTGACACCGAGGCGATCCGGATCGTGATCCCTGTGGTCGGGGAAGCCGATGACAATGACCTGAAAAGCTTCGTTGCCGCCATTAATCTTGGCATGCGTCGGCATTTCGCCGGCAAGGTGGACCATCTCCGCTCTACCGTGTTCGCAGCGCATCTCGACGGGATGACCACGGTGCGGAGCCTCTACCTTTACGACTCCGTTCCAGGCGGGTCCGGATATCTTCGCCAGGTCGGCGAACACCCGGACACGATGCGAGCCGTGATCACGCGCGCGTTCGAGGCGCTCCGGGACTGCCCCTGCAATCAAGAGCCGGACCGGAACGGGTGCTTCCGCTGCGTGAAATCGTATCGATCCCAGTTCGGGCCCGGGGAACCGGACCGGGACCGGGCACGCCAGCTGATGGAGACGGTCCTTCAGAAGTGGGACACCCTCAGCCGGACGGAGACAGGGATCGACGAGTCGATCCGAGGTTCACTCGTGGAGAGCGCGCTCGAAAAGCGGCTCCTGCGCTCTCTCGCGGATCATTACGGAGACGAAGCGCTGACCCCGCAGGTGCTGCCCGGCGGTCGGCGCGGCTTCGTGTTGCGTGCAGGTACGCAGGACGCACCCCGCCTCTGGACGATCGAGCCGCAGGTCCAGATCGACGCCCGCTTCAAGGGGCTTCCCAGGAAACGGGTCGACTTCCTGCTTACACCAATCGGTCGATCAGGGGCTGTTCCGCTGGTGCTGGAGATGGACGGACTCGAGTATCACGCCGATACGGTCGCGCAGGACCTGCTGGATCGGATGCTCATGATCCGGTCCGGAAAGATTCGGGTCTGGACCCTCTCCTGGCGAGATCTCGACCCGAAGGACCGGGGCTATCTCAACCCGCTTGCGGAACCCGATCTTGGCCCCGAAAAGGTCGGGCGTCTCGGCCGGGTTCTCGCCGCGCAAGCCTTCTCTGCACATGCAGGTCGGATTCGCGAGTTCCAGGCGGAGAGCTCCCTTTCAGGACTTCGGCGACTTCTGGACTGCGGGGTCGAAGATGACGTCGCGACGCGATCCGTCCTGACTCGCGCCTTCGTGGCAGTCGGTCGCCCGCTCGACCAGCTCCCGCGCCAAGCCACCCTCTCGGACGAGGGGCGCGAGTTCCTTCTGTCCCCGGGCCTTACAGAGCATATCGGAACCGGGGCGCTGGATCTCTACTTGGCCTGTAGGAAAATTGCCCCTACGGACTGGAGCAATTCGGATGAGGACATCCGGTTCCTTCTGCGCGCGGAGCTGCCCGCGCCAGGAGAGGAC
>Ga0256839_1003003_pt1 | contig 17964 bp, 13 predicted proteins | sample 354166metaG_FD_185968 | JGI IMG/M metagenome (GOLD analysis project Ga0256839, IMG submission 185968) | Hydrothermal vent microbial communities from Mid Atlantic Ridge, Atlantic Ocean - 354-166 | ecosystem: Environmental > Aquatic > Marine > Hydrothermal vents | place: Atlantic Ocean: Mid... | reverse complement strand
GTCGTTGTTCGCGTTGCCGTCGTCGCACTGTTCACCCGCGGCCGGCTGGACCACCCCGTCGCCGCAGGCCGGCAGGGTGCACGCGTTCGTGCAGCCGTCGTCGTCGATGGTGTTGCCGTCGTCGCACGCCTCCCCCGGATCCGCGTTGCCGTCGCCGCAAGTGGCGAGCTTGCAGTCGTTCGTGCAGCCGTCGTCGTCGATGGTGTTGCCGTCGTCGCAGCCCTCGCCCGGGCCGACGAAGCCGTCTCCACACGTTTGCTGGGTACAGTCGGTCTTGCACGTGCCGGTGTCGCTGTTCGCCGGGCCCGCGTCGCACGTCTCGGGTGGCTGCACCACTCCGTCGCCGCACAAGGCCGCCTGGCAGGTTCCGTTCACGCACGAAAGCCCTTCCGCGCACTGCCCGCCGCTGGCGCAGGGGCACCCCTGCATCCCGATGGGGCAAGGACCCGTGGTGCTGGTCGTCGTGGCGGGTCCGGTCGTTCCCTCCGTGCCCGCGTCCGTGTCGCCCGAGGTTCCACCACCTGAGCATCCGGCGAGAAAGAGGGCGACGAAGAGTGGATTGCGGTTACGCAAGAAGGACATTTTCTGCATGCTACGCCGGGGGCACGGGGGGGCAACCCGCGATCGCGCAGCTACGTCCTGCGCAGGCGGCGGCGGGCGCCTTCGACCAGCAGGTACAGGGCCGGTACGACCAGGAGGATGAGGCTCGTGGCGACGCCGAGGCCCGCGGCGATCGATACGGCCATGGGCGCCAAGATGAGATCCCGGCCGCCCAGGCCCACCGCCAGCGGCAAGAGGCCGAGGACCGTGGTCAGGGTGGTCGAGACGATGGGGCGAAGGCGCAGCACGGCTCCGTCGATGGCCGCCTGCTCGGCGGGCTTGCCGGCGTCCCGCTGCTTGTTGATGAAGTCCACCATCACGAGCGAGTCGTTGACGCAGATCCCGGACAACGCCACGATCCCGAACAGGGCGAACACGGACAGGGGAAACCCCATGGCGGCCAGGCCGAAGATGGCGCCCGTGACGCCGAAGGGGACCGCCGACAAGATGATGGCCGGCTGCAGGTAGGACCGAAACTGCAGGGCCAGCGCCGTGTAGATGAGCGAGATCGCGAGCGCGAAGGCCGACGGCAGGTCGTTCAAGCTCTCGGAGAACTCGTCGGCCTCGCCCCCGAACGCAAGCTCCAGGTCGGGGTAACGCGCTCGGAACCGCTCGTTCCAAAGTGCCCGGATCCGCTCGGCGGCGGACACGGCGGTCACGTGCTCGCCGTCCACCTCCCCGAGGACCGACACGGTGCGCAGCCCGTTCTCGCGGCGGATGAGGCCCACCTCCCGCGTGCGCTCGATCGTCGCGATCTCGTCGAGGCGCACGAAGCCACCGCCCGGGCGCGGGACGAGCAGGTCCCGCAGGGTGCGCGCGTCGGAGCGGTCGGCGCCCAGGTACCGCACGAGGATCTCCACCGGATCCTCGTCCAGGGAGACCTCGTCGGCCACGGTGCCGTCGAGGGCGGTCCGCACCGCCCGGGCCACCGCCCCGCGCGTAAGGCCGTGGCGGGCGGCCTTGTCGTCGTCCACGCGCAGGCGGTACGTCTCGCGGCCGGAGCCATAGTCGTCGCGGACGTCGGACACGCCGGGCCACGTCCGAAGCTCCGCCTGCAACTCGTACACGGCGTCGTTGACCACGTGGATGTCGCGGCCGCGGATCCGCGCGGTGATCGCCGCACCCGCGGGTGGCCCGGCCTGCACCTCGGCGACGCTGTGGGAGACGATCTCCGGTGTGGTGGCCAGGAACGTGCGCAACGCCCGGACCATGGGCGGGTATGCCTCGCGCAACTCGTCGGACAGGACGAACTCCCAGCGGATGCTGGCGACGTTCGTCCCCGTCTCGTCCCGGCCGGTGCGCTGATCCATCGTGCTGCCCACCCGCAGGGTCGTCGTCCGGATCGACCCCTCTGGGAGCGCTTCGGCCACCTGCGCCAGCATCTGCTCCCCCATGGCGCGCGTGGTCGCCTTGCCGGTCCCGGGCGGCAGCTCGTAGAACACCTTGAGCTCGAAGGGCTTGCCGGGCGCGCCCACCTGGCGCTTCATGTGGGCGGCGGTGGCGAGCGCGCCCGCGAACGCCAGCACCGCCAGCGCCACGGTGAGCACCCGGTGCCGCGTGGTCCAGGTCACGATGGGGCGGTAGAACCGCTGCATGCGGCGCGCGAGGCGAGCGGGCCGTGCGTCGGTGCCGGCCGTCGTGCCGTACTCGTAGACGTGGCCCGGCAAGATGAAGATCGCTTCGATCAGCGAACCCAGCAGGCAGAAGATCACCACGTAGGGCAGGATCTTCATCACCCGACCCATCGTGCCGCCCACCATGGCAAGCGGCATGAAGGCGAACATGGTGGTCGCCACGGCGACCGTGACTGGAACGAGAACCTCGCGCGTGCCGTCGAGCACCGCGGTCAGCCGGTCTTTCCCTTCTTCGAGGTGACGCTGGACGTTTTCGATGACGACGATGGCGTCGTCCACGATGATGCCAGTGGCGATGAGGAGCCCGAAGCTGCTGACCACGTTCAGGCTCGTGCCCGAAAGGCCCATCATCCAGGTTGCGAACAGGTAGGACACCGGCATCCCCCACACTGCCAGCGCCGCCTGGCGCGGTCCCGACAGCACGTAGAGCACCAGAACGACGAGGATCGCGCCGGAGACGGCGTTGACGGCCACCACGCGCAGGCGGTCCCGGATGGCGTGGGTGTAGTCGTCCGCCACGACGAGGTCGAGCCCGGCGGGCACGAGCGCGCGCAGCTCGGACAGTCGCTCGAAGATCTCGTTGCGGATCCCCACGGGGTCCGCACCGTCCTCGCGGTTGACCGTCAGCTTCACCGCGGGAACACCATCGACGTAGAACTCGGTGGCGCGCTCGTCGGGCCGGTCTTCGACGGCCGCCACGTCGCGGACCCGCAGGCCGTTCGTCCCCGGCAGCGGGACCGCCGCCACGTCCTCCGCACCGCGGATGCGCCCCTCGGTCTTGACCAGGATCTCGTGGCCGCGGGCCTCGACGCTGCCGGCCGGCAGGCTCACGTGCGTGTCTCGCAGTGCGCGCAGCACGTCGTCGGGCGTCACGCCCAGACCCACCATGCGCTCGGGGCGCAGCTCCACGAAGATCTTGCGTTCCGCGAGCCCGCTGACCTCGACGGACGCCACGCCCTCGATGTCCCGCAGGGTGTCGCGCAGGCGCTCGACGGTGCGCCGGTCCGAGGTCGTGCCCTTGATCCCGAGGCTGACCACCGGCAGCAGGAACCGTACCTCGACCACGTCCGGGGTCTCGGCGTCTTCCGGCAGGTCCTCGACCGTGGCCACCGCCTTCTCGACGTTGGCGCGGGCGGTGTCGATGTCGGTCCCGGCCAGGAAGGTCAGGAACACGCGCGACGACCCCTCGCTGGAGGTAGAGCGCATCTCCTTGACGTCCTCGACCTCCTCGACGGCCTCCTCGATGGGGCGCGTGATGAGTTCCTCGACGTCGGCGGCCGACGCCCCCGGGTAGCGCACGACGACCGCCACCTGATCGAGGGAGACCTCGGGGAACTGCTCGACGGGCAGCCGGAGCGCCGACATGAACCCGGCCGCGCACACCACGATGAACAGCAGGTTCACGAACACCGGGTTGCCGACGCTCAAACGGACGATGCGGTCGAACATGGGGCGCTCGGTTCGCGGGCGTGCGGGCTACGGCCCGGTGGCGGGCGGCGCGGGGGCGGCGCCGTCGGCCTGGACCGGCGCCTCGCCGGGCGCCGGTGGCGCGCGGCGCTCGGTCACGACGACGCGGTCGTCGTCGGCCAGGTTCACGGGGCCGGCGACCACGACCTTTGCGCCGGCGGCGAGCGGGCCTTCGACCGTCACCCGCTCCCCCCGCTCCTCGCGCACGCGCACGGGCACCATGCGGACCGTGTCGCCCTCCAGGAGGAACACGTACGGCCGGTCGCCGCGGTAGCGGATCGCCTCCGGCGGGACGGCGGGCTCGGGCGGCAGGTCGGCCGCGCGCACGCGCACCCGGGCGGACCGACCCGCGCGCAGGGTGCCGTCGGGGTTCGGGACCGCAAGCCGCACCGGGAACGAGGATGTCCCGGGATCGGCCTCCGAGGACAGGTAGGTCAGCTCGGCCGGCACCGTCCGCCCGTCCACCGTCACCTCGAAGGACAGACCGCCGCGCTCGAAGTGGGCGACCTCGTCCTCGGTGACGGCAAACTCCAGGGCCAGCGGGGCGAGCACGGACACGGTGACGAGCGGGGTGCCCGGCGCGGCGTACTCCCCGACCTCGGCGTCCACGCGCGTGACGACGCCGTCGAAGGGGGCCGACAGCACCGTCGCCTTCGACTTGTCGCGGGCTCGGATGAGGTTGCCCTGGACCTCGCGAAGCTGGCCGCGCAGGGCCACGATCTCCGTCTCCAGGGCCTCGACGCGGCGAGCCGACTCCATGCCGCGCGCGGCGAGATCGCGGGTGCGCGCAAGCTCCCGCCGGGCGTCTTCGAGGCGGGCGCGAAGCTGGGCCGCCGTGCCGCGCACCGCCACCAGGCCGCCCCGGGCGTCCGTGGCGTCGAGCTGGACGAGGGCGTCGCCTTTCTTTACGCGGTCCTCCTCGCGGACGAGCACGTCGCGGATCGTGCCTCCGATCCGCGGGGCGACCCGGCTGCGGCGGCTGGCCTCGAGCGGTACGAGGTGCACCGAAAGCGGGGCGGCGGTGCGGGCCTCGACGGGTGCGGCGTAGACGTGGGGCGGCGTTGGATCGATCTGTGTGTCCGGCGGGCTCGTGCACGCCGCGAGGCCGACACAGAGTACGAGGGCGCGGCTTCGGCGCCTGGAGCGCGACACACCCGCTGCGAACCCGCGTGGTGGCACGGGGCGCTTGTAGTCGCGGCGTCGCGGGCTTGCAATCGGAACCGGGGTTCTTGCGGGGGCGGGCAGGGCGGGCGCACCTGGGCCGAGCCCGCGGTCGGCGCGGGCGCTGCGGCCGGGGGTTCTTGCCGGGGCGGGCAGGGCGGGCGCACCTGGGCCGAGCCCGCGGTCGGCGCGGGCGCTGCGGCTGGGGGGTCTTGCGGGGGCGGGCACGTGGGGTGCACCTGGGACCCACGGCCGGCCCCGGTGGTTTCGCGTCCCTGCGAACGACGCAAACGGGGTGCCCCGATTGGGGCATCGCCGGGCCCGGATTCCCCGCAGTGCCCGCGACGGGACCGGTCAACGATAGCTTCGGATCGACCGTAACCGGCGGGCGAACCGCTCCACCGCACACACGAGCCATGGCGGCAGGGCGCCGGGGTCCCCGAGCGCCGCCTGCGCCGCCCGCAACGCGGCGATCCGGTCGGCGGCGAGCCACGCCGCGAAGGACCGGGCCGTCGCGCCCGGCGCCCCCGGGGGAAGGGGACCGGGCGGGGCACCGAGGCGGGCCCCCAGGTCCGTCGCCAACACCGGCGTGTTCTCGGTGAGGACGAACCCCACGACGCCGCCGGCGACCCAGGTATCGACCGGCAGCCGCTGCGGGATCCGGAGGTCGGCCAGGGCGGCGGCCAGGGATTCGCCGTGCCCCATCCGCGCGCGGCACAGCACCCGCAACAGCCCGATCCGAAGGTGGTCGTCCTCCGCCGTGGGGGGCACCTGCCGCGCCAGCCGCTCCGTCCAGTGCAGGGCCCCGGGCCATTCGGCCCGCACCATGTCGCAGGTGGCCAGCTCCGCCAGGGCGACGATCCGCTCCGCGCTCGGGCGGGTCGGGCCGTCGGCGATCTCGACGAGGGCCGCCCGGGCGCGCTCGGTCTCGCCCCGGGCCGCGGCCGCCAGGGCCCGCGGCAGGCGCACATCGAGGCCGATCGCCCACCGCAGCGCGGCGCCCGCCGCCGCGGCGCCCGCCGCCAGCCCCAGGGCCCCGCCGGCCGCGGCGGCCGCGGTCGCCAGCGCCGCCAGGGTCGTCATCGGCCACGCGATCCAACGGTCCACGCCGACCACGAAGGCCGCGGCCGCCTCGCGCGCGCGGGCGACGTCCAGGGGCGTCCAGGGGCCCGGACAGGCCGGCGGGCGCCCGCTGGGGGCGGTGTCCGGGACGGATCTACGGGCCATGGGGAGGCTTCGCGGGTGCGGCCCGGCGTCCGCGCAGGCCGGAAAGGGGCAGGGGGCCGCCGGTCGGGGGGGGATCCGCGGGCTTCGCGGGCGCCGCCGTCGTGGCGGTGTCCCCGGCCGGGGTGGCCTCGGGGGTGGGTTCGACGCCGGTCGCCCCGGTCGCCTCGGTGGAAGCCGCGGTGCCGCCTGCCGGACCGGTTGCGGGGGACGCGCCGACCACCGAGGTGGGCGCCGCGGGGCGGGGCGCCCGTCCGTGCAGGTCGAGCCCCTCCCGCTCGGCCCGGCGCGCGCGCGCGCGTGCGCGTTCCTCGGCCCGCAGCAACGCGAGCCAGTCCTCGTCGTCCGCCGCGACGGCGCCGTCCGTCGTCACGGTAAAGCCCAGGTGCACGCCCACCGGGCGCACGAACGACGCAGGATCGGCCGGGCCGCGCACGGTCTCGACGGCCGCGACGAGACAGTGCGCCGCCTTCTCGGGCAGGCGGTGGGTGTCGAGCCGGGCGGCGATGGTGCGCCCGTCCCGGTCCAGGAGGACCGTCGCGTCCACCGGGTATCGGCCGGGTGGGACGCGGCCGCGCAGGCACTTCTTGCCGCGAATCGCGGCGGCGGCCTGCTCCCGGCGGATCCGGTCCCGCAGGATCTTCGTGTGCGCGAATTTGTTTGGGCCGAGACTGACCCAATAGACTACGTCCACGTAGTGTACGTGGCCCTGGCGGTTCGGCGGCCAGCGCACCCGGTCGAGGATCTGCAGCAGGCACGACTCCATGCCCTCGTCCTCGAAGCCGGACTCGAGGATCTCGCTGCGCAGGACGGCGCCGTCGGGGCCGATGCGCACGCGGATCTTGGCCTGTCCTTCGGGGGCGTGCTCGTAGACGACGCCGCCGGGGGCTTCGCGCCGCTGGAGGGTCTCGATGGCCCGGTTCGCGAAGCAGGCCGCCGCCTGGGGACGCAGGGTCTGGGCGATCCGCTGCAGCGCCGGCCGCTCGTAGACGCGCTCGGCGCGGACCGAGGGAAACAGGATGAAACCCTCCGGCGAGGACCGGATCGCCCGGGCGACGTAGGCCTCGGCCTGCATCTGCGTGGCGGCCCCCTCCGGCGCCTTCGTGCCCCGCCCCGCGGACGAGCACGCGGCGGCACAGGCGACCGCCCACAGCGCCGCGCGGAACGAGCGCCCGGCGGGGCCGGTGGGAGAGGGCTCGATCATGAAGTGGCGCGCCGAAGGACATGGTGTCCCACCGCGACCGCCGGGGCAAGCGCCGGGGGCCTGGAAAGCGCCGTGTGCGTGGGGGCGCGGCGTACGGCCTGCGGCGCCGTGCGGGCGGGCGCTTGCACCGCGCGGGCCCGTGGAGGATAGTCGCCGCCGACGCCGAAGCGACCATGGCCGCCCTCGACCCCTCGACCCTGCACAAGACGCCTCTTTACGACGCCCATGTCGCCGCCGGGGGGAAGATCGTGGACTTCGGTGGCTTTGCGATGCCGGTCCAGTACGGCGACGGAATCCTCGCCGAGCACCGCGCCGTGCGCACGGACGTGGGGATCTTCGACGTGTCGCACATGGGGGAGGCCGACTTTCATGGACCTACGGCCTTCGAGACCGTGCAGGGCCTCATCACGAACGACGCGGGCAGGCTCGACGACGGCAGGGCCCTGTACACGGTCGTGTGCAACGCCGAGGGCGGGATCGTGGACGACTGCATCGTCTACCGCTTCGCGCCGGACCACTACCGCATCGTCGTAAACGCCGCGAACATCGACAAGGACCTGGCCTTCTTCCGGCGGCACCTGTCGCAGGGCACGAAGCTCGTCGATCGCAGCGCCGAAACGGCCCTCGTCGCCGTGCAGGGGCCGCGTGCGGTGGCGCTCGTTTCCGAGCTTGCGCGCGAGGACCTGTCGGCGGTGCCGTCGTTCGGGTTTTCGCGTACGACCGTGGCGGGACGGCCCGTCGTGGCGGCGCGCACCGGTTACACCGGGGAGGACGGTTTCGAGTTGTTCGTCGAGGCGGACGACGCCCGGGCGGTGTGGGACGCGCTGGTGGAGGCCGGGGCCAAGCCCTGTGGCCTCGGGGCCCGCGACACGCTGCGCCTGGAGGCGCGCCTTTGCCTCTACGGCAACGACATCGACGAGACGACGACCCCGTACGAGGCGGGGCTTGGCTGGACCGTCAAGCTCGACAAGCCCGGGGGCTTCGTGGGGCGAAAGGCGCTGGCGCGCCAGAAGGCCGAGGGGGTCACGCGCAAGCTCGTGGGCTTTCGGCTGGAGGGGCGGGGGATCGTCCGTGCCGGCGCCGAGGTCCTCGGGGACGGGCAGACGCCCGTAGGGAAGGTCACCAGCGGGGGCGTGGCGCCCACGGTGGGCGGCTCCATCGGGCTCGCCTACGTGCCGAAGGCGCTCGCGGCACCCGATACACGCCTTCGGATCGCCCAGCGCGGCCGGACGTTCGACGCCCGCGTCGTCAAGGGGCCCTTTTACCGCCGGCCGGCCGAGGCCTCCCGGTGACGACAGGAAGCAGCGCCATGACCCAGATCCCCACCGACCGCAAGTACACGAAGGAGCACGAATGGGCCCGCATCGACGGCGACGAGGCCGTCGTCGGGATCACCGCCCATGCCGTCGAACAACTCGGCGACATCACGATGGTGACGCTGCCCGAGGTGGGCACGGCGGTCACGGCCGGCGAGCCCTTCGGGGACATCGACTCGGTCAAGGCCGTCTCGGAGCTGTTCGCCCCGGTGGACGGGGAGATCACGGCCGTCAACGAGACCCTCGTGGACCGACCCGAGCTGGTCAACGAGTCGCCCTACGAAGCGGGCTGGCTGGTGAAGGTGCGCGTGTCGGGCGGGACCGACGGGCTCCTGTCGGCGGACGACTACGCCAAGCTCGTCGCCGAAGAGGACTGACGCCGCCGCCCGTCCGACGGCGGGCGGCGTAAGATCACGCCGCCACCCACGCGAAGGCCTGGTCGTCCCAGGCCTTCCAGGTGTCGCCGAAGCGGCGGAACAGGCGCGGGTCGTCCAGCCGCACCTGGAACGTCTCCGTGGTGAACCGGCTGGTCAGGTCCTCGTCGTAGTGGGGAGCCTCCACGATGTCGGACGATGCGATCGACAGGGTCACGGTCAGCGTGTCGGGGCCTGCGTCCACGATGCCGAACCCCTGGTGATCCGCCTTGGCGAACGCGAGGTGGGGGTTCGGGCCGCCGGTGACGAGCAGCAGGTCGGCGATGTTGGCCGCGAGGTCTTCGGCCCCGGCGACGCCGAGGTCGCCCGCGGCCGCGGCCAGCAGGCGGGAGAAGGGCTCCGAGGATACACCCGCGGTGACGAGCTCGAAGATCCGGCGGTCCCGTTCCCCCGTGACCCAGGGCGTCGCTACGAAGAAGGCGTGGATGTCGCCGGTCAGCGCGACGACCCCCGGCACGTCGGCCAGCGCCCCGAGGATCTCGTCGCGCCGCTGCGGGACGCCGTCCCACCCATCGACGATGAGGTAGAACTCGCGCTGGAAGGCCGGGGGGATCGGCAGGGCCCGCAAGTCGATCCGAAGGGGGGTCACGCACACCTCGTTGCCCCAGACCTTCCACGTCGCAGTGGACTGCGCCATCCCTTCGAGGAACCAGGTGCGCTGGGCCTCGCCGAGCATCGTTTGCGTGTTCGGGTCGGCCGCGAACCGGTGCCGCGCGAAGATCTCGAACGGCGCCCGCGCCACCAGGTACCGCGACCCGAGGCGCGTAAAGTACGCAGTCTTGCCCATGTCGAAGTAGCTGATCCCCCGCGGCAGGCCCGCCGCCGTGGCGTCGTCGATGGGTGGCAGCGCAGAGCCGGTGTCGGCCAGGACGTCGTTGAGGAACGCCACCGACACGGGCCCTTGCACCACGGCCGGATCGGCGCCGGCCGCCTGGGCGTGGGCCACGAGCGGATCCACGTACATGCCCTGCTCGTACGCGGCGATGTCGGGCACGTAGGGGGTCGCCGCGTCCGGCACGGTTCCTTCGAGCGCGACGAGGTCCGCTTCGAGCACGGCCACGGCCCCCGGGTACGCGTCCTCCGGGATGAGGTGGTCGGATCGGCGCGCGCGCTCGTCCGTCATGAACAGGTGGAGATGCCGCCCGAAGCGCAGGTCGCGGTAGATCGGCAGGTCGTCGGGGAAGGGGCGGTCGCGATCGTACTCGAACCCCTCGCCCAGGTCCGCCGGCATGTACTCGAACCACGCCTGGTCGGCGTTCTTGCGCCGCTCGACGTCGGTCTCGTCCACGCGCCCGGCGAAGTGCGTCGCCGTGGCGCCCCAACTGTCGTCGGCGAACTCGTGGTCGTCCCAGATGGCGACCATCGGAAAACGCTCGTGCAGGCGCTGGAGCGCCTCGTCCGAGCGGTAGGTGCGGTAGAGCTGGCGGTAGTTGTCGAGGGAGCGCGCCGCCTGGTAGGTCGCGTCGCCCTCCCCGAGGTCGATGGCTCCCTCGGCGTCGTCGAACTGGACGGTGCGCGCGGGATCGGCCGCCTGGAACCCCGGGTCGCCGTTCGTCTCGTAGATGTAGTCGCCCAGGTGCACCACGAAGTCGAGGTCCTGCTCGGCCAGGTGCGCGAGGACGTCGTAGTAGCGGCCGATGTAGTCCTGGCAGCTTACGAAGGCGAAGCGGACCGGCACGTCGTCGTCGGGGGCGGGGGCGGTCTTCGTGCGGCCCACCGGCGAGGCCACGGTCCGATCGCCGTCGTCGTAGAGGAAGCGATAGTAGTAGGTCGTGGCGGGGGCGAGCCCGGTCACGCGGGCCTTGACGCAGCCGTCGTGCTCGGGCAGCGCCGAAAGCGCGATGGACGCCTGACCGCCGAGCGTGACCCGCTCGTCGAAGGCAGGGTCGAGGGCGAGCTCCAGCCGAAGATCGGCCGGCTCGGACAGCGGCGCGTTCCCCGGCGCGAGCCGGGTCCAGAGCACGACGCCGTCGGGGCGCGGGTCGCCGGAGGCCACGGACAGGGGAAAGTGCTCGCGGCTGGTCTCCACCGGCGCGCGGCCGGCCCCGGCGCACCCGGCCAGGACGGCGCCGGCGGTGACGGCGGTGGCGCGGAGGAATCCGCGGCGGCTCAAGGGACGTACGGGACGGGGCATCGCCGTGGAGTGTGGCCCCCCGCGGGGGCCGCGAAAAGGGGCGGCGTTGACGGCCGCGGCCGGCGGGGCCTACGCTCGGACCGGATGGGGCGGGCGATCCCCGCCGTCCCCCTCGATTCGACGGATCCGCCATGCAACCTCGTTTTTTCGCCTTTTTCCCCCTTCTTGCGGGCCTCGCCGCCGCCGCCGGGTGCGGCGACGACGCCACCCTCCCCGCGGGTTGTGACCAGTTCGTGGCCCCCTCCGACGACGACGACACGGCGGTGCAGGAGATGTTCCTCGCGCTCGAAGACGGCCAGACGGGCTGCCTGGGGGCGGGGACGTTCCGCTTCACGCGGGAGCTTACGCTGTCGGCCGACGGGGTGACGATCCGCGGCACGTCCCAGGACGACACGGTCCTCGACTTCTCCGCCCAGGACGTGGGCGGGTCGGGGATCAAGATAAGCGGCGACGGCGTGACGATCCGGGATCTAACGGTGCAGGACACCCCGGGGGACGGCATCACGGCCGGCAGCGTGCAGGATATCACCTACGAGGCGCTCACGGTGCGCTGGACCGCCATGTACGACACCGACAACGGCGCGTACGGCGTGTACCCGGTCAAGGCCGAGGGCGTGGTGATCCGCGGTGTGACGGTGGTGGGCGCCCGCGACGCGGGGATCTACGTGGGGCAGTCGCGCAACATCCTGGTGGAGGACTCCGTGGCGCACGACAACGTGGCGGGGATCGAGATCGAAAACTCCTTCGACGCGGTGGTGCGCAACAACGAGGCCTTCGACAACACGGGTGGGCTTCTCATCTTCAATCTGCCCACGCTGGAGACGAAGAACGGTGAGCGGACCCTCGCTTACGGCAACGACATCCACGACAACAACGTGGACAACTGGGGAGAGCCGGGGACGGCCGTGGCGGAGGTCCCGCGCGGCACCGGGATCCTCGTGCTGTCGGCGGACGCGAACGAGCTCCGGGACAACCGCATCTACGACAACGACTCGTTCGGGATCATCCTTTCATCGTACATCATCCTGGATCCGGCGAAGAACTTCGAGACGGCCGACCCTCAGTTCGACGCCTACGCCGAAGCCAACTACGTGCACGACAACGTCCTCGACGGCAACGGTGCCAATCCGGACGACCTGCCCGACCAGCTCGTGCCGAACCTGCGTCCGATCCCGGCGCTCGGTTGGGATGGGTGCGAGCACCCCGACCACGACAACACCACGGGGATGTACACGAATTGCTTCGAGAACAACACGGACGGAACCGGGGCGCCGGCGTCGTTCCTGTTCGTGGACGTGTGCGGCACACCGCCGTTCGCGAACCAGAACACCGACTTTGGTCCGTACGAGTGCAGTCGGCCCCCCATCGAGGACCCGAACCCATGACGGCGCGGGCGCAGGTGGCGGGTGGGGTGTTCGCCGCGTTGCTTACGGGTTGCAGCGGTTCGTCCCCGGCGGATCCCGGGGAGATCCCGTACGATCGCCTGTCGGACTACGGGTTCTTCGTGGGGCCGCTTTCGGACCTGGAGCCGGCGCAGGGGGTCGTGCCCTACCGGGTGGTCTCCCCCCTGTGGGCGGACTTCGCCGGGAAAGCCCGCTTCCTCGTCTTGCCCGAGGGCGGGCGGGCCACGTTCGATGCGGCCGAGACCTGGTCGTTTCCGTCCGGGACCATCGTCGTCAAGAACTTCTTCTTCGACGTGGATCGGCGCGACGAGGGCGGCAAGGCGCGCATCGTGGAGACCCGCTTGCTCGTGCGCGAGGCTGGGGAGGGGTGGGTCCCGTACACCTACGTGTGGGACGAGGACCAGACCGAGGCGTACTTCCATGCGGCGGGTGACCGCCTGACGATCGCGTACATCGATGCCCAGGGCAACGACGCCGAGCAGGAGTACATCGTGCCCAACACGGACGAGTGCGACTCGTGCCACGCGCGCGACGACCGGACGCGCCTTTTGGGGCTCGCAACGCCGCAGGTGAACTTCGAGGGCCTGTTGGGAGACGGGACGACGGGCAACCAGCTCGAGCGCCTGGCCGACGCCGGGGTGTTCGACGGGCCGCTGCCTCCGGTGCAGGACCTGCCCCGCTTTTCCGACCCGTTCGGGCCCGACCCGCTCGAGGCGCGGGCGCGCTCGTACCTGCACGCGAACTGCAGCCACTGCCACCGGCCGGGCGGGGACGCGGCCCAGGCCGGGCTCGACTTCACGGCCTTCGATCCGGATCCGCTGCCGGCCAAGCTCGGCGTGTGCAAGGAGCCGGCGGCGGCCGGTCCCGGGACGGGCGGGCGCGAGTACGACGTCGTCCCCGGCGCGCCCGACGAGAGCATCCTCGTCTACCGCATGGAGTCCACGGACCCGGAGATCCGGATGCCCGAGTTGCCGATCCGGATCCCGCACGCCGAGGGCGTCGCGCTCGTCCGCGCCTGGATCGCCGGTCTCGACGGGCCGGGCTGCGGCGGCCCGTAGCGCTGTAGCGGCCCGTTTCGAGCCGCCGCGGCGCTTCAAGCGGAGGGCGGAGTCGTCGATGCCGTGGCCGGGTGTCGTCCCCACCTCCCATCGTCGCGTTCACCCTCCGCGTCCTCGATGCGGACACGCCCGAGGGCGTGCTGTCGGCCTGCTGCGAGGGGCTCGTGGACGCCTGCGGCGCGCGGGCGGCCAGGGCCGTGGGGGCGGGCGGCGCGTGCCTGGCCGGGGCCGGCGAGGCGCGACCCGAGGACGTGCGGATGACGTATTCGGTGGCCGGGTCCGGCGGCGAGGTGGTCGAGCTCGACGTCTGGGTCGAGCGTGGCCCGGATCTCGCGATCGTCCGGGGGCAGATCCTGGACCTGGTGGCCGTCGTGCGGCGGGCCTACCACCACGCGGCACGCTTCGACGCGACCCGGCGGATCGCACGGCAGGACCCGCTGACCGGGCTTGCGAACCGACGAGCCCTCGACGGCTGGGTCGATGCGCTCGTGCAACGCGCCCGTTGCGAAGGTGGGAACGTCAGCCTCATGATCGTGGACCTGGACCGTTTCAAGGTCGTCAACGACTCGCACGGTCACGCGGTGGGAGACGAGGTCCTGCGCGCCGCCGCCGACTGCATGCTGGCCCACGTGCGCCCGACGGACCGGGTCGCGCGGTGGGGCGGCGACGAGTTCGTCGTGGTGCTCGACGGGGCGTCGGCCCAGCAGGCGGTGAGCATCGCCGAGCGCCTGCGACGGGCCTTTGCGGCGGACCCCCGCTCGCGCGGCACCACGCTGACGGTCGGGATCGCCGATCTTACCGCCGTCGCCGACCGGCCCGCCGCGTCGCAGGCCCTGTTCGAGGCGGCCGATCGCAGCCTGTACGCCGCGAAGGAGGCCGGCCGCAACTGCTGTTGCGTGGCGGCCCCGGCGGCGTCGGTCCAGGTGGCATAGGGGCCGGTGCACCGGGCGCGCGCCTAGGGGCGGGCGTCTGCGGGCACCGGGGCACAGCGCGGGCACGGCAGCATCGAACCGAAGTCCCGCGGCCCCGTGGCGTCGGGTGGGAACGGCACCGCGACCGAGGCCCCCCGCATCGGGTCGAAGTCGGTGACGGCGGTGATCGTCAGGTGGTCGGCCTGCAGGTCGAGGACCACGACCCCCGGGCCGAACGAAAGGACGTCGGGGGCAAGCGCCAGGCTGCGGGCGCGCAGGAGGCGATGGCCCGGCCGCGAGCGCTCGCCCGACGGGACCACCACCTGGAAGACCGGATGGGGGGGCGCGCGACGGTCGGCCCGCATGGTGGCCGGCGCAAGGTCCGCCGTGATCGAAAGGTCCGGCTCGCCGCCGGCGACGACGCCCGCAAGGCGCCCTTCGAGGTAGGCCCGGCGCAAGGGCGCCGGTGCGAACCGGATCGTCGCGTCGCCCCGCACGCCGCCCGTGCCCCGCGGGCCCGCGGCTTCGAGGGGGGCGGATGCGAGGGCGATCGACGGAGGCACCGTGGCGGGGTCCGCGTCGAACCACGGGGCCAGGCCTGCGTCCAGGCGGTCCGGCGAGACGAGCACGTCGAAGGCCACGATCTCGTTCGCGGCGAGATCCTCCGGCGTCGTGTGGGGATCGGGCAGGAGCCGCCGCACGCGCCCCAGCCGATCGACGCGCAAAAGGCCCGGCCCGGGTGCCGATGGGGGGGGACCTCCGGCGGCGGCGCAATCCGAGGCGACCTCGGGGGGGACGAGCGAAACCCCGCCGGCGACGAGGCGGTCGAGGGCCGCGCGCGGGGGGCAAGCCTGGCCGGTGTCCGTGACGATCACGACGGCGGGGACTTCCCGGTCGGCGGCGGCGCGTGCGAGCCCGACGGCGGCGCGCCACGTTTCGGCCGGGGCTGCGGCGGCGACGGCGACGGCTCGCAGTGCGGTCTGCTCGGGCGCGGGCGCCGAAACGCGCGGCGGTACGCCGGGAGCCCGCGTGGGCGCGGCGCAGCCGCCCGCCCAGGGCGAAAGGGCCGCGGCCAACGTGGCGAGCAGGCAGCGGGTCCGGTCCATCACGTCGCGCCGTCGCAGAGGCGGACCTCGCGGACCACGACGCCGGCCTCGTCGAACATCGCCGAGCTGAGGTCGAAGTCGTCCCGCCAGCGCTCGGGGATCGACAGGCCGGCGGGGTAGACCACCTCGGCGACCCCGGCCTGGAGAAGCGAGCGCGCGCACCGGGTGCACGGCGGCCAGGTCACGTAGGCCCGGCACGCCTTGAGGGACACGCCGATCCGCGCCGCATGCATGATCGCGTTCTCCTCCGCGTGGCAGATGAGGGGGTACTTGAGCGCGCGGTTTTCGAGCCGCTCGCTCGTGTCCTCGATCCCGCGCGGGAAGCCGTTGAAGCCCGTGGAGCGGATCTCGCGGTCCGGGCCGACGATCACGCAGCCCACCTGCGTCGATGGATCCTTGCTCCACGCGGCGATGTGCTCCGCGAGCCGCAGGAAGCGCCGGTCCCACTTGAGGCTCATGCCCGGCAGTGTGCGCGAAAAGTCGGCACCCTGCGAGCGCGCCCGGGGGGTGGCACGTCCGGGGGCGCCGGCTGCCGCGGCGGGCGCCGAGGTGCCTCGGCCTGCGCGGCGTCGCGGTCGTGCATGTCGGCACCGGGTCACCGGTGCAGCCCGGGCGGCATCGGAGGCGGGTGGAACCCGGTGGGGCTAGGAGCGCCGTCGCCGCGCACCGGCCAGCAGCAGGAGCAGGCCGAATCCGGCGGTGGTGGGTGCACGGTGGGTCGTGCAGCCGCAGCCGTCCTCCGATGCGCCGGCCGGGTCTTCGCCCGGGAGGCCGCCGGTCATCCCGCCGTCGCCGAACCCGGACGTCTCGTCCCCGCCGGTCGTACCTCCGCCTTCGGTCGCGCTTCCCGCACCGGTCCCGCCGCCGCTCGTGGTGCCGCCGTCTCCACCGGATCCGCTCGTATTCCCGCCGCCCGCGTTGCCGACGGTGAAGCTGACGCTCGCCGGCGTGGCCTCGTTGTCCTCCTCGTCGGATACCTCGAAGGTGACGGTGTACGCGCCGTCCGGCAGGCCCGCCAGTGTGAAGGTGTAGTCGGACGGGCCGGCGTAGTCCGCAATCTGCTCCTGCGGTTCAGCCAGGGGGGTCCCCTCCAGGATCGTCCGCGTGGTAAAGAGCATGGGCGTTTGGTTGTCGTCGAGGACGATGGTCACATCGACGTCCGTGCCCGAAGGGAACGCCGCCCCATCGTCGGGTTCGACGATCTCCACGGTCGGAGGGGTGGTGTCGGGCGTGCCCGGGCCGAAGATCATCAGCAGCTCCTGGTAGCTGTTCTGCCGGCTGTTGGAGCCGCAGGCGTCCACGTGGTGCGAGCACCCGGACGACGACGGGGTGAGGTTCGTGTCGGCCACGATCTGGACACAGGTATCTTTGAAGGTCTTGCCCATCCCCTGCGTGGTGGGGAACAACAGGTCACCCATGTCGTCCACGTGGGCCAGGCCCCAGGTATGGGCGATCTCCTGCAAGATCACCTCGGCGACCGACTCGGCGGCGCCGCTGATCATCGTAAAGGACGTCTGGCCGCCGGCGTAGTCCCAGCAGTCGATGTTGGGGGCGATGCCGGCGGCGCTGCCCGGGTTGCCCCCCTCCCAGGGGCCGACCATCTCCATGTCGTAGTCGCCGCTCGCCGGGCGCTCGTCGGTAATCGAGATCCCGAAAGGCGCCACTTTCTCTCGGACGATCTGGACGATCGATGCGCGAAGGCCGGCGTCGCCCGGAAACGGCAGGACCGTCCCGGTGAAGATCGTCGAGCAGTTGTTCTGCGGCTTGTTGCCGCATGGGTTCATGTCGGCGCCTTCGAAGTTGACGAAGACGATCTTGCTGCCGAGGGCCGCGGGGCGGTGTTCGGCCGTTAGGTTCATCTCGGGAGGATTCGAGCGGGACCAGGCCTCGACATCGACGTGGACGTCGCCGAGGTCGGGCGCAGCATGGGCGGCCGTGGGGCCGGAAACCGCTGCGGCGGCGGCGAGGAGCGGGGGGAAGGTACGGTGCATGGCGAGCAGACTCCTTGCGCGCAAGGCGCGATTCAGGTTGGGGGGAAGGCCTGAGATGACGCGAAGCATACTACGAAGGGTAGGAACGGCTGTATTGTTAGGTGCACGGCGGGTATTTTCTTGCCGTGGAAGCTGCCTGCTGTGGGTTCCCGGGAACGAGCCATGGGTCGGCGCCCGGCGCGCACCGATGCGCGCAACGTGCGCGGGTGCATCGGACCCGTTGCGGGCGGGGTGGGGCCCGGCGGAGCGGACCACAACGGCCCCAAGGATTCCGGCGCGACGGACGATGGCCGGGTTCGTGTCCTCCTCGCGCAGGGACCA
>Ga0256839_1003002_pt1 | contig 17966 bp, 19 predicted proteins | sample 354166metaG_FD_185968 | JGI IMG/M metagenome (GOLD analysis project Ga0256839, IMG submission 185968) | Hydrothermal vent microbial communities from Mid Atlantic Ridge, Atlantic Ocean - 354-166 | ecosystem: Environmental > Aquatic > Marine > Hydrothermal vents | place: Atlantic Ocean: Mid... | reverse complement strand
GGCAAAGAAGAAAACCACTTGTTTCAGGAACTTTATACCCAAACCATTTCGGTTTGGGTATACAATATTTTGCTTGGGCTTTCTGTGGAATGAGATAGCAACATTATTGGTATGATAAAATAGTTTTATATGTTAAAATCAAATCAATTTGGCTATATTTGCCGAAAGGCAAATGAGAAGACCTTTTTTACTTTAACTCAAGCAAATGGGTATGATGAGAATATGGAGTGTTTTGTTCTTTTTCATGCTTTCTGAACTTCATGTATTGTCACAAGATTTAGCTGTTGAAAACAAAAAAAAATCGGATCTTACTGCAGAAGAAATTGTTGCCCGTTATTTGGAGAATATAGGCGGTGAAGATCATTGGTTGAAAATACAGTCTATAACTTTTGTCGGATCTATTCAGCAAGGTGAGATGAATTTTGTCGCTACGATTTATTACATGCCTCCCCATCGAAATAAGATTGTAGCTGATGCTATGGGAAAGTCGTTTATAGATTGTACCGATGGAGATCAAGCTTGGTTTTTCAACCCTTTTATGGGGATGGAAAAACCGCAAAGGAAGAGCCGGCAACAAATGAAAATGGCGTATAACGAATTTGAAAACCCCTTTATACGTTACAAGGAAAAAGGCTCGAAAGTAGAACTCCTGGGCGTACAAGAAGTGCGGGGTACACTGACTTATGAGGTTCGGCTTGAAGAAGCCGACGGGCAAGAGTATTTCTATTTTTTTGATACGGAATACTTGGTTCCGATTATGATGAAAACGTTTGTAGATTTGGAAGAGCCCGGAGAACAAAGCATGGAAACTTACTTCAGTGATTATGAAGAGGTGGGGGCTGTGGTCATTCCCCATACCATTGAGCATCGTTTGAATGACCTTACTTTTATGCAAATGACGGCGGATACCATCATTTTGAACGACCCTGCTGTTACTGCCGAGCTTTTTGCCTTTCCGGAAGAAAAAGCCAAAAAGGAGTGAGGGGGCTTCTATGGCATGCCTTTTCTCACAACGGTTTATGGTGTGTGGATTTCAGCTATAAGTGGGATGTCCGGAGCTTGGTCGTTGAATCCATATTCGGCATTTGATTCTCCCAACAGTGAAGGGCTTAGTCATGCAGTTGATCCGGTTCAGCTGATGGAGATAGAGGTGAAACTTTGGTCTTTTCTTCTTTTTTTGGCTATTATTCAAATATTCCGTTCTTTTGTGGAACCAAACGAATCGGAGGTGAGAAACGTTTTGTGTAAGGAAGAGAGAGCCCGTTTGACTTTTTCCGGATTCGGTTCGTTTTACTTGGAAAACACGCTTTTTAACAGACCCAAACCGATGGAGGTGAAACGGCCTCAAAAGAGGAACAGCACAGATGAAGTTATTTAATTTTTTCACTCAGGAACTGGCTATAGATTTGGGTACGGCCAACACCCTGATCATAGAAGACGGCAAGGTCGTTGTGGATGAACCCTCCATCATTGCGATGGACCGCAGAACAGGAGAAGTTATTGCCGTGGGTACCAAAGCCATGCAAATGCACGGCAAAACCCATGAAAACATCAAAACCATACGTCCGCTTCGCGATGGTGTCATTGCCGATTTCCAGGCTGCAGAAAGTATGATCGAAGGCCTGATTCGCATGGTGGGGATTAAACGACGCTTTTTTTCCAACCTTCGGATGGTCATTTGTATCCCCTCCGGCATTACCGAAGTGGAAAAGCGCGCCGTTTTTGATTCGGCCGATCATGTAGATTCCAAAGAAACTTACCTGATCCACGAGCCTATGGCAGCAGCGTTGGGTATAGGGCTGGATGTAGAGGAAGCTACCGGCAATATGATCATTGATATAGGTGGTGGTACCACCGAAATTGCCGTTATTGCCCTTTCCGGCATCGTTTGTGATCAATCTATACGCACTGCCGGAGATGAATTTTCTTTAGATATCATTAGCCACCTCAAAAGGGAACACAACGTTCAAATCGGGGAAAGAACGGCAGAGCAGATTAAAATCCAAGTGGGATCAGCGCTGCCCAAATTGGAAACTCCTCCGGAAGATTTTGCCGTTAGCGGCAGGGATCTAATGACGGGAGTGCCCAAACGCGTCATGATTTCGTATTCGGAAGTAGCTCATGCCTTGGATAAATCTATCATGAAAATAGAAGAGGCGGTTATGCGAGCTTTGGATAGCACTCCTCCCGAACTTTCTTCTGACATTTACGAACGAGGCGTTTACCTCACCGGCGGTGGAGCTCTTTTGCGTGGATTGGATAAACGACTGGCTCAGAAAACCAAGTTGAATGTGCATGTGGCAGAAGATCCCCTGCGGGCTGTGGTGCGGGGTACCGGTATTGCCTTGAAAAATGTGGATCGATTTTCCTTTTTGATTGACCGCAAGAGCATTTGATGAGGCAGGACTCACAAAGCATGTCCTATGGCTCGCTTTTTTTCAAGCATGTTGCGCAGTGGCAGCGTACCGCTTTTTCTCATTCTGGAAGTGGTTTGCGTTTCTCTTATCGTTCGTTTTAACAGCTCACAACACGAAATAGCTAAGTATTCTTTAGGGCGTATTCAAGGAAAGCTAAACAAGTGGCGTACGGAGGTTAGTTTACAGTTGAGCCTACAAAATCGCTTAGACAGTATGGCCGCTGTTCAAGCTCGTTTGTTGGAGTCTTACCTTTCGGCAAATGATAATCATCTATTGCTGCAAGTAGATTCTTTTAGAGCACCGAGAGATTCCTTTCACCTGATTCCTGCTTTGGTAGTTAATAACTCCATTACGCATCGAAACAATTACATGACTATAGATAAAGGCCGTTTAGACGGTTTAAAAGAAGATTTGGGCGTTGTCGTTCCGGAAGGCCCAATCGGTATTGTTATAAAAGTTAGTGATCACTACGCTTTGGTCATGTCTTTACTTCATCAGCAAACTCGGGTAAGCGTACAATTGAAAAACAGGGGTTATTTTGGGAGTTTAGTGTGGAAAGATTTGCGAAATCCTCGGAAAATGTATTTGGAAGACATTCCCCGCCATGCTCGCGTAGCTGTGGGGGATACCGTAGAAACCAGTGGTTTTTCCGACATTTTCCCTGCCGGTATGGCCTTGGGTAAAGTAGATTCTTTTTGGATTTCACCGGCCAGTGACTTTTATGAAATGGAAGTTTCTATTTGGCCGGATATAGCTTCCTTGCGGCACGTTTACGTGGTAGAAAAACTAAATACAGAGGAAAAGCGGTTTTTGGAAGAAAGTGTAAATCATGAGTAGAGAGGTCTTTCAGTACGGGTTGTGGTTTTTGCTATTTTGGCTTATGCAAGTGCTTTTGTTCCGGGAGATAGAGCTGCGTTCGGGCTGGTTATATGTGCAGTGGTTTATTTACCCCTTGTTTGTATTGTGGTTGCCTGTTAGGACTCCCGGCCCTGTTGTTATTTTATTGAGTTTTTTGTTGGGGTTGTTGGTGGATGTTTTTTATCACTCTCCGGGTGTACATGCATCGGCTCTTACAGGTATGGGCTTTTTGAGAAGCTTCGTTTTGTCTCAGTTGGAGCCCCGAGAAGGTTATCAGGTACAGGGAAGCCCGACTGCTGCACAATACGGCTTAGGTTGGTTTATTCGTTATAGTGGCATTCTGATGTTTTTGCACATTTTGTTTTACAATATCAGTGATTTTTTTACCTTGTATTATTGGAAGGATATTTTGCTGCACACTTTGTGGAGCTTTGGAGCTTCTATGGGTCTCATTTTAATTTTTAGCATGATTTTTAGCCCCAGAATGTAGGTGCTATGCGGGACGCTTTGGAAAACAGGAGTTTTTATTTAAAAGCCTTTTTCATTTTAGGGGCCTTGTTGTTGTTGTGGCAAGCGATATCCCTGCAATTGCTCGACAACAGCTTTCAGCGCCGAGCAGAAGCTACGGTGATGGATCGCCAGGTTTTTTATCCGTCAAGGGGGTTGATGTACGACCGCAACGGTAAGTTGCTCACTTATAACAAACCGGTTTATGATATTTGGGCGGTGTACAATTTGATTGACCCCAATATGGATACGGCGCTGTTCTGTCAGTTGTTGAAGATTGATAAGAAAGAATTTAAAAAGAGGCTAAATAAAAATTGGCGCAGCAAGCGCTATTCTAAGCACAAACCTTTTGTGTTTTTATCTACCGTTTCTCCTAGCGATTATGCGCGCTTCCAAGAGCATTTGTATCGCTTTCCCGGTTTTTTTGCCCGCAGGCGTAGCGTACGCGCACACCCTTACCCGGTAGGAGCGCATGTTTTGGGGTATATTCGAGAAGTTAATGAAAAGGACATTGAGAAAAATAAAGACATCTATGAAGTGGGCGATTATATAGGAGCGACGGGTTTGGAGCGTTTTTACGAACAAGAATTGCGTGGTCTAAAAGGCGTGCAGTATTTGCTAAAGGACAACCTGGGAAATCTGATTGGTCGCTATAAAGGAGGAGCTTTGGATTCTGCGGCGGTAGCAGGTTTTAATCTCATTACCAGTTTGGATGTGGATTTACAGGCCTATGCAGAGAAGTTGCTGGCAGGAAAACGAGGAGCTGTGGTGGCCATAGAACCTCAGACCGGTGAAGTTTTGACCCTGGTCAGTTCTCCCTCTTACGATCCCAACTTCATGACCATTAATCGCGAACGGGGGAGAGTCGCTCGGGCTTTGGCTTCCGATCCCGAACAACCCTTTTTTAATCGAGCTATTATGGCCGAGTATCCTCCCGGCTCTGTTTTCAAAACGGTAGTGGGTTTGATAGCTTTACAGGAGGACGTCGTTGATCCCGAAGCTTATTTTTATTGTCCAGGGTATTACTCCTACAATACATTTACCTGGGGATGTCGTCAACATCCTCCTGTTTACAATTTGGCAAAAGCCATACAGTACTCCTGCAATGCGTATTTTTTTCAAACTTTTAGGAGTATTGTTGATAAATACGGTTTTGACCACCCCCAACGCGGTTTGGATACTTTCAGTTATTACCTGAGTCGCTTTGGCTTGGGTCATCCGCTGGGCATAGATCTTCCGGGAGAGCAAGGTGGAAATATTCCCGTTTCGGCTTATTACGACAAACTCTATCCCAAAGAAAAAGGGGGGTGGCGTTCTCCTACGATTATTTCTTTGGGCATCGGGCAGGGAGAAAATTTGTTGACCAGTTTGCAGATGGCTAATTTGGCGGCTATCATAGCCAACCGTGGTTCTTACTACACACCTCATTTGGCGAAAGCCTTGGAAAAGGATGGAAAACGCGTACCCGTGCAAGCAGGTATAGCGCATCAAACCGGGGTCGATAGCCGTTGGTTTCCCTATGTGATTCAAGGTATGAGAGACGTGGTAGCAGCAGGCACGGGTAGAAGAGCTTTTCTACCTGATGTTTCCATTGCCGGTAAAACGGGAACCGTACAAAATCCTCATGGCCCGGATCATGCCACCTTTATGGCTTTTGCCCCGGTGGAAAAACCTCGCATAGCCCTTTCCGTTTATGTGGAAAATGGGGGGCATTCCGGTTTTGCTGCAGCCATCGCCGGTTTGTTGATAGAAAAATACCTGAAAGGAGACATTGCCCCCGAACGGAAGTACATGGAACAATACGTGCTCAACACTAAACTACCTTAAGCGATGCGAGTTAGTGCCATTGTCGCTGTTGCAGAAAACGGAGTTATAGGCAGGGGAAGCGAAATTCCCTGGCGTTTACCGGCCGATTTAAAGTACTTTAAGCGACGCACATCCTGGCATCACATCGTGATGGGGCGTAAAAGCTATGAAGCCATCGGGCGCCCTTTGCCTCAACGCGTTAATTGTGTCATCAGCAGGAACAAAGAATATCCCGTTTCTGCGGGTTGTCTGCTCTTTGAGCGTGTGGAAGCCGCTTTGCATTACGCCCATCAACAAGGAGAAACGGAAACTTTTATCATCGGTGGTGGTGAAATCTATCGCCAAAGTCAGCCCTTTTGGGACAGGCTTTACTATACTCGGGTGCATGCAGAAGTGCAGGGAGATGTTTTTTTCCCTCCCTTGGATTGGTCTGCATGGCGTTTGACTTTTGCCGAAAGGCATCGAGCCGATGAGCGAAACGAGTACGATTACTCTTTTGAGTGCTACGAAAGGCGTTGAAAGGAAGATTTGGAGGAGGTTTTTGGGCTTTCGCCAAATGATGTGCTGTACATTTTGAGCGATTTTTTCCTTGATTATCAGGGAGTTACGCACGAAGCCGGAAAAAAAAGTTGGAAAAAACTTGCTTGGTGTTGCAAAATAGCCTTACCTTTGCGCGGCATTTGACGAGCCTGTTGAGCCTGGATGGATTGAGTAGGGTTATGAGAAGAATTAGGCGGGCTTTCATGGCAAACACATCAAGTCTAAACCAGTCCGTTTAAACGGGCATTAAACACCAGCGTAGTGGATACTTTGAGTTTTAAAACACGGTCAATTAAGAAGGAGGAAGTACAGCGAAAGTGGTACATCATTGATGCAGAAGGGGAGGTTGTCGGGCGTTTGTGCTCTCGCATAGCTCATGTGTTGCGGGGTAAGCACAAGCCATCCTATACACCCCATGTGGATTGCGGAGATTTTGTCATCGTCATCAATGCCGATAAGGTGCGCTTTACGGGGCAAAAGACTGACAAGAAAGAGTATTTGCGCTATACGGGCTACCCCGGAGGGCAGCGCAAAACGACTCCCCGCGAATTGTTGGCCAAAAAGCCGGAAGCTATCATTGAAAATGCCGTGCGGGGCATGTTGCCCAAGAATCGACTGGGGCGCCAAATGTTTAAGAAGTTGTTTGTCTATGTCGGTGAAGAGCATCCGCATCAAGCTCAAAAGCCCGAGGCGTTTAACTTTTGATCTAACCTTTTGAAACATAAAGACAACTATGGATAGGATCCACGTAATTGGAAGGAGAAAGGCTGCTGTTGCTCGTTTGTACATGGACAAAGGAGAGGGCAACATCTTAATTAACGGCCGCCCCTACCAGGAGTATTTTAACCAGGCCCATGTGCGTCAGAACATTTTGGCGCCCTTTACCGTCTTGGAGCTGGACAACAAGCTGTTTGACATCAAGGTCAATGTTAAGGGCGGAGGCTTTAAAGGGCAGGCAGAAGCGGTTCGCTTGGCCATTGCTCGGGCTTTGACCCAGGTGAATGAGGAATATCGTTCCACCTTGAAGTCGCACAAGTTTTTGACACGGGATGCTCGTGTGGTAGAGCGCAAGAAATACGGCAAGCCGAAAGCCCGTAAGAGCTTCCAGTTCTCCAAGCGTTGATGTGCCTGAATTTTGTTTGACTAACCTAACAACTAAGCATAGCTATGCAAGTTCCAAGCTATAAAGAACTCCTGGAGGCCGGTGTACATTTCGGTCACCTGAAAAAAAAGTGGAACCCGAAAATGGCTCCCTACATTTTTGTAGAGCGCAAGGGTATTCACATTATTGATTTGAACAAGACCCGAGAGTGCCTTCAAGAAGCCGGCCAAATGGCCAAAAACCTGGCTAAATCGGGAAGAAAAATCCTTTTTGTTGCAACCAAAAAGCAAGCCCGCGATATCGTGTCTTCTGCTGCCCGCTCTGTGGGAATGCCCTACGTAACGGATCGCTGGCTGGGTGGTATGCTGACCAATTTCAGCACCATTCACCGCTCCATTAAGAAAATGCGAACCATTGATGAGATGCTGCAGGAAGGCTCTGCTTTGAGTATGACCAAAAAGGAGCGTCTTAAACTGAGTAGGGAACGTGCGAAACTCGAGAAAGTTTTGGGTGGTATTGCCAATATGACACGCCTTCCGGCGGCTTTGTTTATTGTGGATATCGTCCATGAACACATTGCCTTGAATGAAGCGGATAAATTGGGCTTGACCACCCTTGCTATGGTCGATACCAATGCTGATCCCAATCGGGTAGATTATCCGATTCCCTCTAATGACGATGCGACGAAATCCATTCAAACAGTCGTCAGTTTCATAGCAAACGCCATTAAAGAGGGCTTGGATGAACGCGAAAAGCGCAAGGCAGAGAAAGAAGTGGAGTCCGGAGCTCCGGCAGAGTAAGTCAATGAAAACTTAATCAAACAGAAAAAAAACAAATGAGCACAATAACCGCTGCTGATGTAAAGAAACTGCGTGAAATGACCGGCGCAGGTATGATGGACTGCAAAAAGGCTTTAGCCGAGGCCAATGGTGATTTCGATGAAGCCATTGCTATTCTTCGCAAGAAAGGACAGAAATTGTCTGCAAAACGGGCCGGTCGTGAAGCTAAAGAAGGTGTGGTTTTAGCTAAAGTGAGTGAAGACAAATCTCGAGGTGTTGTCGTCAAATTGAGCTGTGAGACAGATTTTGTGGCCAAAACCGATTCTTTTATCGCTTTGGCAGATCGCCTGGCCAATTTGGCTCTGGAAAAATTCCCTGCAAGTTTGGAAGAACTCCTGGCCTTGCCCTTTGAGGATGGTTTGAGTGTGGCAGAAAAAATAACGGAGCAAGTTGGGGTTATAGGTGAAAAAGTGGAATTGACAGATTATCAACGCTTGGAGGCTCCCATGGTTACGCCTTACATTCACATGGGTAATAAGGCGGCCGTTTTGGTGGGACTGAGCTTAGCCGATGAAAACTATTTTGAACCCGGGCGCGGCGTGGCCATGCAAGTAGCTGCTATGCGGCCTATTGCTATTGATGAAAGCAGTGTTGATCAGGCCGTTTTGGATAGAGAACTGGAAATTGGCATGGAGCAAGCCCGTCAGGAAGGTAAGCCGGAGGCCATTCTGGAGAAAATTGCTCGCGGCAAATTGAATAAGTTTCTCAAAGAAAATACCCTTTTGAACCAAGAGTTTGTACGGGGTGAGGGAAAGCAAACGGTTGGTGCTTACCTGAAAAGCTTACATCCCGAATTGACTGTAACCGACTTTAAACACGTTGAACTGGGTTAAAAGGGAAGAGCGAATGCCTGAGCATTCGCTCTTTTTTTTGCCATAGCCAAGATGTCGCTTCCTCATGAGTCAGGTAAAATTTAAGCGCATACTTCTCAAGTTGAGTGGAGAGAGCTTGATGGGAGACAAGGGGTTTGGAATTGCTCCGGATATGCTGAAGCATTATGCCGAGCAGATAAAAAGTGTTGTGCAACTCGGGGTGGAAGTGGCCGTGGTGATAGGTGGTGGCAACATCTTTCGCGGTTTGCAAGCCGCACATTCCGGCATCGAGCGCGTGCAGGGCGATTACATGGGGATGTTGGCTACGGTGATCAACGGCATGGCCTTGCAGAGTGCTTTGGAACAAGTTGGCGTTTACACCCGTTTGATATCGGCTATTGAAATGAAACAGATTGCCGAACCTTATATCCGGAGAAGAGCCATTCGCCACTTGGAAAAAGGGCGGGTAGTTATCTTTTCCGCAGGAACGGGCAGTCCTTATTTTACTACGGATAGCGCAGCTGCTTTGAGAGCCAGTGAAATCAATGCCGATGTCATTTTAAAGGGAACGCGAGTTGACGGCATTTACTCGGCTGATCCGGAAAAAGACCCGGATGCCAAAAAGTTCGATCATTTGAGTTTTGGCAAGGTCATTAGCTTAGGGCTTAACGTCATGGATATGACAGCCTTTACGCTCTGTAAGGAGAATAACATTCCCATCATAGTCTTCGACGTTTCCGATAAATCCAATTTGATGAAAATCGTTCAGGGCGAGCAGGTAGGTACCTTGGTTAGAGATTGACTGGTAAAGAATTGCCTGATCATTCATAGCGAAGCGCTTCGATGGGGTCCAGGCGAGATGCTTTTAAAGCCGGGTAGAGCCCGGATAAAATCCCCACGATAAAAGCCAGCGTTACGGCCAGCAAAATCCAGCCCCAAGGGATGAGGAATACGCCATGGAGTAAAGCAGCTACAGCCCACCCTATGAGGATTCCCAGAACAATTCCCAATAGGCCTCCCATTTGGCAGAGTAAGACGGCTTCGGTCAGAAATTGAATGCGAATGGCTTTTTTGCTGGCACCCAAGGCTTTCCGGATACCGATTTCGCGAGTTCGTTCTGTTACGGAAACCAGCATGATGTTCATCAATCCTATAGCTGCTCCTAAAAGCGTAATTAAGCCAATGGCTATGGCCGATAGGCGGAATTTTACGGTATCTTCTTTGATGGTAGCCAATAAACTGTCGCTTTTTCGGATTTCAAAGTCGTTTTCTTGAGTTGCTTTGAGTTTTCTGATTTTTCTAAATAGCCCGGTTGCCTCAGCTATGGCTTCCTCCATGTTTTCCGGGCTTTTTACTTTTCCGAGTATGTTATAATTGGCCTTTGTGGAGCCGTAAAAGCGTTTGCCGGTTAGCAGGGGAATAAAGACTTGCAAATCTTCATTTCTATTCATGCTTGAACCTCGGCTCTCCAATATGCCGATGACTTTGTATTTTTGATTGCCTATGGAGATGTTTTGACCTAAGGCCTTTTGTGCTTTCCCCTCAAAAAGCTGAGTTAGGAGATCTTTGCCTATAAGTGCTTTGAAGGCACCCTCCTGCACTTCCTGCGAGGTGAAATTTCTTCCGAATTCCAGTTTTCTGTCACCTACAACCAGGTAGTATTGATCTATGGCGGTGATGGGTACGTTGGGGTTGGTTTTTTTCTGTTTGTAGCCGATGATGGCGTTGTTGGAGCAGGGAAATGTTAGGCTGATTGTAGCTTTGCCTTGGTATTTTTTTTGAAACTGTATGGCTTGATCAAAGGTGATGGCTTGGCCTCTTTTTACTTGAACTCCTCTTCTGCGACCGTGCAAATTTTGCCACTTGGGACGAATGGAAAACGTATTGGCTCCCAAACTGGAGAGGTTATCACTCAAAGAATAAATGGCAGTATCCATAGCTGTGAGTATGCCGACCAAAGCCATGATGCCAAAAGAGATAATCAACAAAGTGAGGATAGATCGAAGGGTATTGCTGCGTATGGATCGCCAGGCTATGCGTATGTCTTCGAGCAATTGTTGCATGAGAAAGCTCTATTGGTAGGTAAGCAAAAATAGCTAAACGGCTCAACCCTTTTCAAAGAACTTAGATGAAAGCCGCCTTTTGACGGATGAACACAGGGGCTTTATCCAAAATTTTTCCGAATGAGCTGCATAAACACTTTTGCAATGCCGGGAGAGGCTGCTACAATTTCTTCTCCAAAGAGGTAATTGTTGCCACCGGAAAAATCACAGACAAGCGCTCCGGCTTCTTGGGCAATAAGGCTTCCTGCCGCTACATCCCAAGGGCTTAAGCTGTATTCAAAGAAGGCATCAAATCGACCTGCTGCGGTATAGGCTAAATCCGTAGCGGCAGAACCCAAGCGGCGTATTCCCCTCGTTCTTTTCATGAGCTCTTTGAGCATGTTGCAATAAGCTTCTATGCGCTCGTAATCGTGATAGGGGAAACCCGTTGCAATAAGGGTCTGGTTTAGCGATTTAACCTCTCTGACTTGAATGGGTTGATCGTTTAAGTATGCGCCTCCTCCTTTCCAAGCTGAAAAAGTTTCATCTCGATTAATTTCATGTACTACACCCAGTACGATTTCATCTTTGTGTTCTAGGGCTATGCTGATGGCAAAACAAGGTATTTGGTGGAGGAAGTTGGTGGTGCCGTCTAAAGGGTCAACGATCCATCGCGTAGCTGTTTTTACTTGTGAAACTTCACTTTCTTCTGCTAAGAAAGAGGGGTTTGAAACCAGCTTGGCAAGCCTTTCCAATAAAAGTGCTTCTGCTTCTCTGTCGATACGGGAGACTAAGAGGTTGTGCCCTTTTTCAAAAATTTCTTTTTCTTTAATTTTTCCATAAGCACTTCGGATAAAAATGGCGACCTCTTGTGTCGTCTGAACAACTTCTGTTTTTAATTCTTCTAATGCTCTTTTCATGTTTTCTGTTTTGAGGTTTGCGGTATCCACTGGGCACGTAGATATTTGATTTTTCGGCCTTCGGCCAGATGCATTTTTTCGTAATAGGTTTGGATGTTCAGCTCTGGAAAAGGCAAGTCCTTTTTGTAGATATCGCTGTCTGCGTAGAGCATATGGATGTCAGAAGCATTTTGCCAGGTTTCCAAAGAAAATTCATAGAGGCCGGGATCATCTGTTTTGAGGTGGATAAGTCCTTTCGGGCGAAGAATTTTTCGATAAATGTCTAGAAAGAAATCGGAGCTAAGCCTTCTGTTGGCCTTGCTTTTTCGAGGGAAAGGGTCGGGGAAAGTAATCCAGATTTCATCTATTTCTGCCGGAGCAAAGAAGTGATGGAGGTATTCTATGCGAGTTCTGAGGAAAGCGACATGGTGGAGGTCTTCATCCAAAGCGGTTCTGGCGCCTTTCCAAAGGCGAGCGCCTTTGATGTCCACGCCAATGAAGTGGCGATTGGGATAGCGCCGAGCCAGTTCCAAGGTGTACTCTCCTCTTCCGCATGCCAATTCCAGGGTGATGGGTTTTTCTGTCCGGAAGTGCAGTTTATTCCATTGGCCCTTTCTGTTTACTTCTTCTTCGCCCAAGTGAGTCAGGCTTGGTTTTTTTGCATGGAAGTTTTCATAGACGTTGGGAAACGTCAGCATTTCTGCAAACTTTTGGAGTTTGTTGCGTTTGCTCATGGGCGGAATATTTATCCTTTTTCAGGAGCTGTTTGCTGAAAGAGGTTATAGGCTGCAACGATGGGCATTCGCCGACCCATACCAAAAGCTTTGGGGGAGACCCGCAATACCGGAGCTGTTTGATGGCGTTTGAACTCGTTGAGATTGACCATGCGCAATACTTTGTTTACAAGTTGCGGTTCAAAGCCGTCTTTGACAATTTGGGCAGCGCCCTGCCTCTTTTCTATGTAGCGATATAAGATGGCATCGAGCAGTGCATAGGGTGGCAGGCTATCCGTGTCTTTTTGGTCGGGCCGCAATTCTGCAGAAGGGGGTTTGTCTATGATGTGTTGTGGGATGATTTCTTTTTCAGCGTTGATGTGTTTAGCTAATTCAAAAACCTCTGTTTTATATACGTCTCCGATAACCGACAAGCCCCCTGCCAAATCGCCATAGAGTGTGCCGTAGCCTACAGCCATTTCACTTTTGTTGGTAGTGTTGAGTAAGATGTATCCAAACTTGTTGGAGAAGGCCATGAGTAAAATGCCTCGGATGCGAGCCTGTAGGTTTTCTTCAGTTACATCAAATTTTAAATCGGAGAACCAAGGCTTTAACATTTGCCGAAAGGTAGAAAAAATACTGTTTATTTCTATTTGTTGGGTTTGTATCCCAAGGTTTTTAGCTAATTGGAGGGCGTCTGTTATAGAGTGTTCGGAAGAAAATTCGGAAGGCATGAGTAAGCCGAGTACCTTATCGTGGCCCAGTGCTTCACAAGCCAAGTATGCCGTAAGTGCAGAGTCAAGCCCTCCGGAAAGGCCGAGTATGGCCTTTTGGAAGCCCAGTTTGCGAAAATAATCCCGTATGCCAAGAATCAAGGCTTGTTTAATGAGCTCGAGTTTGTTGCGTTCTTGCAGCTTGTCTTTTACTGCGTCTTTTGCAGCAGGATGGGGCCATTCAAAAACCGATAAGTTTTCTTCAAAGAAGGGCATTTCGCAGGCGACCCTGCCATTCGGATTTACAAAAAGGGACCCGCCATCAAAAATCAATTCGGTTTGCGCGCCTATGTGATTGACGTAAAAGAAGGGGATTTGGTACCTGCGGGCATTGCTGCGGAGAATGTGTAATCGCTCGTCGCTTTGTTGATAGCTGAAGGGGGAAGCCGAGATGTTGATGACGAAATCGGGTTTTTGAGCTTGCATTTCGTCTAAGGGGCAAATAGTGTAAAGGGGGTTTTCATTGCCAATATTCCAGATGTCTTCGCAAATGGTTAGGGCAATGCGTTGTCCTTTATACTCGACGACCTGGTGTTTTGTTGCCGGTTCAAAATAGCGGTATTCGTCGAAGACATCGTAGGTCGGTAGTAGGGTTTTGTGTTGGACGTGCTGTATTTTTTCGTCGGCTAGAAAGTAAGCCGAATTGTAGAGGTCTTTGCCTTCCGGTACCGGATTGCGAGAGGGCGCACCTACAACGATGGCTATATCTCGTGCGGCTTGCGCCAAATGCCGAACACTTTCTTCACAGCGTCGGATAAAGTCTTCAAATTCTAGGAAATCTCTGGGCGGGTATCCACAGACTGCCAGTTCTGCAAAGCAAACGATATCGGCTCCCAGGGCCCGTGCTTTTTCCACGGCGCTCAGCATTTTTTGCAAATTTTCATCAAAAGCGCCAATGCGGTAATTGAGTTGTGCCAGAGCAATTTTCATAAGTGGGGCAAAGATAGGGAAAAGGCTTGCGATGGGAGTTATGGAGGTATGAGCTTTGTATAAAAAGCGCTTGAGCAGTAGAACCGCTCAAGCGCTTAACTTTTTATCGTATCGCTACTTTGTCAAGAAGCCTTGTGGTCTATTGCCTGATTTTCACGGCATCGTCCAGGATGTGCAGCACTTCGGCTAGGTAAAGGTCTTTTCGGACGGATTTTAACCAGCGTTGGTTGCGTTCTTTTTTCGCCTCGTCCTTTTTAATTTCTTCTGCATCTGCAGAAGGGTTTTGTATTTGAGTAACTACAGTTTTGTCAAACAGTTTGTCAAAAGCTTTGGATTCGGCTTCCCATTCTTCTTGGTCTTTTTGGTAATCTTCCAATTTGAGCTTGATCAAGGAGAGATCGTTTCGGATTTTGAGTTTAGCTGCGTAGTCCACAATGGCCTGAAAGGAAGAATCGCTTTCTATGCGCTCAAGGCTGCGGGCTTTGACCTGGGGTAAAACCTTGCCGGCTTTCCAGGTGTTTTGGGCCTTATAGGGGACGGGAGCGATTTTGGTCCATTCCATGGCGTACTCGTAACTGGGTTCACCCAATTCCAGGAAAGCGTATTGGTCCGGCAGTATGATGTCTGAGTTTACTCCGCGCAATTGGGTAGAACCACCGTTAATTCGGTAGAACTTTTGAATACTTACTTTGATTTCTCCCAAAGGCTTTACTTCATCGTGCCCACTGACAGCCCTGTCTAAGTTGAAGAATCGTTGTACGGTACCTTTTCCAAAGGTGCGCTTACTGCCTACGATGATGGCTCGGTCGTAATCTTGCATGGCAGCGGCCAAAATTTCCGAGGCCGAAGCACTAAATTCATTGACCATGACGACCAGGGGACCATCCCATAGTACCTCGGGGTCTGTATCGGGGAGTTGCGTGGCATCTTTATTGCGGGCTTTAATTTGCACGATGGGCCCTTTTTCTATAAAAAGGCCCGACATATCTACGGCATCGCGCAGAGAGCCTCCGCCATTGTTCCGCAAATCGAGTACAATGGCATCAACGCCATCGGCTTTGAGTTTCCGAATTTCCTCGGCTACATCCTTGGCACAAGATCGGCCATTGGCGTGTTGAAAGTCGGCGTAAAAGCGGGGCAATAAGATGTAACCTGTTTTTAAACCTTGAGGTGAGGTAAGGATGAGTGATTTGGCAAAGCCCTCTTCAAAAATTACGACATCGCGTATGATGGATATGGTTTTGATGGTGCCATCTACTTTTTTGACGGTCAGGCGTACTTCCGTGCCTTTTTTTCCTCTAATGAGCTGAACCACATCGTCTATGCTCATAGCGCGTACGTCCACCGGTTCTTCATCTCCTTGGGCGACTTTGAGAATGAGGTCGTTTTCTTCCAGCTCGCCCTGTTTCCAGGCAGGCCCTCCTACGACGATGCTGACGACTTTGGTGTAATCCCCGTCTGTTTGTAGGCGTGCACCTATGCCTTCAAGCCGGCCCGACATGGAGATGTTGAAATTTTCCTTTTCTATGGGTTCAAAATAGGCGGTATGCGGGTCGAACAGATTGGCGACGGCATTGAGGTAAATTTCGATGTAATCGGAGCGTTTGCGCCTTTCCAGGCGAGTGTACCAATCGTCGTAGAGTTTGAGCACATCCTCCCGTGCCCGGGCTTCCAGTTCTTCAAATGTTTTATCCAGCAAGGTGGAGTCTTTTCCCTCTTTTTGTTGTTCGAGTTTATCGGACAGGCGTATGAGAGTTTCGTATTTCATGGCCCGGCGCCATTGATCGCGTAGGGCTTCATCGTTTGGCGCAAAATCTCTTTTGTCGCCTTCCAGCTCATAGGTTTCGGTAATGGTGAAATCAAAAGGTTTAGCCAGGATTTCCCGATAATACGTTTGCGTTTTTTTTAATCCGCTTTTCAGTAGTTCGATAGATTTGTTAAAGAACTCGAAGTTTCCGGCTAAGAGTTGATCGTCTATTTGATAGATGTAAGGTTCCAGTTGCTTGATGTCTTTTTGAGTCAGCCAGCGTTTGGCCCCGTCCAGTCTTTGCAGGTAAAAGGTATATAGGGATTCGGAAAACTGATCATCTATATCCTTGGGAGCATAGTGCAACTGTTCCAAGCCGCCCACAATGGTTCTGGCCAAAATAGCTTCTTTGTCTTCCTGGCTAAAGCGAGGCTTCAGAAAAGCAAACAAAGCCACTGCGGTAAGAACAGAAAGGCCTATGTTCAGCGTAATTTTTCCTGCTTTCATCATACTGCAATTTTTTATGTGGTTATGTAACGCAATAGTTGGAGCTTATGTTTTTGACCCTAAGCCCTGAGCCGGTTTGGTGCTTTTGTCCAAACCTCCGAGTACCTTTGCGTTTTCTTATGCCTCAAACCGAAAAGGGCTTGGGCCTGTCAAAATAGTTCGGAAGGCCCAAGTCCATTCGTTTATGTGTAGGTGCCACAAATCGGATTGAGACGAGTCTTTAGCAACAGCCTCCTCCGTCGTAAAACCAAGTCGAAGGCGTGATGTAGAGGTCTTTGCGCCCCAGTTTTTCCAGTGCTGTGGCTGTTTTGTCGCAAATAGCCAGGGGCTGGTTGGGAAGCAAAACGTGTCCTTTACCGTCATCAAAATGGGTTTCCGTACCGTAGTAGATAGCTGTTTTGCCCGTAAAGATACAAGGTCCGTCTTTGGGCATGGGGTCTTTGATGGCGCAAATTTCCACACTTTCAATAAATATGGGTGCAGAGACGTCGTAATGCGGAGCAGCTAAAACCCGATAAGGGCGACGTGCGCGAACCTCTATCGTGCCAAACCCGATATCGGTAATCATCTTCAGATAATCGGATAGGGGCAAAGCGCCACTGAGGCAGAGGGCCCGGAGTTTTTCGTCTTTGCGGAGGTGTTCGGGTATCTCGCTTTCGCAAATGGGGTCGGAGAGTACCAAGCGACCGTGTGGTCGCAAAACGCGATATATTTCGGATAAAGCCGTTTTTAAATCCTCCAGCTCGAAAATGTTGAACAAACAATTTTGAGCTGCTACATCTACGGATTTGTCTTCGACCGGCAATTGCAAGGCGTCTCCCTTGCGCAAACTGACAAAATCGGCAGAGAACCAGGCATTGGTTTTTTCGGCTTCCGCCAAATTCTTTTCGCATACTTCCAGCATTTCCACAACCGGGTCAATACCGATTACGCTGTTCGGTTTGCGGGTAAACCAGGCGAATTGCAAGAGCTCCATGCCTCCTCCGACTCCTACGTATAAAACCCGTGGATGATGTGCCAAATCTCGAGGGTGTACGGTACTTCCGCAGCCGTAATTCATCTCCAACATTTTGGGCGGAATGTTCAGCTCGGGCAATTGCCAAATGGGGCTGGTGGTGCAGCACAGGCCTACGTCTGGCTTCAGGGCGGCTTCTTGATAAACCTTGCGGGTGGTATCCAAATAGTTGCTCATGAATTTTTGTGGTTTTGTTTTTGTGAAAAATTTGCCGAAAGGCAACAAAAAATCCCATACCCTACAAAGAGGTGTCTCGTTTTTAAATGTTAAAGGTACACTGTTGTTGTCTATCTGTCCGTTAAATGAATGCCAAACGTCTTAGACAAGACGCCAAGGCTGATTTCTCTTTACGGGATTAACTTGTTTTTTTTAGAAAAATTCTTGCTATGATCAAAAGAACTCTACTCTTTTTTTCCGTCTTTTTCTTTTTGGGATGGACCACATCCTCTGCTCAGCGTA
>Ga0256839_1003001_pt1 | contig 17966 bp, 18 predicted proteins | sample 354166metaG_FD_185968 | JGI IMG/M metagenome (GOLD analysis project Ga0256839, IMG submission 185968) | Hydrothermal vent microbial communities from Mid Atlantic Ridge, Atlantic Ocean - 354-166 | ecosystem: Environmental > Aquatic > Marine > Hydrothermal vents | place: Atlantic Ocean: Mid... | reverse complement strand
ACTCTGCCCCCGCTTGCCGGACTGGTATTCAAACTGGCTTGAGTCAGGGTGCAGGGTGCAGGGTGCAGGGTGCAGGGTGCAGGGTGCAGGGTGCAGGGTGCAGGGTGCAGAAAATGGTAGAATTCCGTGAAAAACATGGAAATACCTGTATTCCTCACGCTGACTTCTGAATATCAAAAAACAAATATGCCTAAAAACAAAAAACGTTCACGCAAAATACTGTTTGCCTCCAGTGAGGCCTACCCGCTAATCAAGACCGGCGGGTTGGGCGATGTGTCCGGCAGTCTGCCGACTGCACTCAAGGCGTTGCAGCAGGATGTTCGTCTGGTGCTGCCCGCCTACCGGGAGATCCTGGAACAGAAGGGCAAAGTAACAACTATCGCCCAGGTTTCACTTCCTCTGGGGCGGATAAGAGTGCTTGAACGTCTGTTGCCAGGCACCCGGCTCAAGGTATGGCTGGTGGATTGCCCTCCCTATTTCGATCGGCCAGGCAACCCGTATCAAGGTCCAAATGGCTTGCCTTGGCCCGACAATGCGGAGCGATTTGCCCTGTTTTGTCAGGCCATCACCTGTCTGGCCCTGAATCAGGCCGGACTGGATTGGCAACCTGATCTGGTACACTGCAATGATTGGCAAACAGGGCTGGTACCCGCGCTGCTCACACGCCATGAAAACCGCCCGGCCACGCTGTTCACCATTCATAATCTGGCTTATCAGGGACTGTTTCCCGAAACCACTTTTTCTGCGCTCAATCTACCCTGGTCATTCTGGTCCCCGCATGCCCTGGAGTTCTATGGCAAGCTCTCTTTCATGAAGGGAGGACTGGTTTTTGCTGATCGCGTTAACACTGTCAGCCCCACTTATGCAGAGGAGATCCAAACACCTGAGTTCGGTTGCGGTCTGGATGGGCTGCTGCGCCATCGCAGAAACAAACTCAGCGGGATCCTCAACGGAGTTGATAAAAACTGGAATCCTGCGAATGATCCCGCCCTGGTCAGAAATTACAGTCTGCATGACATAAGAGGGAAACAGTTCAACAAAAAAGCCTTGCAGCAGGAACTGGGGTTGTCAGCCTCCGCTGAAATACCACTGCTGGCCTTTATCGGCCGGCTGGTTGCACAAAAAGGGATCGATTTACTGGTGAAAATTTTGCCTGAAATAGTCAAGCTGCCCGCACAGGTTGCTTTTCTTGGCAGTGGTGAAAAACAGTATGAACAAACCCTGCAACAGCTGGCGCAGCGCTATCCGGAACAGATCGCCGCGCACATCGGTTTTGACGAGGCTCTGGCCCACCGTATTGAAGCTGGTGCCGACATGTTTCTGATGCCATCACGTTTTGAACCCTGCGGGTTAAACCAGATGTACAGCCTGCGTTATGGAACTATACCCATCGTTCATCGGGTCGGGGGGCTGGCGGATACCGTGGTAGATTCTACACCGGCCACTTTGGAAAATCGCACTGCAACAGGGGTGGTTTTCGAGCGGGCAGACAGTTTTGTTTTACTGGAGGCCATCAAGCGCGCGGCTCTGCTCTATGAACACCAAAAGGGGTTCTGGCAACCGTTGCAACAACGGGGAATGCGACAGGATTTTTCCTGGCAACGCAGCGCAAAATGTTATCTGGAACTCTATGAGGTAACGCTGACAGAGAAAAACGGCTCTCTGGCAGCGTAAAACCTGGCGGACGTTTCACAGCTGCGAGAAGAGCAATGCGCTCATGAGTACTGACAGGTCAATCGATATCATTGGCTCCGGAATTTCTTTTTATCAACAACCCACACCGCAGCCTCCAGGCGGGAGTGAAGATTCAGTTTCTTCAGTAGATGCTTGACATGTACCTTGACAGTACCCTCTGTAATGTCCAGTTTGCGAGCAATAAGTTTGTTACTGAGACCGCTGGCGATAAGATTCAGGATCTGCTCTTCCCTCTCGGTAAGTCCCGCTTTATCCGGATCTCTGGGAGTGGCCTCTTCACGCAGCGCGTGAGCCAACAGCTCGGTAAGCTTGTCACTAATCACCAGGCGCCCTTTCGCGGCAACCTGTAGTCGTTCCAGAATCTCTTCCGGCTCCATATCCTTGAGCAGATAGCCATCTGCTCCGGCACGCAATGCCGCTACCACATGCTCCTCGTTATCAGAAACGGTAAGTATGATAACGCGGGAACTAATCTCGGTATTTTTGATGGCTTTCAATGTTTCTATTCCATCCATACCCTTCATGTTCAGATCGAGTAATATCAAATCGGGACTTAATCTGGTAGCCAGAACAAGTCCCTCCTCACCACAAGCGGCTTCGCCGACCAGCGAGAGAGAGTCGTCCAACGCGATAAGATCTGCAACACCCTTGCGAAAAAGGGGGTGGTCATCAATGGTTATTACGGTACTTGTTTGAGTATTGTTCATTAGCCGGGATTCCATGGTTAAACAAGGGGAGCTGCATGCCTGGTTGAACGAGATACAACCCGGAATAGCCCATTCTGCATTATTAAATATTAATTGAATAACTCCCTGTCTGATAGATTTCTAGGCACTTTTTTTCGCTGCATCTTTCAAATAGTGTGGGTGATGGGGTGTAAAAACCAGATTGACTCGCGTCCCGCCTTCAGGGCAGCGAGATACCTGAATAACTCCCCCCAGCCCACTGGCCCTTTCATTCATGATAGCAAGACCATAGTGATCCAGCCGTTCTGCTTCCTCATTGATTCCAATGCCATTGTCATAAATGCAGATAGTTACCTGTCCCGTATCATTATCATAACGAATACTGACCTGTGCCTTCTCTGCCTTGGAATGCCGGGTAACATTGGCAAGCGCCTCACGGATAATATGAAGGACATGGATCTCTTCATTGGCATTTAGCTGGCATCCTCCCAATTGGTTATCCAGCGTAATGGCAATACCGCTTCGGCCACGGAACTCCTCAACAGTCTCTTCCAGTGCCGCACTCAATCCCGGTCCGTCGATCTTCAGACGGAAGGTGGTAAGAAGTTCGCGTAACTGGCGGTAGGCACGGCTGATGCCTTCCCGCAGCTCACTGATGATAGGTTCGGCGGCCTGTTCACCATCAAGATGGGATAGTGCAACGTTAAGCCGTGCAACCTGGATTTTCAGGTAAGAGAGTGATTGCGCCAGCGAATCATGGAGTTCCCGGGCAATAACGCCGCGCTCCTCAAGTAGTGCAAGCCGGCGACTCTCGGTCGCGCGCCGGGTAATATTGATAGCAATACCAATGTGATGGGCTACCGCCTCCAGAGAGCGCATTTGCCACTCTTCCAGCTCCTGGTCAGGCGGAATTTCGGTCAACAACACACCGTACTGCTGGTTTTGATCCCGTATGGGAGTGGATATAACATGCAGGGAGTCACTGTTTTTACGCGGAAATTTCATGGTATGCGTGTCTTTCGCGCCAAAACAGGCAGCGCAATCAGGAGGAGAACAGGTATCCCTCTCCCCGGGGGCAGGTCGGCGGGTAGTTGCCAATTTGAACGCCCGACCGCCACCATCACCAGCCAGGCAAATCGTACCAGCGCCAACCCCAAGCAGTTTTTCAACATCCCGGAGCAATTCCGTATAAACGGTGTCAGATATTGTGGCTGTATGCAGGCGGTTAGTCGTATTATAGAGCAGTTCAAGTGAGCGATTGCTGCACTCAAGATCAGAGGTCTTTGCCCGAACCCGCTCTTCCAGATCAGTATATTTTTTTGACAAATCCTCAGCCATAACATTAAAAGCGCTGCCCAGTTGCCCCAACTCATCGTCATTTTCCGTATGACGGGTACGAATCGAGAAATCGCCACGGCGAGCACCTTTGGCACAATCCAGCAAGTCTCGAAGTGGAACCAAGACCCGGCTGTTCATCAAATACATGGTGAGAAACACCACTATCAATGTAAGAAACAGAGAACTTATCTGGATCAATCGGAGCAGACGGATTTTTGATTCCACATTCTCTTCAAGAAGTTTTACCAAGCGATCAATATCTCTGACGAACAAATCCACGGTAGCAAGATATTTTATACGCTTGTTTTGATGAACAAGTGGTTGCTTATTGCGTGGGTCATTTTCGGAACGAGGTGATATTGAAGAAAAATCTCCGCCTCCAGGTTTAATTAACAACGGTTTGATTTTCTCGTGCCATTGTTGCGCTATATGCTGATACGTAGCATTAAGTCTGTTATTAGGGTTTTTGGATAAGACAGAAACCAACCGGGCATCAAGGAGACGCGCTTCAAACTCCCCCACCAGTTTATCGGTGGTTTGAATGGCAACCGCACGGTTATTCTTTGTGTTTTCCTCCTGGGCCAGAGCACTTGCAATCCGGTAAGATTGCATTCTCAAAGTACCCGCTTGGTTAATCGCTGACGCCACACCCTGCGTCAACTCGGCAATAATGACCGAACTGACCATACTTATAAATGCAAATGCGGTAATAGTTGCCATGGCAACGCCCATGCGCAGCAACAGTGATTTTTTGGTTAGCTGATACATGCCCGTGATTATAGCCCTGAATGTAATGACGAAATATATGATATCGCGACGCCGAGGAGATACCACCAAAAACACCAAACCGCAAAATAGCCCTTCACATAATACGGTTTATTCGCAGGTTTGCACCAACAATCAATAAGATATGGATGATACCCCCCATACCGCCAAAGTGGTATTTGTTATCACCATTGATAAAAAGTACGTCTTGCAACATCTGTTTTCCTGTCGTTAAATCCATTCTAGAGCGGAGATAGGCACGAAGCTTTAGTTGTTAAGTAGCTGGTGAAATCGCAGATGAAGATGAACCCGAGGTGCCAAACATACGCACCACCACCGTATCCAGGTTCAGATGTTTGTCGGTATGACCGACCGGTTCTCCTGCCTTGTGCCGATTCATTTCCGCCTTATCAATCGTCAGGTCTTGAAGTTCAAGCAACACCCGCTCCGGTACACTGGACGACTACCAAGGGTAAAAAAAATGGCTATCAAAACACATAAAGTAGAACAGCTGATTATGGCAGCAGTAGCATTCTTCTGGTGCTTTCTGCTGTGGTTCTCCAGCGCAGCATTCGTTCCCACTATTGCTTCGCAGTTTGATCTCAGTATTAAAGGGGTGGCATTGCTGGCCAGCTCCGCAATTTGGACGGCACCAATAGCAAGGCCATTGGCTGGATGGGCTGCAGATAAATTCGGTGCACCTAAAGCTTTTGTGCTGATTTTGGTGATTACCGGCAGCTTCAGCATCTTGTCTGCTCATGCCGCCACCTTGGGGCCAGCAATAGGCGTAACCGAATACCAGTTCCTGTTCTGGACCCGGGTAGTCGTTGCAACCGCTGGTATTTCGTTCGTAGTTGGCATTCAGCATGTTGCACAATGGTTCGAATCTGAAGAGATGGGTACCGCCCAGGGACTCTACGCAGGCACGGGGAATGTCGGCGCCGGTGTAGGTGCCTTGTTGCTACCCAGAATCTACGGACTTGACTATCAAACCGCGTTCATTCATCTCGGTATTGTGGCTTTTGTCATTGCGGCCTGGATTCTTCTTCGCGGCGTATCCGCCAAAAATGTGGAGCGGGCGGCAATGGCCAAGAAGACCGCTACATTTCGAGATACCGCCTTTGTATGGACTCGTCATGCAGCCATCGCGCTGATGTTTGCCTACGCAATGTGTTTCGGACTTGAAATCGGCATGAATGCCTGGTTGCCCGGATACTACAAAATGGGCTTTGAGGAGGCAATAAAACAACTTGGTTTTGAAACCCTCAAGGATGTCCAGATTGCTGCAGGCTCTTTTGCAGCCGTACAATCGTTCAACGCCTCTCTGTTCCGCCCCTTCTCGGGCTGGATATCAGATATATGGCAGCGCAACAGATGGACACCATTCCCGCTGATTTCGAAGAAACTGGAATACGCTCCGAGAATTCACTGGCTGATGTTTGGGCTGCTGGCCATCACCACAACGATGATTTTGCTGACAATTGCCGGCCTGCAGAACAATGTTGTCCTGTCTGTGCTCATTCTGGCGATATTTGGTGTAACTGTAGCTATCGGTACTGGAGGAACATTCGCTATCGTCCCGTTAATGTTCCGGGAGCGCCCGGGAACTGCAACCGGCTTCATCGGCGGGGTTTCCTGTGCTGGCGGCATCATCTATCCGCTCATCTACGGAGAGGCAGCCGGCTGGTTTGAAACAGGCGGCATTCACATGGGTTACGCGCTGGTCGCGGTATTTATGTTTATTCCATTTATCCTATACTTCGTCTGGGCAATGCATTGGGACGTTCATCCTGAAGAGCATGGTTTCGGCAGCAAAGAGAAGTGGCTGGGCAAAAAAGCGGTATAGGTCGAAACATCGCTGCGGCGTTAATCGCCGCAGCACCCAAAAATGACTGGAGGTACTTATCATGGGCGCAACATCCAAATCCGGCGATTCATATGAATATGAACCATGGTACAAGTATGGAGTCGCGTTTCTTTTCTTCGAGGCGTCTATCGCAATAGGAGTAAGTATATATGCCCTGTCGATGGCATTTTCCGGACAGGCTGTACAGTTCAAAAAGAAAGTTACGTTTGACAATCCTCCTGCAGCGGTTGAGGCGGAAGCGGCGGCGAGAGAAAAACAGGATCACAGCACCATCACGGTACCGGGAAAACAGGAGTAAACGACACCCACCGGTGATAGTACCGGTATTGCATTAGAAAGTTGACAGTATTAACCCGGTGACGACACCTGGAGGTTAAACACAATGGCTGTATTTAAAAACATTTTGGTACCTTATGATGGCTCACAAGCCAGCAGAAGCGCCGCAGAAAAGGCAATTGCGATCGCCGCCGATCAGAAAGCAGGGCTTACCGGCCTGAAAGTTATAGCATTTGAAGGCGAACTAATCGCGCCTTCAGATCGGCTCTGGGCCACGATCATTGAAGATCTTGAGCAAAAAGGTAGAAAGATAGTCGGTGAATTTGAAGCCGAGGCAAAGAAAAAAGGGATAAACATTGAGGTTCGAGTGAAAGTGGGCTATGTAGAAGAAGAGGTTGTCTCTTTTGCAAACCAAAACGATATCGATCTTGTTGTAATGGGGATCGACGAAAAAATTGGTGTGCATCGGGTAAGCATACGCAGACTTGTTAAAGAAGCGCCCTGCCCCGTAATGATAACTCATTAAATTCAGTAATTACTCAGCGAGCAGTGAATATGTCGTGTAACTGCTCAGCAGGTATCGAGGCACTATATGAATATCGAAAAATTTATACCGGTAGTGGCCGTGCTCGGTTTGACTGGTCTGGCAGTGAGCTTGTATCTTCTCTCTGATTACTCAGTACCACTGTTGAATCTGGTTGGTGACTTTTTAGGCAGTTTATAGCCATACCGCTTCTGCCTCAAACATGCGGTTCCGGTTTTTTTAGGTGTATTTGCTCATCACCTTGCAAAGCTGAGAGATTCAGGCTGCCCCGGTCGACAGTAAACACTGATTCACGCACGAGTTCGCTCTACCAGCTGGCAATTTCCATACATCCGGAAGCAGCAAAAGACCATCTCCAACGCACTGAGCCCATCGACAGCGATTTTCCCTCCGAGGAACACTCCCCCAGCGCCGTAGCCAGCGGCCCGGCCATTATTATTCACCCGGCCCCCGCAATCTTTCCCGGTCGCCGGTATTGCCCCCCCACAGGAAGCTCGTCCTGATGGTAGACACAGCCTGAGGGTGCGCGTTTCTACGATAGATTGAATTTTTTGCAGGAAAAAGGAAGTCCAGTGTTAATTCTGCAGAACGGAAACAATATTCATTTTTTTTTAATCTACCACGCACCAAACTTTCATTCTTCCTTGCGCAATAACTCATCTGATATTGGTGAAATAAACACTGGCTTCAGCAATACAATCGTTAATTCAGAGTGATTACTCAGCAAGTATGCCAAAAAGATGAAGTTGCCCAGAGTGGTTCTGAAATACGCCGGATAAGGTGGGAAATGTAAGTTTGCAACTGGCAGATGAGCATTTTCCAACGCAAAGATAGCGCATTTCAGCGCCAAGCCGAGTAGTTATAAACCGGAAAGCCTGAGGAATTCAACACCACCATTTTCAAAGGAGATTCTACCATGTTGCAAGAAACTATCAATATCAATCAAGACATTACCTCCTTGTCACCGCAGCAACTGGCTGTGACCAAGGTCGCATTTACCACTCGGCGGGTTAACACGACAGCCATCAAGACATTGATACATGGCAATCTACAGCCAAGACCTGGCGATTTGGTACTGGCGAGGGTAGAAAAAATTGGCCACCACAAACATATAGAGCTGACGGACGGGCGCAGGGCTTCGCTGTTTGTAGGTGATGAGATCGTTGTAAGCTATGGCTATCGCTATGCGCCGGATCAGTTTGAATCCAAAGTGCCAAGAGATTTATCTCCGTGTCATCTGGTAGCCGCCGGCGGCATCGCCTCTCTCTGCTTGAGCCAACACGCCAACGTTCGCGAGCCCACCCGGATTCAACCATTGGGCCTGTTGGGGGATGGTGATGGCAGCATTATCAACCTGACTGACTGGACACTCCCGCAGCCGCCCGATATTGGGGATCCGTGCCCCTTAATCATCGCTGTAGCGGGTACCACGATGAATGCTGGCAAAACCACCTCTGCCGCCGGCGTTGTCAAGGGACTTACCCGTGGCGGAATGAAGGTCGCCGGAGCCAAGCTCACCGGCACTGGTTCCGGAGGTGATCGCTGGTCAATGCTTGATGCGGGTGCGACAGAGGTGGTGGATTTCACCGATGCCGGATTTGCCTCCACCAGCCATCTTCCACTTCCCCGGCTGGAACAGATCCAGAGACTGCTGGTGGACTATCTCTCTTCACGCGGCGTTGATGCCATCGTCCTGGAGATTGCCGATGGACTTTATCAAAGGGAAACCGCCATGTTGCTATCTTCACACCATTTCAGGTCAACAGTAACTGCCATGATCTTCGCAGCGAGTGACGCAATGGGCGCCGGCGCTGGGACGGAATGGCTGTTTCAGCGAGACCTGCCTCTGGTTGCCCTCAGTGGCCGCATCAGCGTTTCCCCCCTGGCAAGCCGGGAGGCGGCACAAATCACCGGGCTACCTGTGGTGGGCCCGGAAGATCTGGCGGATCCGGATCAAATCGCGTATCTGTTTGGCCAGGATAACGATCCGGCAGAACGATTAGTGGAAAGGGGCTAGGATGAAACAAATCCCACGCATCCTCACCGGACACCGCCGTTGGCTAATGGTACGGCTTATACTGAACGGTATGGCTCAAGCCGGTATGATGATCACCACCGCATGGCTGGTGAAGATCACCTTTGACGGATTTATCACCCCTGCCAACAGCGCTGTACCTTCACTGTTGTGGTGCGGTGCAGGGCTTGCACTGACCGGAATCGGTATTGCACTGCTGCGCGTGACCGAGCGTATTGATGCTGAGCGGATGGGACAGCACTATACCCATGAGGTACGTACCGGTCTGTTCGCCCACATGAGCCAACTATCCCCCCGGATCCTGCAGCAGCGCAGCCGGGGGGGGGTCATGCTTCGCTTTATCGGTGATCTCACTGCCCTGAAGCAATGGGTCAGCCTTGGGTTGGCCCGGCTGGTTGTCGCCAGCATTACGACATTGCTCACCTTGGGTATTCTGGCTACCGTCAACATTACTCTGGCGTTTGTAGTAGGCGCTGCGCTGGCCGCCGGAGCAGCAGCAACGTATGGCATGGGCAGTTTGCTGCAGAGAGCAGTGCGCGAAGCCCGCCGCCGCCGTGCCCGGCTGGCGGCCAATGTCAGTGAAAAAATCGCCGCTCTGGCAGTGGTGCAGGTTTTCGGTCAGTCACAGCGGGAAAAAGAGCGTATCCAACGGCAAAGCAGACAGCTGATGAACGCCATGGTGGAGCGGGCCCGGGCGATTGGACTGTTTCGCGGAATAATCGAACTGACCGCCGCCCTCGCCAGCGGTGGCGCACTTCTGACAGGTGCAGCACTGGTCAGCTCCGCCAGCACCACCCCGGGTACCGTTGTGGCGGCAATGAGCATTGTAGGACTGCTGGTACCTGCATTACGCGATCTGGGGCGGATACAGGAGTACTGGCACGGGGCAGTTGTTTCCCGGGAGAAAATCACCGACTTTCTCTCACTGCAACCACTGGCTACCGTTCCAGAGACAGCGCTGATCCTGCGGCCGGGGCCTGGCGAGCTGCGCTTTGAAAATGTACGCATCAGTACCAACTCTGCAACTTTTTCCGCCTCAGTTCCGGCTGGAAAAATAGTCGCCCTGGTAGGTCCCAACGGGGCCGGAAAATCGACACTGCTCTCCCTTGCGGCCCGTCAGACAGATCTGGAACAAGGTGCTATCTACCTGGACGGCCAGGATATCCGCAAACTGCAATCCGCTTCCTTCCACCAGGCGGTGGGGGTAATGAGTCCGGATCTTCCGCTGCTGCGCGGCTCTATTCAGTACAATCTGAGTTATCGCTGGCGAGAAGCACCAAAAAAGGAGCTTCACCGTGTCCGGACTCTTTGCGGCATAGACCAGATCTTGGCCGAATTACCGCGAGGCATTGACACCCGGGTTACCGAAGACGGGGCCAATCTCTCACTGGGGCAGCGGCAACGCATTGGCATGGCCCGGGCAATATTGGGCCACCCTAGACTGCTTCTGCTGGATGAGGTTGATGCCAACCTCGATCCCGGAGCAGCGCGGATGCTACGACAGGTACTGGCCGACTATCCCGGTACAGTGATGTTGGTCACACACTGCATGGACTGGATCAGGCTGGCCGATCAGATATGGCATATCGAAAACGGCCAGTTAGTAGAATCCGGTCCTCCGGCAGAACTCCTGGAGTCGAATGGGCCAACTGCACAGCTGTTCCGGCAGCCGCAAGCGGCGGGACTGTAAATAGAGACAGTGCCTCTGCTAGCGCTGACCGCCATGGAGAGCGAAGCGAAGGCGGTTAGTCCCCGATAGGCAACGCCGTTTGCATATTCGCAGTTAGGAGCGTTAGCGAGTGACGGAGAAGATGCAGCAGCGGCTTTCTGTTGCCGTAGAGTCATTGAGGGAGTCATGGCGTAGTGTGGCGAGGAATGAGGTCATACGGAGCCGTGACGGACGCAGGACGGTCGGGGCAAAAGGAATCAGCTGTCGCGTAGGCGAGTCGATTTTTGACAGGGAGGTCAAAATCTATCACGAGGTAGCGACACTATCGTTTTGGTGAGCGTCTCCCCCTAACGACTCGGCAAGTATATTTTCAGTCTCGCAGCTTTCGGGCCAAACCAGCTATCGCCCCGAAAAGTGTAGCCGTGCTAGTAGCTTGTTTCTGTACTATCCGCGAGAAGTTGTTTAATCTGGAACAGCGGCGGATTGTTGGGGATGAGAGTACCTCTGACATCAAACGTAGGGTACCCCATCTCTTTCGACGAAAACCCTGCCTGGTTCAACTTTTCTGATAAATCTTTCCCGGCACCAGGATCACGATCTACCACATACTCAACATAGGAAATTTCTGCCGTATTTAATTCACGACGCTTTACTTCGCAATATTCGCAATCTGTAATAGAGTACATAATCAGTTGGTCATGCTCGGCTAGCTTGACCGCGGGATTTTCAATTGCCAGTTTTCCCATCCCTTGATAGATTACTACGCCAAAAAAGATCAAAACGACGGAATACAGTATGCCCTTGCCTTTCATTCGATCTGCCTTTCTCCGTTTTTTATCTCGAAAGTTGTGCCTTTGACATCCAAATGACTCTTCGGTTCACTATCGGATCCTAAACCGTTCCAGAGGGGAGAAATGGTATGATTTTAGTCACCTCTTTTTTGCTCTGTCTTGGCACCTTGGCCGGGCAAAAAAACGGCATCATTTTGAACCAGTTTTTTCGAAAATCAGCTTTCTGGAACAGTACGGCTTTTCCCGTATCGCTCCCAAAGAACGATAATCAGCACTATCAATACCGCACCAAACATAACTATCCAGATATATTGCTCGATCAGCGCGGCAAGAATGGATGAAACCCCCAGCATTATACCCAGCAGGCTCAACCGCCAGCTAATCCGGTAGCCATCAAGAAAAACCGCAAGACCAAGAACAAGCAACAGAACCAGCCCGGTTGTCTCATAGTTCAGACGCCCGGTGTTGAGCAGCACAAACACACCGATAACTGCTATCGCCGTGGCAAACCAGTGAATCGTCTGCACGAGTAATACCGTACGGATCCTGTGCTCTGGCTTTTTAGACCAGACTATTATCATTCCACCAATCCAGAATACTGCGGTCATGGTCAACCAGTATCGGTAACTCCTGGCGGGTGAAAAATTGGTTATAGCCATTCCCAACAGGCACAACGCAAGCAGAACCAGCAGGATGATATCCTCAACCAGTGTTTTTCTTTTTAGAAAGTTCGTAGCTAACTTGGCAAGTTTGGCTTTCATCGCCGTTGCGTTTACCTTTACTAGTTGTCCGAAGTTGTTGAACAGGTAATTATGACGCTCGTTTATCCTTTAGCATACTGTGATATTCAATCAATTCACCTTTGGTTGCCGGTGAGTGAACTTTCCTATAACAGAGTGCTTAACGAATAGCAGGCAACCCCTTATCTGTCAATCTGGCCAGTTCAGAAACAGCTCATGGCAATATTTTTTGTAACTACTCGGCAATTAGTGAATATATCGTGTAACTGCCTGGATTGCTCCTGAAACGGTCAGAACAAAGTATATCTATGTCGAACAGGGAGTTTAAATGCCGTACCGTATAGAAAGAGCAAGGGTTATTAACCATTCCAACCCGGAGATGGCATGTTTGAGGGGCAAGCTGGAGATTATTGCCATATTGATGCCGCGTGCTGGTTGGAGAGATCCCCGCTTTACACTGGACTGTTACCAACAAAATTGGTCGGGGCGAGAGGATTTGAACCTCCGACCACCTGCACCCCATGCAGGTGCGCTACCAGGCTGCGCTACGCCCCGATGATTGATGTCGCCTGAATAACGAATAAAACCGGCCACGCCCGCTGGCGTCAGCTGCGCATGATACCCGATCTCGCTATCAGAAAAAACTCCCACGTAACGCCATTTAATCGAAAGTTCCGGAAACCGCCGAATTCAGAATGAACGCGGCAAACCGGAAACTCCGGATTATACCTTCAGGATCGTCAGAACCTCTTCCAGTTCGCTTCGGATCTGCCGGATAAGATGGCGTTTGAGGCCACTGTCTTCTCCTTCCTGCTGATTGGACATCCGTTGCCGGGCTCCCCCGATAGTAAAACCATCCTCATACAGCAAAGTTCTTATCTGACGAATCATCAACACATCCTGATGTTGATAGTAGCGCCGGTTGCCGCGTCTTTTTACCGGTTTAAGTTGTGGAAACTCCTGCTCCCAGTAACGAAGGACATGAGGTTTGACCGCACAAAGCTCCGCTACCTCACCAATAGTGAAATAGCGTTTGCCGGGAATCGGTGGAAGCTCGTTATTGTTACTCGGTTCCAGCATAGGTCTCTACCTTGGATTTCAGTTTTTGCCCGGGGCGGAATACAACCACCCGCCGTGCTGTGATGGGAATCTCTTCCCCAGTCTTTGGGTTTCGCCCGGGACGTTGTCTTTTCTCCCTAAGATCAAAGTTCCCGAAGCCGGACAGTTTTACCTGATATCCCTGCTCCAGAGCAGTACGAATCTCCTCAAAAAACATTTCAACAACCTCTTTGGCCTCCCGCTTGTTCAGACCAAGCTCTTCAAACAGATGTTCAGCGATTGCAGCTTTTGTTAACGCCATAATTAATCTCTCAGTGTGCCCCCAAGCTTTTGCTCTATTGCATCAACCACACGGTATATCAAACCATCAATCTCTTTATCTTCAAGAGTGCGTGAATAATGTTGCAAGGTCAAGCCTAATGCAAGACTTTTCCGACCGGAATCAATGCCTTTGCCTTGATATACATCAAACAAGCAAATATCTCGCAGTAATTTGCCCGCACTTTGGCGAACGCATTGAAATACGGCTTCCGCCGTGACTTTTTCATCAACAATAATTGCCAGATCACGGCGAATTGCCGGGTACCTGGAAATCTCTTTAAATGCCGGCAGCGGCCAACCCAGAATCTCTGTCAGTGACAGTTCAAACAGTACAACCGGGCGGGGAAGATCCAGTTTTTTCTCCACCGAAGGGTGTAGCAGACCAAGCCAGCCAACCGGTTTGTCATGCAGGTGGATACGCGCACTCTGTCCCGGATGGAGAGCTGGATGCATCTCTGCATGAAACCGGAGTGGAAGGGGGCTTGTCATTGCTTCAATATCTCCCTTGAGATCAAAAAAATCCACCTCCCGCGACACGCTCCCCCACTGTTCCGGATCAACTGAACCACATATCGCACCCGCCAGCATCTTGTCCTGCTGTACACCAGCCTCGCAGGGAATAAAACGCAATCCCGTTTCAAACAGCCGGAGCCGGGTCTGTTGGCGATTGAGGTTATAGGCTACTGTCTGCAGCAGACCAGTCCATAAACTGGTTCGCATTACTGCCATATCAGATGATATGGGGTTGGCCAGTGTAACCGGCTTGCAATCAGGAGTCAGCAGTTTCTGAATCTCCGAATCGACAAAACTGTAGGTAATCACCTCCTGGTAACCACGGGTGGTCAGGATATGCCGCAGTGTTCCCAGCGGCAGCTGTGATTCAGGCAGGGTTCGCATCGCCAACGCGGCTACCGGCCTGACGCTGGGAAGATTATCATAGCCGCAGATGCGAGCCAGTTCTTCTACAAGATCCGCTTCGATAGCTATATCAAAACGATAGCTGGGCGGCGTCACCTGCCATCCAGCTGCCTGCTGTTCAACCAACATGCCGAGCCGGGACAGAATCTGCCCGACTTCATCTCCTGCAATCCCGGTACCCAGTAATCTCGAGATCTGTTTTTCCCGCAATGAAATAACCGGGCTGCATGGCAACCGCTCTGCAACAGCTATATCCGTCACCGGACCGGCCTCTCCACCGGTAATATCAACAAGCAGGGCTGTTGCGCGTTCGATTGCCCTGACTTGCAGCTCAGGGTCAACCCCCCGCTCAAAACGATGGGACGAATCGGTGTGGAGTCCATAGCTGCGCGCCTGGCCAGCCAATGCTGCCGGATTGAAAAAAGCGCTCTCGAGGAAAATGTCCCGGCTATCTTCACTCACTGCAGAGGCAGCTCCACCCATAACTCCGGCCAGAGCCAGCGGGCCGTTCTGATCTGCAATCACCAGTGAACCTTCTCGCAAGTTGATCTGCTGCTCGTTAAGCAGTACCAGCGTCTCATGCGCTCGCGCCATGCGCACGCGAATCCCGCCCGTTAGTTTTGCAAGATCGAAGGCATGCATGGGTTGCCCGAGTTCAAGCATCACATAATTGGTAACATCCACCACGGCACCCAACGAACGGACACCGCTACGGCGCAACCGCTCGCGCATCCACAGGGGCGTCTCCGCTGTTGGATCAATGTTCCTGATCACTCGCCCCGCGTATCGAGGGCAGCCCTCTCCCGATTCAATCGTTACGGGAAAAGTGTATTCGTCTACAACGGGCACTGCGGAAATGGAGGGAGCCTGCAACGATAAGCGATTCAGAACCCCGACCTCCCGGGCAACCCCCTCCAGACTCAAACAGTCACCCCGGTTCGGCGTCAGCCCCAGTTCGATCGTGACATCATCAAGCTGCAGGTAGTCCCGCAGATCAGATCCCGGTTGCGCATCTGAGGGCAGTTCAAACAACCCTGCTGCCTCCTCCGCCAGCCCAAGCTCCTTTGCTGAACAGAGCATGCCGAACGAAGCAATGCCGCGCAGTTTGGCCTTTTTTATCCTGAAATCACCCGGCAGCACTGCCCCGACGAGAGCAGCGGGAATTTTTATTCCAGCACGGGCGTTACTGGCTCCACAGACAATCTGCAACAGCTCTTCCTGCCCCGTATTCACCTGACAGATCTGCAGCTTGTCCGCATCCGGATGTGGCTCGACACCGATAATCTCCGCAACTACCACACCGCTGAACCCGGGTGCAACCGGCTCGGCAGCATCCACTTCCAGCCCCGCCATGGTCAGCTGCTCGCACAACTGCTCAGTGTTGATCTCGGGATCAACCCACTCACGCAACCACTGTTCGCTGAACTTCATCTGGCTATCACTTAGTTGAATTGTCGCAGAAAGCGGAGATCATTCTCAAAGAACAGGCGCAGATCATTGACACCATAGCGCAACATGGCAAGCCGTTCCACACCCATCCCAAACGCGAAACCGGTGTATCGTTCGGCATCAACCCCTGCGGAGCTGAATACATTGGGATGAACCATTCCACAGCCGAGCACCTCCAGCCAGCCGGTATGGCTGCAAACACGGCAACCTCTGCCCCCACACATTACGCACTGAATATCTGCTTCAGCAGAAGGTTCGGTAAAAGGAAAATAGGAAGGACGAAAGCGTACAGCCAGTTCCTGCTCAAAAAAGTTACGCAGAAAGTCATCCAGAACCCCTTTCAGTTCGGCAAAATTGACCTTCTCATCCACCATGAAACCTTCAACCTGGTGAAACATGGGAGTATGGGTAAGATCCGAATCACAGCGATAAACCCTGCCCGGCGCGATGATGCGCAGTGGGGGTTCACGCTCCTCCATCACCCGGATCTGAACCGGGGAGGTATGGGTCCGCAGCACTGTACGGCTGTCGAAATAGAAAGTGTCGTGCATCGCCCTGGCCGGGTGCGATTCAGGGATATTCAACGCCTCGAAGTTGTGGTAATCATCTTCGATTTCCGGACCCTCTGCCACCTCAAACCCCATGCTGGCAAACAGGGCTTCAATACGCTCCTGTGTGCGGGTAACAGGGTGGATACCGCCGGCGGACTGTCCTCGTCCGGGCAGGGTAACATCGATGGTCTCGGCAGCCAGCCGGGCCTGGAGCGCTTCATTCTGCAGCAGTTCACGCCGTTTCTCCAACGCCGACTGAACTTTCTGTTTGGCCTGATTTATCACTTGGCCAGCCTTTGGACGCTCTTCGGGAGACAGCGAGCCAAGCTGTTTCAGCTGAGCAGTCAGCAAGCCTTTTTTTCCAAGGTAAGCAACCCTTAGTTGCTCCAGCGCCGCGAGTTCTGTTGCAGCCGCAATCGCCTGCTCAGCCTCATTAACAAGTGCGCTCAGCTCATGCACTCTGCTTTTTCCCTTGTATAATGTGAAGAGATTAAAATCGAAATAAAAAGATACGCGATAGCCCCCAACCAGTAAGTCAGGTTGGGGACAAACAGATTATAATGCGTATTCAGGCGCCCAAACTGCTCTTGGCCTTCTCCGCCAAAGCAGAAAAAGCCACCATGTCTGTTACCGCAAGATCGGCCAACACTTTACGATCAACCTCGATCTCCGCCTTTTTCAAACCGTTCATCAAGCGACTGTACGAGATGCCACACTCACGCGCAGCAGCATTGATGCGTACAATCCACAAGGCACGGAACTGGCGCTTCCGCTGACGGCGATCGCGATAAGCATACTGCCCCGCCTTCGTTACTGCCTGTTTGGCAACCCGGTAAACATTCTTGCGACGGCCGGAATAACCCTTGGCCTGTTTGATAACCTTTTTATGGCGGGCGTGCGCCGTTACACCACGTTTTACTCTTGGCATTGTTCCTTACCTCACTCAGTTATAGGGCAACATACGTTTGATCAGCCCGGTATCTGCCTGATGAACTTCGGCAGGCGCGCGCAAATGACGCTTACGCTTGGTGCTTTTCTTGGTGAGGATATGACGGCGATGCGACTGCGCACGTTTGACCCGTCCGGAAGCGGTGATCTTGAAGCGCTTGGCTGCACCGCGATTACTCTTTATCTTGGGCATCGTTGGATACTCCACAATTGATGCGACTACTATGAGTGTACGGGTACTGGCTCACGTCAGTTTGAAAACCTCGACACACCCTCCAAGGCTGCAAGCTCTCACCGGCAGCCGAGTGCCTCTA
>Ga0256839_1003000_pt1 | contig 17966 bp, 17 predicted proteins | sample 354166metaG_FD_185968 | JGI IMG/M metagenome (GOLD analysis project Ga0256839, IMG submission 185968) | Hydrothermal vent microbial communities from Mid Atlantic Ridge, Atlantic Ocean - 354-166 | ecosystem: Environmental > Aquatic > Marine > Hydrothermal vents | place: Atlantic Ocean: Mid... | reverse complement strand
CGATCAGGATCGGGATCACCGTGGCCGGGATCGCCACCGTCAGGGTGTTGAAGAAGGCCCTGGCCATGCCCTCGCGGTTCTTGGGGTCGAACAGCACCTTGTAATAGTTGGCCAGCGTGAACTCCGGGGGCACCTTGGCGGTGACGAAGATGCGCTGGCCGCGCTTGCCGGTGAACGGCTCGGTATTGGTCATCCGGTAGTTGCCGGCGGCATCCACCGTCACCTCGCCGCCCCTGCGCAGCGGTGCCACCTCGCCGGCGGCAAAGGCTGCGGGCGCCTTCGAGGAGACGCCGAAACGCGAGACGCTCGCCGCCCGACCCTCCGCGAACAGATTGCCCTCGATCACCCACAGATCCCCCTGTTGCACCTGTTCGGAGGGCGGCGCGCTGCGCAGGGTGAGGTTCTGGACCGAGGGGAAGAGCGCCTTCCACCAGCCCGATGTGGCGATCTGATCGGCGCTGCGGAAGGAGGAAACGAACAGCCCCACGGTGGGAAACAGCCACAGCAGGACGAGGGCCAGCACGGACAGATGCACCGCCCAGCTCAGCGCCGATCTGCGCCCGGCGATCCCCTCCATCAGCGCATCTCCCTGCGGGCGTTCCACACGTTCCAGACCAGGATCGGCGTCACCAGGGCCATGAGCACCATCGCCGCCGCCGACCCCACGCCCCAGTCCCCGGTGCGAAACAGCTTGTCATACATGTAGTTGGCCAGGACCTGGGTCTGCCATTGCCCGTTGGTCATGGCAAAGACGATGTCGAAGACCTTCAGCACCACGATGGTGATCGTGGTCCAGACCACCACGATGGTGCCGGCGATCTGCGGCACCTTGATGCGGAAGAAGATCTGGAACGGATTGGCCCCGTCGACGATCGCCGCCTCGACGGTTTCCTCGGGGATTCCGCGAAGCGCCGCACTGAGGATGACCATGGCAAAGCCGGTCTGGATCCAGACCAGAACCGCCATCAGGAAGAAGTTGTTCCAGAACGGAATCGTCAGCCAGGTCCGGGGCTGGCCGAAGGGCAGCCGGGCCGACAGCAGCGGCGGAATGGTCGAAAGCAGCGCCCAGCCCAGCCACAGCGCCGCCAGCGCAAGCCCGCCCCGCAGCGCCAGCGCACCGGGGCGCGCGTGCAGGGCCGGCACCGTGCGCAACAGCAGCCACGCTCCCCACACCAGCAGTGCCGAACAGATCAGCAGCACCAGCGCCGGCAGAAGCTTGAGCACGATGAATGACACCGGCCCCTCATCGAAGGTCAGCCACACCGCATTGAGCACGCCGATCTGCTCCTGCCCCGCGGGGCGGGTGTCGTAGACCAGCTTCCAGATCACCGCGGCGCCGACGAAGGAAATCGCCATCGGCATGAAGATCAGCGACTTGGCGATATTGCCCCAGCCGATGCGGTCGGTGAGCTGGGCGGCCAGCAGGCCGAACCCGGTGGAGGCCGCCGGCACCACGATCAGCCACAGCATGTTGTTGCGCATCGCCTCCCAGAACTTGGGCTCGGCGGCCATCTGGCGATAATTTTCCAGCCCCACCCAGGTGTAGCCTCCCTCGGGCAGGCGTTCGCTCAGCGACAGGCGCAGCGTCTCGACCACCGGATAGGCCAGGTAGAGGCCGAGGGCGGCAAGGGCGGGAAGGAGAAACAGCCAGGGCCGGATCATGTTGGCGCGGTTGATGTTGCGCCCGGCAGAGGGCCCGCGCGGCGGAAACAGAACCTTGTCCAGCAACTGGTTGGAAAGCCAGAAATACCCCACGCAGCCGCCGACTCCGATGAAGATCGTGACAATGGCCTGCAATGCCGGATTCATCTCGCCCCCCGTTGCTGACGGAAGTGGTGCCGCAACAGCACCGGAATTCAAGGGGAATCCGGCCCGGAGGCCGGATTCCGCCGCCTCGGCGCGACTATTTCAGCGCCTCCCAGGAGGCCTGGATCTCGTCGGCCACCTGCCCGGCCGGCTTGCCGCTGACATAATCGACCATGCCGGTCCAGAACGACCCTGCGCCGACGCCGCCGGGCATCAGGTCGGAGCCGTCGAAACGGAAGGTCGTGGCCCCCAGGAGGATGTCGTTCATCTTCCTGAGCGTCGGATCACCGAACACCCCGGTATCGACACCCTTGTGCGGGGTGAGGAAACCCTTGCGCGCCATCCAGATCTCATGCGCCTCGGGCGTTTGCAGGAAGGCGATCAGATCGCGCGCCGCCTCGCTGTCCCGGGTGATCGCCCAGACGGTGCCCGCACCCAGAACCGGGTTGCCCAGGTCCTTTTCCGCATAGGACGGGAAGTAGAAGAAATCCGCGTCCTCGCCCACCACGGTGCCCTCGGGGAAGAAGGCCGGGATGAAGCTGGCCTGGCGGTGCAGGTAGCACTGCGGCGGCGCGCTGAACAGGCCCTTGGGGCTGTCGCGGAAATCGGTGGAGGCCACCGCACCGGAGCCGCCGGCGACGAAGGAATCGTTCAGGGCGAACCAGCCGAATTCCTCGATCGCGGCAACGATGCGCGGATCGTTGAAGGGAATCTCGTTCGTCACCCAGGCGTCATAGACCTCGGGCGGCTGGGTGCGCAGCAGCAGATCCTCCACCCAGTCGGTGGCCGGCCAGCCGGTGGCCCCGCCCGAGCCCAGACCGATGCACCACGGCGTGCCCCCGTCGGCCACGATCTGCTCGGTCAGCGCCTTGAGATCTTCCATGGACTGCGGGATCTCGTAGCCCGCATCCTCGAAGTTCTCGGGCACATACCAGACCAGCGATTTCACATCGACCTTGTAGAAGAAACCGTAAAGATCCTCCTTGCCGTCGGGGCCCTCGTAGGTGCCCAGATCCACCCAGGACTGGCCGGCGGCGTAGTTCTCCCGCACCCAGTCGGCGGTGCCTTCGGGCAGCGGGGTCAGGAAGCCGCGCCGGGCCATGTCGGCAGCAAGCCCGGGCTGCGGGAAGACGGCGATGTTGGGGGGTGATCCGGCCTCGGCGTCGATGACGATCTGCTGCTCGAAACTGTCCGATCCGGTATAGCGCACGTCATGGCCGGTCTTCTCGGCGAATGCCGCCAGCACCGCCTCCACGTTTTCCTGGTCCGGCCCCAGCCACGGCCCGAAGACGGTGAGCTGCTGGGCCAGGGCACCGACCGGCAGCAGCGCCACCGCGGCCGCGCCCGCAAACAAGAGCTTGTTCATCCTTCTTCCTCCCAATGGGCGCCGGCAGCGGCGCCGGCAGACACATCCAGGCGATTCGGAGATTTCCAAAGCGCTTTGGATAATCGGAGGGTCGCGGATTCCCGCGCCCCTGTCAAACGAAACATCTCCGAAAGCTGCGCATCCTTGAACGGATACGCACATTCAGACCGCCCGACCGCGTCTACCTTCCGTTTGACGCGCCCCTGCCATGCCCATAATCTGCGCAGGAAATCAAAAGCGCTTTGGCACATGAACCTGAAAGAACTCTCCGCCCTTCTGGGGCTGTCGCAGACCACGGTCAGCCGGGCACTGAACGACTATCCGGAAGTCAGCGAGGCCACCCGCCGCCGCGTGAAGGAGGCCGCGCGGGCCAACAATTACACCCCGAACACCCGCGCCAAGGGGCTGGCCACCGGGCGCTCGATGGCCATCGGCCACGTGATCCCGATTTCCACCCGCCACGAGATCGTCAACCCGATCTTCGCCGACTTCATCGCCGGAGCCGGCGAGATCTATACCGCGGGCAACTACGACATGCTGCTTTCGGTGGTCCCGGATGTGGACGAGGAGAGAACCTACCGCACCCTGGCTGCGCGCGGCTCGGTGGACGGGGTGATCCTGCACGGCCCGCATGCCGACGACCGCCGCATTCCGCTGCTGCGCGAACTGGGGCTGCCCTTCGTGGTGCACGGCCGGGCCGGGCACGAGGAAGACAGCTATTCCTGGGTCGATGTGAACAACACCCGCGCCTTCCGCCGCGCCACCGATTTCCTGCTCGACCTGGGACACCGGCGCATCGCGCTCGTCAACGGCCTGGAAAGCATGGACTTCGCCCGCCGCCGCCGCGCCGGCTACGAGGCGGCGCTGAAGGCGCGCGGCATCACCCCGGATCCGGCGCTCATGCGTTCGGAGGAAATGACCGAAGACTACGGCTGGCGCGCCGCGCGCGACATGCTGGCCGACGAGAACCCGCCCACCGCCTTCGCCGTTTCCTCGATGCTGACGGCAATCGGCGTGCGCCGGGCGATCGGAGATGCCGGGCTGGAAATGGGGCGCGACGTGTCGGTGGTGATCCATGACGACGTGCTGTCCTACCTGAAGAACGGCGGCGACATCCCGATCTTCACCGCCGCCCGCTCCTCGGTGCACGAAGCCGGACGGCTCTGCGCCGAAATGCTGCTCCGGATCATCGCCGAACCCGCCCCCGCCACGCCGCGCCACCTGCTGCTGGAAAGCGAACTGGTGATCGGCAGCTCCACCGGCCCGGCCCCGACCGGCTGAGGCGCCCCGGCGCGGGCTCTTGCCACGCTCGGCTGCGGCGGGCAGAAGCAGAGGCGGGGCGGCAACGGATCCGGAAAGCGGGCAGGAATGCGCACAGCGGCAGGACCGGGTCGCTGCCCGGCAGAAGGTTGCGCAGCAGACGAAAGCGACGGTGCCGCAAAGATGGCGCAAAGGCGGACGAAAGGAAAGAACGGGAAAGAGATGGCAGGAAGCCGAGCGGATGCCGCAACCGGCGCCGGGCGCTGGAACGACGGGCTGATCCTCGTCGCCGACATCGGCGGCACCAACAGCCGCCTGGCGCTGGCACGGGGAGGGAAGATCCTTCCCGGGACGCTCACACGCCTCGCCAACCGCGACTTCCCCGGCCCCGACGCACTGCTGCGCGCCCATGCACAGCGCCACGGCGCGCCGCAGGCCGGCGCCTGCCTGGCAGTGGCCGGGCTGGTGCGCGACGGCCGGGCGGAAATGACCAATCTGCCCTGGCGGATCGACGCCGGCGAACTGGCCGCGCAGACCGGCCTGCCGCGGATTGCGCTCCTCAACGACCTCCAGGCCCAGGGCCATGCCCTTTCCGCCCTGCCCGGTGCCAGCCTGCGGCGTCTCCTCGCCCCCGCCCCCGGCAGCCCGCCGCCAGCGGCCGGCGCCGCCAGGCTGGTGGTGGGAATCGGAACCGGCTTCAACGCGGCTGCCGTGTTCGAGACCCCTTCGGGGCCGATCGTCCCCCCCGCCGAAGCCGGGCATGCCGACCTGCCGCTGCGCCGCCCCGACGAAGCTGCCTTCGCCGATTTCCTGCGCCGGCGGGCGGGGCTGGCTTCGGTGGAGCGCGCCCTCTCCGGCCCGGGCCTGGAAAACATCCACCGCTTCCTGCACCCCGAGGCGCCAGAGGATGCCGCCGGTATCGTCCGGGCACTGGAAGGCGGATGCCCCGCCGCCCGCGCCCGCGCTCTGGCCAGCCTGCGCCTGTTTGCCGGGCTGCTGGGCAATGCGATCAGCTCCCTGGCCCTGATCCATCTCCCCGGGGGCGGCATCTACCTGACCGGAGGCGTCGCCCGCGCGCTCGCCCCCTACCTCGCAGCGGCCGGCCTCGAAGCAAGCCTGCGCCGCGAAGGCCCCCTTGCCGGGCTGCTGCGGGAAATCCCGCTGTATCTGGTCACCGATGACAACGCCGCCCTGACCGGCTGCGCCCGCCATCTGTCGTGGGAACCCCCCTTCACCCGTCGTTAGGGTTAACCGGGTTAGAATGCGTCGCCCGCTCCCCTGCCGGGACGGAAGGCGGACACCGGGGGCGGGCGCAGCCGGCGGGTCCCGCGCCGGCGGAGCTGACGAAGGAAGAGCCGATGCTGCTGCGCAAGGAAATCCGGGTGCTCGTGGCCGATGACATGTCCGTGTCGCGCCAGATCCTGCTGCAGATGCTCGAACGGATCGGCATCGCCGACACCACCAGCGCCAGTGACGGCATCGCCGCCTGGAACAGCCTGCTGCGCCGCCCGGCAGATGTGATCATCGCCGATCTGGAAATGCCCGGGATGGACGGGCTGCAGCTGCTGCGCCGGATGCGCGAACACCGGCGCTTCTTCCGCATCGGCTTCGTGATGACCAGCGGCCATGACGGCGACCCGCGGATCGACGAGGCATGGCGCTGCGGGATGAACCGCTTCCTGCCCAAGCCCTTCGACATCCACAGGCTGGTGAAAAGCCTGGAGTCGGTCGCCGGGCGGATCTGAGCTTTCCACCCTCCTTCCACCCTCCTTCCACCCTCACGCCCCGCCGCAGCCCGCCGCGGCCGGGACCGGGCAGCCGTTGTTCCTCTGCCGCGCGGCCGGAGATCCCGTCCTCAGGCTTCCAGCTCGGCATCCCAGTAAAGGAAATCCAGCCAGGTCTCGTGCAGATGGTTGGGGGGAAACCTGCGACCGATGGCTCGCAGCTCTTCGGCGCTCGGACGGCGCGGCGGCCTGCGCAGGCGCATTCCCGCCCGGGCCGGGCTGCGCGCACCCTTGCGCAGGTTGCAGGGGGCACAGGCGGCGACCACGTTTTCCCAGCAGGTCCGCCCGCCGCGGGCTCTCGGAATCACGTGATCGAAGGTCAGCTCTCCCCGCACGCCGCAGTACTGGCAGCGGAACTCGTCACGCAGGAAGAGGTTGAATCGGGTAAAGGCCACCCGCCGGCGCGGCTTCACATAGGCGCGCAGAACCACCACCGAAGGGAGGCGGATTCCGGTCGAGGGGCTGCGCACCACCCGGTCGTATTCGGCCACGATATCCACCCGCTCCAGCCAGGCCGCCTTGACCGCCTCCTGCCAGGACCAGAGCGACAACGGGTAGTAGGAAAGCGGCCGGTAATCGGCATTGAGCACCAACGCCGGAAAGCGCCCCGGCCGGACCGGCTCCGGCTGCGGTGCGAATTCGGCTCTGCGCGCCCCGTCCATGCTTCCGCTGCTTCCGCTGTTGCCGACTGCTGCCGGCTGCTGCCGGTTTCCCGTTCCCGCCGCCTCCCTGACGGCCGCTCCAGCGCGCCCTCCCGCCAACTATATCTGGTGGAGCCGGCTCCGCAACCCCCCAGACCTGCCGGGCAGGAGGCAAGTTCAGGCGGGCTCCGCAAGGCCGAGGCGCGCCCGCATGAAGGCCAGCGCCACCGACAACCCGTCGGGTGCGATCCCGTGGCCGGTGCCCCTGCTCACATGGGTGCGAACCTCGAACCCGGCCGCTTGCAGCGCCTCGGCGGCTTCGGGCATGCTGGCCGGAGGCACCATCTCGTCGGCATCGCCGTGCACCAGCAACACCGGCGGACGCGAGACCGCCTCCGCTGTCAGCCGCGCGGGTTCCAGCAGGCGGCCGGAAAAGCCGACGACGCCGGCCACGGGCTCTGCCCGGCGCGGGGCCACATGCAGGGCCATCATCGTGCCCTGCGAAAAGCCGAACAGGATCATCCGGTCGGCCACCAGCCCCTCGTCGGCGAGCACGCGATCGAGAAAGGCGTTCAGATCGTCGACCGACTGCGCCATCGAGCGCGCCGCCTCCACCGGCGAGGATCCGTCCAGCCAGGGGATCGGAAACCACTGGAAGCCCATCGGATTCGCCGCGCAGGGCTCTGGCGCGTCGGGGGCGATGAAGGCGGTATCGGGCATGTGCGGCGCCAGCGGTTCGGCCAGCCCCAGAAGATCGGCACCATTGGCCCCGTAGCCGTGCAGGAACACCACCGCCCGTTTCGCCCGCCCCGGAGCGGGGCCGCGCCTGTCGAAATGCAGTTCGCGTGTCATCGGATCCCTTCCCTGTCCTTTTCGATGCGGTAGTAGGCCCAGAGCAGCCGGGCGGCAACCGCCCGCCAGGGCGACCAGGCCTCGGCCATCCGCGCAAGGGCGCGCGGCTTCGGGCGCTCGGGCAGGCCGAACAGCAGCCGCGCCGCTTCCTGCAGGGCAAGATCGCCCGGGGCGAACACATCGGCCCGGCCAAGCGAGAACATCGCGTATATCTGTGCCGTCCAGGGACCGATGCCGGGCACCGCGGTGAGCGTCGAAATCACCGCATCCAGGGGCATCTCGCGCAGCTGCGCATAGGGAATGCGCGCGCTTGCCAGCGCTTTGAGATAGCGCACCTTCTGGCCCGACAGACCACAGGCGCGCAGCTCGTCCTCGCTGGCCCGGATGATCTTGCGCGGACCGGTCAACCCCGCCGCCTTCATCCGCCGCAGGATCGCATCCGCCGCAGAGACCGAAATCTGCTGCGATACGATCGCATCCACGAGCGCGCCGAATCCCTCGCGCCGCCAGCGCAGCGGCAGCGGGCCGGTCAGGGCATAGGCATGGGCGAAGCGCGGCTCGCGCCCGGCCAGCCATTGCGCGCCCTCGTGCAGGCAGTCCGGCCCCTCGATGATCCGCTCGCTCATTGCCGTGCCCTCACCCATTCCAGCGCCTGTTCCACGGTTTCTACCGTTTCCGCCTCCGGCGCCGGCGGGCGGGCGATCATCGCCACCGGCAGCCCCAGTTCGCGTGCCGCGTCCAGCTTGGCCCGGCTGGAGGTGCCGCCGGCATTCCTGACCACCAGCCAGTCGATTCCGAGGCGGCGGAACAGCGCCACCTCGTCGGCCAGGCTGAACGGCCCCCTGCCCAGCAGGTACTCGCCGTTCGGCCAGGGGAAGGGGGCTTTCGGCGCATCGATCCGCCGGCAGATCAGCCGCCGCCCGGCGAGGTTGGCAAAACCGCTCAGGTTCTGCCGGCCGGTGGCCAGGAACACCGTGGCGCCGGGCGGGATATGCTCGGCGGCCTCTTCCTCGCGGGCGATCGTCGTCCAGTTGTCGCCGGGCCCCGGCACCCATTCCGGGCGCAGCAGCAGCAGATGCGCCAGACCGCGGGCCCGGGCGATGCGTGCGGTGCGCGCGCTGATCGCAGTGGCGAAGGGGTGGGTGGCGTCGAGAACCGCCGTGATCGCATGTTCGTCCAGGAACCGCTCGAACCCCTCGGCGCCGCCGAAACCCCCGACAACGGTCGGGAGCGCCAGGCGCTCGGGCATGCGGGTGGCGCCCGCCAGCGTGGCGATTGCCGGAATCTTCCTGTCGGCCAGTTCGCGGGCCAGCGCGCGCGCTTCGGATGTTCCGGCCAGCAGCAGCAGCATCAGCCCGCCCTCGCCAGAATCGTGCCGTCACGTCCGACCACCACCACATCGACTGCGACCGGCGCGCCCTTCAGCAGCGCCGCCGCCGCTTCGCGCGCCCGCTGCGCCACCGCTTCGGCCAGCGGCGGGCCGGCGATCTCGAAGGCATGCAGGGCGGTGCGCACCTGTGCGAGCTCGGGCAGGCCGACCCAGCGCGCCAGCGCCTCCATGTCCAGCCGCGAGCGCGCCGAATGCAGGTCTGCCGCCCCCTGCCCCAGCTTGGCCAGCTTGGCCAGCCCGCCGCCGATGGTCAGCCGCGGCACCGGGTTGCGGCGCAGGTATTTCAGCAGCCCGCCGGCGAAATCGCCCATGTCCAGCATGGCGTGATCGGGCAGGCCGTAAAGAGCCTGGACGGCCGCTTCCGATGTCGCCCCGGTGCAGCCGGCCACATGCGCCAGCCCGGCGGCGCGGGCCACATCGACGCCGCGGTGGATCGAGGCGATCCAGGCCGAACACGAAAACGGCCGCACCACACCCGTGGTGCCGAGGATGCTCAGCCCGCCCAGGATACCCAGGCGCGGATTCCAGGTGCGGCGCGCGATCTCCTCGCCGCCGGGGATCGACAGGGTGATCTCGATGTCGGGAACGCGCCCATGCGCCCGCGCCGCCGCCTCGACCGCCTCGCGCATCATCCGGCGCGGCACCGGGTTGATGGCGGGCTCGCCCACCTCCACCGGCAGGCCGGGCATGGTGACGGTGCCCACGCCCTCGCCGGCCGCGAAGACCACGCCGCCCGCCGAGGCCGCCACCCGCGCCACGATCAGCGCGCCGTGGGTCACATCCGGATCGTCGCCGGCATCCTTGACGATCCCGGCTTCGGCCCAGTCCTCGCCGGCGGCGCCGTGGGCCAGGTCGAACGCCGGCCGCTCGCCGCGCGGCAGCGCGATCGTCACCGTTTCCGGAAAGGCGCCGCCCCACAGCCTTTCCAGCGCTGCCGACACGGCGGCGGTGGCACAGGCGCCGGTGGTCCAGCCCCGGCGCAGCTTTTTGGCGGGAGCATGCGACATCGCAGCGACTATATGCGCCCCGGAGGCGAAGGCAATCGGCGCGGCCGCGCCCTCAAGGCGCTTTCTCGCCACGCCAAAGCGCGCCATAACGGCGCCATGACGGATTCGACACCCCTGCCGCCGCACGACTGGCCCGAATTCCTGCCCGGATGGGTCTGGCTGTGCGGCGCCGGCCCCGGTGACGCCGGGCTGCTGACCCTGCACGCCCTGAACGCGCTGCGACAGGCCGAGGTGATCGTGCATGACGCGCTGGTGAACCCCGAAATCCTGACCTGGGCCCGCCCCGGCTCCCGGGTGATCGACGCCGGCAAGCGCGCCGGGCGCGATTCGCCGAAACAGCGCGACATCTCGCTGCGACTGGTGGAACTGGCGCGCGCCGGCCAGCGGGTGCTGCGGCTCAAGGGTGGCGATCCCTTCGTGTTCGGGCGCGGCGGCGAGGAAGCGCAGACGCTGGTGCAGCACGGCGTTCCGATCCGCGTCATCCCCGGCATCACCGCCGGAATCGGCGGGCTGGCCCATGCCGGCATTCCGGTAACGCATCGCGACGTGAACCAGTCGCTGACCTTCGTCACCGGCCACGATCCGGCCGGCGACACGCCCCCGCTCGACTGGGCCGCGCTGGCCCGCGCCTCGCAGGTGATCGTGATCTACATGGGCCTGCGCCACATCGGGCGGATCAGCGCCGAACTGCTGGCCGCCGGACGCCCCGGGGACGAGCCGGTGGCCCTGGTCAGCGACGCCTCGCTGCCCGGGCAGACGGTTCTGGAAACCACCCTGGGGGAGGTGGCCGAAGTGGCCGCCTCTGCCAGTTTCGCCGGCCCCGTGCTCATCTGCATCGGGCGCGCGGTTCTGCTGCGCCAGGCGCTGGACTGGCAGGCGATGGCGGCAGGGCATCCTGCGCGCAACCCCGACCCGCTGGGGCGCGGCAAGCCGGCCGAGGAGACATGAGCCGCGCCCTGATCATCGCCGCGCCGGCCTCGGGCAGCGGCAAGACCACGCTGACGCTGGGGATTCTGCGCGCCCTGCGCGACGCCGGTCAGGCTGTGCGCGGCGCCAAGTCCGGCCCCGACTACATCGATGCGCGCTTTCACGAGGCCGCCTGCGGTGCGCCCTGCCCCAATCTGGATGCCTGGGCGATGTCGGAGGCGCGCATTCGCGCGCTTGCGGCCGGCCCGGGCCTGCTGCTGATCGAGGGCGCCATGGGCCTGTTCGACGGCGCCCCGCCCGAGGGCAGGGGCGCCACCGCCGATCTGGCCCGCATTCTCGAGCTGCCGGTGGTGCTGGTGATCGACGCCAGCCACATGGCCCAATCGGTGGCGGCGCTGGTGGCGGGATTTGCCGGCCACGATCCGCAGGTTCAGGTGGCCGGGCTGATCCTGAACCGGGTCGGCTCACCCCGACACGAGACGATGCTGCGCCGGGCACTGGCGCCGCTGGGCCTGCCGGTGCTGGGGGCGCTCCACCGCCAGGGCGGGCTGGAGCACCCGTCACGCCACCTGGGGCTGGTCCAGGCCGGCGAACACCCGGACATCGAGGGCTATCTGGGCCGGGCGGCGGCGGCGGTAGCGCGGGCCGTCGACCTGTCGGCCCTGACGGCGCTGGCCGCACCCCTGCCCGCTGCCGCCCCGGTGCCCCGCCTGCCGCCCCCCGCCCAGCGCATCGCCATCGCCCGCGACGCGGCTTTTGCATTCGCCTACCCGCATCTGCTGGCCGACTGGCGCGCGGCCGGGGCCGAGGTGAGCTTCTTTTCGCCGCTGGCCGACGAACCCCCGCCCCCGGCCGATCTGGTGTTCCTGCCCGGCGGCTACCCGGAGCTGCACGCCGCCCGGCTGGCGGCGGCGGAAAACTTCCGCGCCGGGATGCGCGCCGCCGCCGGCAAGGCGCAGGTCTATGGCGAATGCGGCGGCTACATGGTGCTCGGGCAGGGGCTGACGGATGCCGATGGAACCCGCCACGCCATGCTCGGCCTGCTGCCCCTGGAAACATCCTTCGCCGAACGCCGGCTGCACCTGGGCTACCGCAGCCTGACCCCGCTGGGCGGACCGTTCGCCGGCGCGCTGAGCGGGCACGAGTTCCACTACGCCACCACCCTGCGCGCCGAAGGCGCCCCCCTGTTCGAAGCCCGCGACGCCGAGGGCAACGCGCTGGCGCCGATGGGGCTGCGCCGGGGCGGGGTCAGCGGCTCCTTCGCCCATGTGATCGACCGGAGCGCCCCCTGAGCAGCCTGCCCCGGGCCGGGCGCGCGGCCCCTCTGCCCAGTCGAGGCCTGGAAGGCCTCCCGGAAAGACCGACCCGGAAAGATCCTCCGGCAAGGCCGGCCCGGAGACGGCAGGCCGCAGGCCGCGGGGAGCAAGCCCCCCTTTTCATTCCCGCCGCGCGCAGATAGGTCTGCCCCATGAGCGACCCAGTCCTCTCCTCTTCGGACCGACAAGCCCCCCCGGCACAGCCGGTTTCCGACGCTCGCGCCCGGCGCAACGTGGCGGTGCTGGCACTGGCCCAGGCGGTGCTCGGCGCGCAGATGCCGATGCTGTTCATCCTCGGCGGGCTGGCCGGGCAGTCCCTGGCCGCCAACGCCTGCCTGGCGACGCTGCCGATCTCGCTGATCGTGCTCGGCTCGATGCTCTCGGCCACGCCGATGTCGGCGATCATGCAGCGCTGGGGGCGGCGCGCCGGCTTCGTGCTCGGCACGCTTGGCGGGGCCGCCGGGGCCGGGGTGGCAGCGCTCGGGCTGCTCGACAACAGCTTCGCGCTGTTCCTCGTCGGCTCGCTGCTCACCGGCATCTACATGTCGAGCCAGGGCTTCTTCCGCTTTGCCGCAGCCGACACCGCCAGCGAGGCGTTCCGCCCGCGCGCCATTTCCTTCGTCATGGCCGCCGGGCTGGCCTCGGCGGTGATCGGGCCGCAGCTGGTCAAGGTCACCAGCCAGGCGATGGTGGTGCCCTTCCTGGGCACCTATCTGGCGGTGATCGCGATCAACCTGATCGGCTCCTTCCTGTTCCTGCTGCTCGACATCCCCAAACCCCCGGAACCGGAGCCCGATGCCGACGGCGGGCGTTCGCGGCTGGAGCTGATCCGCACCCCGCGCATCGCCGTGGCGATCATCGTGGCCACCGTGTCCTACGCGCTGATGAACCTGATGATGACCTCCACCCCGCTGGCCGTCGTGGGTTGCGGATTTACCGAAGCCAACGCCTCGGACGTGGTGATGGCGCATGTGCTGGCGATGTATGCGCCCTCTTTCGTCACCGGCCACATCATCAACCGTTTCGGAGCGGAAAAGGTCATGGGCACGGGGCTGGCGATCCTGGCCGGGGCCGGGGTGGCGGGGCTGTCCGGGGTCGAACTGGGGAATTTCTACATCGCCCTCGTGCTGCTGGGGGTGGGCTGGAACTTCGGCTTCATCGGCGCCACCACCATGCTGGCCGACAGCCACAGGCCCGAAGAGCGCGGACGGGCGCAGGGGATGAACGACATGATCGTGTTCGGCGGGGTGACGCTGGCCTCGCTCGCCTCGGGCGGGCTGATGAACTGCACCGGCACCGGCGCACAGGAGGGCTGGCAGGCCGTCAACCTGGCGATGATCCCGCTGCTGACCCTGGCCGGCGGGGCGCTGATCTGGCTCCTCCTCAGGCCCCGCACGGCCTGAACGGCGGCACGGCGTGCGGAGGCAGCCGCAAGGGAAGGCCCTGCCCGGCAGCGCGCGGGGCCTGCCGCGACCGGCCGGCCCGAATCACCTTTCCGGAAAAAAGCCCCTCTGGAAACGACCGGGGAGGCGCCCTCGGGCCGCCGGCCCCGCCGGTTAGGGAAACAGTCGGGCATTCCTTCCGGAACTGTCGCTCCCGCTGGCCACGATACGGGGGGAACGTCTGAAAGAGTTCGGCATTTGTGGTTGATCTGACAGGTTCTTTCCGAACGCCACCGGAGCCGCCGATGCCCAGGAAGATGACATTTCCCTCGCGCGCCCATGCCCAGAAGGAGAAGGTGACGCGGCACGAGAAGCTTCCGGCCGAGGTGGAGGCGGTGGTGCCGCGGTTGCGCCTGTTGGCGCCGGGCGAGGGCCGGATCCCGGATGAAACCACGAGCCCGAACTTCCGCCATCTTCTGGAACGCCGGACATTGACCGAAGCGATCTTCACGGCGGTGAACGCGCATCTGGCCGGGACCGGCCTGACGCTGCGCTCGGGCAGGCTGGAGGATGCGACGACCATCGGCGCAGCGGGCTCGACGCAGAACGAGGCGGGCAGGCGCGCTCCGCAGACGGGCGGTGCCGGGGGGCAATGGCTGGTGTTTCGGCATGAAGGCGCATGGCGGCGCCCCCGCGCCGAAGTCAGGCCGATACGGCGACGCCGAGGCGTTGATCGGACGTTCCGGGGCATTTCCCGCGTTTCCTTGGAATTAACCCTTTCGGCGGCATGATCGGAATCGATGGAGCGGATCAGGGACCGGACATGATGACACTCATGAACGCACTCATGGCAAGGATCAGGCGGAGCATCGCAGCGCTGGCCGAAGGATGCGCTGCCCTGGTCAGCCCCCCCGAAAGGCTGCGCCCGCTGCCGGTCGAAAACCGCATGCGCAACCGGCCAGCCTGTCCCGTCACCGGCCCCCTCGACAGCTCCCCGGGCAGACCCGCGCCCGGAATACGGCCGCTGGCGGCGCGCGTCTCGGGGGTGCCGCTGTCGGCCCGGGACGAAAGCGCGCAACGCCACCTCGAACGCCACTGCGGCCCGGGGAGGAGCGGCTCGGGGAGGGGCGGTTCAGGGAGCGCCTGACAGCACCCGCCACAGCAGCGAAGCCCTGCGCGAGAATTCCGAAACATGCAGCGCCCCGTCGGTCACGGCGGTCGGGTTGGCGGCGGCAGAGGAGAGAATCCTGCCCGCCCGCCACCCCGAACGGGTCGCCGGCCGCGCCGCGCGCGGGATCGCACGGCGATTGGCGCGCAGCAAGGCCAGGCCGGAGCCGGCCAGCGCCCGGATCGCCTCGGCACGCCCATCAGGCAGCGGCAACCGCCCCCGCGCCCTGAGCTGCGGCACGGCAAGGAACCAGCTGGCCAGACCGCAGGCCTGCCCGTAGGCGCGGATCGCCGGCTCTGCGTCGGCGCAGCCGATGGCGCGCGCCGAGACCCACATCAGCGTGCCGGCGGTGCGCATAAGATAGCTCATCAGCGCATCGGCAGAGTCGAAACCGCCCGGGTAGATGTCGCGTCTTCGGGCATCGACCAGATCCATCAGCAGACGCGCGCCCTCGGCATCCAGAACCTCGGCCAGCGGCGTGGCCACCTCGTGGCGGCGCACCGACGCGCCGGCGGCGATTTCCTGCAACGCCTCGACCCACCATTGCAGGCGGATCTCGCCGATCGCGGCCTCGGCGCTGACCCAGGGCGCGCGGGCGACCTCGAGGTTGAACGCCCATATCGCCAGCAGCGCCGGACGCCTGGCCACCGGCGCCGCCATCGCGGCAAGAAACCTGTCCGGGTCGCCCTTGCGCAGCAGTTCGGCGCAGGCCTGCAGGCTCATCGGCCGCTCACTCCGACGGGCGCACCACGCTGAGCAGGTAGCCGAATTCGTCCCCGTATTCGTTCCAGGCGGCGATCTCGGCGGCCGCATCGCGCAGCACCGCGCGCAGAGTGTCGTCGGCGCCCTCGTGGAGCTCGCTCATCCGCTCCAGAAGCGGGCCGTAATAGGCCTCCCAGGCGCTGTCGGCCAGCCGCCGGGTGGCGATGGTTTCAAAGCCCGCGGCGCGCACCCGCTCGGCAATGCCGGCCTCGCCGCTCATGTCGGGATAGCCGGACCAGATCTCGCGGACGATCTCCGAGGGCGGATCGTTCCAGAAACAGGGTTCGGAAAAGGCGATCACCCCGCCGCTGTTGAGCGATTTCCGCCAACCCTTCAGCGCCTCGCTCACCCCGAGGAAATAGGCCGCACCCGCACACCAGATCAGGTCATATCGTCCGCCCGGTTCGCTCATGTCCGCCAGCCGCACATCGACCCGCGGATCGCCCGTCCAGACATCGGCCAGCTGGCCCAGGAACTGCGGGTTGTGATCGATCGCCACCACCGAGGCCCCCGGCGCCAGTTCGAGCAGCGGGCCGATGTCGGCGCCCGGCCCGCAGGCGATGTCGCAGATCAGCGCATTCTCGGGCAACTCGATCTGCCGGCCCAGCCACTCGATGTCGGCCGGCTCGCCGGGGCCTTCGCGCGGCAGGTTGCGGTGAAGCGTCAGGAAGGCCCGTGCCTTGCTTGCCGACGCGTCGGCGGCGGTGTCGTCATTCATCGGCGGGCCCCGTGGTGCGTGCGTTCCTCATCGACTGTGTTTCTCATCGGTCCTGTTCTCCGTCGCGGATCAGTTTCCAGTTGATGGCATCCAGCAGCGCCTCGAAGGAAGCATCGACGATATTGGGCGAAACGCCAACTGTGGCCCATCGCCGCCCCTGCCCGTCCTCGCTGTCGATGATGACACGGGTCACGGCTTCGGTGCCGCCGTCGGTGATGCGCACCTTGAAATCGACCAGCCGCATGTCGTCGATGGCCGCCTGATACGGCCCCAGGTCCTTGGCCAGGGCGCGGGCGAGCGCATTCACCGGGCCGCGATCCTGGCCGGTTTCGTCCATGCTTTCGGAGACCGACAGCTTTTTTTCGTCGCCGATCTTCACCACCACCACCGCCTCGGAGAGGCTGACCATGCGGTTGTACTTGTTCCTGCGCCGCTCCACGGTGACCCGGTAGCGCTTGACCTCGAAGAAGGTCGGCAGCAGCCCCAGCGCGCGCCGGGCCAGAAGCTCGAAGGAGGCCTGGGCGGTATCGTAGGAATAGCCCTGCGATTCGCGCCGCTTGACCTCTTCGAGGATGCGCGCGAGCGCCGGATCGTCGCGCGCCACCTCCAGCCCCATCCCGGCCAGCCGGGTGCGCAGGTTGGACTGCCCAGCCTGGTTGGACATGGGCACGATGCGGGTGTTGCCCACGGCGGCCGGGTCGATGTGCTCGTAGGTGGCCGGATCCTTGAGAATGGCGCTGGCGTGCAACCCGGCCTTGTGGGCGAAGGCGGCGGCGCCCACATAGGGCGCGTTGCGCCGCGGCACCCGGTTGAGGATGTCGTCCAACTGGCGCGAGATGCGGGTAAGCGCCGCGAGTGAATCTCGATTCACGCCTGTTTCATAACGGCTTGCATATGGTTCCTTGAGCAGTAGCGTAGGCAGGAGGGTTGTCAGGTCGGCATTGCCGCAGCGTTCGCCCAGCCCGTTCAGCGTGCCCTGCACCTGCCGCACCCCGGCATCAATGGCCGCCAGCGAACCGGCCACCGCATTGCCGGTGTCGTCATGGGTGTGGATACCCAGCCGCGTGCCGGGAATGCCCGCCTCGATCACCGCGCGGGTGATGTCGTGGATCTCCGCCGGCAGGGTGCCGCCGTTGGTGTCGCACAACACCACCCAGCGCGCCCCGGCATCGATGGCGGCCCCGAGGCAGGACAGCGCGTAAGCGGCATCGGCCTTGTAGCCATCGAAGAAATGCTCGGCGTCGAAAAGGGCCTCCTTTCCACTTCCTGCAACACGTTCAATGGATTGAGAGATGCTCTTGAGGTTTTCCTCCAGGCCGATCCCCAGCGCCGTCCGCACATGGAAGTCATGCGCCTTGCCCACCAGGCACACCGCCGGCGTGCCGGCATTCATCACCGCCGCGAGCACGTCGTCGTTTTCCACCGAACGGCCGGCGCGCCTGGTCATGCCGAAGGCCACCAGAGGCGCCCGCGTCCGCGGCGCCGCCTCGAAGAAGGCGCTGTCGGTAGGATTGGCGCCGGGCCAGCCGCCTTCGATGTAATCCACCCCCAGCTCATCGAGAGCGGCGGCGATGCGCTGCTTCTCGG
>Ga0256839_1002999_pt1 | contig 17970 bp, 15 predicted proteins | sample 354166metaG_FD_185968 | JGI IMG/M metagenome (GOLD analysis project Ga0256839, IMG submission 185968) | Hydrothermal vent microbial communities from Mid Atlantic Ridge, Atlantic Ocean - 354-166 | ecosystem: Environmental > Aquatic > Marine > Hydrothermal vents | place: Atlantic Ocean: Mid... | reverse complement strand
TCCCAGAGAATGGGTCGAAATGCCAGGTCTTCAGCGGAAGGCCTCAATTTGTTTTTGCGAAAGCGGTCTTCTTCTTCGGCATAAGCAGCTACTTTAAGCCACTGCCACATGGTAAAAATCAACAACTCAAAAGACTTTTCAATGCTGTTTTCGTATCTTTTCAAAGCAAAGGGCAAGTTCATGTCCTCATTCATCCGCAAAGCATAGAGCATTTGCATAACTTTGATACGGACACTTCTTCTACTCAGCATAAGGTAAGTTGGTCTATTTTCAAATGGGGCAGCTCGTCATAGGCTTCCACAAACTTTTGCAGACGCAAAGAAACAATTTTTTTGGTTTAGACCAACCCCAAGGGGCTAAAAAAAACTGCCCCGTATCTTTCGATAACGGGACAGCCCACACACTATGAGAACACCCAATTCTTTCATCAAAACAGATGGGTGGAAGGTAGGGAGGGAAAGGTTCCCGGAGTGCCCCCCGCACTCGCATGACCTTTACGTCCTCCCTTCCACCGCTTTTTAGACGTAGGAAAGAAAAAAAAGACACTCAAGCCCGAGGACAAATTTGAATAGGCCTGATGTTGTCTATGAGAACATTGCCCTGGCGGGTGGCATTCTCCTCGCGATAGAAGGCTTCCAAGATGAGGTATTTGACTTCTTTTTTTGGCAACAAATTGAGGGTAAATGTTTTCCAATCTTCATTTTCTATGAACTCCGTCTCCCACAGCAGTTCCCTTTTCTCACAAAAATTCGAGCCACCCCAAACGCGCAATTTGATGGGTTTGTTATAGCCTGCATAAGTATAGGAATGGGCCAAATCCAGTACGAGGCGATAGCAGGATTTGGCTTTAAGCGGACGGGAAAGACGCTGGCCAATGGCTTCCCTGCTACCATCCGAACGCGTAATAAGCCCTACATAAGTCTCTCCTTCCGATGGCTCCGTTTCCACGCCCCAAAAACCGGGCAAAATATCCGGAGTCGTGCCGGGATTACAAGGATGCCAATCCGTAGGTGTGGTCGCATCTTGCGGCTGATCCTCAAAAGAAGGGTTCTTCAAATAGATAGCAAGAGATTGCTCTTTTGAAAACTCGACAAAACTCCGGGTGGTAAAAAGCAGTAAAAAGGCAAAAAAAAGTAAGCTGTAGTCTCTCATAAGAACAGGTATTGATGCAGTGCAAAACAGCAACGTTCAAAAATAGAGATAATTGCTCATTCCACCGAACAAATCCATATAGTGGAATTGAGCCTTTCCCGTTTTTTTTATCTTTGCGCCCATGAATACATTCCTGGAAGAGCTGCAATGGCGAGGCATGCTGCAAGACATGACTCCCAACTTAAAGGAACACCTTGCCGGTGGAAAGCGCAAAGCCTATATAGGTTTCGACCCTACAGCCCCCTCCCTCACCATAGGCAACTACGTGCCTATCATGCTATTGACACTGTTTCAACGGGCAGGACACCAACCCGTGGTACTCATGGGAGGTGCTACAGGCCGCATTGGCGACCCTTCCGGCAAAGATGCGGAACGCCAGCTCAAAAGCTATGAAGAACTCGACCGCAATACCCGCTTTCAGGAAGTTCAAATGAAAAAATTGCTGAACTTCGAAGAAGGCGACAACAGAGCTCTGCTCGTCAATAACCTGGATTTTTATCGGGAAATGAACGTCTTGGACTTCCTGCGCGACGTGGGAAAAACCCTCACCGTCAATTACATGATGAGCAAAGAAAGCGTGCAAACGCGCTTGAAAACGGGACTTTCCTTTACCGAATTCAGCTATCAGCTCTTACAGGGCTATGATTTCCTCAAGCTTTACCAGGAGCACGGAGTTACCATCCAAATGGGCGGCTCCGATCAATGGGGCAACATCACCACCGGAACCGAGTTCATTCGCAAAAAAATTGGCGGTGAAGCCTACGCCCTCACCGCTCCCTTACTGACCAAAGCCGACGGAAAAAAGTTTGGAAAATCAGAAAGCGGCAACATCTGGCTGGACCCTCAACGCACCAGCCCCTACCAATTCTACCAATTCTGGATCAATGCCGATGACCGCGACCTGCCCAAATACCTGCGCTATTTCTCCCTCAAAGATCGTCGGGAAATAGAAGAACTCGAAAAAGAGCATGCCAACAACCCCCGAACTTTAAAAGCCATCCTGGCAGAAGAGCTCACCACCCGCATCCACGGAAAGCAGGCCTACGAAGCCGTGCAAAAAGTATCGGCCTTGCTCTTCAATCACCGCCTCCAACGAGAGGAATTACTCCAAATGCCCGAAGACATCCTCCAACAAGTCGCTCGAGAAATACCACAATACAAAATCCCTACCGAATCCTTGCATACCGGCATACCTCTCGATGAACTCCTCACCCAAACAGGTATCCTCTCTTCCAAAAGTGAAGTCAGGCGAAATCTCCAAGCACTCTCCATCAACAAACAAAAATTTTCTTCCCACCAAGAACCCATCACCAATCAACACCTCCTCCACCAGCGTTACCTCTTGATTGAAAAGGGCAAAAAGAACAAGTTTGTCATTCTCGCTGAATAGAAATACAAAAGCTCTTTTTTACAAGTAGAACCAAGCGCTCCGAGCAATCCTGCCATCCAGCCGACAAAGTTTAACACTTTTCCTCTGTTTCTTTAGGGGCCTACTTGCATTGTAGTGTCAAAAGAGTAAAAAAGAACTCGTTTTGGCTCGTTCAGACACGCATAGACAACAAAGCCTCAAAATAAATCATCAATTTTGCCGGAAGGCAAAAAAATCTTCTGCCGTTTTTAGAGCACCTCCTTTAAAGCCATCAAGCACAAAGGATTAATTCCAAATAAAATAATGTTTAATTAAAAAATACAAAATTTTATTTTTTGAGCGTTTTTGTTTTTTAAGAGCGACAAAATTTTATTTGGTTTTTTTCGTTCTGAAAAAGAAGTAAAACGTATCTTTGCGGCCTTGAAAAAAACGAAACTCCAAAAACTGATGAATACCCCTTTTCACACCAAAAAAACTCCCATGAGAACTTTGCTTTTTGCCCTCGTTTTTTTGTTCAGCCTGCCTCTTTTTGCTCAGCAAGAACGTGCGGGATTTACCCTCTCTGCTGCTGCAGGTCTCCTACCCACCTACTTGAAAGATCAGGCCAATCAGGAACTCTGGCCGGTAGCTATTTCCGCCGGTTATCGCTTCAAAGGAATGCTGTCTTTAAATGTGTATGGCGCTTATACCATAGCTACCTCCGGCATAGAAACGCTGGCCGACGAAACACAAGTGCGCTACCGCAACAACACTTCTGTGCTGGGTCTCAAAGCAGCTCTGCACACCACCCGTTTTAAACGCATGGACGTTTATGGCGGCAGCATGCTGGCCCTGTACAGTTCTACCATCCGCCAACTCAATCTCGATGGTTCAAGCATGGATTTGCCCAAAAACGACCAACCTTCCGCCACCAAGCCCTATCCCTATGGCCAAACAGACAACAAAATCCTGGTTACGGCCTTTGTGGGGGCCTCTTTCTATGCCAACAAACAATTGAGCTTCTTCGCCGAAGCCGGATGGGGCATCTCTATGCTCCAAGCAGGCTTCCGCTTTACCCTCTAAGCGCCCTTTTTTCTCTGAGGAAAAACCTGATAGGGTTTTACAGTCTCGCATCAGAGCCGGCATGCTAAGCTGCATACCGGCTCTTTTGCTTTTGAGTCCGCACCATACTAAAAACCAGCCGCAAAACGTATATCTTGTGCGTTATCTCTTTAAAGTTTGTGCTAAAGCCCCAATGGCGAGGCAGATAAAAAAACATCTTGCCCAAAACAATTTCTTCTCCGACGGGTGCAAATCAGACCGTCCCTATTCCTAAGGCCTGAAGAATATATCATGGAGCTGCCGCCTAACCATCGCACAATGAGCATCAAAAAGAATACCCATCCTCTGCAAAAAATCTTATCCCTGGCCTTTTTCTGCTGCTTTAGCACAGTGCTATGGGGGCAACTCTCCCTGGAAGTAACCATCACCGGCGGAACAGCCGAAACCACATGTACTGACCTCTTTAGCTCACCCGACCCCATGTGGAGCGTATCTATCGAAGGTGGAAATTGGGTGGACTATCCCCAAAGCGGGCCCTGTTTTACAGCCTTACCCAACCTGCAATATCAACAAGGAGGATACACCTGTATTCAAGACTTACCCGCCACCATCAACATCTGCTTTCGAGCTTTCGAAAACGACGGCATCTTGCCCTGCCAGGTAACCCCCGATTGCGAAGAAGTCATTTGCCAGGATTTTCCGCTGCCACTGTCCGGCAGTGGCAGCTATACCCTCAGCCTACCACCAGGCCTCTCCTCTTCCGGAGAAGTTCAGTTCGACATCAACATCACCGGCACCTTCCTCAATCCGTTGAACGACGACATTTGCCAAGCCGTCGATTTGGGGATGCTGGAAAACGACCAAAGCCTGGGCGACCCATCGACCAATGTTTTTCACAACTTCTGCGCCACAGCCATCAACGAACCCGACCCGGGCCTCAACGGCGCTTATTGGAGCAATAATTTTGGTGTTTGGTTCACCTTCACCACCGGAGCCGAACCTCTCAACTACGTCGAACTCACTACCCTGAGCGACCCCCAAAACATGGGAGACGGCATCAACCTCCAAATAGCCATTTACGAACCCACGGGTGACTGCAGCGAACCCATGCAACTCCTGGCCGAATCCTATGACGACACCGATTGGAATGAAAGTCTCATCGTGCATTGCCTACAACCCAACACCACCTACTACATCCTCGTGGACGGCACCGACCTCAGCCCCGATGAACGCGAAGGATACTTCGGCCTGGGTTTACAAAGTACCTATGTGCAGGAAGCCCCCGACGAGGCCTGTGACGCAGAGAATCTCGGCCCTGTACCGGAAGGCGGCAGTGTAGGCACTTCCGACTGGCGTTCCAATTACTGCGCCACCAGCATCAACGACCCCTACATCGCCAATTTCTGGCCTCAAAAAACTGTCTGGTTCACCTTTACCCCCCCACCCTCAGGCCACGTTCTCATCCAAACAACCAGCGACAGTCCCCCTCCCTCAGGCCTGGACGAAATCGGCTCTCAAATCTCCGTGTATTGGTCCACCACCAACAACTGCAACGGTATCTTCATCTACGAAAATTCGGCCTATGACCCCAATGACGGCAAAGACGAAAGTCTGGAACTGCACTGCCTGAATGAAAACTTCACCTATTGGGTCTTAGTTGATGGCGACGGTGATGTGGACGGGCGTTTTACCATCTCCATCACCGATCTGGGCGACGAAAGCAGCTATTTTCAGCAAGACATCACCATCTGTGCAGATGAAACTTTTGAGGCGGGCTTCAGCACCTATGACAGCACAGGCACCTACTTCGACACCCTCACCTTGGCCTCCGGCTGCGACAGCATCATCGAGACCAACCTCACTGTATTGGAGCCCGTACACGTCAGCTATGAATTGTTGCAAATCGCCGACGGCCTGAACCTGGGCAACGGACAGGCTTCAGCCACAGCTACCGGTGGAACGGGCAATTTCACCTTCAGCTGGAGCAATGGTGAAACAGGCACTCTAGCCAACGACCTCACAGGAGGAGAAACCATCTGCCTGATCGCAGAAGACGATATCGGCTGTTCTGACGACACCTGCTTTTTCATGCCCTATCACGCCCAAATCCTACCGCAAATCACCACCGACAGTGCGAGTTGCTACGGCAATACCGACGGGCAGATCACCTTCTCCGTATCGGGGGGTATAGCTCCTTATACTTTTAACTGGACTTTTGTGCAGGGTGGTAATACAGGCAGTGGAAACATCGATAACGACGGGCAAGTGCAGCAGCTGTCCGATTTGCTGGCAGGCGACTACCAAATACAAGTCTCCGACGGCTGGAACGACACCACTTTCCTGGTCAGCGTTCTTGAACCACCTCTATTGGAAATCCAAGTACTGGAGATTTCCGACCCTCTGTGTTACCAGGAATGCAGCGGCATCATCTCCGTCATGCCACAGGGAGGTACTCCCCCTTATAGCTTTAATTGGAACGGCGCATCGGGAGGGAGCCAGCTCACAGAGCTTTGTGCAGACCACTATGCTCTTTCTCTCACCGACAGCAAAGGTTGCCTGGCTACGGCCTCTTTTGACCTGAACGACCCACCGGAATTCAGTGCACAAATCATTCTGATCCAGCCCATCAATTGTTTCGAAGGCAGTGATGGCAGCCTCTTGGTAACTACCTCTGAAGGAGACCCTCAAACCGTGCTTTGGAACAATACAGCTCAAACAACTCAGGTTGAAAATTTGCCGGAAGGCAACTACAGCGTTACCGTCACCAATGCCAATGGCTGCCCGGCTACGGCTTCTTTTTTCCTCGATGCCCCCGATGAAGCCCTGAGCGTAAACCTCAATCTCCTCCAACCGATAAGCTGCTATGGCGAGGAAGATGCCGTGTTGCAAGCCCTCGTCAGCGGCCCGGGCAGCAGCTTGCAATACACTTGGTCCGTACCTGTGGGAAACACCGCCCTACTCGAAGGACTGGGTACCGGAATCTACGCCGTCACCGTGGAAAACGAAACCGGCTGTACGGCAGAAGATCAGATAGAAATCACACAACCTCAACCCATCCAGGCTGAGTGGGAAACGCAGGATGTCAACTGCCCCGATGGCTTGGAAAGCGGCTCCATCTCTTTGCTCTATGTAGAAGGAGGTACAGAGCCCTATCTCTTCAGCATCAACGGGCAAGCCTTCAGCGATCAAACGCAATTTACGCATTTGCCGCAAGGCCTTTACGAACTACAGGTGCAGGATGCACAAGGCTGCACCGAAAGTTACAACCTACAAGTCAACGCACCAATCTTACCCACTCTCGAGCTTGGAGGCGACAGGAAAATCAGTTTGGGCGAAGAGCTCACTATCACAGCTCAAACCAACCTGGACGAGCTACTTTACAACTGGCAAACCGGTTTACCCTACAATTGCAACAATCCCGACTGCAGCGAAATATCCTTACAAGCCCTCAACTCCGGCCAGCTGGCCTTAATTGTTACCGACACCAGCACCCTCTGTACTGCCGAAGACGTGATTTTCATTGAAGTGGACAAAAGCCGGCACGTTTACATCCCCAACGCCTTCTCACCCAACGGCGACGGCCTGAACGACCGACTGCAAATTTTTGGAGGATCCGATGTCTTGCAAATCGATTATCTGCGCATCTACGACCGTTTCGGAGGTTTAATTTTTGAAGCACGCAATTTCCAACCCGGAACGCCCTTAGCGGCTTGGGACGGTTATTGGCGCAGTCGGCCGGCTCCGGTAGGCGTTTATGTCTATGCGGCTCAAATCACTTTCATAGATGGCGCCACAGAAACCTTTAGCGGCGACATCACCTTGATTCGATGAAAGCAAAAAGACCGATACCATTGTCCGTCTTTGCCTTCTTTTGCTTTTCTTTGTCGCTGTGAAAGTCGAATATTTCATCGCAAGTCGCGTAGCCGCTTCGGGCCAGCAATCCTTTTCTCGCGTTATCATACGCCTGGCCGTAATTGCCATTGCTCTTTGCACGGCAGTCATGATTCTCGCTACAGCTCTAATCACCGGATTCAAACATCAAATCAGCGAAAAAATATTCGGCTTCTGGGGGCACATTCACATCACCTCCAACGACATCAACGGCACCATGTTGGAACAGGTACCCATAAGCACAAAACAGGATTTTTACCCCAAACTGCAAAATTTAAAGAAGAAAGATTTGCCCTCCTCGCCAGAGTACCCGGGTTCTCTTTTGCCTTTCGGCAAATGGAAAACCTCTGAGGAAAATCTCATTCGCCACATTCAGGTATTCGCCCTAAAACCCGGCATCATCAAAACCAAAAACGAGCTGGAAGGCATCGTACTCAAAGGTGTTGGCAGAGATTTTGACTGGGCTTTCATGCAACAATACCTCAAGGAAGGCCAGCGCCTCACCTTGCCCGATTCGGCAGCTTCTCCGGACATCCTCATCTCTCGCCAAACAGCTCAGCGTCTGGGATTAAAAACGGGAGACAAATTGATCGTGCACTTTGTACAAAAGGGCAAACAGCTGCGCCGAGCATTCCGCGTCAAAGGCATTTTTAAAACCGGTTTGGAAGAATACGACAAGCAATTTGCCTTAGTCGATATTCGAAAAATCCAACAACTCCAAGGCTGGGCTCCCGATCAGGTAGGTGGCTTTGAAATCTTCGTCAACGACCTAAGTCAATTGGAGGCCATCGCTGATTTCATCTACAGAAAATGGCTACCCCCCGATTTGTACGCCGAAACCATACAGGAAAAATTTCCGCAAATTTTTGAATGGCTTAGCTTACAAGACATCAACGAAGTCGTCATCCTCAGCCTAATGCTCACCGTGGGTATCATCAACATGATTACCGCTTTGCTCATCCTCATTCTCGAACGCACGCGCATGATTGGCATCCTCAAAGCCATGGGAAGCACCGACTGGAGCATCCGCAAGGTGTTTCTCTACTATGCAGCGCACATTATTACAAAAGGCCTTTTTTGGGGAAACCTCATCGGCGTGGGACTTGGCTGGCTACAGCAAAAATTTGGATTTGTCAAGCTCTCCGAAGAAAGTTATTACCTCGCCACAGCTCCCATAGAATTTCACCTCAGTGCTCTGCTGGGTATCAATCTCCTCAGCCTGATTGTAACCCTGCTCTTCCTTATTATCCCCTCCTATCTCATTACGCGTATCAGCCCCGTACAAGCCATCAGATTCGATTAATCCCCCGTTAAGTCCCTCCCCGCACTCCTCAGAGGCCTCTGCCCCGCTTGCAAACCCCCGATAAAAGTGAGATTCCGCCAAGAAAGGAAAAGCAAACACGGCTTGCACCGAGGTACAGCCCATTTTTTTTCTCTATACCCAAACCGAAATGGTTTGGGACATTTACAACTCACAAACCAGCGAAAGATAGGGAGTTTGGGAGGCTGACGCCTCCCAAATCACTTCGCCATGAGTATATATTTATTTAGGCTAAATAAAAACAATATCTTTGCGCCAGTGACATAAAACAAATACCCCTAATGAAAAAGCACTGGCAGATCCTCTTTTTCCTGCTATACAGCAAGTTGGTTTAGTGCAAAGGCTCAACTCCCGACAGACAGCAGTTTTCAAAGCATTTCCCCTTTTCCGTCCTCTGGTTTATCTATTGGCGCTTATGCTCAACTGGATTACAACCAGCCCATCAGCAAGAAGCGGGCTAATGCGGGGAAGATGGACATCCACCGCTTAGTTACCACCTTGAGTTATCGCTACAACGCTCGTCTGCAATTCATGTCCGAGATAGAGGTTGAGCACGCATCGGAAATTTTCATTGAACAAGGCTGGCTTTCCTGGAAATTTTCCGAAGCCCTTCGGCTCAAAACCGGTCTGATCTTGATTCCCATGGGCATCATCAACGAATTTCACGAACCACCCACCTATCAGGGTGTGAACGTCCTTTGGTAGACACCTACATCGTTCCTTCCACCTGGCGTGACATGGGAGCGGGCTTTACAGGACGCTTTCCGGGGGCCTCGCTGAGTTATCAAATCTACGTACTAAACGGTTTTCGTTCTTATCGCGAAGGCCAAGGTTTGCTGCGCGGGAAAGACGGGCTCCGCAAAGGGCGTCAAAAGGGCATTGAATCCATAGTGCACACGCCCAACGTCAGTGGGAAAATCAGTTGGTACGGCTTACCCGGCTTAGAGTGGAGTGCCTCAGTATATGCCGGAAAGACGCAATCCGATCTGTTTGATCATCTGGACAAGAGCGACCAGACAGCTGTAAGCCGGGCCGACAGCTCTACGGTTTTTATTCTCATGGGAGGCACAGCTCTCCGCTATCGAAAGGAGCCTTGGAAATTTCAAGCTCAATTCATTCAAGTACAGCTAAAAGGCACGGAGGCATATAATGCCTTCACGGGCAAAGCCTTAGGCTCTGCCATGCAGGGCTACTACCTGGAAGCAGCCTTGGAGTTGTTTCGGGAGGCTTCTACGAGAAGAGCTTGGGTGCCTTTCATCCGATATGAATTTTACGACACCAACAGTCAAATGGACGGCAAGGCCCAGCCTAATCCCGCCTATAGGCGGCAAGCCTGGTTTTTCGGTACGGCTTGGAAGTTTAACGCAGGCACAGCCCTGAAGCTGGATTACAGATTGAGCAGATCTGATGCCGATGCTCACTGGTCTCAAATGCTCAATGCCGGCGTCGGTATTTGGTTTTAACCGATAATCCATTTTACCATGAACAAGAAAGGATATCTTCTGTTTTTATCCAGCCTCATCCTTTTCAGCTGGCCTCACGAAAAGCGCCTTCAACGCCTTTTGCACAAACTCTGGCCCGACAGGCAAATCCAATGGATTCAGATAAGCCATCAGGCTTTTCGAGACAAATCAGGGAAAAAAGCAAATGCGCCTTCGGATTTAAACGGTACGCCCGACCGACTTTATCGGCTCACAGAGGCAGATAGTTTGCTGGGTTGGTTGCTCATTCGCCAAACTGCAGCCTGCCACCTCGGCAGCTGCTTTGAAGGCAAACAAAGAAAAAACAAAAATTATTAAAATTTCACCTATGCCATAGTTTTTGATCCGGATTACCACATCTTGCGCATAAGCATTCTGGAAATGGAATCCGATTACGGCTATCAGATAGCATCCAAACCCTGGCTTCGACAAATGGAAGGCAAAAGCGCTTGTCAACTTCAATACGGCAAAACACCCGATGCTATCAGTGAGGCTACGGTATCAGCCAAATCGCTGGTAGAGGACTTAAAAAACATCTGTTATTTGCTTTCTGAATAGAAGCTTCTCCAAAGCCAAATAGCCCGGCCAGCCAAAGAAGACGAACGACTGAAACACGGGAAGTGTAAAGCTGCCGGCTATTCTTCTTCCTCCCTCAACGCTTTGAGATCTCTATTCACGGCTATGCTCGCATTGAGCTCATAGCCGATAAGCAGAACAAAAGAGTTAATCTGAATCCAAAGCATGACGACAATGATGGTACCTATGGAGCCATAAAGCTTGTTGTAGGTGTTAAATTGATCCACATAGAAGGAGAAGGCCAGAGAGCTAAGTAAAGAAAGCAAGGTGGCCAAGGTAGCTCCCGGGGAAAAGAAAGAAAAGCGCTGACGCACAGACGGGCCATAGCGGTAAATAAGTGCTATTCCACCATAGAAAAACAAGACGACAGTAATATAACGAAGCAATTGCAAAGCCATAGTAGAAAAACTGTCGAGTTTGACATATTGCGCTAACCAAACCACTAGGGTATGCCCCAAAATAGCCAGAACAATAGAAGCTATCAACAATAAACCCATCAGAAAAGTCAATCCAAGAGCAATCAGCTCTTTCTGCCATACAGGACGCCGAATGTAGGTAACATCATAGGATTTTTCAAAGCTGCGCAAAAGGGTGCGCATCCCATTGGAGGCAAAATACAGCGTCAAAAAAAAGCCCAAAGAAAAAAGCCCCGCCCGCGGCCTGGTAGTCAGATCTTGAATGGTTTCGACCAACATTTCACCTGCAGATCCGGGCATGACGAGATGAATTTCCCGGGTCAATACTTCCATATAATTTTCACCACCCGGAATAAAGCTCAACACATAAGTGCGCACATAGGGCACAAGAGCGAATAAAGTTATAATGGACGGAAACAGAGAGAGAAAAAAACTAAAAGCCATGGCATTGGCCCGCATAATCAAGGCCTGCCTCTTCAATTCATTTCGGATAAAGACTAAGATGTCGTAAATAGGCACCCCGGCAAAACCCGGCAGAGAATGGGTTTGTAGCCAATGAACGCCTGCTCTGACGGGAGGTAAAGCCCAAAAAGCTTCAACCCATTGTTGCCAATTAAACGGTGCTTTCATGCCCATGATCTTCAGTGTCCTCAAAATGGGGTTGCAACACTTCCAGCAATTTTGGAGGAGCCTGTACGGTTTTTCCCGTGGCGAGTTCGACAAAAGCCAAACTGACCTTTCCGGAATTGATCAAAAGGCCTTCCTCATTGTACAATTCTACATAAAAGCGAATGCGTTTATCGGGTAACTTGAGCAATTTAGTACGGATAGTAATCAGTTCATCGTAATAAGCAGGCCTCAAATAACGAATCTCCAGAGAAGCTACCGGCATCATCACACCCAACTCATCCTCCATTTCTCTATAGCTCATGCCCAAAGAGCGCAACATTTCCACACGACCGATCTCATAGTATTTGGGGTATTGCCCGTAGTACAAGTATCCCATCTTATCGGTCTCGCTATAACGCACGCGCTTCTTAAAGTCAAATTGATACATAGCACTCCTTTTTCTACCTAATCTATACCCAGACCGAAATGGTTTGGGACATTTACGACTCGCAAGCGAGCGTAAAGATAGGGAGTTTGGGAGGCTGACGCCTCTCAAATCACTTCGCTCCGGGTATATCCCAGACCGAAATGGTTTGGGACATTTACGACTCGCAAACGGGCCAAAGATAGAGAGTTTGGGAGACTGGTGCATCCCAAACCACTTCGCCATGAGTGTACTTGGTTCACCTGCGTTCAATCGGACAACTCATGCAATGTGTTCCTCCTCTTCCTCGGGAGAGTTCGGAAGAAGGCAAGGTGATGATAGTATTCTCCAGTTCTTGTGGACTAAGCTTGCCCGATTCGAGTTGTTTGAGAAAATCAACTGCCTCCAAAATTTGATAACCAAATTTCAACAAAGCAGCTTCCGTCACAGGATTGCGATCATAAGCCAAAGCTACCCCCGGCTTAACAGCCAGCAAATTGCCCGCATCGGTCCATTGCTCCCGCTCTTGATAAGGGCTCTCCCCGCCGCCAACAGGAATAAACTGCATGTGGGGATTGATTTCATTGAGAAAAAAATCCCGTATGCTAGGGTAGTATCTCAAGGTACCATTACTGCGATAAATCTCTACATTAGAGCCTAAACCATCCATCACAATTGGTTTATACCCTATGATGTGGTTGGAGTGAATCTGAGTAAAGAGGGTATCGATATGCATGAAAGAACGATTGACAGGAATATTGATACGCACAATATTCTTCACCACCTTTCTATCAAACAGCATTTTTTTGACTAATTCAATGGCATGGGCCGTAGTTCTTTCACTACATCCAACCAACAAATAATCCTCATTGATGATCATCAGGTCGCCGCCTTCCATAGAAACGCGTTCACCTTTACGAGAAGGCGGAAAGCGATCTACATCATTGAGGTTAATCAATTTTCCGTCTTCCTTAATTTTTTGAAAGAGCGGATTAGACCAAAAAATAAACCGCGTTAGAAAATTTTCTCGGGCACGAGCTTCTTTAGCTGCTTTCGCAATCAGAACGTGATCGTTGATGGTTACGGCAATATCCCGAGTAAAAATGAAGTTGGGGATGGGGTCAAAGAAGTAACGATCTTCTTTGGGGCAATAACCCGAAACCAATACCCGAGCCAATTCGTCGGCAGGCATTTGCCGAAAGGCATCCCCACTGTTTTTCGGCAATTCCTCGTAATCTATAATTTTGTCAATCACCCATTCTCTATGCTCATCATCGGATATCAAGGCTGTCTCCAGCAAATCCACGGTATCCAAGACGTTGTCTTCTCCAACAAAAGCTTCCAACACCTTTCGGTAAATGGTGTACTCTTGTTGCATCAAAGGCAAATAGACAATGTCATCAAAAAGCAACTCTTCTGCCCGCCTGGGAGAAATCCGCATAATGCCCTCATCCGGAGCGTGAATGATAAGCCTGCGCAAAGCTCCTATTTCTGAAGAAACGCAAATGTTTTGAGGCATATTAATTTTTTTACTTCACAATCAAGTTATACCCAAACCGTTTCGGTTTGGGCTATTTACAACTCGCAAACGAGCGAAAGGTAGGGAGTTTGGGCCTCCCAAACCACTTCGCCATGGGTATAACGCACTCCTAACGACAAATGACTTCATCTATCAGGGGTTCTTTCAAGGCCTCATTCAAGAGGTTCTTAATTTTTTCCCTGCCCATACTCAGTTCCTGCCGCAAAACGGCAGAAGAGATGCTGATGTACAATTTCCCTCGAACAAAGAGCACAGAATCCGTATAGCGATTTATAGATTCCCCCATCAATTCCACCCACAGACGCTGAATGCGTCGCTGCAACACTTCATTGCGCAAACGCCTGCGCTCGTTCAACCAAGTGCGGATAACGTCACCAAGCTTTTTTTCACTTTGCTTCTTCATAGGCTATAGGCGTATATGCACATCACAATTTTTGCACACTCCCGGGTTCAATGCAATAGTGCACAGGGGATTCTATCCCACTTTCAGCAAACAAAATACGTAAAGCTTCACTTTCCGTATGCGTAATGAAAATTTGGCCAAAAGGTTCTTTTGAAAGCAGTTGCAAAAGGTTCAAAACCCGAGAAGCATCCAGCTTATCAAACAAATCATCCAAAAGCAACAGGGGCTTCACCTTTTTTTTCTCAAACAACAAGCGATATTGCGCCAACTTCAAAGCTAAAACAAAAGATTTAATCTGTCCTTGAGAACCAAATTTTCTCAAAGGCTTCCTCGAAAGAGAAAACAACAAATCATCGCGATGAACGCCCATACTCGTTCGCTGTAAAAGGCGATCCCTATCGAGTTGCTCTCGCAACAGCTCCGCCATGCCGGCTTGCTCCAAAGAAGAGCGATAAACACAAGAGACTTCTTCTTTTCCTCCTGTAATCAGGCTATGATAGTATAAGAAGTGGGGCAAAAACTCCTCCACAAATTCTCTCCTCTTATGAAAAATTAAATCGCCTAAAGGGGCAATCTGGCTATTATACCCCTGAATGAGTGTTGCATCAAAGCGCTTTTGCTCTGCAAATTGCTTTAAAGCATAATTCCGCTGTTTGACCAACTTGTTGTACTTCATCAACTCGTAAAGGTAAGTGTGGTCTATCTGCGAGAGACTGAGATCCAGGAACCTACGCCTTACCTCTCCGCCCTCCATCACCAAAAGATGATCCTCAGGCGCTATGAACACAAGAGGAATGCAACCTACGTGATCCGCCAGGCGCGTGTAAGGAACTCCGTTCAAAGAAATTTCCTTTCGTTTACCCGGAATCACCTTGGCCACGACTTCCAGTTTTTCTTCCGCCTTTACTGAAAAATCCTCCTTGCCAAAATCCCCCTCCAAACGAAAAAAGTCTTTGCCGTGCAAAACCAGTTGCCTGTCTTGTAAGCCTCGGCAACTTTTGGTCAAGCATAAATAACAAATAGCCTCCAGCACATTGGTTTTCCCCATTCCATTAGAGCCACTCAAGCAATTGAAGCCTCTGCCAAAAGCGAACTCCTTTTGCAGATAATTCTTAAACTGAATGAGCTTCAAACGCTGAAGGAACATAAGCCTTTTATTTCCTTTATACCCAAACCAAAATGGTTTTGGATATCTCAAATCCGCAAACGAGCGAAACAGAAGAAGCTTAGGGCGCTGAAACACCCCAAACCGTTTCGTCTTAAGTACTCCTCAATCCATAGAGCAACAAGTCAATCACTGCATCTTCTTTGGGAAGAGTAGCCCGAGCGTCCAACCTATGCAACCAAAGCAAAGAACTTAACAAGGTGTTAAGCACCAACAGTGGATCAAAAGATCTAAAATGCCCCTCTTGCATAGCCTGACTCAACAGGGTACAAAAATTTTCTTCATAAACTTTACGCATCCCAATGAACCTCTTCAATGAAACAGGAGGTAAATGCCTCCATTCATCATTAAAAACCGTTATAGATGTGGGATGTTTCAAGGCTATGCGAATGTGTTGACGCAACAAGTATTCCACTTTAGCCGCTGCCGTCAACTCCAGAGCCAAGCATTCCTGCATCAATGCTCCATAACGCTCCGCATTTTCAAAACAAATTTTTTCCAGCAAATTTTCCTTACTGCGAATATGGCTGTACAAGCTCGAAGGACGCAATTCCAAGCGGTCTGCCAAATCACGCATAGAGGCCGCTGCATAGCCTTTTTCCTGAAACAAACGGGCCGCTTCAATGTATATTTTCTCTTTTGTCAACATAAATCCATCAATCATCAAAACTCAAAACGACCTTCTCACTAAGAGGAACACACTGGCAACTCAATACATACCCGCCCTCAACCTGATCTTCCTCCAAAGCATAATTCATACGCATGTGAACTTCCCCCTCTAATACTTTCGCCTTACAAGTACTACACACACCACCCTTACAAGAATACGGCATATCAATTTGATTGGCCAATCCCGCATCTACAATGTTGTCTTCAGTGCCATCCCATTCAAAGCGAAAAATCTCATCGTCAATAATAACCTCTATAAGAGCACGAGCAACAGCCCTTTGCTCCACCGTTGACGACTGCTTCGCTGATGCAGCAGCCCCCTCTACCGTAAACAATTCCTTATGCCATTTGCCGGAAGGCACGGAAAATTCTTCCAAAACAGCTTCCACCTCTTCAATCATTCCCAAAGGCCCGCAAAGATAAAAGTCGTCAACCTCCTCAGGATTAATCAAAGTGCTAAAAAAGACACGACACTTCTCTTTGTTAATCCTCCCGTAAAACAATTCACTACCAGGATGTTCAGCACTCATCACATAGTACAATGAAAAACGATCGGAATAGCAATTCTTTAACCCCGCCAGCTCTTCTCGAAAGATGATGTGCTCACTCGTTCGATTCCCGTAAAAGAGAACAAAACGACTCTTTGACTCGCGGTACAAACCCTCTTTCAACATGGCTATAACAGGAGTTATTCCGCTGCCTGCAGCAAAAAAAACGTAAAAACCCTCGCTCTGCTCATCCACATCAAAGACAAAATCTCCTTGAGGAGGCATTACGTCTAACCTCACCTCCCCCGATGCAAAGCCTTTCGGCAAACGACGATTTACAAAGGTGGAAAACCTGCCTCCCGGAACCTCCTTGACCGCAACCCGCCAACGCCCCTCATAGGGAGCCGAACAAAGAGAATAGGAACGACGCACCTCCTCTCCATCTATCTCCGCGCGCAAAGTCAAATATTGACCCGCCCGATAAGCAAAAACATCGCAAAGAGAAACCGGCACCTCAAACTCCAATGAAACGCAATCCGGCGTCTCCTGCCTGATTTCCCTCAACAGCAAAGAATAAAACTGATGCTCCATATAATTCACTCATTACTTTCCCTCCCAAACCAAATGGAATGGGTAAAAACAGTCAACTCCCCACTGCCTGATAGGCAACCCTAAAAAACAATAACTGCCTCCCAAGCCCCTCAACACAAGTACACGAACGTTCGTTCGCGCAAAGATAGCTTTTTTGCGCCCAAACCCAAAGCAAGAATTAGCCAGCAAAGACCAAAATTACAGCCATCCCCATCAAAAAATATCAGGATGCCCGCTTTGCACTGCCGCTGCAAACCAAACCGAACATATCTACAGCCTTCTCCAGCGAAAAAAAGCTTGAAAAAAAGTTTTTGAAAACCAGAAAAGCCCTATCTTTGCGTGCATTTTCTAAAAAAGAGACCACGACATGGCACATCACAAGTCAGCAAAAAAGAGAATACGCCAGGATCAAAAGAAGCGCGTAGCAAACCACTACTACAAAAAGACCACGCGTACAGCTATCAAAAAGCTGCGCAGCATCACTGATCCCGCCGATGCAGAAAAATTTTTGCCCAAGGTACTGAGCATGATTGATCGCCTCACAGGCCGAAATACCTGGCACAAAAATAAGGCTGCCAACCTCAAAAGCAAATTGATGCGACACGTGAATAAGCTAAAGGCTTCGGCAAAAGGCTAAAAACCGGCAACCTTAACTAAAGAGGGGGATTGCAAACAATATACAATCCCCCTTTCTATGTCCCAATATAAGGAGATAAGAAGGAAAAACCCGCAAATTCGCAAAATGGGAAAAGATCCCTGCCCGCAGCATGACACCTAAGCATTTCAGCACAGCATAGAAGGTCAGCTACCATAGCTGCCTTTCGGCAAATAAGA
>Ga0256839_1002998_pt1 | contig 17970 bp, 29 predicted proteins | sample 354166metaG_FD_185968 | JGI IMG/M metagenome (GOLD analysis project Ga0256839, IMG submission 185968) | Hydrothermal vent microbial communities from Mid Atlantic Ridge, Atlantic Ocean - 354-166 | ecosystem: Environmental > Aquatic > Marine > Hydrothermal vents | place: Atlantic Ocean: Mid... | reverse complement strand
CAAGCTTCCGGTAGGTCCACGGGGGGGGGCGGGCAAGCATCAGCCGCCCGGTCACCGGCAGGCCGTAGAGGTAGCCGTGGGCGGTTGGACCCAGGGGGCTTCTTACCCCCCTCACCTCCCCCGCCACGATGGAGGGCAAAAGGGCCGCCACCCGCTCCAGCACCCCGTCGGCGAGCACCCGCCCCACCAGCCGAAGCATAGGGTGGCCCAGCAGCTGGCGGGTGTAGACCGGGTGGATTACGAACCCGAAGCGGACCGGCTCTTGCTGGGCTGACAAGGGCCCGCTACTCGCCGATCTCTATGGTCTCGCCCGGCTGGGGAGAAAGCACCTCAATCCCACTTCCCTCAAGCTCCCGCCTCAGATCATCTGGCGTGTCGGTGAGGACGGGGAAGGTGCCGTAGTGCTGGCAGATTACCGTCTTTAGTTCAAGCAGCTCCTTTGCTGCCAATGCTGCCGCCTTGGCGTCCATGGTGAAGTGACCACCAATGCAGAGAATTCCAATGGTGGGACGCCAGAGGCGCTTTATGTACTTCATCTCCTCAAAGATCCAGGTGTCTCCCGAGTTGTAGATGGTAAGCCCGTCGGGTAGCTCAACCACAAAGCCAAGTGGCTTTCCTGCGTATTCGAGCCTCTCATCAAACTGGGTTGAGCTTGAATGACAGGCAGGCACCAAAATGAACTTGATTCCCTCAACCTCCACTGTCCCCCCAGTATTGGCAGGTAGGAGGTCTTCTTCCTTCACTCCCATCTTCTGCAGAATGGTGCAAAGCTCAATGATGGACACGATCTTGCACCCAGTCTCGCGGTAGACCTGCAGGGCATCGGAAGTATGATCAATGTGGCCATGGGTCAGGGCCATCACATCGCAACGGGTCTGCCTCTTCTCCCCCTCCGGGGTGAGGGGGTTGGGGGTGAGGAAGGGATCAAAGATGATCACCTTGCCCTCGGCAGTGGTGAGCCGCCAGGCCGCATGGCCCAGAAAGGTGAGCTTGTGTTTCGCCATCGCTTGCCTCCCAAGAAAGATTTCCCCAGACCCTATGAGTATAGGCCCAGGCCGGCCAGCTAACCCGATTGGGCCCGCTTCTTCTCCCAGCTAAGGAAGAGCTCCCTTGCCCGCTGGGAAAACTCCTCCACCACCGCCGGATCCTCCGCCTCCACCAGGATGCGCACCTTGGGCTCGGTGCCACTGGGGCGCACGAAGATTCTGCCGCCGCGGCCTCTGATCTCCTCCTCCAGGGCGGAAAGGCGCCCCATGAACTCCTCGTCCTCCCTCCAGCCCCGGTGGTCGGCCAGGGGCAGGTTGGTGAGACGCTGGGGATAGAGGGGGATGTGGGAGACCAGCTCTCTTAGGGGTCTCCCGCTCTCCACTACCAGGCTTGCCACAATCAGCGCCACCAGCGTCCCGTCGCCGGTGGTGGTGATGTCGCGAAGAATTATGTGGCCCGACTGCTCGCCCCCCAGGTCGGCACCGATCTCCTTCATCCGGGCAAGCACCTTCATGTCCCCCACCCCGGTGCGCTCCACCCGGTAGCCCTTGCCGGCTAGATATGCCTCCATCCCCAGGTTGGACATCTGGGTGACCACCACCATCCGCTGGTTGGCGTAGCGGGGGACCCGCTCAGCCAGCAGGGCAATAATCAGGTCGCCGTCCACCACCCGGCCCTCGTGGTCCACCGCGATCACTCGGTCGCCGTCGCCGTCAAAGGCGAACCCCAGGTCGGCTCCGTGTCTCACCACCTCCTCGGCCACCCGCTCGGGGTGGGTGGCGCCACACTCCACATTGATCCGTGCGCCGTCAAAGCGGTCGCCGATGGCGATGAGGTCCGCCCCCCACTCGGTAAAGATGCGCGGGGCAAGCTCGGCGCAGGCCCCAAAGGCGCAGTCCAGCACCACCTTCACCTTCTTCTGCAGGGGGGCGATGCCGGCGTGGTCGCGAATCACCTCCCGGTAGTCGTTGATCAGGTCGTGGCGGCCAAGCACCTTGCCGAAGCTCACCCGCCCGTCCTCAAAGCTTAGCTTCCCCTCCCTCACCAGCTCCTCAATGGCCGCCTCCTGCTCGGGGGAGAGCTTAAAGCCGTCGGTGCGGAAGAACTTGATCCCGTTGTCCCTGACCGGGTTGTGGCTGGCCGTCACCATCACCCCGCAGGTGACCGGATACTTGCGGGTGAGGAAGGCCAGCACCGGGGTGGGCAGGATCCCCACCTCCCACACCGTGTAGTCCTCCAGCAGGAAGGAGGCCGTCAGCGCACTCACCAGCATCTCCCCGCTAAGCCGGCTGTCGCGGCCGATGATCACCGTCTGCTCCCCGTTGGAGGCGGGGTCCAGCAGAACCCGGGCCGCCGCCTGCCCGATGCGGCAGACCAGCTCGGGGTAGAGGTCACGCCCCGCCACCCCGCGGATGCCGTCGGTTCCAAACAGCCTAGCCATGCTAATCACCTTCCTTCTTGCTGATCCTCACCCTGACCAGCCGGGGCCTCACCTCCCAGGCCACCTGCTCGCTGCCCAGCAGGGGCTCCGGGGGAAGGCGGTGCTCCCCCTCGGTAAGACCCGAGACATCCACCACCACCCTAAGCTCGCTCTGGTCAACCTGCTCCATCCCGGGGGGCAGGTAGACCTCCACCTCCTGGGTCTGGAGCTCATAGCTGAACCGCTCCGGGTCGGCCCCCACCAGCTCGGGCTTGACCCTCACCGCAGTAAGCTCACCGGTGACCAGCTGCTTTATGGTCACCGACACCCGGGCATAGCGGGGCAGTCCCGCCTCGGGGGGGAAGGGGTAGTTTATCCTCACCTTGGCCTCAAAACTCTCCCGCCGTTCGGAGAGGTCAACCGGGTCGGTCCTAAGCTCATAGACCTCCTTTCCCCCAAGCAGCCTCACCGGCACCAGCACCTCCCGCGGCTCAATGGTGATGCGCTCAATGCGGTAGCCGGCCGGCACCTCCCCGCGAAGCTCGGGGGTGACGTTGAGCACCAGAAGATCTTCCTGGTTTCTTACCTCCACCCGGTAGGTGACCTCAGCGGGAACCACGGTCATGGAGAGGCGGCTGGGGGGGTAGCGCTGCCCATCATCAAGCTCCACCATCACCGGCAGCCTTAGCTCCTGGCTGGAGTAGAGCTCGGAGAGCCTGACCTCCACCACCGCCTGCCTCACCCGCTCCACCACTGATTCTGGCCCCGAGACTTTGACCAGCTCCGGCTCCAGTGAGGTCTTGCCCAGGACCAGGGAGCCGGGCAGGGCGCCAAGCTCCAGCGGCTTTGCCTCCACCACCCGGCTGGCCACCCGCTCCAGCCTCACCCGCGCCGGCCGCGGGCGGGAGGTGACCACCACCCCGGGGGTGAGGTCGGGAAACTCGTAGGGGACCGAGTAGGTGCCGGGAAGATCAAAGCCGGAAAGATTCAGCAGGGCAGTAAAGGAGCGGTTGCGGATGGTGTCGGCAAGCTGGAGGGGGACCTGCAATCCCAGGTTTACCGTCTCCGGGATCTCCTCCCGGTTGGCCACCACCAGGTTCTCGGCCAGGTTCCTCACCTCCACCTTGGCCTGCACGCTCATGGGGTAGAGGCTCCTAAAGGAGAAGTGAACGATGAGTACCGTGGCCAGGGCAAGCACAAAGGAGATGAGCTTGAGCTCCAGGTTCTTAAACAGGGAGAATCTGAGCCAGCTACCCATCTCAACCTACCCCTCGGGAACCAGCCTACCCGTCTCAACCGGGGGCAGCTCAGTGGCCCGTGAGTGGGTGAGGTCAAACAGCACCTCAAGCTGCTCCAGCGCCTCCTCGGGGGTGAGCCCCCGGGCGAGACGTCCGTTTACCGCGATGCTGATCTGGCCGGTCTCCTCACTCACCACCACCGCTACCGCGTCGGAGTCCTCGGTCACCCCCACCGCCGCCCGGTGGCGGCTGCCCAGGTAGGGGTCAAGCAGGGGATTCTCGGAGAGGTGGAAGTAGCAGTTTACGTAGCGGATGCGGCTGTCGGTAATCACCACCCCGCCGTCGTGGAGGGGAGAGTGCTTGTCAAAGATGGCCATCAAAAGCCGCTCGGTGACCAGCGCATCCAGCTCCTCCCCCACGATCATCTGGTCAAGCTGGATGGGCTTGCGGCGCTCCAGGGCGATGATCGCCCCAGTCTTGGTGGCGGCAAGCTGGGTGCATGCCTTTACCACCGAGCCCAAGAGCTCGGGCAGCTCCTCCTCCTCTCGCTCCTCCCGGGTGCGGCGGGCCAGGGCGCGGAAGGGAAGCACCATGCTCCGGCGCCCGATCTCGGCCAGGTAGTCACGGATCTCGGGGGCAAAGATGACGATCAGGGCAATGGAACCATAGGCAAAAAACTTTTCCAGTAGCCAGCGGGTGGTAACCAGGTCCAGCCAGCTCACCACCACATAGAGCAGGGCGATGGTGCCGATGCCGATGAGGATGATCACCGCCCGGGTCCCGCGCACAAAGAGAATCAAGTAGTAGTAGAGGATCCAGACCAGGAGAAGGTCCAGCAGAAAGAGCCACGGGTTGATGGCGCCGGGCAGGAGATTGGTCAGGCTCTCTTGCATGGGCAAAGCGGCCCCCGGCCCATCTTAGCAACGAGGCATCCTCTGCCTGCGGGCGGGAGGAGCGACTACCGCTTGTGGTACTGGGGCTTCTTGCGGGCCCTGAGGTGCCCGTACTTCTTGCGCTCCTTCTCCCGCGGGTCGCGGGTGAGCAGGCCATGCTGGCGAAGCTTGGGCTTGACCGAGGGGTCAAGGTAAACCAGGTAGCGGGCAATGCCCAGTTTCACCGCCCCCGCCTGGCCGTGCCAGCCGCCCCCCCTGACGTTGGCGATGACGTCGTACTCGTTTTCCACCCCCAGGAGCCTGAGCGGCTCCAGCACCTCAAGCTGGGCGGGGACCTGGGGGAAGTAGTCGGCGAGGGGCTTGCCGTTGATGAAGATCTGCCCGCTTCCCGGGCGCAGGATCACCCTCGCCACCGCCCGCTTGCGGCGCCCGACGGTTATCTTTTGCAGCTCTATGGTGCTCATCGCCTAAATCTTATACCTCCCAGGGAGTGGGCTTTTGCGCCTGGTGGGGATGGTGAGGCCCGGCGTAGACCTTGAGCCGGCTCATCAGCCTGTCCCGCAGGCGGTTCTTGGGCAGCATCCCCTTTACCGCCAGCCGGATCACCTTCCTGGGGTCGCGCTGCATCATCTCCCTAAAGCTAAGCGCCTTTAGCCCTCCCGGGTAGCCCGAGTGGCGGTAGTAGATCTTGTCGGTCTCCTTCTTGCCGGTGACCACCACCTTGTCGCAGTTGACCACGATGACGAAGTCGCCCACCAGCTGGCCCGGGGTGTAGTGGGGCTTGTGCTTGCCGATGAGGAGCTTGGCCACCTCGGTGGCCAGCCGGCCAAGTCTTTTCCCGGCCGCATCCACCACATACCACTGCGGCTCAACCCGCTCCCGCGTGTACCACTTAGTCTCCTTCATCTTCCACTTCCTCAAGCTTCTGCGGATAGGCAACCTCAACCAGGGTAAGGCCTACCGGAGGTGCAAGGTATGGTGAAACCTGACGCAAACGGCGCCCGATGATAGCACGCGCCTCCTCTACTTTCAAGCGCGAAAGCCCCGCCTTGATGAGCAGTCCCACCATGTGCCTGACCATCCGGTAGAGAAACCGGTTTGCCCGAACGGAAAAGACTACCCTGGAAGGCAGCCTTTCCACCTGAAACTGGTGGAGCCTCACCCTCCCCTCCCCCGCGGGGACCTGGCTGGCGAGGTGGGAGAACTCCTCCAGTTTCAGAAACTCACCGCACAGCTCCTCCATCACCCCGAGGTCTAGCTCAGCCCCCGGTAGGTAGAAGCTTCGCCAGGCCCACTCCACCGGCTGGGCCGGGTCGGTCCAGATCACATACTCATAGGTGCGGCTCAGGGCGGAGAAGCGGGCGTGGAAATCGGCCCGCACCCGCCTTGCCTCCACCACCCTGAGGTCCTCGGGCAGGGCGCGGTTTAGGACCACCATCAGCTCCTCCTCCCCCATCGGGTGGGGCAGCGGCGGCAGGGAGGCCACCTGCCCCAGGGCGTTTACTCCGGTGTCGGTCCGGCCGGCAAGTTCTAGCTTGGGGTAGACACCCCCATAGAGGGTGGCCAGGGCCTCCCTCAGCACCCCTTCCACCGTGCGGCGCTGGGGCTGATACTGGCTGCCGTAGAAACCCTGCCCGCGATACTGGAGAGTAAGTTTGAGCTTATGGGACTGCCCTCTGCCCTCCTCCCCTGGCAGGGCGTTCAGGCCTCCTCTTCGCCTTCCTCTTCCTCCCTGGGTTTGCGCTCGGTAAAGGGCGGCCGCCAGTCGGGGAGGTAGACGCGGACCATCTTCGCCCCGTCCCCCCGACGGTAGCCTAGCTTGACCAGGGAGACAAAGCCACTTTTACGCTCACCCACCGCGGGGACGATCTCGTTTTTGAGGTTGAGGTAGGCCTGCTTGGTGTAGAGGAAGCGGTTGATGTAGCGAAGGTCGTTCAGCCCGCCCCGCTTGGCCCGGGTGATTAGCTTCTCGGCCAGCCGGCGCACCTCCTTGGCCCGCGCCTCGGTAGTGGTCAGACGGCCGTGCTGAAAGAGCGAGTCCACCTGCCCCCGGATGAGGGCGAGGCGCTGATCAAAGGGCTTTCCCAGCTTGCGATTTCCTTTCTTGTGGCGCATGGCAAATCTCCCCGCTCAGTCAGGGTTATCCTACTCTTCCATCTCCCTCAGGTAGAGCTCATACTGGGCCAGCTTGTCTACCACCTCAATCAGGCTTCGTTCACCGAAGCTCCTGATATTGAGCAGGTCTTCGGGGGTCTTCTCAATCAGCTTGCCGATGGTGTCAATCCCCTCGTGCAGCAGGCAGTTTTCCGAGCGCTTGCTGAGACCGAGGAACTGGATGGGCTTCTCCAGGATGTCCTCCTCCTCCGGCTTGGGCTCCTCGGCCAGAACCCCCAGCGCGCCGGCCTTGATCTCCTCGTTGGTCAGCCAGTTGAAGTACTTGCCCAGGAAGCTTGCCGCCTCAGCCAGCACCTGGTCGGGGGTCTTTAGCCCGTTGGTCTCAATGGTAAGGATCAGCTTGTCCAGGTTGGTGTCAGAGCCCACCCGGGTCTTCTCAATCTGGTAGGTGACCCGCTCAACCGGGCTGTAGTTGGCATCCAGGGTGATCACCCCGATGGGCTGCTGGTCGGAGCGGTTCTCCATCGCAGGCACATAGCCCACCCCGCGCATGATGGTAGCCTCCAGGCGGAACTTGGCGTCGTCCCTCACCAGCTCGCAGATGTACTGCTCCTTAGGGTTGAGAATGCGCACCTCGGGGTTGGGCTCAAAGTCGGCTGCGGTGACCACCCGCTTTCCCTCCACATCCATCCTCAGCACCGCCGTGGTGCGCTCCCCCTCAATCATCACCGGAATCTTGCGCAGGTTGAGCAGGATCTCCACCGAGTCCTCGCGGATGCCCGGCATGGGGGAGAACTCGTGGTAGAGCCCCTCAATCTTGAAGTAGGTGATGGCATCCCCCTTGATGGAGCTAAGAAGCACCCTTCTTAGGGCATTGCCGAAGGTGGTGCCCATGCCGCGGGGAAGCGGAGTGATGACAAACTCCCCCACCCGGCCGTCCTCGCTGATCCTCCGCTCCATGGTGAGCAGGTTGATCAGATTAAGCTTTCTCAGGCTCACGCTTCCCATGGTGGCCATAGCAGAAAAGACCTCCTTTCGACTAGACGTACTTGGAGTAGTACTCCACGATCATGGCGGGGTCAAAGGCCAGCTCCTCCTCCCGCGGCTCGGGAAGTGCAGTGACCTCTATCTCCATCACCTCCGGGTCCACGCTTAGCCAATATTCCTCCTTGAGGGGGGTAACCTCCTCCCTAACCAGCTGGAAATACTCCTTCTCCCGCTTGGAGGGCTTGACCCGGATGCGGTCCCCCACCCTGACCTGGAAGCTGGGCCGATCCACACAGCGCCAGTCGTGGTCGCCCCGCTTGACCTCAAAGTGGCGGTGGACCACCAGCTGCCTGGCCTGGCGGCGGGTGACCGCAAAGCCGGCCTTGTAGATCACGTTGTCCAGCCGCCGCTCAAGCAGCCTCACCAGCTCAACGTCGGTGCGGCCCGGTGAGCGCTTGGCCTCCAGGAAGTAGCGCCGAAACTGCTTCTCGTAGATGCGGTAGATGAAGCGGGCGATCTGCACCTCACGCAGGTGCTTGCCGTAGTCGGAGAGGCGCTTGCGCCGCCGGCGCGGTCCCGGCGGGTAGGGGCGCCGCGAGAGGGGGTCCTTGTGGGGGGGCTTGTTGTCCACCTTGCGCCCGAAGGCGCGGCTGTACTTGCAGACTGGTCCTCTGAGGTCAACCATAGGCTACGCTCCTCCCATCCCTAGCCGCGCTTGCGCTTCTTGGGCCGGCAGCCGTTGTGGGGCACCGGGGTGATGTCCTTGATCAGGTTTACCTTGAGCCCCACGTTATTTACCGTCCTTACCGCCGCATCCTTGCCGCTGCCCGGACCCTTGGTGTAGATCTCCACCTCGGCCATTCCCATGTCCATCGCCCTACGGCAGGCCTGCTCGGCGGCAAGTTGTGCCGCGTAGGCGGTCCCCTTCTTGGTCCCCTTAAAGCCCACCGTTCCGCCGCTGGCCCAGGTGACCACGTTGCCCTCCTCGTCGGTGATGGTAACGATGGTGTTGTTGAAGGTGGAGTGGATATAGACCCGTCCCTTGGGGACATTTAGCTTCTTCTTGCGCTTGGTCTGCCTGCCTCTGCGTTTCGGTTTGGCCATTGCTCTATCCTCCTGACCGCTCTCCCGTACCTAGATTTGGTTCCCGCTCAGGGTGAGACTACTTCTTCCCTGGCCGCTTCTTGCCCGCCACCGCCTGGCGGCGCGGACCCTTGCGAGTGCGGGCGTTGGTATGGGTGCGCTGCCCCCGGACGGGGAGGCCCATCCGGTGGCGCATCCCCCGGTAGCAGTTGATCTCAATCAATCTCTTTATGGCCATCGCCCGCTCCTTTCTGAGCTCACCCTCAATCTTGTAGCCCAGCTCCTGGATGGCCTGGCGGATGGCGTTAACCTGCTCGTCGGTAAGGTCCTTTACCCGGATGTTCTCGTCCACCCCCGCCTTGGTGAGAATCTTCTTTGCGCGGGAAAGGCCGATGCCAAAGATGTAGGTAAGCCCGATCACCACCCGCTTGTTCTTGGGTAGGTCTACTCCTTCAATGCGTGCCATACCCTACCTCCTATCCCTGGCGCTGCTTGTGGCGGGGATTGCGCTTGCAGATCACATAGACCCGCCCCTTGCGCCGCACGATCTGGCAGTGGGCACACCGCTTCTTGATGCTTGCCTTTACCTTCATGGGCTAACTTCCTCTCTACCCTCGGATCTACTCGGTTGTCCTTAGCCGGTAGACGATCCGTCCCCGGGCAGGGTCGTAGGGGGAGATCTCCAGCCGCACCCGGTCACCGGGCAAGATCTTTATGTAGTGGATGCGGATCTTGCCCGAGATGTGGGCCAGCACCTCATGCCCGTTGTCAAGCCTAACCTTGAACATGCCGTTGGGTAGCGCCTGGATCACGGTCCCCTCAACGACGATGGTGTCAGTTTTTCCCAATTTGCCTTCTCCTAGTAGTCCTGAGACCAGCCTACCTCCCAGTCGGGGTCGGTGAGCACGACCGGCTCACCCTGCCACAGACCCACCGTATGTTCAAAGTGCGCCGAAAGTGACCCATCCCGGGTCTTGTAGGTCCAGCCGTCAGAACAAGGGATTATATCACCTGAGCCAAGACTTGCCATAGGTTCTATGGCAATCACCAGGCCGTCCTCCAGCACCGGTCCCTCGTCGGGAGAGCCAAAGTTGTATACCACCGGCGCCGGCTCGTGGAGCTCAAAGCCCACCCCGTGGCCGGTGAGCTCGCGGATGACGGTAAGGCCAAAGCGAGCCAGCTCCTCCTCAATGGCCGCCGACACCTCCCCCAGCCTGCCCCCCGTGCGCATCCGGCGGATACCGGCCCAGAGGGCGCTCTCCGTCCCCTCAAGCAGACGCCCCACCTCCTCCGGCGGCTCCCCCTCCCCCACGAAGTAGGTGCGGGCGGTGTCGGAGAAGTAGCCGTTTAGAACCGTGCCCACGTCAATGGTGATCACGTCCCCCTCCCTCAGCACCCGCCGGCCGCTGGGGATGGCGTGGATGATCTCCTCGTTTACCGAGCTGCAGATGGTGGCGGGAAAGCCCCGGTAGCCCTTAAAAGCGGGCACCCCACCGTGGGAGCGGATATAGTCCTCGGCCAGCCGGTCAAGCTCGGCGGTGGAAACGCCGGGGCGGATCCACTCCTCCATCATCCTAAGCACCCCGGCGGAGACCAGGCCGCTTGCTCTGATCCCCCGAAGATCGGACAGGCGCTTGAGGCGGATGGCTCTACTGACCTTGCGCAACGCTCTCCTCCAGCTGGGCAAAGATCTCCCCCACCGAGCGGGTAGCGTCAATGTCTATCACCTTGCCCATCTTGCGGTAGTGCTGGATTACCGGCACCACATACCCCTCATACTGGGTCTCATAGCGCTCCAGGAAGACCTCCTCCCGGTCGTCGCTGCGCTGGATAAGCTTTGCCCCACAGCGGTCGCAAAGCTCATCCTCCCGCGGGGGGCTGGTGCGAAGGTTATACACCGCCCCACACTCCGGGCAGAGCCGCCGGTAGACCACCCGCTCAAGGAGCATCTCCTTGGGGATGACAAAGTTAAACACCGCCCTTAGCTCTAGCTCTCCCTCCCCCTCTATGGCCCGGTCAAGCACCTCGGCCTGCTCCAGGCTTCTGGGAAAGCCGTCAAACAGGATGTCGGCCCGCTTGTTTTCTCGCAGGAACTTGCCCACGATCTCGGCGATGATGGGCAGGGGGACCAGCTTGCCCTGGTTTACGTAGCCGGCAATGGTCTCCCCCAGCTCGCTCCCCGAGGCCATCTCCCGGCGAAGCTCTCCCCCCATGTCAAAGTGGACCAGGCCAAAGCGCTCCCTCAAAAGCTCAGCCTGGGTGCCCTTGCCCGAGCCGGGGGGACCCACCAGAACGAAGACCCGCCCCATGGGGATCAGCGGTACCTGACCCGGGTGGCAGTGCGCCTGAACCCGGTGTAGCGACGCATCACCATGTGGGCGGCAAGCTGCTGCAGGGTATCAATGGCGACACCCACGATGATGAGAAGCCCAATACCCGAGATGAATAGGGTCTGAATGCCAGTAGCCTCCCTAAGAACCGAGGGCAAGATGGTGATGAGCCCCAAGGCAATGGAACCAAAAAAGGTCACCCGAAATAGGATCTTGTCTAGGTATTCAAATGTCTTTCGCCCCGGCTGGATGCCGGGGATAAACCCACCCTGGCGCTGGAGGTTCTTGGCGATCTCCTGGGTGTTAAAGATGATGGCAGTATAGATGAAGGTGAAGAAAACTACCAGCAGGAAGGTACTAATAACCTCAAACCAGAAGTTATTCCAAAAAGTCATAAAGCTTAGCATTAGCTCATTCTCGGTAGGGCGCAGAGAGGGAATTAATGTCAAGGTTGAGGGAAACATCCTCACCGCAATGGCAAAGATGATCGGGATGACGCCCGCCTGGGCCATCTTGATGGGTAGGAAGGAGGCTTGGCCACCCACCAGTCGGCCTGCCACCTGCTTCCTCGGGTAGTGAACGGGGACCTTTCTCACTGCCAGGGTGATGAAGACTGCCCCCACGGTGATGGCAAAGAGTGAGAAGAAGAGAATCCCCAGAGGAAGGGCGCGGCGCGGGTCGGCCGCCACCGCCTGAAACTCTCCCGAGAGCTGGACCGGCAAGTTCTGAATGATGCCGATGAAGATGAGCAGAGAAACCCCGTTTCCGATGCCGTGCTTGGTGATCTCCTCCCCCAGCCACATCATGAACATGGCGCCCGCCACCAGGGAAAGGAAAGCCACCACCATGCCCAGCCAGAAACCGCCGGTGCGCTCCACGGTGGGCTCTACCGTCTGCAGTAGGGCAATCATCAGACCGCCCGCCTGCAGGGCAGCGAGAAATACGGTTAGCAGACGGGTAATGCGGGCGTACTGGCGCCGTCCCAGATCTCCCTCCTGCTGCATCTCCCGAAGCTCGGGATAGACCGCGGAGAGGACCTGGAGCATGATGGAGGCGTTGATGTAGGGCATGATGCCCAGGGCGAGCACCGAGAGGCGGGCCAGCCCCCCCCCCACGAAGAGGTTAAAAATGCCAAGCAGGTTACCTGCTCCCGCACTCTGGATGAACTGCTGGATGGCGGTCGGGTCAACCCCCGGGGTGGGGATGTAGTTAACCAGCACGTAGATGGCAATCGCCCCTAGGGTGAAGTAGACTCGCTTGAGTAGCTCGGGAGAGCGGACCGCCTGGGCGATCTCCTGGGTGGCTGCTAGTGTGGCCATGTCATGCCCCGCCTATCAGAATAGCTAATCCTCCACCACCATCGCCTGCCCCCCGGCCGCCTCAATCTTCTCCTTGGCACTCTTAGAGAAGGCGTGGGCATAGACGGTGATCTTGCGGGAAAGTTCGCCCTCCCCCAGCACCTTCACCTTGGGGTGCTTGCGGTCAATGATGCCGATCTGCTTGAAGAAGGCCAGGTCAAACTGGTCCCTTCCCTCCATCTCGTTTAGCTCCCCCACATTGATCACCCCGTAGCGGATCTGGTTGGTTCGCTTGAAACCACCTAGTTTGGGTAGGTGAAGGATGAGGGAGGTCTGACCGCCCTCAAAGCGGGGATGGACGTTGTCGCCGCTTCTGGACTTCTGGCCCTTGGTGCCCCGGCCGCAGGTCTTGCCGTGGCCCGAGCCGATTCCCCGGCCCACCCTCTTTCGGCGGCCGGCAAAAGAGGGGTGCTTGATCTGGGGTATCCTGCCCATCGCCTACTCCTCCTCAGCCTCCGGGGTCTCCCCCTCCTGGGGGACAGCCTCAGCCTCCTCCGGAACCTCGGCCTCGCCCTGTCCTTCCACCTCCGCCATCTCCGCCTCGGCGATGGCCTCCTGGGTCTCCACGTCCTCCCCCTCGGCCATCTCCGGCGGGATGCCCTCAAGTTCCCTCAGCTGGCTCCTGATCTCCCTGTGCTTCTGCTCAATTACCTCCATCACGCTGAGCTTCTGGGGCTCCGCCCGCCGCCAGGCGAGGATCTCCTTGGGGTGGCGGTAGCTTTTCAGCGCCTCAAATACCACCCGGGCACAGTTGATGGGGTTGTTGGAACCGTGATACTTGCAGGTCACATCCTGAATCCCGGCCAGGGCAAAGATGGGCCGGGCGGGACCGCCGGCGATCACCCCGGTTCCCGGCCGGGCCGGCTTGATGATCACCCGCGAGGCGCAGTACTTGTGCCTAAGCTCGTAGGGGACGGTGTTGCCCTGCTTGTTCTTGACCACCTTGATCATGTTTCGCTTGGCGTCCTGCACCGCCTTCTGGATGGCGATGGTCACCTCGCTTCCCCGGCCGTAGCCCAGACCAACCCGGTCCCTGCGGTCACCCACCACCACCAGGGCAGTAAAGCTGAAGCGACGGCCTCCCTTGACCACTTTGGCCACTCGGTTGATGAAGATGACCTCCTCCTGCAGCTCCTGCTCTGGTGAGGGTGCAAAACCTGTCTGCCTTTCCATTCCCATGGGTGCTACCTCGCTAGAACTTTAGCCCCTTCTCCCGGGCCGCCTCGGCCAGCGCCTTGACCCGGCCGTGATACTTGCTCCCGCCGCGGTCAAAGACCACCTGGGTGATCCCCTTGGCCAGCGCCCGCTCGGCGATGATCTCGCCCACCAGCTTGGCCTGCTCGGTCTTGCTCTTGCCCTCCATCTTGGGGCGGAGCTCCCGCTCCACGCTGGAGGCGGAGACCAGGGTGTGGCCCTTTGTATCGTCAATGATCTGGGCGTGGATGTGGCGCAGGCTCTTAAACACCGCCAGCCGCGGGACCTCGGGGGTACCCGAGATCTTCTTGCGGATCCGCTTGTGGCGGATCAGCCGGCCAAACCTTCGGTTCTTGATCCTTGCCATCCTAAGCCCACTCCTCAAAGCTCACTGCCATTCCTACCCGGCTAGGCACCGGTGGCCGCCGCCTTGCCCGCCTTCTGGCGCACGTACTCGCCCACATATCTGATCCCCTTGCCCTTGTAGGGCTCGGGGGGCCTCACCTTGCGGATCAGGGCGGCGTAGTGACCCACCAGGTGCTTGTCAATGCCGGTAAGGATGATGCGGTTTCCCTCCAGGGAAAACTCCACCCCGCTCTCCTTGGGGATCTCAATCTCCACCGGGTGGGAAAAGCCCACCTGAAGGACCAGGGTGTTTCCCTTCTTCTGGGCCCTATACCCCACCCCGCGCACCTCAAGCTCCTTCTTAAAGCCCTGGGTTACGCCGATTACCATGTTGTTGGTGATGGCCCGGGCGGTGCCGTGCAGGGCGCGCACCTTGGGGCGGTCGTTTGGCCGGGTAAAGGTGATGCGCCCCTCCTCCACCGTAAACTCAATCGGTTCGGGGACGGTGTAGGAGAGCTCCCCCTTGGGTCCCTTCACCGTGATGGTGCGCCCCTCCACCTTGACCTCCACACCGGAGGGGATCTCAACCGGTAGTCTGCCTATCCTGCTCATGGCTACCAGACCTGGATCATGATCTCGCCGCCGATGTGCTCACGGCGCGCCTCGCGGTCGGTCTTCAGTCCCTTGCTGGTGGTGAGGATGGTGATGCCGAGGCCGTTAAGGGTGCTGGGGATCTCGTCGGCCCCCGCATAGATCCGCCGGCCCGGCTTGCTCACCCTTCTAATCCCCTGCAGGGGCGACTTGCGCCTCTCGGGGTCCACATACTTTAGGTGGATCTTTAGCCGGGTGCCCCCCTTCATGGCGTGGCGCCGCTCGTCGGGCACCACCTCCCAGTCGGCAATATATCCCTCGCGCTTTAAGATCTTGGCGATCTCCCTCAGGATGCGCGAGTTTTCGGTGAGCACCCACTCCTTGCGGGCCATCACCCCGTTTCGGATGATGGTGATGAAGTCAGCGATTGGGTCAGTTCTAACCATGGCTCCTACCAGCTTGCCTTGCGCACTCCAGGGAGTTTGCCCGCCAGGGCCAGCTCCCTAAACTTCACCCGACAGACGCCAAAGTAGCGGATATAGCCCCGCGGGCGGCCGGTAATTCTACACCGGTTCTTGCGCCGGGTGGAGAACTTGGGCGGTTTCATCATGTCCTTTACGATCTTGCACTTCTTAGCCATCCTTGATCACCCCTCAGGCCACCTTCCTAGCCGGCTCAAAGTCGTTAAAGGGCATGCCCAGCTTATGCAGAAGGTAGGCCGCCTCCAGGTCGTTCTTGGCGGTGGTGACGATGGTCACCTGCAGCCCGTGGATGAACTGGGCCTCGTCAAAGCTGATCTCGGGGAAGACCAGCTGGTCGGCCAGGCCGATGGAGAAGTTGCCCTGCCCGTCAAAGGACCTCACCGACACCCCTTGAAAGTCGCGGGTGCGGGGCAGGACCACGTGGATAAGCTTGTAGAGGAAGTGCCACATGAGCTTGCCCCTGAGAGTCACCTTCACCCCGATGGGGTTACCCGCCCGAAGCTTAAAACCGGCGATGGACTTCTTGGCCCGGGTGACCACCGCCTTTTGCCCCGAGATCATGGTCAGGGTCTTTACCGCGTTGTCAATCTGGCGCGGGTCGGTCTTGCCCTCGCCGATGCCGGCGTTTAGGACGATCTTTACCAGCCGGGGAACCTGCATGATGTTCTTGTAGCCGAGCTCCTCAAACAGCTCCTGGCGAAGCTTCTCCTCCCACTCAACCTGTAGCGGCGACTTCATCATCGTCGGGTCACCTCAGTCCTTGTCCAGCAGCTCCCCGCTCACCTTGTGGAAGCGGCGCCACCTGCCGTCCACAAACTTGCGGTAGACCTTGCCCGGCTTGCCGGTCACCGGGCAGATCACCATCACGTTGGAGACGTGGATGGGCATCGGCTTGTCAATCACGTGGCCCTCCTCCCCAAACTGGGTGGGCTGCACGTGCTTCTTGACCATGTTTATCCCCTCCACCAGCACCTTCTGCTCGCGCGGGTAGACCTCAAGCACCTTGCCCCGCTTGCCCTTGTCGTCACCGGCAATGATGAGCACCGTGTCCCCCCGCTTCACATTCAGCTTGGGGACTCTACGGTCTGCTCCCTTGGCCTTCTTCTTCGCCTTCCTCGCCATCTCAGAGCACCTCCGGGGCAAGCGAGACGATCTTCATGAATCCCTTCTGGCGAAGCTCGCGGGCCACCGGCCCAAACACCCGGGTTCCCTTGGGGGAGCGGGTGGAGGGGTCAATGATCACCGCCGCATTGTCGTCAAAGCGGACTACCGTCCCGTCCCGCCGCCGGATGGGCGCCCGGGTGCGGACGATGACCGCAAAGACCACATCCCCCTTCTTGATCTGGGCGCGGGGGGAGGCCTGCTTGACGGTGGCGACGATGATGTCGCCCACACTACCCACCGGACTGGTGGAGCGGCCCAGGATGCGGATGGTAAGGATCTCCCGCGCGCCCGAGTTGTCGGCCACCTTGAGCCTGGTCTCCTGCCGGATCATGACTGTTTCTCCTCGGGGGGCTCTTCATCATCCACCTGGTCGCCACTGCCGCTCTCCTGCTCTTCAAACTCAACCGCAACCTCCACCTCATCCTCTCCCTCGCCCTCGGCCGGGACCTCAACGGGCTCCCCCGCCCCGGCCTCGGTCTGCTGGCTGGCTTCCTCCGCTGCCTGGATATCCGTCTCCCCCTCCCCTACGTGGCCCAGCACCTCGGCCACCTCCTCTTCCTCCACCTGGGCCTCCTGCTCCAGCGGCTCCACCTTCACCTCGGGGTGGACCGCCTTCTCCAGGATCTCCTCCACCATCCAGCGCTTGCGCTTGGAGAGCGGCCTGGTCTCCACGATGCGGACCAGGTCGCCGATCTGACACTCATTGTTCTCGTCATGGGCCATGAACTTGGAGAACCGGCGCACCACCTTCTTGTAGAGGGGGTGGCGGCGGCGAAACTCCACCCTGACCACCACCGACTTGTCCATCTTGTTGGACACCACTACTCCCACTTTGGTCTTGCGCGCCATGGTCACCTATCTCCCGAAATAACTATCTATCTATCCCTGCTCGGGCGACTTTTCATCTGCCTGCTTAAGCTCCTCCAGCTCCCGGCGCTTCTGGGTGAGGATGGTGAGCACCCGGGCGATGTCGCGCCGCACCTCCCTCAGTCTGCGGTAGTTGTGCAGGCTGCCGGTGTACTTCTGGAAGCGCAGGTTGAAGAGCTCAGCGCGAAGCTCGCGCAGGCGCTCCTCCAGCTCCTTGATGCTCAGCTTGGCAAACTCCTTGGCCTTTCTGCTTGCCATCTCAGAAGGGCTCCTTGGCGATGAACTTGGTCTTGATGGGCAGCTTCATGGCCGCCCGGCGCAGGGCGCGGCGGGCGATGGCCTCGTTTGGCACCTCAACCTCAAACAGCACCCGTCCCGGCCGCACCACCGCCACATAGCCCTCCACATTGCCCTTGCCCTTGCCCATGCGGGTCTCCAGGGGCTTCTTGGTGTAGGGCTTGTCAGGAAAGATGCGGATCCAGTATTTGCCCACCTTGCGGATCACCCGGTTCATGGCGATGCGGGCCGCCTCAATCTGGCGCCCGGTGATCCAGCCCGGCTCCACCGCAATCAGGCCAAAGTTGCCAAAGTCAATGTTTGAGCCGCGGTAGGCCTTCCCCTTCATCCGGCCGCGCTGGGACTTGCGCCACTTGGTCTTTTTGGGCATCAGAACCATCTCACGAAACCTCCCCTACCGCCTGGCCTTCCTTTTCCTTGACCTCATCGCCGGTGTAGATCCACACCTTGACCCCGATGGTGCCATAGGAGCAGTAGGCGGTGGCCTGGGCGTAGTCAATCTTTGCCCTAAGTGTCTGCAGGGGAACCCTGCCCCAGTGGTACCACTCCTTGCGCCTCATCTCGGCGCCGTTGAGTCTCCCCTTGACCTGGATGCGCACCCCCACTCCGGTGACCTTAT
>Ga0256839_1002997_pt1 | contig 17972 bp, 14 predicted proteins | sample 354166metaG_FD_185968 | JGI IMG/M metagenome (GOLD analysis project Ga0256839, IMG submission 185968) | Hydrothermal vent microbial communities from Mid Atlantic Ridge, Atlantic Ocean - 354-166 | ecosystem: Environmental > Aquatic > Marine > Hydrothermal vents | place: Atlantic Ocean: Mid... | reverse complement strand
CAAATGCAAAAATTGATGGCGGCTGTTTATGCGCGCCAGGAGGCGGCTGACCGGGCAGCAAAGTTTACCATCGGGATTACCTTTGCCTTAGTTGTGATAATCTTTGCGGTGGTTTACTGGTGGTGGATAAAAAACCGATGAGAACAAATAAAAAACCCCGGAACGGCTATGGCCCCGGGGGTTTCTTCCAGGGTTTATATCACCCCTTCCAATACGTCTTTAATGGGTACCCGCTTACCATCTTTAAACGGCACAATCCAGGCATCTTTAACGCCCATTTCACGCAAATACTTTTTAAAGGTGTCGGCTTCCCAATAGTCACGGAAGAAGCCCACGGTAATTTTTTGCAGGCCGTTCTCGTCTTGTCCGCTAAACATCGGGTTATTATCGAAGAATTTCGACATATCCTTTTTAGCAAAGGCCCCGATCTGCACCTTAAACACCACCCCGTCCATTGACATAGGCGATGGCTGGGCAGCCGGCTTGTTCCCCAAAGCCGCCCGGGCTTGTTGCTCGGCTTCTTTGGCAGCAGCTACCTGCACCTGCATACGGGTAACCTGGTCCTGCAGCTCAGCAATTTTGGCATCCTTATCGCCCATCTGCGATTGCAGGGTGGATAACTGCCGTTTGGTCGTGCTTAACTGGCTCTTTAACGTGGAATTCTCCTCAACAAGGTTCTTAAACCCTTCCAGGTCTTTCTTGTACGCCTTGTACTTGGTTTTCCATTCTTTTTTCTCTGCTTTCGACAATTGAGCCGATGCCGAGAAGCCAATTAACAGACTTAGTGTTAGTACCAATAGTTGTTTCATCACAGTTTTGTTTCGGTTTTCGTTATAAAACTACTAAAATAAATCCATTTAAAGCAAATCGGCAACGTATATCAGTCTTCTAAAGAGCCAATCATTTTCGCAGGATCCACCCATTTATCAAATTCCTCGGCCGAAAGGTAACCCAGGTTAAGGGCTTCTTCCTTCAAGGTGGTGCCGTTTTCGTGAGCTGTTTTGGCAATTTTAGCCGCTTTTTCGTAACCTATGTGCGTATTTAAGGCGGTAACCAGCATCAGCGAATTATCCAGGTTTTGCTTCAAGCGCGGGTAGTTTGGCTCTATACCCACGGCACAATTATTGTTAAACGAAACACAGGCATCGCCCAGCAGGCGGGCCGAGGCCAGCAGGTTGCTGGCCATGAGCGGCTTAAAAACGTTCAACTCATAGTGGCCGGTCATGCCGCCCACACTCAGGGCCACATCGTTGCCCAGTACCTGAGCGCATACCATGGTCAGGGCTTCGGCCTGGGTAGGGTTAACCTTGCCGGGCATAATAGACGAGCCGGGCTCATTGGCCGGAATAATTATCTCGCCAATGCCGCTGCGGGGGCCGGAGGCCAGCGAGCGGATGTCATGGGCTATTTTCATCAGGCTTACCGCCAGTTGTTTAAGGGCGCCATGGGTCTCTACCAGGGCATCATGGGCGGCCAGGGCCTCAAATTTATTTTCTGCCGACACAAAGGGCAGGCCGGTTAAGTCGGCAATATGCTGGGCTACCCGTTTGGCGTACCCCCGGGGGGTGTTAATACCGGTACCTACCGCTGTACCCCCAAGGGCCAGTTCCGACAGGTGGGCCAGGGTGTTTTTCAGCGCCCTGAGGCCGTGGTCGAGTTGCGACACATAGCCCGAAAACTCCTGCCCCAGGGTAAGCGGAGTGGCATCCATCAGGTGGGTGCGGCCAATTTTAACGACCTCTTTAAAAGCAGCCGATTTCTGCTTTAAAGTATCCCGCAGCTTTTCCACCCCGGGGATGGTGGTTTCCACGACCATCTTATAGGCAGCAATATGCATGCCGGTGGGGAAGGTGTCGTTTGAGGATTGCGACTTATTAACGTCATCGTTGGGATGGATGTAACGCTCGCCTTCGCCAAGTTTGTTGCCCAGCAGCACGTGTGCCCGGTTGGCAATCACCTCGTTTACATTCATGTTCGACTGGGTGCCGGAACCCGTTTGCCAGATCACCAGGGGAAACTGGTCATCTAGCTTGCCGGCCAGGATTTCATCACAAACCCGGGCAATCAAATCGCGTTTATCCTCGGGCAGCACCCCCAACTCGCAGTTGGTAATGGCGGCCGCCTTTTTCAGGTAGGCAAAGCCGTAAATGATTTCCAGCGGCATCTGGTGTTTGGGGCCGCCAATTTTAAAGTTTTCAAATGACCGTTCGGTTTGTGCCCCCCAATATTTATCGGCCGGAACGTTAACCTCACCCATGGTGTCTTTTTCAATTCTGTATGCCATGATTTCTTCCGTTTTTTTATCCTAGACTTCTTACTGCCTGCAAGAAAATATCAGGACAAATTTACGAAGAAAGCCCACAAAACAGGTGGCCTTGCCGGGCTAATACACAGGCCTGGGCGCCTTTGTATAGATTAGTAAAAAAGGCGCATTTTCCAGGCAAAATCCCACAGCACCACCCCAATGCTGACAGCAATATTTAAGGAGTGTTTGGTGCCTTTTTGCGGGATTTCTATGCAGCCGTCAACCAGGGCCATGGCGGCATCACCCACCCCTTTTACCTCGTTGCCAAATATCAGGGCATATTTTGCCTGCGCCTGGGGCTGAAATTCATGTAACATCACACTTCCGCGGGCCTGTTCTATGGCCAGCACCCGGTAGTTCTCCTGCTGTAGCCGCGCGATAGCGGCAGGGGTATCAGCAACATATTCCCAGGGTACCGAATCGGTTGCCCCCAGGGCGGTTTTATGGATGTCGCGGTGCGGGGGTTGGGCCGTAATGCCGGTAAGGATAACCTTTTCAATCAAAAAGGCATCGGCTGTGCGAAAGGCAGAACCAATATTGTTCCGGCTGCGGATGTTATCAAGCACTACGGTCACCGGGGTTTTGGCGGCTGCTTTATACTCCGCCTCCGTAATTCTCGGTAGTTCTTCGTTTTTTAATTTCTGCATTAATTTAGTGGTTAAGGAGGCAAAGTTCAGCAAAAAAATTACGGAACTTTGCCTAAGTTTACATCTTAATTCCCCGATTAATTTATGGCCAAAGGCAAGGCAAGTAAGGAAACCCCGCTCATGAAGCAGTATAATGCCATCAAGGCAAAATACCCGGGCGCCCTGTTGCTGTTCAGGGTGGGCGATTTTTATGAAACCTTTGGCGAAGATGCGGTTACGGCCAGCAAAATCCTGGATATTGTCCTGACCAAAAGGGCCAACGGCTCGGCTTCGGAAGTTGAATTGGCGGGCTTCCCGCACCATGCCCTTGATACCTACCTGCCCAAACTGGTACGGGCCGGCAACCGGGTAGCCATTTGCGATCAACTGGAGGACCCCAAAGCGGTAAAAGGCATTGTTAAACGCGGGGTTACCGAGTTGGTTACCCCGGGGCTGTCGTTTAATGATAATGTGCTGGACAAAAAAGCCAATAATTACCTGGCTTCGGTTTATTTTGGCAAGGACCCTACCGGCATTGCTTTTTTAGACCTTTCTACCGGAGAGTTTATGGCGGCCGAAGGCTCCAATGCCTATGTGCAAAAACTCATCCAAAGCTTTAACCCGGCTGAAATTGTCTATGCCAAAGGACAAAAAGAACTTTTTTCCCGGGTTATCGGCCCGGAACACATAGCCTATGCCCTTGACGACTGGGTATATGGGGAAGACTATGGTTATGAAACCCTTACCGGCCACTTCGGCACCAATAACCTGAAAGGTTTTGGTATGGAGAATATGCCGCTGGCCATTGTAGCGGCCGGGGCAGTGTTGTATTACCTGCAGGAAACCGAACATAAGGAGACCGGCCATATTTTGTCAATCTCACGGATAGCCGAAGAAAAATATGTCTGGTTAGATAAATTTACCATCCGTAACCTGGAACTGGTCTATCCGCAGGCGGATACCGGTATCCCGCTGATTGACATCCTGGACCAGACGGTAACACCCATGGGCGGGCGGATGATGAAAAAATGGCTGGTGCTGCCCCTGAAAGAAAGAGCTGCCATTGAACACCGCCTGGAGGTAGTGCAGACCTTGCTGGAAAACGAGGGGTTACGGACAACCATTCTTGGCCACCTCAAACAAATAGGCGACCTGGAGAGGCTGATCTCGAAAGTGGCGGTAGGCAGGATTAACCCGCGGGAGTTGCTGCTGCTGAAAAAAGCCATGGCTGAAACCCTGCCGATTAAGGCCGCTATGGAGGCGTCAGGCCATACAGCGCTCAAGCAATTTGCCGACCAGCTTAATAACTGCAAACTCATGCAGGAACGGCTGGCCGAACAATTAAGCGATGAGGCCCCGATGCTGGTGCACCAGGGGGGCATCATCAAAGACGGGGTAAATACCGAACTGGATGAACTGCGGGCCATTGCCTATTCGGGGAAAGATTTTTTGGTGAAGATCAGGGAGCGGGAAGTGGAGCGTACCGGTATTTCTTCGCTGAAGATAGCTTATAATAAGGTTTTTGGTTATTACTTAGAGGTAAGCAATGCCCATAAAGATAAGGTTCCCCCCGAGTGGATACGCAAACAAACCCTGGTAAATGCCGAGCGCTATATTACCGAGGAGCTTAAAGTGTACGAAGAAAAAATATTAAATGCCGAGGATAAACTGCTGGCCATAGAGCAAAAGCTTTTTCAGGAGTTGGTAGCTTATGCAGGCGAATATGTAAACCATATCCAGCAAAATGCCCGTATCCTGGCCACGGTTGATGCCCTGATTTCATTTGCCCTGGTGGCACAGAAAAACCGCTACTGCCGGCCGCAAACAACCGATGGCGATCGTATAGAAATTAAGGCCGGGCGGCACCCGGTAATTGAAAAAAGCCTGCCGCTGGGCGAGGCCTATGTGCCCAATGATATTTTTGTTGATAATAATTCTCAACAAATAATAATTATTACCGGGCCTAATATGTCGGGCAAGTCGGCCCTGTTACGACAAACCGCCCTGATTGTGCTGATGGCGCAAATGGGCAGTTTTGTGCCGGCTGCCCGTGCCGAAATTGGCCTGGTGGACAAGGTGTTTACCCGGGTAGGGGCTTCGGACAACTTATCCCAGGGGGAATCTACCTTTATGGTAGAAATGACCGAAACCGCCAGTATCCTCAACAACCTGTCGGCCAAAAGCCTGATTTTAATGGATGAAATTGGCCGGGGCACCAGCACTTACGATGGCGTGGCCATTGCCTGGGCCATTGTAGAGCACCTGCACAACAATCTGCACGCGCGGCCGAAAACCTTGTTTGCCACCCACTATCATGAGCTCAACCAGCTGGCCGATGACCTGCCCCGGGTAAAGAACTTTAATGTCTCGGTAAAAGAAGTGGGCGACAAGGTGATTTTTATGCGCACCCTGCGCGAAGGCGGCAGCGAACACAGTTTTGGTATCCATGTGGCGCAAATGGCGGGCATGCCCAACCCTGTTGTGTTACGGGCCAATGAAATCATGCACTTCTTAGAGGAGCACCGGAACCAACATGAGCAGAAGAAAAAGCTTGAAAACCTGCCCAAGGCCGACTACCAGATGACCCTGTTTGCGCCCGACCCCAGGCTGCAGGAGGTGCTGGAGTTTATGAAATCCTTTGATATCAATACCCTTTCCCCGGTGGAGGCCCTGCTGAAGCTCAACGAGCTAAAGGGCAAGGTAGAAAAGAAATAACCCTGAACTTGTTTTGGTAATCTGTAAATTATTTCTACACTTAGTAACTTTGCAAAAAACTACTTGTACCAGGTGATGGAAAATACTGTGGCATTAGAACAAAGGCGCCCCGTGCGGTTTAATAAAACGGTGGAGATGATCCTTATTCACATGGTTCCCCTGCTGGCGTTTTTTACCGGGGTAACAACCTTTGATTGGGTGGTGGCTATTGTGCTTTACTTTCTGCGGATGTTTTTTGTTACCGGTTTCTATCACCGGTACTTCTCCCACCGTACCTTCAAAACATCCCGCTGGTTTCAGTTTGTGATGGCCTTTCTGGCCGAAACCTCCATGCAAAAGGGCGTACTCTGGTGGGGGGCCCACCACAGGGTGCACCACCGTAACAGCGACAAACCAGGTGACCCGCACTCAATGAAACTTTATGGTTTCTGGTATTCGCATATTGGCTGGATCCTGGGGCCCGATTTCAAGGAAACCGACTATAAAGGCATAAGCGATTTCACCCAATACAAAGAATTGGTGTGGCTTAACAAATATTATGTGGTGCCCCCGATAACGCTAATGGTGGTGCTGATGATGCTGGGGGGTATTGTCAACGGAGGTAGTATTACCGCCATGTTCTCCGTACCAGGCGGACTTTCCACGCTGTTGATCGGCTTCTTTTTAAGTACGATTGTCCTGTATCATGGCACTTTTTCCATTAATTCCATTATGCATAAACTGGGCCGTCAGCGTTATGAAACCGGGGATGAGTCGCGCAACAGCGCTCTGCTGGCCTTTATCACGCTGGGGGAAGGCTGGCATAACAACCACCATTATTACGAGTCCTCTACCCGCCAGGGTTTTTTCTGGTGGGAGTTTGATATCACCTACTATTTACTGAAGGTGCTTTCCTGGTTTGGTTTAATCTGGGATATCAAAGAAGTGCCAAAGCACATCAAATATTCGAAGAACAAACAGGAAGCCCACCGCTTGAAAAAAGAATTGCCGGGGGAATTAAAATCGGCCTAAGTTTTTTAACCACAGTCTTGCAAATTAACCGGGCTTATTTAACTTTGCATTCCCGTTTGAGGGACGACTCAACGGTAATGAAACATCCTCAGCAAAATTCTGGCCTCCAATGTGCTGTTGAGAAGTTTGAAATGATGAAATAGTATAAGCGAAAGTACCTGCCTGCCGGCAGGCAGGGCTCAGCTGGCGGGTATAGCCCTCCTGGTCTGTAACAGGATAATATCCTGAACTAAGCCAAGGCTCATTCACGCTGGTCTGTAATTTGAAATGATGAAATAGTATAAGCGAAAGTAGCTCAGCTGGTAGAGCACGACCTTGCCAAGGTCGGGGTCGCGGGTTCGAATCCCGTCTTTCGCTCTTTTGTAAACTGTAGTGAGGAAAAGATGGGTAAGTTGTTCCACTCTTTAAAGCGGCCGTGGTCGCGCCTGTCCCGCCTCAGGCGGGAGGTTCGAATCCCGTCTTTCGCTCAAGATAAAAGGGCAGAGGCTATTTAATAATCACGTTTGTTAATCTACTGCTCTTTTTTGTTTATCGGCTTTGCCCGCTAAGGGCATTGGCGGATATGTTCTCCTTCGCCAAGGCTGCGGAGTTATGAATAGTTCTCCCTGCGGAGTTATGAATAGTTCTCCTTCGCCAAGGCTGCGGAGAACAAGCCGGGATGGTGGAATTGGTAGACACGCGAGACTTAAAATCTCGTGGCCTTCGGGCCGTGTGGGTTCAAGTCCCACTCCTGGTACTTAAAAACCTTGACATTAACTTGTCAGGGTTTTTTTGTTACCCCTGTGGTTTCATCCCTGTAGTTATCGAAACCCTGCTGTACGTATAGAAATATGCGTAAACTGGAGGTTTCTTTAATGATAAAAGTACGAACTAGGCCTTTTTAGAGCTGGCTTTCTTTTTGCCTTTGGTGGTAAAACTTAACTGGTCGGCCTTACCGTCATAATCGGCTACCAGGGTGCCGCCTTCGCCTACCTCCCCTTTGAGTATTTCTTCGGCTACCGGGTCTTCTAAGTATTTTTGGATGGCGCGGTTCAGCGGCCGGGCCCCATATTGCGGGTCATAGCCTTTCTCCGACAAGAAATCCTTGGCTTTTTCCGTCAGTTCAATCTTATACCCTATCTCCTCAACGCGGGCAAAGAGGTCTTTCAGGGTGATGTCGATAATCTTATGAATATCCTCCCGTTTCAGTGAGTTAAAGACAATCACATCGTCCAGGCGGTTAAGGAATTCGGGGCTAAAGGCTTTTTTAAGCGCCTTTTGAATGGTTGATTTCATCACTTCATCCTCGTTGCTGGTTTTGGCGGCCGTGGCAAAACCAATACCGGAGCCAAAATCTTTTAAGTCACGCACCCCGATATTGGAGGTCATAATAACAATGGTATTGCGGAAATCAACCCTGCGGCCCAGGCCATCGGTAAGGATACCCTCATCGAGCACCTGCAGCAAGATGTTAAACACATCGGGGTGGGCTTTTTCAATTTCATCAAGCAGCACTACACTATAGGGCTTTCTGCGTACTTTTTCGGTTAGCTGGCCACCCTCTTCATAGCCCACATAGCCGGGAGGGGCCCCCAGCAGGCGCGACACGGAGAACTTTTCCATGTACTCACTCATATCAATGCGGATAAGCGTATCGGGTTTGTCAAACAGGTAAGCGGCCAGCACTTTGGCCAGCTCGGTTTTACCCACCCCCGTAGGGCCGAGGAAGATAAACGTACCAATAGGTTTGCGGGGGTCTTTCAGGCCAACCCGTGTGCGCTGGATAGCTTTTACCAGTTTGCTGATGGCCTCTTCCTGGCCGATAACTTTGCCGCTTAACTCGGTATTCATTTCCAGCAGCTTGTTGCTTTCCTTTTGGGCAATGCGTTTGGCCGGCACCCCGGTCATCATGGCAATTACCTCGGCAATATTTTCTTCGTCAACCGTATAACGGGTTTTGCTGGTTTCTTCTTCCCAGGCCGCCTTGGCCTCCTCAAGTTTTTGCTTTAGTTTTTTCTCATCGTCACGCAACCGGGCGGCTTCTTCATATTTCTGGCTTTTTACCACCAGGTTTTTTTGTTTCTTAACTTCCTCTATGGCCTCTTCCAGCTTCACGATATTATCCGGCACATGAATGTTGTTGATATGCACCTTGGCCCCGGCCTCATCCATCACATCAATGGCTTTGTCGGGCAGGTAGCGGTCGCTAACATAGCGGTCGGAGAGCTTCACGCAGGCCTCAATAGCTTCCGGGGTATAGGTTACGTGGTGGTGTTCTTCGTATTTTTCTTTAATGTTTTCCAGAATATCAATGGTTTCTTCCGGGGTGGTAGCATCTACCATCACCATCTGGAACCTGCGGGCCAGGGCCCCGTCTTTTTCAATATACTGGCGGTATTCATCCAGGGTGGTGGCGCCAATACATTGTATTTCGCCCCGTGCCAGGGCCGGCTTAAACATATTGGAGGCATCTAATGAGCCGGAAGCGCCACCGGCACCCACTATGGTGTGCAGTTCATCAATAAACAAGATCACTTCGGGGGCTTTTTCGAGCTCGTTCATCACCGCTTTCATGCGTTCTTCAAACTGGCCGCGGTATTTGGTGCCGGCCACCAGCGAGGCCAGGTCGAGGGTCACCACCCGCTTGCCGAACAAAATCCTGGAGACTTTTTTCTGTACAATGCGCAGGGCCAGGCCTTCGGCAATGGCCGTTTTACCTACCCCGGGTTCGCCAATTAAAATGGGGTTGTTTTTCTTTCTGCGCGACAGTACCTGGGCTACGCGCTCAATTTCTTTTTCGCGGCCCACAATGGGGTCCAGTTTTTGTTCTTCGGCCATACGGGTAAGGTCGCGGCCAAAATTATCCAGCACCGGGGTGCGTGATTTTTCCCCGCCACGTCCGGCAGGTTCTTTGCCGGGAGGGCTGCCGCCCCCGCCAAACATTTTGGCTGAGTCATCATCGTCATCATCCGTTTCCGAGGAGGCCATGGGCTGGTCGGTCTGGTATTCCAGCATCTCTTTTACCACATCATAGGTAACATCGTGTTTATCGAGGATTTTCGAGCCCAGGTTGTTCTCATCCCGCAGGATAGACAGCAGCAAATGCTCGGTGCCAATCAACTGGCTTTTAAATATCTTGGCCTCAAGATAGGTGATCTTCAGCACCTTTTCGCTTTGCCGGGTTAGCGGGATATTGGTTAGCTTTTTTACCTTGTCCGTGGCTGTGCTGCGGGTAGCATTTTCTATTGACTCCCTGAGTTCTTCCATTGACAAACCCAGCTTTTTTAAAATCTCTACGGCAACACCTTCGCCTTCCCTGATCATGCCCAGCAACAAATGCTCGGTACCTATATATTCATGCCCCAAACGCAGGGCTTCCTCGCGGCTAAGCGAGATTACCTCTTTAACCCTGTTTGAAAATTTCGCTTCCATTTATTCTCCTCAATCCATGTAAATCTAAACGATTATTGCATAAAACAACCATTTATTGATAAAAAACAGTTGTTTCGTTGTTTATGTTCCCTGTTTCAGGCCTGATTTTATTATCCCCCCGGCTTGCGGGCCGGTACAAAAAATCAGGTCAATTACACTCAGTTCATCCACAAAATTACTGCCAAAAACCTGTTGATAAGCAATTTGTTGATATGTTTTTGGCCAGGCTGCGGTAGTTTTGGGGTTTATTTTCGAGCGCAGGTCATTTTCAGGGGTATTGGCCAGGCTGGTATAGGTGCCGGTAAAGGTTAGGGTAACTTCCAGCTGTAAAAAATCAAGACATTGTGTCAGTAATGGCAGGGTCAGGTCGAGCAGAAAAACAGGCTTTTGCCGGTAAACCGCCAGCAGGTCATCGGCATAATATTCGTAGAAGGGGGCCTTGCCATAGGCTGATTGAATTGCCCGCAGGTGGCGGTTGGTCCATTTTTGGGTGTAGTCTATTTTGATATCCTGCAGCGGGATTTTTTTATTGCCGCCCAACACCGGTATGCTGAGGGTATCGATACCATTGGCGGTAAGGATACGGCAGCGGTTGCGGTAGGTTTGTTTAACAAAATGTTCGTGCAGGTCAATCTTGATGCCGGGCTCCTGCAGCAGCAGGGCAAAATACCGTGGCGGGGGCAGGTAGTGTAACTCAATTACTTTCATGGCTATAAAAGTAAGCCTACATCCCCGGCACCTTGCCGAACAACACGGACCTCCTCCGTGGTAAGGTCAATCACCGTGGAGGGCTCAACTCCGCTGAGGCCGCCATCAATCACGACCTCCACCGGACGGGGGCAACGGGCAAAAATTATTTCCGGATCGGGGGTGTACTGCAAAATGGCATCGTCATCCTTAATAGAGGCTGAAATAATGGGGTTGCCCAGTTCTTCTACCAGGGCCCGGGCAATGTTATTGGCGGGGATGCGTACACCAACGGTTTTTTTACTCACAGGCAAAATCTTAGGCACCTGGTTGCCGGCTGCCAGCAAAAACGTATAGGGCCCGGGCAGGGCTTTTTTCAATATTTTGAACACATGGGTGGCAATGGGCTTGGTGTAATGCGCTACCTCGCTGAGGTTGTGGCAGATAAACGACAGGTTTAGTTTGTTGGCTTTGATGCCTAAAAAGCCCATTAACTTTTCAACCCCCTTTTTGTTATGCAGGTCGCAACCCACGCCATAAACCGTGTCGGTGGGATAAATGACCAAGCCACCCCTGCGCAAAACGTCAACGGCTTTGCGGATTTTGCGCATTTCGGGGTTTTGTTCGTGGATTTTCAAGAGTTCGGCCATAGGTACACGTTATACTGATTACCCAATATTATTAACATACTTGACAACAATTGTATAATTTAGCAAAATTATTGTAAAAACAGGCAGATTTGGCCATATCCCGGTATGCCGGGCTTAGTGTAGGTGTATGAAAAACCGCAAAGTATTTGTGATTGCCATGGTGGTATTTGCCGGCATGTTGTCCACGTTTTCTTTCTATGTTTACCAGATCATTATGGCGCCCAATTTTCAGGTTGACGGGCAGGATGTGCGCTTTGTTATTCCCCGTGGGGCTACGTTCAGATCGGTACAAGACACCCTTTATAAATATAAGATTGTTAACGATATGGTGTCCTTTAGTTTTATTGCCAAGCTGATGAACTACACCGAAACAGTAAAGCCCGGCCTGTACACCATTGGCCCCAACATGACCAACGTGCAGGTGGTGCGCATGCTGCGGGCAGGAGAGCAAACACCTTCAAAAATAACCTTCAGCCATGCCCGGCTGATTGATGACTTATACACCCCGGTTACCCGTTATCTCGAAATATCGGCCGAGGAGTTTAAGGAGGCGCTGGATACGTTTATTACCACCAACAACGAAGGCTTTACCCGGCAAAACATTATTGCCATGTTTATCCCCAACACCTATGAGGTTTATTATACCATCTCGGCAGCCGACCTGGTAAAAAAAATCAACAGCGAGTATCACCGTTTCTGGAATGAAGACAACCGGCAAAAGGCTGCCGCCATGGGCCTGACCCCGCTGGAGGTGAGCACCCTGGCCTCGATTGTACAGGCCGAGGCCAAAATGGACGAAGAAAGCGCCACCATTGCCGGCCTGTATGTAAACCGGCTGCAGCGGGGTATCCCCTTACAGGCCGACCCCACCCTGGTGTTTGCCACCGGGGACTTTACCCTTAAGCGGGTACTGAACGAACACAAGGAAATTGACTCGCCCTATAATACCTATAAGTATAAGGGCTTGCCTCCGGGGCCAATCAATATGCCCACCCTTCATTCGCTTAACGCGGTATTAAACTATCAGAAGCATAATTATATTTTTATGTGCGCCCGGGAAGATTTTTCCGGCTATCATAATTTTACCGCCAGCCTGCGGGAGCACAATGAAAATGCCCGGAGGTACCAGCGGCAGTTATCCATAGAACAACAAAAAGCACGCAGGTTAAACCAAAATTAAATGTACACGGCCACCACTACCCTTAGGGTCCGGTATTCTGAAACCGACCAGATGCAGTATGTTTACCATGGCAATTATGCCGCCTATTATGAGGTGGGGCGGGTGGAGGCCATGCGGCAATTAGGGTTGAGCTATAAGGCCCTCGAGGATTCGGGGGTAATGATGCCGGTACTGGAAATACACTCGTATTACCATTTGCCGGCCAAGTATGATGAGTTGCTGACAATCAAAATAACCATTCCGGTATTACCTTTGGTAAAAATCAGGTTTCAATATGAAATTTATGCCGAAGACGGCCGCAAGTTACACACCGGGGAGACTACCCTGGCGTTTATAAATAGGGCAACCGGCAAGCCTACCAAGGCCCCGGCCGCCATGACGGATTTACTGGCCCCCTTTTTTGATGAAAAATAGACTGGCAGAAACACTCAAGCGCAACAAGGCGTTAAATGAGATCGTACGCTTCTTAAAGGGTATCCGGTTTCGGGGCGGCAAGGTTTCTTTGTACTTTATTTTAAAAACCTTTGTGCTGAAACTGGGGCAGGGGGAGTTGCTGGAAAGGGCTAATGCCGTAGCTTTCAGCTTTACCGTAGCAATTTTTCCGGCTATATTATTTTTGTTTACCCTGATCCCCTATATCCATAATTTTATTCCCAGTGTTGACAATGAGAGCATTATGACTTTCATGGGGCAAATTATGCCGGCCAATATGTATTCGGTAGTAGAGGCCACGGTGTATGATATTGTCAGCCACTCCCGGGGCGACCTGCTTACCTTTGGCTTTTTGCTGTCGTTGATCCTGGCTACCAACGGCACCATGTCGTTGTTGGCGGCCTTTAACAGCCGTTACAAATTCTCGCACACACGCAGCTACCTGAAAACCCGCCTGGTGGCTACCTGGCTAACCTTTGTGCTGGCCATTGTGGTAATTGCCGCTATTGTATTGCTGATTGTGGGTGAAATTGCGGTTAATTATGTTATTGAGCATTCCCCGGTAGATATTGACAACTACACCATCTATGCCTTACAGTTCCTCCGGCTGCTGGTGTTGTTTGTGGTGTTTTGGGTAGCCATTTCATCGCTATATTATTTTGGTCCGGAAGTCCACTCCAATTGGCGTTTCTTTTCTTTCGGCTCTTTTTTTGCCACCATTTTCAGCCTTATCGCCTCCTATGCTTTTTCGGCTTACATTGCCCGCTTTGGCACTTACAACAAGCTCTATGGCTCTATTGGGGTGATGATCGCGCTGATGATCTGGATTATGATTTTGTCCGTCATTTTGCTGGTTTGCTATGAGTTGAATGCGGCTATTCACCACGCCACCCAGCTTACCAAAGACAAACGCAACCACCCGATGCTGGAAGAACAATAGATTTTTTTGGGGTTTGACTTGCCGGAGTACCCAGAACTGCTATTTTTGCAATCCATTCTATTTTAGAGGAGTGGCAGAGTGGTCGAATGCGGTGGTCTTGAAAACCATTGTACCGTAAGGTACCGGGGGTTCGAATCCCTCCTCCTCTGCCAAAAGCAAAACCCTGGCGATGTGCCGGGGCTTTGTGTTTCCGCCCGTTTTGAGCTTGCTCAAGTGAGGGCTGGGGCACAAAACCCCAAGCCGGGCGTAATGAGGCCAGGTTTTGCTTTTTAACAATCCCCCAAACGGGATCACCGGAGTAAGCCCTCCTCCTCTGCAAAAGGCAAAACCACTTCCCCGTATCGTTTCTTTTTCTTGTATTACACTAGTGGGTTACCTTTGCCGATATTTTGGATAAAGTACATAACGGTTAATTTTTTTACAAACCGGCAATATGCTATACTAAATTTAAATGTTTTATGAAGAAATCTTTTTTTATTCTTTTGCTGATTGTTAATCAACACCTGGCAGCCCAAAACCCTATCATCATCCCCGACACCCTGAGTGGCACCCGTTTCAACCTTACCCTGCAATACGGCACACACCCGTTTTTTAACGGCACGGCCACCAATACCATGGGGGCCAATGGCAGCATTCTGGGCCCTACCCTTATTTTTAACCAGGGCGATTCTGTGTCTATCAACGTAACCAATCAGTTGAATGACACCACCACCATCCACTGGCATGGGTTGCATGTAGCCCCCGAAAACGATGGCGGCCCACATACCACCATTGCCCCCGGGGCCACCTGGAGCCCCGCGTTTACCGTTCTCGACAAAGCGGCTACCTACTGGTACCACCCTCATTTACACAAAAAAACCAACGAGCATGTATCCAAAGGCATAGCCGGCATCATCATTGTCAGGGATGCCGAAGAAGCCGCCCTGACCCTGCCGAGGCGGTATGGGGTAGATGATTTTCCTTTGGTTCTGCAAACCAAGGATTTTAACCCCAACAACCAGATTGTGGTACCCTCCAATGCCGATGATGTGGCCATGGTAAATGCTACCATCAACGGCTCCCTTGAGGTGCCGGCCCAGATTGTGCGCTTGCGCTTGTTAAACGGCTCATCAATGCGGGTGTTTAATGTGGGGCTTGGCGGTAACCAGACTTTTTATCAGATTGCCTCCGATGGCGGTTTGCTCAGCAGCCCGCTGGCGCTTACCCGCCTGCCGCTGGGGCCCGGGGAAAGGGCAGAAATTTTGGTGGACTTCTCGGCCCTTGAAGGCCAAAGCCTCTTGCTGAAAAGCTATGCGGCCGAACTGGCCAACGGCATTTACGGGGCTACCTACCCGGGCTTAAATACCAATATGACACTTGATGGCTATAACCCTAACCCGCTGAATGGGGCTGATTTTACGCTATTGCAATTTAATGTGGTAGCCGCCACCAATAACCCGGTTACGGCTATCCCCACCAGCCTGGTTACGGTTACCCCTATCCCCGAATCCGGGGCTGACCTGACACGCGAATTGGTGATGTCCCCGGTAACAATGGGCCTTAACCAGTTGAACGGTGATTTTGTTATCAACGATGTGCCGTTTAATATGGCCATTATTAATTATGATGTGCCGTTAAACAATACTGAAATCTGGTCGATCACCAACCAGTCGGCCATTGCCCATCCGTTCCACATCCATGATGTGCAGTTTTATGTATTAGACAGGGACGGGCAAACCCCGCCTGCCAATGAACGGGGAAGAAAAGACGTTATTATGGTTAAACCCCAGGAAACCGTACGCTTTATTACCAAATTTGAAAACTTTGCCAACAACACCGTGCCGTATATGTACCACTGTCATATGCTTTACCATGAAGACCGGGGCATGATGGGCCAGTTTTTGGTAGTTGACCGTATTGCCGGGCTGGGGCATGAACAAGGCCAACCGTTGGCCGTTTTCCCTAACCCCGCCAGCACCACCATCCGGTTGGCTGTTGGCCCGGAAATTCAGGTACAAGCGGTAACCATCACCAACCTGCTTGGAAAAACAGTGTTTACCGTAGCCGCACCAGCCGTTGCAACCCCTATTGATATCAGCCAATTGCCGGCTGGCGTGTACATTGTAAAACTGTTGCACCAACGAGGCGAGGCCTCGCGCAGGCTGGTGATCGAATAACCCGGCAGCCCATATAGCTAAAATCAATTATATTTGCCCAGGCAATAGCTTTTGCTTATGACCCTGGTTCAATATGAGTATATCGTGGCGGTAGATGATTACCGGCATTTTGCTACGGCAGCCGAAAAATGTTTTGTCACCCAGCCTACGTTGAGTATGCAAATACAAAAGCTGGAAGACCAGCTAGGGGTGCTTATCTTCGATCGCAGCAAACACCCGGTAGTGCCTACCGATGTTGGCGCCCGGGTTATTGCCCAGGCCAGGGTGGTCCTTACCGAAGCCAGCCGCCTGAAAGAAATCATCAAGGAAGAAAAAGGCATTCTCAGCGGTTCCCTGAAAATCGGCATTTTGCCCACTTTGTCGCCCTATTTGTTGCCGCTGTTTATCAAAAACTTCCTGGAAAAATACCCCGAGGTAGAGGTTAGTGTGGAAGAGTTGGTGACCGAACAGGTTATCGCCCGGTTACAAAAAGACCAGCTTGATATTGGTTTGTTTGTCACCCCCTCCGGGGTAGCGGGATTGGATGAGCGGGCTATTTTTGCCGAGGAGTTTGTGGCCTATGTAGGGCAGGAGCACCCCTTGCATGCGGTGGAAACCATTGATCCGTTTTTACTCAATGTTGATGATGTATGGGTACTGAACGAGGGCCATTGTTTCCGTGACCAGGTACTGAATATTTGCCAGCCCCCGGGGGCCCCGGCAGAAAAATTCCGCTTTCAGAGCGGCTCGCTCGAAGCCCTGAAAAAAATTGTTGACCGTCATGGTGGGATAACCCTGTTGCCCGAGTTGGCCACCCTGGATATGCCCGCGTCTGAGCAGCAACACCTGCGCTGGTTTAAAGAACCCCGGCCGGTACGCGAAGTGAGCCTGGTTACGCACCGTAGTTTTCTCAAGCGCAAGCTTACCGAAGCTTTGTTTAACGAAATACAGGCATCTATCCCGGCCAATATCCGCAGCAAGAAAAATACCCGGGTAATTAAATGGACTTAACCCCCTATCTCAATGATTTCTTTGGCACTGAGCTGCTTGTCATACAATGATTTATATGCCCCGCCCCGGGCCATAAGCTCATCGTGACTGCCGGCCTCCACAATATTGCCGTCATCCAGCACCATAATGCGGTTGGCCAGCTTGGCCGAAGACACCCGGTGGCTGATAATAATGGACGTGCGGCCCTGCATGATGCGTTTCATGCTGTTAAGGATAAGGTGTTCCGTTTTGGTGTCCACAGCCGACAGGGCATCATCAAGGATAAGGATCTTAGGGTCGCGGGCAATCGCCCGGGCAATGGACACCCGCTGTTTTTGCCCGCCCGACAGGGTAATGCCCCGCTCGCCCAGCATGGTGGCAAACTTATCCGGGAAGGCCATTACATTGTCATAGAGGTCGGCATCTTTGGCCGCCTGCAATATTTTTTCTTCCGGAATATGTTGGCTGCCAAAGCCGATATTATTGGCAATGGTATCGGAAAACAGGAATACATCCTGCGGTATATACCCTATTTGCCTGCGCAACACCTCCGGGTTAATGGCCTCAATGGGGTGCCCGTCAATGCGGATGGTGCCGGTGGTAGCATCAAACATACGGCATATCAGGTTGGCAACGGTACTCTTGCCCGAGCCGGTAGTGCCGATAATGGCCAGCGAATCCCCGGGGTCAACATGAAAGGAGATGTTTTTAATGGCCACAATGCCCGACCCTTCATAGGTATAGCTTACATCTTCAAAATCTATCTCTCCTTTAATCTCAATATCCAGGTTTTCTTCGCTCAGGATGTCGTTTTTCTCTTGCAGGAATTCGTTAATCCGCTTTTGCGAAGCGGCCGCCCGCTGGGCAATGCTGCTTACCCACCCCAAAGC
>Ga0256839_1002996_pt1 | contig 17983 bp, 16 predicted proteins | sample 354166metaG_FD_185968 | JGI IMG/M metagenome (GOLD analysis project Ga0256839, IMG submission 185968) | Hydrothermal vent microbial communities from Mid Atlantic Ridge, Atlantic Ocean - 354-166 | ecosystem: Environmental > Aquatic > Marine > Hydrothermal vents | place: Atlantic Ocean: Mid... | reverse complement strand
CCGCGAAAAATACCAATACCTGGATGTGCCGCTGATGCTGGGTTGGAAATTCGGCCCCTTGCGCCTCAACGGTGGACCCGTAGGCCACATCTTCCTCGGAAGCACTTCTCAACTGAACAGCATCCAGGACTACGCCCAGATGTTCACCCAAATGGAATACGGCTGGCAGGCCGGCTTAGGTCTGGACATCTGGAAAATCGCCCTGGACATGCGCTATGAAGGCAACTTCAACAAATTCGGAGACCACATTACCATAGCCGGGCAACAATTTGCCTTTGACGACAGCCCAAGTAGGTTTATTCTCACCCTGGGCTATACTTTCTAAACAAAAAATGCCGATTGCAAAGCAGTCGGCATTTTTTTTGCCTTCCACACAACCCTTCCACCTTTTTTCCTCTCTATTTACTCAGAAGCACGGAACGACCGACCATCAGATGGAGACCCAATCCATACGCACTGAAAGTGAGCTGATCAATGCCTGCCTCGCCCAAGACCGCAAGGCTCAACGGACTTTGTATGAACGCTACAAACGCGCTATGTTTACTACGGCTTATCGCATCACCGGCGACTTCCAAACGGCTGAAGACGTCTTGCAAGAAGCCTTCGTACGGGTCTTCAAGGGCTTACCCAAATTTAGAAAAGAATCTACCCTGGGAGCCTGGATCAAAACCATCGTCATCCGAACGGCCCTGAGCCACATCAAGAAAAAGCAGCTGCCCCTCGAAGAATGGCAAGACCATCACCAAGATCAGACGCCCATCGATTGGGGCGATTACCTGGAAGCCGAATATCTGGAAAAAGCCATAAAAGATCTACCCGATGGCTACCGCAGTGTCTTCACACTCATTGAAATCGAGGGGTACTCCCATAAAGAAACGGCGGAGCTACTGGGTATCTCTGTAGGGACGTCCAAATCCCAGCTTTTTCATGCAAAAAAAATGCTGCGAAAAAAACTGAAAAAATACGGCTATTAAAATACCGGAGGTCATGAAAGAAAAGAACAAAGACACGCTCTCTTCAGCCTTACGGCAAATGCCTTTGTACGAGCCCAAAGACAGCCTTTGGGATCAAATAGCCCGTGAACTAAATTGGGAAGAACGCCGTATAGATACCCTGCAACGCGCTCTCAAAAACCTGCCCCAACACGAACCGCCAAAGCGGGTCTGGCGCTCCATCGAAAAAGCCTTGAAAACTCCTGCCCAAGGGCGGCAGAGAACCTTCCTCCTCTGGTCAAAAGTTGCTGCCATAGGATTGCTCGTCCTTACTGCGGCCTTCTGGGTTTTTCGGCAAAATTCAAACGGTCTGGTTGAATCTTCCCAATTCACCTACAACTACAGCACCGAGCAAGTCAGCAATCAACTCATCCAAGCCAATTGGAATGAAGACGAAGAAAGCTTTGCCGAAATCGAACAACTGCTCAAAAAACTGGAACCGGAAAGCCTCAGCGAGGAAATTGTCCAACTGAAACAAGAACTTCAAGAATTGAATTTGGCGAAAGCCGAATTGCAACAACTGGCAGGAAATTACAACAGCAATCCTCGCCTAATTACCCAACTCAAAAAAATCGAATTGGAACGCACTCAAATCGCCAAGCAACTACTCAGGAAAATCATCTGACCATGCTCCGACAACTGTACCTGATCTCCAGTTTTTGTTTAATCGGCTCGCTGATTCATTTGGCGAAAGCCCAAAATACCAGCCTGCAAGTTGTTACCAAAAGCACTGTTCAGGTCTTTGAGTACAAAACAGGGTATGAAGTAAATATCGAAGGGCAACGAGCAGAAATTATCGTGGAGAGCTGGGATCAAAACAAAGTGCGTGTTGCTGTGGAAATCATCGCCAAACATACCAATGGCCGCCAGGCTGAAAAAGATCTGGAAGCCATGCAGCTGAGCATCAAACAGGAGGGTCAACAACTCTATTTCCGCAACTACCTGAAAAACGGGTTTAAGCCCTCCGCTCAGCTCAAAGTCCGCTATACCATCAGCCTGCCACCCGATTGCCCCGTCTATGTCAAAAACAACTACGGCAGTCTGAAAGCCAAAAATCTCATCAAATACCTGCGAACGCAACTGCGCTTTACCGATACTCAATTGGATGAACTTTCCGGAGAAATGTGGATTGACACCTACTTCGGCGATTTGCTGGCCCAGGGCCTGCGTGGTCAGGTCAATATTCAGGCGCGCCGCTCCGACCTCACCCTACGCGATATAGCCGGCAAGTTTACCATCAATGCCCAATACGGGCTTGTCAAGCTGTTTACCGATCAATCTGCTCTACAACTCGACATCACGGCCGAAAAAGCAGACGTCTATTTCTTCGATCCCCAACCCGATATTTACGGCTACGTACTCACGGCACATTACGGCAACATCAGTACGCCAAATGAACTCAAGTTCAATTTCGTGGAAAACTCGGGAAAGTTGAAAAAAGCCATTTTCAGCCCGAACAACTCCATGGCTTCTATTTCCGTGAAAATCACTTTTGGCGACATCATCATCCGCAGGCCTTGAGAGCCCCCCAGCTGGGATTCAGCGCCAACCCTCAAACAAGAGCGACGGATAGCTAACACCCTCAAACACTCCGGTCTTGCCTACGGCCAGGCCTGTTTGTTCATCTCGGGTATAGTCGATGAAGAGATACCAGCTTTCGTCTTTGGGGTTGAGTGCAAAAATTACGCCTTCGCGGGTAGCTCCCTGAGATTTGAACACCATAGAAGGCAGAATGCTTTCATCCGGACTGATGATTTCGTACTTAAAGGCTCCTGCCTTGCGCAACTCGAGCAGAAAGGAATCACTCAACACCAGCTGGGAGGAGTCGCTTAAATCAAACTCTTGTACGCTACCCGTATAAATGCCGTTAAAGCCGGCCTTGGCAATTTTGCCTTTCTTGCATGCCGTCAGGCCCGATAACAGCAAAAGAAAAGGTAGTATCAAATATTTCATAAAATAGAATTTTAGGATAGGATTTCACTCCCTTCAGCATTATTTAACTCCGCTATCTTTTTTGCCTTTGCTCCAGGGCTTTGTAGCGACGGTAGAGCATGTGAATCTCCCCTTGCACGCGTCGGCTTTGGGTCTCATCGTAGAGGAGATTTTCCAGGTGGACAGGAGCCTGCCCCCAGGACGTTTTTTTAACAACTTCCCCCTGTACATCAACTTTTAACCGGTGGGAATCTTTCCCGAAAAACTGCTCACCCAGCAGCACCAACAAGGCGATACTTGCTGCTATGGAGCCTATGCGCAGCAGGTACGAAAGACTTTTTCGCTTGCTCACCTTAGGGCGCAAACCGGCTTGTTGCAGGCGTTGGTCTAATTCAGTCCAAACCCGCTCAGGTGGTTGTTGCTCCAGCTTTCGAGCCGAGTCTTCAAAAACATCGAGCAAATTTTTTTCTCTCATTTTGTCGTTTCTTTTCCGTGTGTATTCTCTGATTGTGCCCGCTTTTCCAGTAAGGCTCTGAGTTTTTTGCGGGCCAAAATGAGCTGAGATTTGGACGTATTGATGCTGATCCCCAGCAAATCGGCGATTTCCCTGTGCTTGTAGCCCTCAATGGCATAGAGGTTGAAAATTGTCCGATAGCCTTCCGGCAAATGATCGAGCAAGCTCAAAATGTCTTCGGCCTCCAACTCCTGCTCAATAGAAAAGGCGCTGTCTTTCAGTTTGTAATCCAGCTCTACCGCCTGCTTCAAGGCATGTTGCTTGCGAATTTTCATCAATGCCTGATTGATCATGATGCGCCGCATCCAGCCTTCAAAATTACCGCTGCCGTCAAACTGCTCCAAATGCGCAAAGACTTTGAAAAAGCCCTCCAGCAAGGCATCCTCAGCTTCTTCTCTGCTCTTCAAATAACGCCTACACAAGGCAAACATGCGCCCGGCATAGCGGTCGTACAAAGCCTTTTGAGCTTTGGGATCTCCTCGCTTACAAGCCTGTACCAACTCTTTATCCGTCACCAGCAGGTAGTTTTCACGCCAGGTAGAAAAGCGTTCCTGCTACAAAGATGTGAAAAAATAAGGCTTTGGCGGGTTAGGCGTTATTTCTCTGTAAAAAGATCGGAAAAGACCACCGGCTTTGAGTCGAAAAAGAAGAGTGCGAGCTTGCATAGTAGAAAAAACGACTTGCCGTGGTACCCGGAGCGGGACTTGAACCCGCACGGCCCTTCCGGGCCACAGGATTTTAAGTCCTGCGTGTCTACCAATTCCACCATCCGGGCGGGGAGGTCTGCTTTCAACAAAACAAGGCGACTTGAGAAAGCCTACTACAAAAAAAGCCTTCGTGCAGAAGGCTTTTTTGGGGAGCGAAAGACGGGATTCGAACCCGCGACCTCAACCTTGGCAAGGTTGCGCTCTACCAACTGAGCTACTTTCGCTTGTCAAAAAATGCCTTTGTTTTCAAAGGCGGGGCAAAGATAGAAAACTCAGATCATTCCGTGCAAATTTTTTTGATATTTTTTCAAAAAAACTTGAAGTAGCTGGGGCGAAATGCCCTCACAAAACCATGCGCCAGGCAGCAGCCTGACTAATGAGCTAAAAAGGTACTCAAATGAGAAGTATGAGAAATCAAGCTCAACCAGCATGTAAGATGCCCTGTCTGATGGCATAAAGCACGAGCTCTGAAGAACTGCGCACTTGTAGTTTTCTGAAAATGTTCTTTCGGTGAGTTACTATGGTGTGAAAGCTGAGGAAAAGCTTTTGGGCAATCTGCTTGGTGGTATAACCCTCTGCAATGAGTTTAATGACCTCCACTTCTCTATTTGTCAGGGATATGCCCTGACAGTGGTTGCACGGAAGATCAGGCGGGCATTGATGCGTGGCTTCTTCGAGGATGATGTCCATGACCTTACCGCAAAAGAACTTCTCCTTTCGTGCCAGTCCATCCACAGCACTTAAAATTTCGTCCTCATCGCACTCTTTGAGCAGGTAACCATTCACTCCATAATCGAGTACACGCAAAATATCCTGCTTGCACTGGTTATTGGAGACAACCAGTACACCTAGTTGTGGAAAGCCTCTACAAAGGAAAGCCACATCAGCCATACTAAAGCGAGCCGAGATGTAAAAATCAATGATGACGAGGCTTGGTCTCAAAACACCGATTTTAGCTCGAAGCTCCTCGCTGTTTGTGGCCTCTCCCAAAATCTGCACCGCCTCGTGCCGAGAAAGCAAAGCCTTCATTCCTGCCCTGGTAAGGTCATGTGCATCAGCTATAAAAACTCCGATTTTTCTCATCAGTTTGGTGTTTCTCAGCCCACAAACAGGACTTCAAATGACAAAAAATAAAAAAACACATTTGAGCCTTGAAAAAGATAAACAGGCTCACTTTCCTTAAATCGCTTGCACTAATTTAGAACAATTTTAAATAACCGAAACCATTTTTTTAAGCCTGCATCTTTATCCGTACCCCCAACGGGAGTAGTTGAGGATAGCTAGAAGGGGGCAAAGGATTAAAAATTTGCTTTCAGACCCAGATTGAAAGCTCGGGGCATACCGGGACGCAAACCTGCCGGTCTTCTGGCTACGACATATACCCTATTCGTCAAATTACTTGCTGAAGCAAAGAGGCTGATATGCTGATGTAAGCGATAATGGGCACTTATATCTACAATAAAATAGGCGTCAATCTTTTCGTCAGGAGCTATCTCTCCCTGACCGGGAGCAGAACGCATCGCATCCATATAACGACCACTGACATTAAAATCAAACAAGCGATGTTCCAAGCCGAAGGCCATGGAGAGCTGATGGTTCGCCAGATACGGGAGATGATCCCCTGCTCTCACCTCTCCCCAACCACTGAAATTGCTGACAAAGCTATTTCTGAACCTGGCATCCGTATAAGTGTAGGTCAAAGAAAGAGGTACACTAAAATCCTTTTTTTTCAGCCCCCACGATAGCCTGTAGGCAAATTGAAACTCCACCCCGCCGGCCCGCACTTCTCCCCCGTTGAACAAATCACCCGTTCCTCCTCCTCCGGAGGCTGCCAAATCAGACCCCAGCAAATTGCGGTAATCGTTGAAAAACAAAATCAACTCACCCGACAAGGCCCTCTTGGCATGGCGCAGGCCAAGTTCGTAATTGATGCTTTCTTCCGGTTCTGTTTCGGCCTTTGAATTGGGAGGAGAAAAGCCTTTATGGATTCCTACAAAAGTGCTCACATACTCGTTGAATCGATAGTCCAATCCAATACCGGGAATAAAGACGCTTACCGCATTGCTTTGTCGCTGCAGATCAAGCCCCATTCTCTCAGGATCGTTTTTGCCGTAATCAAATCTTTCAAGGGAGATGTTCTCATAGCGAATGCCGGGTATGGCGGTAAACTTTCCAACACGCCATTCATCCTGAAGATAAACAGATAAGGCCTGAGCCGTTTCAATGCGGTTGCTTTCCGTTCCCGGCTTTCCGGCTTTGGTCAGCTTCATCAGACCTTCCTCCATGCTGTATTCATCAACCCACTGAAATCGATCGACCTGATCCCGATGCCATCGAATGCCGAAATCCATCTCGTGCTTCATACTGCCGGTTTCAAAAGACATGCTCCACACCGATTGAACACCTTGGGCGTAATAAGACCGGTTGTTCGCTTTTACAAATAGAGCGTCATCAAAAGCAGATGTAGAGCCTGTCAACACTTGGTATGCCTCTTCAAAAGTCGTGGGCTTGTCGAGCAATTCTCCAATGCCGATTTGATCTCCCGCCCCGTTTTTCAGCTTGTCAAGTTTGTACCAGTTTCTCGAAAAAGCAGCGTGATAAGCCGTGCTTGTGATGCTGAAAGCACCGGATAGTCTAAGCACATGCATCAGGGAAAACTGAGTATGCGTAGTGGTTATCTTGTCTTTCTGCGAAGCAGCATACCGACGATAAGGCTTTGATTTGAAATCGTTCTTCGTCAAACCCAGATACGTTTCGTTGGAAGTTTCCAGTGTTTGCCCGATTTTGAAAGTCAAAGCTTGATAGATTTTCGCCTCCGGGCCGGTATGAAGACGAAGTTTTGCCAGATAGTCTTTCTTGTCAAAACCCGTATTGCCTCCACCGTCCAACTGTTTAAATCCGTTAGAACCGTATTGGAAAGTTTCCACCACATAAGCAAAGTTCTTGTGCGTATTACCTACAAAGGCGTGCAGATTACTGCCACCAAAACTACCCCTCAGGATGTGGAGCCTTCCGCTAAAATCATTGGGTATAGGCGTCGATATCAGGTTAATGGCTCCGCCCGTTGTATAAGGCCCGTACTTAATTTGACTGCTGCCCTTCAAGACCTCCACGGCCTGCATCCGCCCAAGAGTGGGAAAATAGTACGCAGCCGGAGCGGCATAAGGCGCAGGAGCCATCAACACTCCGTCTTCCATCACCGTTATTTTGGAGCTCCGCTCAACACCGGTACCCCGCAAGCCAATGTTGGGGCGAAGCCCAAATCCATCTTCCTCCTGTAAGTTAATGCCCGGAATACTGCTCAAAACCCGATGAATGTCCGTGTAAGTAAACTGCTGAATATCTTTCGGAGAAATGTAATGCACTGAACCCGGAATGTCGCTCAGACCGGTATGACCGCCCGCTATCACGGTTACCTCCTCAAGGGTAGAGACGGCCTCCACCATCACCAGGTTCACACGCAGCCTTTCACCCACGCCAAGACTTACCTCCCTGCGAAGGGTAAAGTAACCAAGAGCCGAAGCGACCAAAGTATAATCACCCGGAGGTACACCCTCTATGAGGTAATCACCATTAGCATGGGTAACGGCTCCCTTGTTCATTTCCTCCAGATAAACCGCAACTCCCGGCAAGACATGGAGACTGTCCAAGCGCGTTACAGTCCCTTCTATGCTGCCATTTTGAGCAAGGACAGAAAAAGAAGTTAGAGCGACAAATAACCCACTCCATAAACCCCAACAGCGGAAGTCTATGAGGCGCATAGGCTGTCTGAAAATATGACCGATAAGCCTAAGCCATTTTACAACATGTATCACGCACTTTCCCATCTGACCTACATTTTTATCTTGAAGACAAAATCGTTTAAGATGCTGTCCTATCCCAAACCGCTTCGACCTGGGTAAAGCAGGAAAACAAGGGCAAAGTTCGTTATTTAGAACAAATCTAAACAATAGCCTTATCGCGGTATTTTGCCCTACCGCAAATGTGGTAGGACATCTCTATCCGAAATGTATTTACGGGTACTTAGAGTGAAATAGTTCGAGGCACCTCAACATGCTGCGCTTCGCTCGCTTATGCGTTGTAAACGCCCCAAAGCCACTTGGATTTGGATAGAAATCATCGCAAAAAGAGGAGTTTTACCTACAGCCCCGCCCTGCTCAGTGGCATTTGTGTCCCGGAAAGCACAAACAAGCCGACTAACGGAAAAGCAAAATGTTACTTCTTTACACCGATGAAGCTGATTTCATGGGGAAACAAGCCCTTGCTCAGTTCAACTCGGATGGAATCCGATTGCTGGGAAAGAAGTAAGGTGCCAATAGCCAGGCCCTCTGCTTCTTCAATAGCAACCTGGCTGAGGCCTCCGGAAGAGGAAAAGGCCGGTTCTACGGCATAAAGCGCCTCAGGCAAAAGAGACGGATGGGTAGGGCTACTCACCTGATATTGCTTCTTGCTTGCTTGCTCCACCAACAAAGTAGCCTGCTCATAGATGAGGCTTGCCGAATCCAAAGGGTTGGAAACCCCTATCATGCCGTTGTACTCACCCAAAAAAGCATCTTGAACGCGGCGATCTTTGCTGCAGGAAGACAGGGCGAGGAAAAAGAGCCACATCACCAGCCCCAAAGAGGACAAAGAGCGCATTTTTGTTCTCATCTCAAGTTTTCTTTTTTCTTTTCAGCATAGCAGCTTTGACAAAGGCGACAAACAGCGGATGCGGATTTTCCACCGTGCTTTTCAGCTCGGGGTGAAACTGCACACCCACAAACCAGGGATGCCCTTTGAGTTCCACTATTTCAACGAGCCTGGACTCCGGATTGATGCCCGTAGCCAGAAGGCCAGCTTCCTCCATAAGTTTGCGGTAGGCATTGTTGAATTCGTAACGATGGCGGTGGCGTTCACTGATTTGAGTTTGCCCGTAAGCCTTTGCCGCCTTGGAGTCCGACTGCAAAAGACAGGGATAAGCTCCCAGGCGCATGGTACCGCCTTTGCGGGTGATTTTTTTCTGTTCCTCCATCAAAGCTATGACCGGATGGGGTGTATCCGGGTGGATTTCCGTAGAGGAGGCTTTCGCCAAATTCAGAACGTTGCGAGCAAATTCCACCACGGCACATTGCATGCCCAGGCAAATGCCGAAAAAGGGAATTTGTTGTTCTCTGGCAAATCGAATGGCCCTGAGCTTGCCCTCTATGCCTCGCTCTCCAAAACCCGGAGCGACCAAAATGCCACCTACACCGGTAAAAATTTTGTTCAAATCGACTGCATCGTTTTCCAAGTCTTCGGAGTGCACCGGCACGACCTCCACCCTGCAGTCGTTAGCAGCTCCTGCATGGATGAAGGATTCGTAAATCGATTTGTAGGCATCCTGCAGCTCGTTGTACTTGCCTACCAAAGCAATGCGCACCTTTTGCGCGGGATGTTTCAATTTTTCGAGAAAGTGCTTCCAGTTCTTCAAATCGGGAGCCTGCCGGTCGGGCAGACGCAGTTTGCGCAGGACCAATTCATCCAGTCGTTCTTCCCGCATGTGAATCGGCACGTGATAAATCGTTTCGGCATCTATGGCTTCAATCACTGCCCCTATTTCCACATTGCAAAACAGGGCCAGCTTCCGCCGAAGACTGTCAGGCAAAGCATACTCGGTGCGACAGACCAGCACATCCGGCTGTACACCGGTATTTTGCAGTTCTTTAACAGAGTGTTGCGTGGGTTTGGTCTTGAGTTCTTTGGCTGCCTTGAGGTAAGGAATAAGGGTCAGGTGAATGACCAGGCAATTGTCGGCACCCACGTCCCAACGCATTTGCCGCAAGGCCTCCAAATAAGGTAAGGCTTCAATATCACCTACAGTCCCCCCCAGCTCGGTGATGACGATTTCGTATTGTCCCTCCTGCCCCAACAGTTGTACGCGGCGTTTGATTTCATCGGTGATGTGAGGCACCACTTGTACGGTCTTGCCCAGATAATCTCCCCTGCGCTCTTTTTCGATGACCGTCCGGTAGATTCTGCCCGTAGTTACATTGTTGGCTTGAGAAGTGGGTTTGTTGAGAAAGCGCTCGTAATGTCCCAGATCCAGATCCGTTTCCGCCCCGTCGTCAGTTACATAGCATTCCCCGTGCTCATAGGGATTGAGCGTGCCGGGGTCCACATTGATGTAGGGGTCAAACTTTTGGATGGTAACGGCAAAGCCCCGTGCCTGCAAAAGCTTCGCCAAAGATGCCGCAATAATGCCTTTTCCCAGAGAAGAAGTTACACCACCCGTTACAAAAATGTATTTCGTCATAACGGGGTGTAAAGGTACGAAAGAAAAAGTTTTGGGCACCTGGCTGGTGCCCAAAACTTTTGATTTTCTTTTTCAACCCAAGAAAGGATAGCGATAATCCGTGGGCGGTACAAAGTTTTCCTTGATGGCCCTCGGGGAAGTCCATCGGTAGAGGTTGAGAACAGAACCGGCTTTGTCGTTGGTTCCGGAACCTCTGGCACCGCCAAAGGGTTGCTGCCCCACCACAGCTCCGGTGGGTTTGTCGTTGATGTAGAAATTGCCCGCAGCATAGCGCAAGACATCCATAGCCAGCTGAATAGCAGCGCGATCGCGGGCAAAGACTGCTCCCGTCAGGCCATAGGGCGAGGTAGAATCTAACAAATCCAGCGTTTCCCGATATTGGGTATCTTCGTACACGTAAACACTCAAGACCGGACCAAAGATTTCCTCACACATGCTGCGATACTTCGGATCTTTGGTCAAGAGTACAGTGGGCTCTATGAAGTAGCCTTTGGACTTGTCATAACCTCCACCGAACAGGATTTCCACATCCGGATTTTGCTTGGCATCATCGATGTAGGAAGCAATTTTGTCAAAGGCTTTTTCATCGATGACTGCATTAAAGAAGTTGGAAAAATCTTCAGGTGGTCCCATCTTAAAGGATTTCAGGTCAGTCAACAGACCTTCCTTGATTTGCGGCCACAGGCTTTGCGGGATGTAAGCCCGAGAAGCAGCCGAGCACTTCTGCCCCTGATATTCAAAAGCACCACGCGTCAGGGCGGTAACTACGGCAGCCACATCGGCAGAGGGGTGCACCATGACGAAGTCCTTTCCACCGGTTTCGCCCACGATGCGCGGGTAACTCTTGTATTGAGCGATGTTGTTGCCAATGGTTTTCCACAAATGCTGGAAGGTGCCCGTGCTACCGGTGAAGTGGAGCCCTGCAAAATCGGGATGCGAGAAGATGATGTCGCCCGCCACAGGCCCACTGACGAAGATGAGGTTGATGACACCATCGGGCAGGCCCGCTTCTTCAAAGATTTCCATAATCACCTGGGCCGAATAAATTTGGCTGGCAGCCGGTTTCCAGACTACGGTATTGCCCATCAAAGCAGGTGCCGAAGGCAGGTTACCTGCAATAGAGGTGAAATTAAAGGGCGTCAAGGCAAAGACGAAGCCCTCCAAGGGACGGTAATCCATGCGGTCCCAGATGTACTTGGCGCTCTGCGGCTGCTCCTTGTAAATTTGCGTCATGAAATGCGCATTGAAGCGGAAGAAGTCTGCCAACTCAGCGACGGCATCAATTTCGGATTGGAAGGGATTCTTCGACTGACACAGCATGGTTGCGGCATTCATTTTCGCCCGATAAGGGCCGGAGATCAAATCGGCCGCTTTGAGGAAAATGGCCGCGCGCTCCCACCAGGGCATGCGTTCCCAGCTTTTCTTGGCTTTCATGGCTGCCTCGATGGCCTGGCGGACGTGCTCTGCCCCACCCTGGTAAAAGTGCCCCAGTTCGTGTTGCAAATCGTGGGGCGGGTGCATTTTAACGGCTTGATCGGTTTTGACTTTTCTGCCTCCGATGGTCATGGGAATTTCCACGTATTCGGAGCGCAATTGCTTGAGCATCTGTTGCAAGGCTTCCCGTTCAGTCGTACCCGGAGCATAAGACAGCACCGGCTCGTTTTGGGGGTTTGGGACATTAAAAAAGGCGTTTTCCATAGGTTTTATCGGTTAGTTCGTAAAAAAAACAGCTCATTGCAGGTGCAACAACTGTCTAATGCGTTTGATTTCGTAAGTTGGAGGACGAACTCCTTCAGGGCGTTGCTTTCCACGCCTGTTGTACCAGCAGGTATCCAGTCCAAACCGTTGGCCACCCAATACATCGCTTTGAGGATTATCCCCTACGACTAATACACGTTCAATCGACGGATGGTTCAGCTCCCGCAAGGTATGTTCAAAATAAGCTCGTTGGGGCTTGGCACAGCCTATTTCTTCGGAGATGACCACCAGTTCAAAATATTCTTCCAAGCCACTGAGCTTCAAGCGGGGCCGCTGTACCGATTTCAAGCCGTTGGTAATCAAAGCAAGACTTGCTCCGTTTGCCTTGAGCGCATCCAAAACCTCCTTAGCGCCCTCCACCCAATGCACTTTTTGAGACAAGTTATCCAAGTAGAGATGACTTATTTCATCGGCCTTTTCCTCTTTATCGTAAAGTTTCAAAAAATCGGCAAAACGGGCCCGCCTCATCTCTGAAGACCGGATTTTCCCTCTTTCGTACAGCTGCCAATACCGATGGTTGATTTCGGCATATTGGGCAAACATGCGGTCGGTACAAATCAAATCCAAGCTCTCTATCGCTTCCGCAAATGCTTCCCGGCTGGAGCGATCGAAGTCGAGCAGTGTATTGTCCAAGTCGAAGAGGTAATGGGTGTAAGAAGGTGGCATGGATTTTACAATTGAACGGCAGAAGGAACAAAAGCGCTCACGTCAGCTCCTGCCCGAATTAGCTCTCTGACCACGCTGGAGCTGATGTGCGAATAACAGGGCCTGCTGATGAGAAAAACCGTATCCAGTTCCTCTACCAAAGTCGCGTTGAGCTGAGAAATGGTCTTTTCGTAGTCGAAGTCGGTACCATGGCGCAAGCCCCGAAGCAAAAAGCGAGCACCTATACTGCGGCAAAAATTTGCCGTAAGGCCCTCGTAATGCGTTACCTGTACCGTGGGTTCGTCGGCAAACACCTCGCGCAACCAGGCCAGACGCTGCTCAAGCGAAAAGAGGTATTGCTTTTTCGTGTTGACGCCAATGGCCACCACAATTCGATCAAAGAGGGGAATTGCCCGCCTCACCAAATCCTCATGGCCTATGGTGATGGGGTCAAAAGAACCGGGAAAAACTACCGTTTGCATGGCGCGATGATACGAAAAAAAAGAGAAGGCAAAGCCTTCTCTTTGGCAATAAATTTGAACTACGGATGCTTAGCTATTTGCCCGTTTAAGCAAATAAATCTCGAGTTCTTTGCCGCAACAGGGCCTTATTTTACCGCTCGTAGCGTTTCTAAAATGCGCGCTACAATGCGATAGGGGTCGGCATTAGATGCCGGACGACGATCTTCCAAATAGCCTTTCCAATTTTCGGAAGTGCCGACGGGAATCCGTATGGAAGCACCGCGATCACTTACCCCATAGCTGAACTTGTCGATGGCTTGGGTTTCGTGTAAGCCCGTCAGGCGCATTTCGTTGCCCGAGCCATAAACGGCAATGTGCTCGTTGTGGTGCTTGCCAAAAGTTTCACAAATAGCTTTAAAATATTCTTCTCCTCCCTCTTCGCGCATACGCTTGTTGGAAAAGTTGGTGTGCAAGCCCGAGCCGTTCCAGTCGCCTTGTACCGGCTTGGGGTGAAACTCCACCACCACCCCATGCTTCTCGGTAGAGCGGTGCAAGAGGTAACGAGCCAGCCAGAGGTCATCGGCAGCGCGTTTAGCACCTTTGGCAAAGCACTGAAATTCCCACTGGCCCAACATCACTTCCGCATTGATGCCCGTCAATTGAATACCGGCATCCAGGCAAAGGTCAAAGTGCTCTTCGACGATGTTGCGCCCCACACAATTCTCATATCCCACCGAGCAGTAGTAGGGCCCCTGTGGGCGTGGATAGCCCTGTTTGGGGAAACCCAGGGGCAGACCGTCGCGCGTCAAAACGTACTCCTGCTCAAAACCGAACCAACAATCCTCATCGTCTTCAAACTTCGCCCGGGTATTGCTCTCGTGCGGTTTCCCATCGGGATAAAGCACCTCGCACATGACCAAAAAGCCGTTTTTACGGGCCGGGTCGGAAATCACCCGCACCGGCTTGAGCAGACAATCCGAAAAGTGCCCCTCCGCCTGCTGGGTAGAGCTGCCGTCAAATGACCAAATCGGCAAGTGCTCGATGTCTCCATCGAAAAAGTCCATGTCCAACACCTTGGTCTTGCTCCGCAAGCTGGGCTCCGGCCGGCCGCCATCCAACCAGATGTACTCAAATTTGAATTTTCCCATTGCATCAAAGAATTTAAAAGTAAGTGTTTAGTTAAAAGAGAAAAGCGGCCGGACGACTTCGCGTCATCAGACCGCTTTTCTCTTAGGGTGAACAAGCAAAAATTTACACCTGAGTGCTCTAAGCATGCGCAAAGGTACAATTTTTTTTATTTTTGCAACATTGATCTGCTGGGCGAGTTGATTTTTTCACTACCGGGCTTAGGCCCGGGCAACAAAATCGCTCGCCCGATGAAATTTCTGCCTACCTCTCCCCTGCTTTATGCCCTGATCGGACTTTGTAGCATTTCTCGTTTATCTGCCCAGAGCACGGAATTTGAGTTACCGGAAGGCACCGTGGAAGGACTTGTTCCTTTATCGGAAGACGCCTTTGAGGAAAGTCGGTATGCCGAGCTACTCAACTTAGCCGACAGCAGCGATTTGGCTGCCCTCGGTTTCCGCGGAGATACCCTTCGGCAATTTCTCGAATACCGCCGCGTCAGCGGCCCTTTTCTCTCTCCCTACGAGCTGCAACAGCTACCAGCCTGGAATACTTCCCTCATTGCCTTTTGCCTCAAAGGGTTGGAAGCAAAACCAAACAGTTCATCTACTAAAAATAGGAGTTCTATCTTTCATGTGCCTTTCGGCAAATACTTTAGCTCTGGCAATCGACAAATTCGCCTATCAATGCGGCGCTCTGTTGCTACTCCTGCGGCAGCGCGCCCTTTACACTTCCGGCTGCGCTTTTACGGGCAATACCGCCAGGAGCTGCACTGGGGCTTGGCGCTGGAAAAAGATGCCGGCGAACCATGGCGCTACCCCCAAACGGCTTCCCTACCCGATTACCACAGCTTCCACTTTTTACTTCGCCCTCCCTCGGGTAACATTCGTTCACTCGCCTTAGGTGATTACGAACTGCGCCTCGGGCAGGGCCTGCTCATCTACCAGGGATACGGTTTGTTCAAAGGCGGCCCACCCGAAAGCCTGCCCGCCGGCGGACCACGCTTGCGCGCCCACACGGGCATGGATGAAATGCGCTTTCTTCGGGGAGCTGCCGTGGAATTTCAAAACCGAAAACAAAATTTAGAGTACCTGGTCTTTGCTTCTCACAAAAAAACCGATGCCCGCTTAGACAGCCTCAGCGGTTCGGTTTATTCGCTTCCGCAAACGGGCTATCACCCCCTGAGCAGCAGCTTTTGGCGCAAACAATTGGGCGAAACGCTGCTGGGAAACAGCTTGCTGTGGAAACCCCTTGAAGACAGCAAACTGGCCTTCAACCTGCTTTATTTGCAGTACGACAGCCCCCTCCAACTGAGGGGAGATAAACCCTATCAACGCCATCGCTTCGTCGGGCAACAGAGCTTGCGCTTCAGCCTGGACTACCGCTTCCACCTCAAACAAGGGCTTTTCTTCGGGGAATGGGCCTTGGCTGAAAAGCGCTATCCGGCTCTTGTACAAGGCTTGCTGCTGCCGCTGGGGCAAAAACTGGACATCAGCCTGCTCTACCGCTATTATCACCCGGGCTACACCGATTTTTACGCCGCACCTTTTTCAGCTGCCTCTGCAGCACGCAACGAACACGGATTGTACATGGGGTTTCGCTACCACTTCCTACACCACTGGCAAGTAGAAGGTTACGCCGATTTGTGGAAAAAACCCTGGCTCAGCTACAACTACAACAGCCCCCGCCGGGCCTACGACGGCCAGTTGCGCCTCGAATGGCATCGCAGAAAACGGGGGAAAGCCTACCTGCTCTTTCGCTTCAAAAACCAAGAACAGTTCAAAACCGAAATACCCTCTTTGTACTACGAACGGCTCCTCAGCTGGCGCTTACACTTTCTCCACAAGCTCAGTCCGGCCCTGGAATGGCGCATGCGGCTGGAGCGCAAGAGCTGGGTCGCGCCTGCCGGCAAATCACAGGGTCTGCTTTTCTACCAGGAACTGGTCTTTGCCAAGCTCGGCTCTCCGTTGCGCTGGAACATGCGCTGGACCCATTACCGCAGCGACAGCTACGACGCCCGCCTCTACGCCTATGAGCGCGGCCTGCTGGATCAACACCGCATCAGCCTTTTCTCCGGTTCAGGACAGCGCATCAGGCTAAACACCCGCTATAAATTCACAAAAATATGGACGGCGGAATGGAGTGCGAGTTTAGACTTCCATAGCAAGAAAATTTCGGCTGAAGGAGTGGAAATTTCAACTCAAATTATAGCCCGCTGGTGAACACGAGTCACTATCTAACTGCCATTGGGCAAACGGTTTACTCAAAAAGCAAAAATCTCCTAAATTTGCCATAGGCCTAAACAAGCTCAATAGCTCGCTGTAAAAATCTCGATCGGCCGCCCCGCTGCGACACATTTAAAGAAATGGAATTATGGAAGCAAATTCAACAGAGATCTGACTTTCGACTTTCTCGTTTTGTGGGACAAATGACTAAAAAAAAAATGAGGACCGATTATGAGGTCTTATAAAACAATTAGTAGTCAAACAAAAAAAACCGTCCTTACCATGAGAACAGCTTTTTGCAAGTTTAAACTCGCTCTATTGGTGTTTACTGTAATCTGCCTCAAGGCAAATGCTCAAGCACCTTTTGATTGCATTAATGCCATTGAAGTATGCAACTACAACCCGATAAATATTCAATTCGAGAATGCCGACGGTACAGTCAGCGAAGAAATTGAAGATTTTTGCATGACCACAACACAACTAAGTCTCATTGACACCAATACCGTATGGCTCAAGTATCAATTTGTCTCAAGTGGAATTTTTTCATTCCAAATAACACCGAGTATTTGGAGTACAGATATAGATTTTGTGGTATTCAGATCAGAGACAAATACCTGTAACGACTTAAAATCCGTTAGGTGCATGTTTAGCGGACAAACTATTGGAGAACCTCTTGATAGCTCTTGTCTTGGAACGACTGGTCTGGCAACCTGGGCTACAGACACCATAGAATATGCGGGTTGCAACCTAGGTGATGATAATTTTTTAGCAACTCTTGAGGTAGAAGAAGGTGAGGTCATCTACCTCGCTATCCTAAGCTTATGGACAGATCCGGATTACCTCTTAGAGCATGGAGGAACCGCAGAGATCAGTTGCCTACCCATACACAGCAAAGAGGAAAAAATACCCACCATCCAAGTCTTTCCAAATCCAAGCACAAAACAAATCAGAATAGAGCTGCAAAAGAGAGAAGGAAAGGAAATACAGTTTGAACTCTTGAACTCCATGGGTAAAAAAGTGCTAAGTGGAAAGTTTATAGACTCCTCAGATATCAACATAGAAGAAATCCCAGCTGGAATGTATTTTCTCAGAATGCTGGTAAACAGGTCAGAACTCTCCGTAATAAAACTAATTAAATCGCCATAGCTTCATCACGGAAATGGCTCGTACCGTAGCTGGAAAATCAAAAAAGGATATCTTTCCAATAAGCCAAGCCACCGGTTTTCCCCAACTCAATGATACAGGGAAAAATCCCCCCGTCAACGGGGTGGTCAAACCAGGGCGTTTTAGCCAAGAAGTAAACCACCTCTCGGTTGTTGAGCAAGACCGGCTCCCAGCGTTCAGCCCGAATAC